>Ga0210104_1000017_pt1 | contig 20198 bp, 16 predicted proteins | sample RushSE_TuleA_D2_FD_185567 | JGI IMG/M metagenome (GOLD analysis project Ga0210104, IMG submission 185567) | Wetland microbial communities from San Francisco Bay, California, USA, that impact long-term carbon sequestration - RushSE_TuleA_D2 (SPAdes) | ecosystem: Environmental > Aquatic > Marine >...
ATGGGTCATGGTTGCGCCGCGGCCTTTCTTCATCGGCAGCCCGGGCTGGGTGCGGTCGAGCGCCTGTATCTGGGACTTCTCATCGATCGAGAGCACTACGGCATGGGCGGGCGGACTGACATAAAGGCCCACGATGTCGTGCAGTTTGTCCACGAAGGCGGGGTCCCTCGACAGTTTGAAGACACGCCAGCGATGGGGGCTGAGCCCGTGCGCAGCCCAGATCCGCTGCACCGTCGAGACACCGAGCCCCACCGCCTTCGCCATCGCTCGTGCCGTCCAGTGGGTCGCCTCGTGAGGTGGTGGCGCTTGGGTCAGCCGAACCACATCGGCAGCCTTGCTGGTGGAAATCCGTGCCTTGCCCGGCGGGCGAGTCTTGTCGCACAGCAGCCCTTCGACCCCTGCCTCCGCAAATCGCTCCTGCCAACGCCAGACCGTTGTCTTCGACTTGCCCGTGGCGGCCATGATGGCGTGCGTACCGAGCCCCTCGGCAGTCAGCAGGACGATCCGCGCCCGCCAGACATGCTTCTGGGCCGCGTTTCGGTCGGCGACTCCGTCAACGCCAAGGGGAGCCTAATCGGCGCTGCAGTGAATTGGCAGTCCATCGAACTCGGAGAGAGCAAATAAGTTTTCCTTCAACTCAAAGCAAAACAAATTTGACGGAAAACAACATCCCTGACTTCAGGCCAATTGGCCTCGACCTTGGTCATGGACCGGGAAATAACATGCCCAGACCGCCGGCCGCCTATCGCAAAAGAACCAGCAAGACAAAACCGACAATGACGATGGCGGCAGCGAGCATCAGAAAATCCTTATAGCCCCGAGAGGCAGGTTTCGGAACCGGGTGCTGCCGCTCCTCGATCGTCGCTTCAACCCCCGCGACCAGTTTCTCCTTTTCCAGGGCGGCCGCGTGTTCCGGTTCCTTCGGAAGGTCCCGCCGGCATTTTTGGATGACCCCCCCATCGATGCTCTTTAAGCCGGAACGGTAGCCAAAAACCAGGGCGTTATCGCAGATGACATTGATCAGCCGTGGGTATCCCTTGGAAAGCGCAAATATTTCCTTTACGGCTGCAAGCGTGAATATCTCATGCCCTGCCCCGGCCACCTTCAGGCGATGCCCGATGTAGCGCTCAGTCTCCGGCTCGGACAGCGGTTCGAGATAGTAATGAGCCGCAATGCTCTGCAAAACATCGCGGTTCTCCTCGCGCATCAGCATCGCGTTGAATTCCAGCTGCCCGACGAAAAACACCTTGAGAAGCTTTCGCCCGGCCATTTGGAGATTGGACAGCCCGACAATCTCCATAAGGATTTCGTGGTTGAGCCGCTGCGCTTCGTCGATGATGATGAGCACCTTCTTGTAGGATGAGAAGGCGTTCAACAGGAAGTGCCTGAAGGCGGTGAGAAACTCGTCCTTGCCGGAGAATCGGCGATCCATCTGAAACTCCGAAGCAAGGATGTTGAAAAAGTCGAGAGCGTCCAGATCCGGATCGTTTATGGTGACGAAGATGGCGGCGACGTCATCCAGCTTGACAAGACGCTTGATGAGGGTCGTCTTGCCCGTGCCGATGTCGCCGGCGAGCATTACGCACCCGTCCCGTTCCAATATGCCTTCCTTGAGAGTCTCGAAAGCCTTCTGGTGTTTTTCACTCAGCCAGAGAAACTGAGGGTCGGGGCTGATGCTGAAGGGCTCTTTGTCCAAATGGTAATGCGACAAGTACATAAAATCGGTTGGGTCCTTTCCCGGGAATTCGCATCCGCTGATGCACAACGCTCGTGGTCGTTGGGGCCAGGGTGAAATTACAGTCTTTTCCGCGCCTCAGCCTTATAAACCTTAATGGAAGAGCCGCTGAGAAACAAGGGCAGAGTATTCTATCCCATTAATGCGAGCACGGAAAAGCCAGGTGGTATCCATCCGGCAGGGCTATGGGATCCATCGAATTATGCCCCTCTAATAAGGGTGATGCGCGGCGGGATAGTGCATTACGTGTAGAAAAAAAGCTTCAGCAGGAAATCATCTTCGGTTTTCAAGGGTTCTCGAAAGGTGGCGTTGACGCGCAGGCCGTTCATCTGTTTTACGACGGCTTCTTTTTTAATGAGAAGGCTTGAGTTCTGGAATAGCTTAAACTGCACACGCAGCACATCGCCGGCTCTGAAAGCGCCCTTTGAAGCGCTGAGCAGATTGAATCCCAAACCGGCACGAGACAGGTCCTTGATGGCGATTGCACCGTCGATGATCGGCCTGTTTTTTGGTGTGAAAAAATACCTTCCTTGAATGTCGGTCGGCTTTCTCCGATTGTTTCTTCTATCCAATACGGCATTCTGAAGATTACGGCATTTGCACCTGATTTTAACCTGAACCTCTTTATTGCGTTGAAGAAAGCGTTCAACGTCGACCAATTTTGAAAAAGCGCATTGGGGGCACACGAAGGCTATGCTCCCATTTTTGACGATATAAACTTGGGTGGATCCATCCAACATTTTCGTCTATATCATTTTTGAAATGAGTTTAAGAATAGACTCATGCACGCCCCAGCGAAAAGCCAGGTAGCCTGCCAAGATACATATCGCCCCAAGGAAGACGGCAATAAGCACGGTGAAAAGCTTCTTGTGCCTTGGACCATACTTGTGAATCACCTCGTTTTCAATCTTTCGCATTTGAAACGGGAACACATGGCCCCGGGGGCTTTGGGTTATCGGCTGCAAACCGAGCGCCTTGGCGCAAACGGCGACCGTGTCGATGTCGACCACCTTGGTACCCGCAGCATAGCCTCTCAGCAGACAATGGTCGCACAACACGTTCACCGTCCGCGGGTAGCCGCCGGTCAGCGCATGAACCCGCACCAGTGCCCGCGGAGTGAAAATCCCCTTTTTCGCCCCGGCCACCCCCAGGCGGTGGTTGGTGTATTCGGTCGTTTCGCGGGCATCCAGCGGCTCAATGTTGTAGGCGGCGACGATTTCGTCGCGGACGGCCGCAGCGCGCTCATCCATGAGCATGTCGCAGAATTCGGGCTGACCTACGAAAAAGATCTTGAGCAGCCTGCGGCCCGCCATTTCAATTCCGGCCAGTTGGCGGATTTCTTCCAGCAGGGCGTAGTTCAGACGTTGCGCCTCGTCGATGATGACCAGCACCTTCTTATAAGTGGCAAACGACCGCAGAAGAAAGCCCTTGAAGTCGCGCACGAAATCTTCCTTGCAGGCGAACTTTCGATTCATCTTGAACTCACTGGCAAGGAAGTTGCAAAAATCCTGTGGGTCCATGCCCGGATCGGGGATGGTCACCGTGATCGTGGCAATCTCGTTCAACTTCGGGAAGGCGTTCACCAGGGTGGTCTTGCCGGTCCCGACCTCTCCCGTCAGGAGGACGAAGCCTTTGTTTTCGAGAATGCCTTCTTTGAGCGCCTCCAGCGCAGCTTTTTGCTTTTCCCCCGTCCACAGGAAATCCGGGTCGGATGAAAGCTTGAAAGGCTGCCGGCTGAGGCCGTAATGTTTAAGATACATAACCGGTGAAGCGTCCAAGGGGTTCACGGTTCAAGGGGCCGAGTTAAAGCAACTTCATCAGGTATTCCAAGCAAAAAGCATGCGCAACCCAAATATGCCCAACACTCTGCAATTATGAGGTTTTCATTTGAACACAATGCGGCGCCGCCATTGGGCTCTGGAACAAACGTGTGACCCTTGTGGATGTTGCTACACAATCGTTGGCTCAAACAACCCTGTCCGGAAGCCGCTCCCACAAGGGCAATTCTTCATCACAGCCCGGGCGGCCCTGAGCGCCACGGCATGCTTCTTAGGTTGTTTTGTTTGAGCGGTTTTCTGATATAATGGGAATAAGTGGCTCGAGCGATAAAAGGTCGTTTTCTCACAAAAACGGAATCAACCCAATGATCAAGTCAAGCATCGGTGTTCTCGGGACGATCGCGGTTTTGCTGTGCTTTTTCCCGGCTGTTTCCACAGCCGACGGTAATTACTACATAGGGAAAGACTCCGGCGGCATGTACTTTCAAACCGATCAGGACGGGGGTTGGCAAATACCCAAGGCGGACCAGAAACTTTTCAAGGTTGGAGAAAGGGGCGCCTATTCAAAAGGCCGGGATGCGGGCGGCACCTACCTCAAGATAGATGAGAGCAGGAAATTCTATCTCGACGTAACCGCCAAGGGGAGTTCTTCGGGTTCCGCGACGGACTCGAGCCCAGGGGCGGCAGTCTCGTCATCCGGCCGGGAGACCAAGGTCACGGTCAAGGGCAACCAGATCCTGGTGCCTGTGGTGCTGGGTTACGGCGGAAAGGAGGTGCAGGTGTCCCTGCTGCTCGACACCGGGGCCTCGATCACAACGCTCAACCGAGATTCCATCAAAAAACTCCAGGCTCCCCCCGCCCACAAGGGTAAAATGATCGTGCCCGGCGGCAAGACCATCGATGCGGATGTGGTCCAGCTCGGTTACATCAAAGTCGGCCCGCACAAAAAGCCGAACATGTATGCCGCCGTGATCGACCACTCAGGTCCGAAGGTCGAATACCAAGGGTTGCTCGGCATGAATTTCCTGAAAGAGGTGGACTACCAACTGGACCTGAAAAAGCAGGTCATCAGATGGCGGTGACGGCTCCCCTGTCGGCCGTCGAGCGGTCTTTTTAGCTTCATCGCCCGTCGGGCTGGGACAGGAAGCTGTTCCGGATCTCTATGTCAACCCGACGACTGAGATTATAGTTTTCTATCCGCTGCCCTGCGCCGGAGCCCTTCTCTGCACCCATTCCCAACGCCTGAACCCTTGTAGACTCCACGCCTTTTTCCGTCAGGAACTTCTTTGCAGCGTCAGCCCGGGATTGGGCCATTCTGGTGTTGTATTTTTCAGATCCGGCGGGGTCGGTGTACCCTTTGATTGTGACCCGGGTCTCGGGGTGTTTGCGCAGGAAGTCCGCAATGCGCTCCAATTCAGCAGAAGCCTGGCCGACGGGGCGGGCGGAGGCCGTTTCAAAGTAGATGCTGACCGGAGGCGGCAGGGCAGCAACGGGCGGTGCTTTTTCTTCTCGGAAATTGATAAAGGGGATGCCGACCGTCAGAAGCAGAAGCACCGCCAGGGCGATCCCGACAGAAGCTGCCCTGCGAAAACGGCTCTGGCCGGTGTTTACCGCTTCCCCCTTTAAACGTGCAGCACCCTCAAGGCTCAGCTCCGCACCTTTCTCGAGCCCAAGGGTTCTGCGGGCTTCCTTGGCATAGCGGGTGAGTGATTTTTTGTCGATGGTTCGTTGCTTATCGAAATACCCCCGCATCAAGGCGTGATCGCATATCAGGTCGATCGATTTCGGAACGCCGCCTGAAAACCGCCGGATCGCTTCGACGGCTTCGGGCGTGAATATTCTGAGGAAAGAACCGGCCACCATCATGCGGTGCCGGATGTAGGCATCGGTCTCTCTCGTCGAAAAAGGATCCATGCGGCACCGCACCGCGAGCCTCTGCAACAGGGCCCGGTGCCGGTGCTCCATCAGCCTTCTGTTCAGCTCGCCGTTGCCAATGAGTAAAACGGACAGGAGCTTTTCGCCGTTTTCCTCCATGTTTGAGAACAGGCGGGCCTGCTCCAGAATCTCGTCATCCTGACTTTCCGCGTTCTCTATGACCAGCAGCGCTTTCCTGCCTATCGATTGTGCCTCCAGCAAAGCTATTCTGAACTGTGTCAGAAAATCCCCTTTTGTGCTTATCTCCTTGTCGATCTTGAACTCGGCAGCCAGGAAACCGAAAAATCGATCGACGCCGATCCTGGCCTCACGCAGGACCGCGATGGCGATGTCGTCGGCCAGGATCCCCAGGAGGCATCCCAGCAGCACGCTCTTCCCGGAGCCCTCGTCTCCCAGCAGGAGCAGGAGGCCCTTGCGCTCTTCGATCCCGACCTTGAGGTGCGCCAGGTTCTCGAGCTGTTTATCGCCAAGCCAAATGAAACGCCTGTCCGGGATGCCCTGAAACGGCGGGGCGATCAGTCCGAAGTGCTGGATGTAGCCAAGGTCTTCGTTCATGCCTTCAAAATTTAGCAAAAGTCATGCCTTTAACTTGGCCCGATACAATTCGGCTTTAATTCAAGGCCATAGAAGGTCCAACACATATTTTTCGGAAATGATCGACTTTGGAAAGGGAAATTATTCCCTAAATGTGTTACCGTTCTTTCCTGCACGGTTCGCGGGAAAATCGGAGCGCTCCGATGCAATACCTGGCCAGCCCTGACAGTGGCGCAACCCATGCCGGGAAAGCCCCCGCCGCCGCCCGTATGACGCAACATGGCTCGAATATTGCTTGGTTACGTAAGACCTAAAGAGCGGCTTCAAAAACGAGGTGAACGATGAACGAGGAATCCATTGTCGACTATTACGAAGACCTGCAGGTGAGCCCGAATGCCGACCTGGAAACCATCGAACGCGTTTACCGGATGCTGGCCAAGCGCTACCACCCCGACAACGGCTGCAGCGGGTGTGTGGACAAATTCGACGTGGTGACCAAGGCTTACAGCATATTGTCCGATCCGGTCAAACGCGCGGCCTATGACGCCCGCTATGAGCAGATCAGGAACCGCAGGTGGAAATTGGCCTCGGCCGCCAGGCCGCCGCAGAACGGCAACGGCAGCAGGGATCAGGAGATTCGGAATGCGGTGCTCTCGGTCCTTTACATCGAACGGCGCAACGACCCGACCGCGGCCTCCGTGGGGCTGTGGCAGTTGGAGAAAATATTAGACTGGCCGGAAAAAATCCTGGAATTTCACACCTGGTACCTCAAGGAAAAAGGCTGGATCCAGCGCACCGACTCGGGCGGCTATGCCATCACGGTGGTCGGTATCGACGTGCTCGAAGAAAGCGGCCTGATGACCGGCAAGGACCTGCTGCTGCCCGAACCCGAACCCGCGACGAAAAGCAAGGAAGGGCGGAAAGAAACCGACAAAGCGGGTGCTCGTTCGAAGCAGTTGGAAGATTTGAAAAATTGATGTGCGAAGGTCGATGCTGAAAATTTCAGATGATAAAAATCCCGGAAGGCACCTCCGGGATTTTTATGCCAACTCCGGAGGCGGCTCGATCTTCAGCTCGTCGATCTTTTGAAGAAGGGTCTTGTAGCTGATCTTCAACAGTCGGGAGGCCTTGCTGCGGTTCCAGCCGGTCTTGATCAGTACGTAGTCGATCAGCTCGCGTTCCACCTGGTTCATGGCTTTTTTGCGGATCTTCTTGAGCGACAGGTCGGCGAGGTCCAACCGGCCGCCGTTGCTCGCAATCATTTCAGCGAACGCGCTGGATGCGCCGGCCGCCGGGGCATTCGGACCGGCCGGATACACTTTCAGGGCCGAGGTCAACATGCTGTCGATGGTCTCCTCGCTCTCGCCGAGCAAGATGACCCTCTGGAGCACATTCTGAAGCTCACGCACGTTTCCCGGCCAGGAGTATGCCGACAGCTTGACGAAGGCATCCCGGCTCAGGCTTGTCGTTGCCTTGCCGCTCAATTCCTGCGAATACTTCTTTATGTAGTAATCGATGAGAACCGGAATGTCTTCCGGCCGGTTGCGAAGCGGTTCGAGGATAATGGTAATGTTGCTCAGCCGATAGTAGAGGTCGTCCCTGAAACCACCCTTTTCAACCTCTCTTTTCAGGTCGCGATTGGTGGCGGCGATGACCCAAACGTCGGTTTGAACCTGTTTTTCGGACCCAAGGGGGGTGAAATCACCCCCCTGCAAAACGTGCAGCAGCTTGGACTGAAGGGGCAGCGACATGTCGCCGATCTCGTCCAGGAACAGCACACCGCCGTCGGCCTGCTCGAACTTGCCTCTCCGGTTCTGGATGGCGCCGGTGAAAGCCCCGCGCTCGTAGCCGAACATCTCGCTTTCCAGCAAGGTGTCGGGAAGGGCCGCGCAATTCACTTTCACAAAGGGTTTCCCCAGCCGGTTTGATTTCTGATAGAGACTGTTGACGGCCAGTTCCTTGCCCACCCCTGTCTCCCCGGAGACAACCACGTTGAATCCGGTCACGGCAACCTGGTCGATCAACTCCCGCACGCGGCTGATGTTGCGACTGACCCCGACCATCTCGGCCTCGCGCTTGATAGTGTTCACGTTGCTCGTCAAAACGGGATCACCCCTTCATTGTATAGGAATAAAAGCACCCCCGCCGCCAACGCAAAGGCGGCTCCCCACACCCCTTTGATCTTGAATCCGACCACCGCGAGAAAGAGGCCGGCGAAAACCAAAAAAAACACTCGCGCAATGAAGTCCAATGAAAAAGAGGAATCACTCATACCCGTCAACCGGAGGTATTCGAAGATCATGTCGAATCTCCCTCAGATACCGGGTGAACACCGTATCTTTTGCAATCAGTCAGGCTCAATCGCCCCTTTCGGTTTTGCGAAATAAAGCGCCGCCGCGCGGGAGAGGCTCTGGGGTGTAACCAGCACCTCGCGGCCCTCGAATTCACTGATGGACACCAGAATGTTCAGAATGTCCGCCGGCTGGCAGGCGCGCAGCTCGCCCCCCATCTCCATGCACAGGTTCCGGAAAAACGGAGAAACGTCCGGCCCACAAGCAAGGCGTCTTTCCTTCACCAGGCGCGCAAAGATGCGATCGAACACATCCCCATCGACCGCATCCACGAAGATCTTGTTGGGGATGCGCCTCAGAAAAGCCTCATCCGCGAGATCGCTCGGGTCGAGGTTGGTCGCGAACACGACCGTCAGCGCGAACGGCACCTGGAACTTGAGCCCGTAGCGCAGCGTCAGGTAGTCCACGTGCCGGTCCAGCGGGACAATCCAGCGGTTGAGCAAGTACATGGGCGACACGATCTGGCGGCCGAAATCGTCGATCACCAGCATCCCGTTGTTGGCGCGCATCTGGACAGGCGCGGAGTACACCTTGGTGCTCTCTTCCAGCTGCAGCTCGAGCATTTTCGGATCCAGCTCCCCGCCCACGATGATGCAAGGCCTGCGGCAGACCACCCAGCGCGGGTCCAGACCGCCGACTTGATCCTCGGCTTTTTCATGCACGGCCGGGTCGTAGAGAACGACCACCTGGCCGTCGACTTCCACCGCATGGGGTATGACGATCGTGTCCTGATGAATCCGCGACAGCCGGCTGACCACGCTGGTTTTGCCGTTTCCGGTGGGACCGTAGAGAAAAACCGATTTCTGTGAGATGAGCGCCGGCCCCAACTCGTCCAGGAACCGGTCGGTCACCACCAGGTCCGACAACGCCATTTTTAGAAGGGGTCGGTCGATCAGCAGCCGGATGTTCTGGCTGCTGACGGCGGCGGTGTATCTTGAAACCGATACCGGAGCCGGCCCGATGTAATGGCAGATGAGGAAACGCTTGGCGGCTTGCTCCCGGCCGATCCCGGACAGCGTGAACATGTAGTCGTTGCCGTCCATCCCGGTGATCTCGAAGAACTGCTGCTGTCGCAATTTTTGAAACAGGGTGTGCAGCAGAGGGAAGGTCAATTTGATGGACCGGCTCAGTTCCCTCAGGGAGGAGGCGCCCTTGGTGTAGAGGTAGCGGAGCATCAGATCCTCCGCCATGGACACGGGGATATCCAGCTCCTCGGGTTTTACGGGGGCTTTAGGCAAAAATGAAAGCTTCGAATCCTTAACTTTCTGCTCGGAAGATTCTCTTGTTGGGTTTGCGCGCACCTTTGCCAACTCCATGATTTCCAAACTCCCCTCATTAAATTTACACGTTGCCTCGGCCCTGTGCCGTGCGTGGTCCCGTCCGGACAAGACAGCCTTTGGCTGCTGCGGGTGGCCATGCGGTGCCTGGCGCCTCAGCAGGAAGGCGAGCTAAAACCGCAGCAGCCCGTAATTGCACATGTAGACGAAAAACCCGTAAATCAGCACAATCCCTGCTCCCAGGGGCCGCCGGACCTTGCATCCAAGAATCAACAAGATCAAGGCACAGAAGACGATAAAGAGCACTCGCGACACCAGGTCGATGAACAGCAGCGAATTGCTCATGCCGGTTATCCGAAAAAAGTCCAGAAACATAAGGGGCCTCCTCAAGGGGAAGGGTTCCGTCTGTTTTCTACAGTCCCACTTCAACAGCTCGTTTTCGGACCGGGTGCTGAACCGCGATTCTGCGACCGGCACTACCCGAACCGAAGCCCCCCTTTTTTCAAAACCAACCTCCTTGCGCGGTCTGTTTTATTTACAGCGAGCTAAATCGGGTTCTAGCAAAAAGCGTGCTAAAATAGCAGGGGTCCGTAAAATTATCTTTTTTTACTTAATTTTCAGATTGTTAATAAAGACAGGCAGCGGGGAGAACAACGTATCGGAAGGTAATTACCGATAAACTTCCATATTTTGGGTAATTTTTTCCATAAAGAATCCGCACCCAACAAGTGCGGATTCTTAAGGCTTTTGAAAAAAAGAAACCGGCCGTCAGCCAAGGCGCACGGCGTATTTGAAAGCGTAGCAGGTGAACATCAACTTCAGCTGTGAAACGCCGCAACGCCTGGGGAAAATGTTAAAATGCCTGCAGACGATCGCGGAGAAGGGTGTAGCGTCGCTCCGTTCGCATGCTCTTGACGCCGATGGCGAGGGCCTTGCGCGTACCCACGATGACCGCCAGACGACGGGCGCGGGTGACGGCGGTGTATATCAGGTTGCGCTGCAGAAGGATGTAGTGCTGGGTCAGAACCGGAAAAATCACGGCAGGGTACTCCGAGCCCTGGGATTTGTGCACGGAAACGGCGTAAGCGTGCACGATCTCGTCCAACTCAGAGAAATCGTACACCACCTCCCGGCCGTCGACGAGGACGGTCAGCTCCTTTTCTTCGGTAGAAATGGCCGTGATACGGCCGATGTCGCCGTTGAAGACATCCTTGTCGTAGTTGTTGCGGATCTGCATGACCTTGTCGTTCACACGGTAGACCCGGTCCCCGCGCGCCACCCCGCCCTCCCCCGGGTTGAGCGTCTCCTGCAGCCGCCGGTTGAGGTTGGTGGCCCCCACGACCCCCTTGTGCATCGGCGTCAACACCTGGATGTCGTCCAGCGGGTCGAGGCCGAACCGCCGCGGGATGCGTTTCCGCACGAGCTCGACGATGGTTTCGAGCACCCGTTCGGGGTCCTCCTGCTCGATGAAGAAGAAATCCGGATCAGGGGCGTTGTCTCCGACAGGCTCCGCCATCGGCAGGATACCCTGGTTGATCCGGTGTGCGTTGACGATGATCTGGCTTTGGCGCGCCTGGCGGAAGATCTCGGTCAAGCGCACGACCGGCACGCTCCCGGAGTCGATGATGTCCCCCAAAATGTTCCCCGGTCCCACGGACGGGAGCTGGTTCACATCGCCGACCAGGATGACTGCGGCCGTCAATGGCACCGCCTTGAGCAGATGGTGCATGAGCACGGTGTCGATCATCGAACTCTCGTCCACCACCAGCAGGTCGCAATCCAGCGGTCTTTCCTCGTCGCGCTGGAAGCCGCCCTTCTGGGCATTGTATTCGAGAAGCCGATGGATGGTCTTGGCCTCGTGCCCGGTGGCTTCGCTCAGCCGCTTGGCCGCCCGTCCCGTGGGTGCGGCCAGCAGCACCCGGCCCGCCTGGCGGCTGAAGATCTTCAGGATGGCGTTGACGATCGTGGTTTTGCCGGTGCCCGGCCCGCCGGTGATGACCATGAGCTTGTGCGCCATGGCGCCGCGCAGCGCCCCCACTTGGTTCTCCGAAAAGGCCATGCCCAACCGATCCTGAACCCAGGCAACGGCCGGGGCCGCATCCGCGGACCCGAGGCGCCGCGGCACTTCCTGCAGCGCCCTGAGCCGCCGGGCGACTCCGGCTTCGCACCGGTGCAGCGTCGACAAAAAAACCGCGTCGCCGCCGGCCGGCGGTTCGCCCGCACCGTACCGACGCTCCTCCACCACCACGCGCCGGGACGCCGCAAGCAGGTTCAGGGCCTGCGCAACCGGCCCCTCCTCCACCGACAGGACATCGCGGCAGCGTTCGATCAAGGAGCCCCGGGGATAATAGACGTGGCCTTCCTCGGCCAGCTGCTGAAGGACAAAGAGAATCCCGGCCTCCACCCGCAGGGGCGAGTGGCGCGGGATACCGATGTGCTCGGCGATCCGGTCCGCCGTGGCAAATCCGATCCCGGTGACATCCGTCGCCAGCCGGTAGGGGTTCTCCCGGACCACGGCCACGGCGCGGTTCCCGTACTGCTTGAAGATTTTTGCGGCATACCCCGGGCCGACCCCATGGCCTTGCAAAAACATCATGACGCCCCGGATGTCGCGCTGGGCCTCCCAGGCCTTTCCGATCATGGCGATGCGCTTCGCGCCGACCCCCGGCACCTCGGCCAGGCGGCCGATCTCCTGCTCGATGACGTCCAGTGTGTTTTTGCCGAAGCGCTCCACGATGCGGCCGGCCATGACCGGCCCCAGCCCCTTGATCAGCCCGGAACCCAGGTATTTCGTGATCCCGTGCACCGTCGCCGGCACCTGGGTGGTGAACTGTTCGACCTTGAACTGCTCCCCGAATTTCGGGTGGTGGGCCCATTCCCCCTGCATGTCCAGCATTTCACCGGGCGTGGGCGCCAGCAAGTTCCCGACCACCGTGACGAGATCCCGGCGGTCGGGAACGCGCACCTTGGCGATGGTGAATCCGTTTTCCTGGTTGGTGAAGGTGATGTGCTCGATCTGGCCGGTGAGGCGGGTCGGCATGGTCACACCCATTCCGGCAGACGGACCTCTGCCGGGGGCTCGGCATCCGGAATGAAACACTTGATGTCGATCACCGGCGAGCCGTCCCGCGCATCGACGGCATCGATCAAAATGCGACGATCTTCGATCCCCAGGATGCGGCAGCGCGTGAGCCCGATGAGATTGGGCCGCTTCGGTGAGTGCGTCGCAAAAACACCGGTCAGCGGGTTGGCCGGGTCTTTGCGCGGGTGTACCTGCAGCGTGCGCCGGAGCGCCGCCGTGTCGTTCTCGTGAAACCAAAAAAGCACGTGGATGTGGGAGAAGCCTTCGAGTCCGAGCATGGCGTCCCGGTACTCCGCGAAAACTTCGATCCAGGCCGTGTCGTCCTGCTTGTGAACCACACCCACGGGATAAATTCTAAAGTCAGCTTGCATGATGATCAACCTGTCATGGTAGGGAAGCCTTCCCGGATAGTGACAGAAGCGTTTCCAGAGCCCTTGATATTGCTTCTCAATCTTCCTGCAGCTCCTTGATACCGGCATAAAAATCCAGAATGTCCGGGTTGCTCAAGGCGTCCTTGTTGAGGACCGGTTTGCCGTCGATGACCTTTTTCACGGCCATTTCCACTTTTTTCATGTTGAGCGTGTAAGGGATCCCCGGCACGGCGATGATCTTGGCCGGCACGTGCCGCGGGGAAGCGAGGTTGCGGATGGTGTCGCGGATTTTTTTCCTGAGGGCCTCGGTCAACTGCTCGCCCTCGGGCAGTTGCACGAACAGGATGACGCGCACGTCGTTTTTCCAGTTCTGACCGATGACCACGCTGTCGACGATCTCCGGCATGAGGGCCACGATGCCGTATATTTCGGACGTGCCGATCCGCACGCCCCCGGGGTTGAGGGTCGCGTCGGAGCGGCCGTAGATCACGACGCCTCCGCGCGCGTTGATCTCGATAAAGTCGCCGTGCCGCCAGACGTTGGGGTACACGCCGAAATAGGCGCCGAAATACTTTTTGCCGTCCGGGTCGTCCCAGAAGTAGATCGGCATGGAGGGAAAGGGCTTGCAGCACACCAGCTCGCCCTGCTGATCGACCACCGATCTGCCCTCCGGGTCGAAGGCCTGCACGTCCATGGCCAGGCCGCGGCACTGGAGCTCGCCGGCGTAAACAGGGCCCATGGGGTTCCCCAGGGCAAAGCAGCCGTTGAGATCGGTGCCGCCGGCAATCGAGGCCAGCTGCAGGTCCGCTTTGACGTGCTGGTAGATGAACTCGAAGCCCTCCACGGACAGAGGCGAGCCGGTGGACAAGACCGCCCGCAGCGGCGCAAGGTTGTATTCCTTGCCCGGCTTGACCCCGGAGTTCATGAGGGCGCCGATGTAGCCGGCGCTGGTGCCGAACACCGTGATCTTTTCCTCCTGGGCCATTTCCCACAAGGCGCCGGGATGGGGGTGGAAGGGGTTGCCGTCATAGAGCACCAGCGTCGCACCCACGGCGAGCGCGCTGGTCAGCCAGTTCCACATCATCCAGCCGCAGGTGGTGAAGTAGAAAATGGTGTCGCTGCGGGTGAGGTTGGTGTGCAGGACCAGCTCTTTCAGGTGGTGGATGAGGATCCCGCCTGCGCTTTGCACCATGCACTTCGGCAGCCCCGTGGTGCCGGAGGAGTACATGATGTACAGCGGATGCTCGAAGGGCAGCTGTTCGAAATCGATCTGCAGGCCGGGTTCCTTGGATCGGAAATCCGACCAGTGCACGGCATTCGGGACTCCGTGGATGTCGGGGGTCGGCTCGGTGTAGGGCGCGACCACCACCCGCTCGATCGTCCGCAGCTCCTTGAGAATGCCGGCCATGCGCTGGAGGGAATCGATTTTCTTTCCCTTGAACAGGTAGCCGTCGGCCGTAAAAATCACGCGCGGCCGAATTTGGCCGAATCGATCCAGCACCCCTTTGATGCCGAAGTCCGGCGAGCACGAGGACCAGACGGCGCCGATGCTCGTCGCCGCCAGCATGGCGATGGTGGCCTGCGGCATGTTGGGCATGAACCCCACCACCCGGTCGCCGGGCTGAATCCCCATGGCACGCAGGGATTTGGCAATCCGCGCCACCTCGTCGTAGAGCTGGGCGTAAGTCATGCGTATGGATGGCCGGCCTTCACCTTTGAAGATCAGGGCCGTGCGGTCGTCCCGGTAGCGCAGGAGGTTTTCCGCGAAATTGAGGCGCGCGCCCGGGAACCAATGCGCGCCGGGCATTTTCGTGAGATCGTCGGCCACCTCCCGATAGGGCGCGGAGTGGACGATCCCGGCAAATTCCCACATGGCCGCCCAGAAATCGGCGATGTGCTCGACCGACCAGCGATGAAGAGGAGCGTACTCATCGAACTTCCGGTTGTGCCTGGCATTAACAAGCTGCATGAAGCGGTGCATGTTGGACTGTCGGATGCTCTCTTCCGAAGGCTTCCACAACATCTTCGACATCGTCAACCCCCTCCTTTGATTATTTAGGCGTTCGCCTGCTGGATTGTGTTTTGTTTACAGCCAAAGTGCTTGAACAGTCAAGATTGCTCACTTGCCGCCTTGCAGGTCCCCGATGGATATGCGATACAAACGTAAATCTTAAAAGGAGAACGCCATGCAACATGTTGAACTCAGATCCGACACGATGACCCGGCCGACCCCTGCGATGCGCAAGGCCATGGCCGAAGCCGAGGTGGGCGACGACGTCTTCGGGGAAGACCCGACGGTCAACCGCCTGGAAGCGATGGCGGCGGAGCGGCTGGGCAAGGAGGCCGCCCTGTTCGTCCCCAGCGGCACCATGGCGAACCTGGTGAGCCAGATGGCCCACTGCGGCCGGGGCGACGAAATGATCCTGGGCCACCTCGCCCACAGCTTCTACTACGAGCAGGGCGGGTCCGCGGCCGTTGCCGCCATCCACCCGCGCACGGTGCCGAACCAGGCGGACGGCACACTCCCTTTGGACGAACTGGAAGCAGCCATCCGCGGCGACAACATCCACTTCCCGCGCACGCGACTGATCGCGCTCGAAAACACCCACAACCTCTGCGGCGGGGCCCCTCTGGAACCGGCTTATTTAAAGGCCGTCGGCGACATCGCCCGGCGCCACAAAATCAAGCTGCACATCGACGGCGCGCGCCTGTTCAACGCCGCCGTGGCGCTCAGGGTCCCGGCGCGGCAGCTCGCGTTTGAAGCGGATTCAGTCTCTTTCTGCCTCAGCAAGGGGTTGGCGGCGCCGGTGGGGTCGATCGTCTGCGGCAGCCGGGAGTTCATCCAGACGGCGCGCCGCGCCCGCAAAGTTTTAGGCGGCGGGATGCGTCAGGCCGGCGTGCTGGCGGCGGCCGGCATCGTGGCCCTGAACGAAATGGTGGACCGGCTCGCCGAAGACCACGCCAACGCGCACCGGCTCGCCGAGGGACTTGCCGGCATATCGGGGCTGAAGCTGGACTCCGGGCGATATAAAACCAACATCGTCTACTTCGACGTGGTCAAGCCGGGCCTGAGCGCGGCGGAGCTGGTCGCCGCCTTGCAGAAGGAAGGCGTGCGCATGCTGGCCGCCGGCCCCCGCACGATCCGCGCCGTCACCCACTACGAAGTCACGGAAAAGGACATCGACTACGCGCTGGAGGCAACGGGGAGCGTGATGAGGCAAGAGAAGATTTCCATTTGATTTTTCGTTCCCAACTGAAGTATATTTCATACAAATTGTTGATCTTTTCTCATTCCTCCGGACCTGCAAACGGATGCCGGCCTCGTTCAATGGCTCAGATTTCTCCGCCCCATTTGGTTTTCCCCAGAATGGGGCGCTCATACTCTTTTGCCGTCGCCGGGAAAACATCTGCTGACGGGTGGTTACGATAAGGAAGAAAACCACTCTCAGAAAACCGAGAGGCTGAAAAAGAAAGGTCAGAAAAGTGAACAAGCGTTATTGGTCAGTCGTCCTGGCATTGACACTGGTCGGTTCGTTGGCGGGCTGTGCCGGAAAACAGACGGCCCCACCGGAATCCTTTCAACCGGTGCAGGTGGACCCCACGGCGTATTCCAGGAAGGTTGATACCTTCATTGTGGTGCTGGACACCGCCTCATCGATGGAGACGACGTACCGGAAACGTCTTGAGACGGGCCGCGCTCAGGCGATCGTCTCTCGCATGAACCGAATGATTCCTTTACTGGATTATCGGGCGGAGCTCATGGCCTTCGACTCGGGCAGCTGTCTGAGCTGCGAGGACGCGGTGGTGCTTTACGGGCCGGCGCCTTACAACCGCGACGAGTTCGCCGCGGGCCTGGCCGGTTATTCAACCACCGGGATGGCCAAGCGCCTCAGTTCCCTGGGCGCCAGCAACCCAGCCAGTCGATCCATTCTGCAGGGGAACCCCGGCCGGGTCGCCTTGATCGTTGTCAGCGACTCCGAGAACATGTTGCATGGGAGGGCCTACAAAACCGTGCAGAAACTGCAAGGGGCTCTCGGTGACAAGTTGTGCATCTACCCGATCTTAATGGATCGGGATTGCGATGGGCGCGCGGTAACGGACGCGATTGTCAAAGTCGGCGGCTGCGGGTTTGCCGTCAACGTCGATGACATCGCCACACCCGATGCGATGGCAAGCTACGTCAAAGAAATCTTCCTGCGGCCCGCCGCAGGCCCGGTTGCGGCGGCGCCGGCCGGCGGTGATCCGGATTCCGACGGTGACGGCGTGCCCGACAGCCGCGACAGGTGCCCGAACACGCCCCAAGGCGCAAAGGTCAATGCCGACGGCTGCTGGGAACTGAGCGGTGTTTATTTCGACAGCGACCAGGCGGTGATCAAGGACACCCGGGTCCTGGATGAAGCGTTGGCCATCCTGAAGGCCAACCCCGGGCTCACGGGTGAGGTCCAGGGTCACACCGACAGCACGGCTGCAGCGGAGTACAACCAGAGGCTCTCGGAAGCAAGAGCCAGGGCCGTGCGCGATTATTTCATCAAGCAGGGCATTGCGCCCGAGCGGATCCGGGCCACAGGGTTCGGCGAGACCCGGCCGTCAGCCTCCAACGACACCATAGGGGGGCGGGCCCTTAACCGGCGCGTGGAGCTGCACTTTGACGTCCGCCATTGACGGAATCGTTGACTCCTAAACCCCTTCCGATGGCGCACCATGCGGGCGGCAGGCCCCCTCAATGCTTGAAGGAGCGCTGGCCCGTGAACACCATGGCGACATCGGCGTCGTTGCAGGCTTCGATCACCTGGTAGTCGTTCTCGGAGCCGCCCGGCTGAATCACGGAGCGGATGCCCTCGCGGATGCCGACATCCACGCCGTCGCGGAACGGGAAGAAGGCGTCGCTCACCATGGACGCGCCGATCAGCCCGCCCTTTTCCTTTGCCACGCGCGCGTCGATCTCGGCCTTCTTGTCGGCGTCATTCATGTCGTTGTACGCGATCCCGTGGGCCTCGAAGCAGTAGCGGTCGGCAAGCTTGCGGTAGGCCTTGTCGCGGGCGATCTCGGCCACCCCCACCCGGTCCTGCTCGCCGGTGCCGATGCCGACCGTCACCTGGTCTTTCACGTAGAGCACCGAATTGGAGGTAACCCCGGCTTCGACGAGCCAGCCGAAAAGCAGGTCTTCGTATTCCTTCGGCGTCGGGGTCCGCTTGACCCGGTAAGACTTGCCCTTGACCTCGCACTCGGCGGTCTTCAGGTCCGCGGGGCTGCGGGTGACCGGCACGAACGACCACTGCACGATCTGGCCGCCGTCGATCAGGCTCTTGAACTCGACGCACGGCTGGCCGACATAGCCCTGCAGGCGGGCCATGTTGCCGATGCGCATCACCCGCAGGCTCTTCTTGCGGGCGAAGATGTCCATCACCCCGTCCTCGAAGTCCGGCGCCACCACGACCTCGGCATATTGTTTGGCGATCGCCTCGGCCGTGGCCTTGTCCACGGCCCGGTTGCAGGCGATACAGCCGCCGAAAGCCGCGATCCGATCCGCCATGTTGGCCTTCGCATACGCGTCCAGCAGCGTTTCGGACCGCGCCACCCCGCAGGGGTTGTTGTGCTTGACGATCACCACGGTCGGCCGGTCGGTAAAATAGCGCAGGATGTTGAGCGAGTTGTCGGCATCGGTGATGTTGGTCTTGCCGGGGTGCTTGCCGGACTGCAGCAGCTCCGCCTCTGAAGCCAGGTAGCGGCCGGCCTGAATGTTTTCGACCTGCCCGAGAGCGAGGTTGCCGTTGACCAGCTTGTAGAGCGCGGCTTCCTGACCCGGGTTCTCGCCGTAGCGCAGGCCCTTCTCGACGCCGTCGATAACCCAGGCGGCCTTGTCGTAGACCAGGGTCTGGCGTTTGTTCCCGTCCACGAAGCTGACTTCCATGCGCGGCGGGAAGTGGTCGTCCATGATGGTGCGGTACATTTTCTTGAGGTCTTGGGGCATGGAGGGCCTCCTTGTCCTATGAATTGCGGGGGAGCCTTTTCACCCCGCCACCCCCTGTCAACAATGGGCGCGATGGGGGCTTGCGTTCAAGATGGAAGAACGCGGCGCGTCGATGTCCGCTTTCAAAAAATCAAAAAATAATTATCCGACAGGATTTACAGGATCGACAGGTTTATCAAAAAACAATTCGAACAAGCAGCTCCGTGTCCTTTGTGTTTTTAGCCTGAAAATCCTGTTGATCCTGTCTAACCATTTTTTACCGATGCCGATAACACCCGATCACATCGGCTGCGCCCTGCCGGCCCAAATAGTCGGCGATGGCACGGTCGTACTCGGCGGTGTGCGCAAAGGCTTTTTGCGCCAGGCGGAACCGCAGGGCGAGCGGCATTTTGCCGTCGTTGGCCCTGAGTTCGGCGAGGATCGACGGGTAGTCGGTCGGGTCCACCACCGAGGCCACCCGGATGAAGTTCTTGGCCGATGCGCGGATCATGCAGGGGCCTCCGATGTCGATGTTTCCCCGGGCCTCCTCGACCGTGACCCCGGCCCGGGCGATGGTCTCGCGGAAAGGGTAGAGATTGACCACCACCATGTCGATGGGCACGCTGCGGGTCCGCTGCAGGTCGGCCTGGTGCGCCTCGTTGTAGGTTTCCGTCAGCAGCCCCAGATAAATCTTGAAATCGAGCGTCTTGACCAGCCCGCCCTGGGTTTCGGGCTGGCCGGTGTAATCCGCCACCTGTGTCAAATTCCGACCGGCGTCCCTGCCCAGGATTTTCTCCAGATGGGAGAACGTACCGCCGGTCGAGAAGATGCGCAGACCCGGGTTCAGCCGCACGAGCTCCGGGACGAAAACGTCGAGCCCGCCTTTGTCGGAGACGCTCACCAGAACATGCCGGATGTCGACCCGCTCATCGATTCGTTCCACCCTGTTGATGCTCATGTCCGTCACCTCTTTCCGTCGTATTCTTCGAGGAACCGCTTGAAAAATGCCTCCATCGAAACAGGCGGCGGATTCGTCGAATGTCATGGCGCCATCGTTCTTATTGTTGCCGGAAATGCCCGAGATATCTATGATGCCGAACGTGCGAAAGAGATCTACACCACCCGGAGCGGATCTTTCAACCAAAAAATCCGGCCGGCGCGATATGCTGTTTTCGGCAATAGATC
>Ga0210104_1000021_pt1 | contig 19719 bp, 16 predicted proteins | sample RushSE_TuleA_D2_FD_185567 | JGI IMG/M metagenome (GOLD analysis project Ga0210104, IMG submission 185567) | Wetland microbial communities from San Francisco Bay, California, USA, that impact long-term carbon sequestration - RushSE_TuleA_D2 (SPAdes) | ecosystem: Environmental > Aquatic > Marine >...
GGGGGCCTCCCAGGCGATGCTCTATGGCATCGGGATGAGCGCTGCCGATATGCAAAAAGCCCAGGTGGGTATCAGCAGCGTCTGGTACGAAGGCAACACCTGCAACATGCATTTGAACGACCTGGCCGCCAGGGTGAAGGCGGGGGTGGAGGCAGCGGGACTCGTCGGCCTGCGCTTCAACACCATCGGGGTGAGCGACGGGATTTCCATGGGCACCGAGGGGATGAGCTATTCCCTGCCGTCCCGGGACCTGATTGCGGACTCCATTGAAACGGTGATGCGCGCCCAATGGTATGACGCCAATATTTCCCTGCCGGGGTGCGACAAGAACATGCCCGGCTGCCTGATCGCCATGGCCCGGGTGAATCGACCGGCCTTGATGGTTTACGGGGGTACCATCCGGGCCGGGGAGCTGGATGGCGTTAAACTGGACATTGTCTCCGCCTTTCAAAGCTACGGTGAATTCATGGCCGGCAGCATCGATGAGCAGCGCCGGCAGGCGATTGTCAAAAAGAGTTGCCCGGGCGCCGGGGCCTGCGGCGGCATGTACACCGCCAACACCATGGCGTCGGCCATCGAAGCCATGGGCATGTCCCTGCCGTTCAGCGCCAGCCGGCCGGCCGAGTCGGACGAAAAAAGAGACGAGTGCCGCCGGGCGGGTGAGGCGATCCTGCACCTGCTGAAGGCGGACATCAAACCGCGGGATATCATGACCCGGGAAGCCTTTGAAAATGCCCTGGTCGTTTTGACGGTCCTGGGCGGGTCGACCAATGCGGTGTTGCATCTGATCGCCATGGCACGGGCCGTGGACGTGCCTTTGTCCATCGATGATTTTCAACGGGTGAGCGATCGTGTGCCGCTGCTGGCGGACATGAAACCCAGCGGTGCCTTCGTCCAGGAGGACCTGGACCGCGTCGGCGGCATCCCCGCATTGATGAAGTACCTTTTGGGCGAGGGGCTGCTGGACGGCCGCTGCCTGACCGTCACCGGCCGGACCGTGGCCGAAAACTTAGTGCAGGTGGCCGGATTTAAACCGGGCCAGCGAATCGTTCGCCCCCTGGAAGACCCCATCCACCCCGTCGGCCACATCCAGATCCTGCGGGGCAACCTGGCACCGGATGGTGCCGTGGCCAAGATTACCGGAAAGGAGGGCGTCGCCTTCAGTGGGCGGGCCAATGTGTTCGATTCCGAAGAGGCGATGCTGACGGCCCTGGAAAAGGGGGGGATCGTTAAAGGCGATGTGGTCGTAATTCGCTATGAGGGTCCCAAGGGCGGCCCCGGCATGCCGGAAATGCTGACCCCCACCTCGGCGATCATGGGCGCCGGCCTTGGAAAAGAGGTGGCATTGATCACCGACGGTCGTTTTTCAGGCGGCTCCCACGGTTTCATAGTGGGACATATTACCCCCGAAGCTCAGGAAGGCGGTCCCCTGGCGCTGGTTCAAACCATCCGGCCGCCTTGCGGGCACCGAGCGCTCGCATCTATGTTCTTTCGGGCCCAAACACTGGGTTGTCCGCGAGCAGGATGTAATTCACCTGGGCCACGGCCACCTGATGCTCCCGCGCGTCGAAAAGGTCGACGGCCACCGGGCAGAGCGTGCGGCCGAATTTGATCACCCGGGCCCTGGCCGTCACATCGGTCAGGCACGGCGCCAGGAAGCGGATGTTCATGTCGGTGGTCGTCAGCCGCGTATCCGGACCGGTGCGGGTTAAAATGGCAAAGCAGGCCGTGCTGTCGGCGAGGGTCATCAGCAGTCCGCCGTGGAAGGATTCGAAGACGCCGTCGTACTTCCGCTTGCGCGGCACCCGGGTTTCGCAATAGCCGTCGCTGAACCGGATGATCTCAAGCTCCAGCGTTTGAACGATCGGGATCCTGTTGATTCTGGCGAGAAGGGCGTCCTTCAACTCGGGCAGCATAGGCCGCGTCCTCTATGCTTCTATCGCAGCACGCTTCGCGCGACGATGGTTTTTTCGATTTCCTTGGTTCCTTCATAGATCTCGAGGATCTTGGCGTCACGGTAGAGGCGCTGGACCTTGTATTCGTCGATGTACCCGTAGCCCCCGTGCATTTGCAGGGCTTCGTCGGCGCAGTAAACGGCGGTTTTGCCCGAGAACCACTTGGCCATGGCCACCAGGCCGTGGTCCAGTTTGCCGCGGTCCGCGGTCCAGGCCGCCTCGTAGTACAAATTGCGGGACGCTCGAATGCGGGTGGCCATTTCAGCGATTTTGAACTGGGTGGACTGGAACGCCGCCAGGGGCTGGCCGAACTGGACCCGCCCTTTCACATGACGGACGGCCTCCTCCAAAGCCGCCCGCGAGAGCCCCACGGCCTGAGCGCAGACATGCAACCGGGTGTGGTTGAAAAACGCCATCAGCTGGGAAAACCCCTCGCCCGCAGCCCCTACCAGGTTTTCAGCAGGAACCCGCAGGTCCTTGAACACCAATTCCGCCGTATCCGACGCGCGAATTCCCAGTTTGCCGTGGATCTTGATCGCCTTGTAGCCGGTGGCGGCGGTGGGTACGAGGATGAAACTGTGGCGTTTGTGCCGGGAAGGGTTCTCCGGATCGGTCACACAAAAGACGTTCATGTACGTGGCGATGGTCCCGTTTGTGGCAAACATCTTGGAGCCGTTGATGACCCACTCGTTCCCGTCTTTCACGGCGGTCGTGGACGCCATGGTGACGTCGCTGCCGGCGTCCGGCTCCGTGATGGCTGTCCCGATAATGGCCTCGCCTTCCGCGAGCGCGGGCAGGATCGTCTCCTTCTGATGGGCGCTGCCGAACATCTGGATCAACTCGGCCCCGAAGGTGGTCGACAAAATGGCCGATCCGATGCCCGGCTCGACGGCCCAGAACTCCTCGTTGATCAGGCAGTGCTCCAAAAAGCCGTAGCCGAGGCCGCCGTTCTGCTTGTCGATGAAAACGCCCACAAACCCCAGATCACACGCCTTTTTCCACAGCCCGAGATCGAACGTCTCTTCCCGATCGAATTCCCGGGCGCGCTCCGGGAACTCCTTCGCGGCGAACGCGCGGGCCGCCGTGACGATGCCTTTTTGTTCCTTGGTCAGTGAAAAATCCATCGCGGTCCTCTCCGATTGAGCTTCCCCGGCCGCCCCGGGCCGGGGTTGGGTTTTACTCCTTGTCTCTCAGCATGCGCTTCAGGATCTTGCCGGTTGCGCTCTTGGGCAGCTCCGGTACGAAATCGACCCGTGCCGGGGCCTTGTATGCGGCCAGGTGATTGCGGCAGTAGGCGACGATCTCTTCACCCGTGGCCTTGGCGCCCTCCTTCAGGACGACCGCCGCCACGACCACCTCCCCTTTTTCCGGGTGCGCCTGGCCGTAAACCGCAACCTCCTGGACGGCGGGATGTTTGTACAGAAATCCTTCCACCTCGGCGGGCCATACCTTGAATCCCGAAACATTGATCATGTCCTTGACCCGATCCACGATGAAGACATAGCCCTCATCATCCATCGTTCCGATGTCGCCGGAATGCAGCCACCCATTGCGCAACGCGTGCCGGGTTTCATCCGGCTTGTTCCAGTACCCTTTCATCACGCCGGGGCCCTTGATGCAGATCTCTCCCCACTTGCCCAGCGGCAGTTCGTGATCATCGCCGTCCATGATTTTTATTTCAAAATTCTCCACCGGAGTTCCCACGCTTCCGAACTTGTGGCGGAAATCGTGATTGTAGCAGGCGAACGGCGAGCATTCGGTCAACCCGTACCCCTCGTACACCGGGCGGCCGAAGCGCTCGGTCCAGCGGGCCGATATTTCTTTCGGCATGCTCGAGGCCGCCGAAAATTCATAGCGGATGGATGCGAACGCCTCATCGGGCAACGGCGCGTTCAACAGGGCGATATAAATGGTGGGCACGGCGAAAAACATGGTGACACGGTCCCGGCGGATGGAATCCAGAACCCGTTCCGGCACGAACCGGCGATGCAGCACGAGCGTCGCACACGCCATGAACGTCGCATTCATGATGAAATTCTGCCCGAAGACGTGGAAAACGGGCAGAAACAGAATCATTCGATCTTCTTTCTTATACCCCGCATGGTGCACGGTCGCCCAACCGTTGGATACGACGTTGCCGTGGGAGAGCGTCGCGCCCTTGGGGAACCCGGTGGTGCCCGAGGTGTAGAGCAGAACGGCGGGATCGTCCGGGCTCATATCCGCCATCGCACGATCGCTCGAGCCTTTGGCCAGCCATTCATCCAGCGTCGGGCGGCCCTGGGGATCCCCCTCGCAGACCACCCCTTGCTTCAGCGAGGGGCATTCGCTGAAGGGGATGTTGGGCAGCAGGTCACCGGTCGTAAATATCAAGACGCAGCCCGAATCGTTGAGGATGTAGTTGAGCTCTCCGGATTTGTACATGGAGTTGACGGACACGGCGATGGCGCCGACTCTGACGGTCGCGAGGTAACAGATCACGAATTCGGGGATGTTCGGCAAGTAAAGCGCAACGCATTTTCCCCGGCCCACGCCGTTGGCCCTAAGGGCATTGGCCACAAGATTGATGCGGGTGTTCATGTCCCCGTAAGTGAGGGGGATGCCTTCGAAGATAATGGCGGTTCTATCGGGGAAAAATTTTGCCGCCCGTTCAACGTGCTGGGAAATGTTCATCGCTTCGCCTCCGATGTGTTCTAGTCGCTTTGTCTTCACACTTCCTTGCGCCGCTTTTCCTCGTCGCGGATTTCGCGGCGCAGGAGCTTGCCCACTTTGGACTTGGGCAGCATGTCCCGGAACTCGATGTAGTGCGGGAGCTTGTAGGGGGCCAGGCTGTTGCGGCACCACTTGATGAGGTCATAGCCGGTGATTCCCTTGATGTCTTCCTTGAGCACCACGTAAGCCTTGATTCGCTCCCCGACCTTTGGGTCCGGAACGCCCACCACGCACGTGGCCATGACCGCCGGGTGCTCCTGCAGCACGGACTCGACCTCCGAGGCGGAGATGCGGTAGCCCTTGTGCTTGATGGTGTCCACGGTGCGGTCGACGAAGTAGAGGTTGCCGTCGGCATCCATCGACATGATGTCCGCCGTGCGATACCAGGTCTCGCCGTCGATCTGAACGAAAGACGCCTCGGTTTCCTCCGGCTTGTTGAGGTAGGCCTTCACCATGTGGCGTGAGGACACCAGCAGCTCGCCGGGTGCTCCCGTCCCGACCGCCTTGAGCTCGATGGGGTCGACGAGCTTCACTTTTTTGCTGGCCACCACCTTGCCCACACTCTTCGGGGGGTTGTCGCAGTCGGTCGGGCACATGGCGACGCCGCCGCAGGTCTCGGTGGCGCCGTAGCCCTGGCGAATGGGTCGTCCGAATTTTTCCAGCCAGCGGCGCCCCAGGTCCGTCGGCAGTACGTCGCCGCCGCTGAAGCAGTACTCCAGGGAACTGAGGTCGTACTGATCCAGGCGCGAGTGCTCGAGGATCATGCGGTAGAGCGCCGGCACACCGATTATGGTCTTGGCCCGGAATCGCTGGATGGCATCGAAGGCCGCATCGATGTTGATGCGGGGCTGGATGATCAGGGACCCGCCCACCAGCAACGCAGCCAGGCTGCAGGTCTGGCCCAGGATGTGGAATAGCGGGGCGTTGCCCATGACCACGTTGTCCTCCGGAGGAAACAGCGGCGCGCTCATGCGGATCTGCTCGCCCGCGGAGACCAGGAAAAGTGCGTGCGAGATGGGAACCCCCTTGGGGAACTTGGTGGTCCCGCCGGTGTAAAGGATCTCGGCGGTGTCGCTGCCGCTGCGGGTGCTTGCCGCCGGAAGCGTTTTGCCGGCGGAGCCCGATATCAGGCTGCGAAAAGAGCGGGTGCGTTCGTCGTGGGCTGTTTTGCCCCGCGGCACCACGTCGAAGAGGTAGCCGAAGACGCGTTTCCAGGCGGGCAGAAGGTCGACCATGTTTGCGAAAACGACCTGCTTCAGGCCGGTCTGAGGCAGCGCGCTTGTCACGTAGCCGAAGTTGGTGTCGGCGCAGACGATGGCCTCGGCGCCGCTGTCGTTGGCGATGTAAATGATGTCGTGGGGGGTGTAGATCGGGGTGATGGGCACGGCCACCGCGCCCAGGCGCTGGAGGCCGAGCCAGGCCACCACCCACTGAATGCTGTTGGGGATGTAAAGCATCACCCTCGAACCGGCGGTCACCCCGAGTCGGGCGAGGCCGCCGGCAAAGGCCTCGGCCAGCTGTTGGACACGACCGTAAGAATACCGGCTGCCCAGGTAGATCACCGCCGTGTGGTTCCTGCGCCGCTCGGCGGTCTCGGCAAACACCGCATAGATCGACTGGCTGCTTGGATCCTTCATGATACCCTTATATTCCGAAATAAGCCGACTTGATCTCCGGGTTTTCCATCAGTTCGGGCCCCGTGCCGGCAAGGGCGAGCATCCCGTTTTCAACCACGTACCCGCGGTCGATCACGGGCAGGACCGGCCGCGCGAACTGCTCGCTCAGCACCACCGTGAGGCCGTAGTGACGCTTCAGATTGACGATGGCCTCCATCACGGCCTGCTGCATGAGCGGGCTCAGGCCGAGAAGCGGCTCATCCAGCAGCAGCAGCCTGGGCTGCACCACCAGGGCCATGCCGATGGCGAGCATCTGCTGCTCGCCGCCGCTCATGAACCCGGCCTTGCGGGATTTCAACCGCGCCAGGTGCGGGAAAAGCTCGAAGACGTAGGCGATGGTGTCCTTCACCTGTGCGCGGGACTTCAGGTAGCCGGCGATCCTGAGGTTTTCCAGGACGCTGCTTTCCGAAAACACCGGGTGGCGCTCACGCGAGAGCACGATCCCCTTTTTGACCCGTTCGCTGGGGCGGGTCTCGGTGATGTCTTCCCCCTGGAAGAGGATCCGGCCGTACAGGGTGATGCGCTCGCCGCCGCGGCGCTTCTCCTTGGTGCGCATGTCGATGATGAGCCCCGAGAGCGCGTTCATCAGGGTGGTCTTGCCGGCGCTGTTGGACCCGATCACCCCCACGATCTCCCCCGCCTGTACCTCCAGACTGAGACCGTTGAGGGCCAGCGCGTTTTCGAAGAACACCATCAGATCCCGCACTTCGAGCAGGGGTTTGGGCGGAGCGGGAGGGTTGACGGTCTGGTCGCTGCTCACAATTCAACTCCCAGGTACGCCTTCTTGACATTCTCGCTCGCCATCACCTCTTCCGCCCGGCCCTCGGCGATTTTCTGGCCGAAGTTGAGCACCACCACCCGGTCGGCGATCCGGAACAACTCCTTCAGGCGGTGTTCGATCATGATGATGGTTTTGCCCTCCTTGCGCAGCTTCTCGATGATCGGGACGATGCTGGCGACCTCGGCCAGGCTCAAACCCGAGAACAGCTCGTCGAGGATGATCAGGTCGGGTCTCAGGGCCATGGCCTTGGCGAGCTCCAAGCGCTTGAGATAGCCCTGCGGCAGTACGGCCGCGCTCTTGTAGGCCACCTGGGCATCGCGCTCGAAGCCGACCTCCTCCAGCAGGTCGAGGGCCACCGCGTCCCGGTCGCCGTAGCGGCCGCCGACCAGCTGTTTGACCCGCGGCGAGTACAGGGGAATGATCATGTTTTTGTAGGCCGGCAGCTGATAAAACGGCTTTACCATCTGGAAGGTGCGGGAGATGCCCAGCCGCACCACCGCGTGGGGCGCCAGGCCGCTGATGGTGCGGCCCTGGTAGACGACGGCGCCTTTGGAGGGTTTGACGAAGCCGGTGATCAGGTTGACCGCCGTGGTCTTGCCGGAGCCGTTCGGGCCGATGAGGCCCAGCAGCTCTCCTTGGGCCAGTTCGAAGCTGAGGTCCGTGACGGCCTGTATCCCGCCGAAGTTCTTGTAGAGCGAATCGACCTTGAGAAGCGCCCCGGCCCCCATCACTCCACCTCCACCCAGCGCTCGAACTGGTGGTATTTGCGCTGAACGTAGTGGAAGATGCCCTCAGGCAGGGCGACGATGAACACGACCAGAAAACACCCGTAGAACACGATGCGCAGGCCGCCGATCCCGCGCAGGGCTTCCGAAAGGGGCACCAGGATCACCGCCCCCAGGGTGGCGCCCACGAGCGTCCCCGGGCCTCCCACCACCGCCGCGGCGATCGGCAGGATGGAGTAATCCAGCGCGAACACCGGCATGCCCACGAACATGTACACGTGGGTCATGAAGGCTCCGGACAGTGCGCCGATGCAGCTGGCAATGAAGAGCGCCTGGGTTTTGAACCAGTAGATGTTGATCCCGGCGTTGGTCACCGAGCGGTCGTTGTCCTTGATGCCTTTCAGCACCAGCCCGTAGTCGGAGTCCAGCATGCGCCGGAATCCGAAAAGCGCCGCCAGCAGGACCCCGACGATCAGGTAGAGCTCGATCCACTTGGAGGGCAGGGGGGCGATGCCGCTCAGGCCCTCGGTGCCGCCGAAAATCTTCGTGGCCTCGACGACCCGGACCAGCATGAGAGGGATGATGAGGGTGACCATGGAAAAGTAGACGCCCCGCAGCCTCAGCACGGGCAGCAGGCAGGCCGTGCTGATCAGCCCTCCGAGCAGCGTCGCCGCCGGCAGCGCCAGCAAAGGATGCCAACCGAAGGTGTGGTTCAGGATGCCCGAGCAGTAGGCCCCCAGGCCGAAGAACAGCGCCTGCCCCAGGGAGATCATCCCGGACTGGGCCAGGATGTCCCAGCTGATGGCCAGCAGGGCGAACACGGCCACGGACAGAAGCACTTTCTGCCAGTAGGTGCCCAGAACCAGGGGCATCAGCAGAAAGCCCAGGATGGGGATCATCCGGGGTGCGATCAGATAGAGCATTTCACGCCACGAACACAGGGCGAAAACATCCCCCGCGCGGACCTTGATGCCCCGGTCAATGCGTTCTCGGCGTCGTTCCAAGCGGCTCAGATCCTTTCTTCCAGTTCCTTCTGCCGGCCGAACAACCCGGAGGGCTTCACCGCCAGGACGACGAGAATCGCGGCCAGGCTGACGATCATGGTCCAATGCGAACTGAGGTAGGCGTCCGTGAAACGCTCGGCGAACCCTATGATGAAGCTGGCCGCAACGACCCCGCCGGTGCTGCCGAGGCCGCCGATGATGCAGACGGCCAGGGCCTTGATCAGCACCTCGTAGCCCTCGCTCGGCGAGATGCTGCCGAGCGGGATAATGAGAGTGGCGGCGAGCGCCGCCAGCCCGCAGCCGAGCGCTACGCTGATCGTGGCGATCCAGTCCGAGTCGATGCCCAGGGTGAGGGCTGTGCGTTCATCCTGGGCGATCCCGCGGAAAGCCAGGCCCAGGCGAGTGTGGTGCGTGAAGGCCCACAAGCCCGCCACGAGGAACGCCGCCGCCGCCGCGATCAGGATGCGCTGCGCATCGACCATGGTCTCGCCGATCACGAAGCCCCCGTCGATGAGAACCGGCAGGGTGTACTCGAAACCCACGAAACCCAAATAGTTGAACAGCTCCAGGACGGCGAGCCCGACGCCAAAAGTGGCAATCACTTCCGACAAGGCCTGCCCGCGAACCCGCAGGAGCACAAACCGATACATCAGCGCCCCGGCCCCCATCGTGACCATAAGGGAAGCGCACACCGACAGCCAGTAGGGCAGTTCCAAGAGGTTGAGGAGCATCCAGCTCAAGTAGGCGGACAGAATGTACATGGCCCCGTAGCCGAAGTTCGCCACCCCGCTGATGCCGAAGGTCAGGCTGAACCCGATCGCCATCACGGCCAGGATGGCGCTGTTGAGCAAGGCGTAGATAATCGTTCCCAGAAACATCCGGCCGGTCTCCGAGGGCGTTGAAACCTCACCCCAGCGGGGCTCGTCAGGGGTAGCGACGGGCTCCCCGTCACTCGGGAAGCCCCTTTAAGGGTTCATGCCGCTTTCATGCTCATTTTGCGGCCTTGAGGCCTTTGGGCAGGTGGATTTTGGTTTCTGCAAGGGACTCCGGGAAGACGATCCGGCGCTTGCCGTCATCGGTCCATTGAAAGACCGCAGCGACTGCGGTTTCCTTGGGGTCGAAGCCGTAGATGACCTGGTTGCCCGCGTCGAAGCGGATGCGGCCCATGATCCCCATGCGGTCGGTTTTTTTAATCTGGGCGGCAACGGCGTCGGGGTCCAGGCTGCCGGCGCGCTCAATGGCTTCCGCCAGGATGTAGACGGACTCGTAGGCGGGCGCCGGACCGTGGCCGGCCTGCAGCTCCTTGCCGAAGAGCTTCTTGTATTTGTTGTAAAACTCCACCGACTTGGGCAGCTTGTCGCTGGCGATGGCGCTGCCCATCTCGAAGACGCAGTTGATGGCCCCGCCGATCTTGCCGTCAAATGTTTTCCAGGCGTCGGTGCCTGCCAGGGGCGAGATGAAGCCCGCCATGAGGGCCGGCACGTTCATGGATTTCCACTGTTTGACCAAAATGCCGCTCTGGGGCATATCGAAAATCGGCATGATCACCTGGGCGCCCTTGGACTGGGCTTTCATCAGCGCCGATGAGAAATCCGAGGTGCCGGTCGGGTAGGCTTCCTGCTCCAGAACTTCCCACCCCGCCTTGTCAAAGTAAGCTTTTTTAACCCCTTCGGCCGTTGCGCGGGCCCAGGCAACATCCTGGTGCATGACATAGACTTTGGTGAAACCGAACTCCTTGTTGATGGCGGCCATGGTTCCGGAGAGGTATTTCACCAGATAAATGGCGTTGAGACAGTCGCGGAACACGTACTTGTACTTCTCCGGGTCCTCTTTGACCTTGGCCTCGGAGGCCGGAGTCATGGCGATGCTCCCGATCATCGGGGTCTTGTATTTGGCGATCAGGTCCATGGACGCAACCAGTGCCTCGGACCGGAAGGGCCCGACCACGATGGCAACCGGTTTCTTCTCCAGAATGTTTTTCTCGATGCCGAGCAGGGCTTCCGGCACGGGTACCCCGGGAGCGGCGTCGCGGATGTCCATCGAAGACACCTCCAGGAGCCTTTTCTGTCCGCCGACGGTCACGCCGCCCTTAGCGTTGATCTCACTTGCGGCCATCTGTACCACTTTGTGAGATTCCTTGCCTTCCAAGAACCCCAGTGATGTAGGCACCCCGATGATGATCGGTTCCGCAGCCTGGGCCTGCCCGGCGATAAGCAGACCTGCAACCAACGCCAGCACAATCAGGCTGAAATGATTTGGGCTATGTCTCATGGCTTGCCTCCTTTGGTTTATGGCTCCCTGTGGACGATGCTCCCCCCGCCGCCAGGCAAGAAAGGGTGTTCACGCTGTTCGTAATAAATTGGCTAAGGATTGTTCGCGCCATATCCGCTGAAAGTATATTGGTTTTGCAATGAATTTGTTTCATTTAATGAGCACTAGTATTTTTATGCATTTTTGGATAGTTAGCTACATAGCAGCTACACAAAGCCTCCCTTGAAGTCAAGTGATTTATTTCCGATGGTGCGAGTACGAAAACCTTGGCTCATAGCGCGAAATTAAGGCGGATCGAAGTGCCGGGTTTTACCCGGCCCCCAGATCCGCAAAGTGTCAGGAATCCGTAGGTTGAAATTCATGACCGTAACCAACGCGGAAGCGCCGCTTATTGTTGAAAGAGGGGTAACGCCGAGGATTTGCATAAATTAAAGATAAGTCTTCATTGTTGGCACATGTATTGCTGTGACTCCACAGGGCAAACACGCTTTGATCGTTAATAATGCTTGACAGCGGCCGTGGCATCAGGCTAAAAAAGCGCCTCCTGTCAACAAATTGTATATAGTGGCCGATAACGTTACTATCCGGCCCGAGTTTGACAGGAAACAGACAAACCGCCTGATGGATGGAAACCTCGTTTCCGCCGTGAGTCATTGGAGGGCAGGGGGCGCAAGGCAAGCCCCAATCAGTTCGAGACGATTACCGAGGTTGGAAAATTGCACACGTTTCACGTCGTATCGCCTTACGAACACATCATTAAGCTCACCAGGTCATTCAGAAGCAGAGGTCTTGCTGCGGCTGCCTGTTTCCTCATTTTTTGTTTTCTCTGCGTCGAGTCGCGTGCCGATGAGAACACGGAGGCCGGGGCGCCCCCACCGTCCTGCGTGGTGAAAAAGCCTGCGGCCGCCAAGTCCAAGCCGACCCCTCCGCCGCGACCTGCCGCCAAATCGAAAAATCCCGTTGCATCTAAAAAGAAACCCAAGCCGGCGGCCCAGCCTCTGGTTTCCGCCAAGACCAAGGCCAAGGCCGAGGCCATCACCTCCGAGATCGCCACGGATTTGCCGTCGAACATTGAGCAGGAAATCAGCAAATTCTTCGGGCTGCGCTACCGTTTCGGGGGCGAAGGCCAGAGCGGAATCGACTGCTCGGCGCTGGTTCAGAAAGTCTACTCGGATGTTTTCGGGGTCAGCCTGCCGCGCAACTCTTCCGAGCAAAGCCGGCTGGGGAGCTTGGACACCGTACCCAGCGACGATCTCAAGACGGGGGATCTGGTTTTCTTCGGCCCCAACCGCAAACGCGTGAACCACGTCGGCATGTACCTCGCCAGCGGTCGCTTCCTGCACGCAGCGCGTTCGGAGGGCGTCACGATTTCGAGCCTCGACGACAGCTATTGGAAATCGCGGTTCATGTTTTCCAAACGAATGCGCGGCCTGGAGATAGGTGACGAGGACGACGACGAGCTGGAACTGCACAAGGACCTGATGCGGGATTCCATGTTTTCCGCCTTTGACGGCGCTGATGCCGATGTGCGGTTCCTCGATTTCGGGGTCAAGGTCAACGATTCCCTGGAACTGCTTCTGAGCGGCTTTTTTCTTGACTCCCTTGAGAACTACGGCCCGCCGAACGCCTTGCCGTCCTCGGCGGACCTGACAGGTCCCGAACCCAACAAAGAGGCGGAAGGCGGCTTCCAGCTGGCTGCCATCCTGTCGCCCCTGGAATGGTTCAAGCTGATTCCGTCCGTGACCCAGGTCGAAGGCGCGAAGGAGGATCGCAATCGCGATTACCAGAAATTGGGCCTGGAGACGTGGATGATCCTGCCGACCTCAGGCGTGGCGGTGTTCATGGCGGCCCATGCCAGAAACGAGGAAGACTTGAACCAACGCCCGCAGGGGGTTTCCCCGGATTGGCAGACGATGGACGTGGCCCTCGGCCTTCACTACCAGCTGTCCGATTCTCTCCGTTTTTCCCTATGGGGCGCGCATGCCTACAATCCGGATGCCAAATCAGTTGATGATACCGGCAAGCGCAATGCCCCGATGGACGAAATGTCGTTCCAGTTGAACATCAAGTTCTGATTAGACAGCCCCCAAAAACAATCGCTCAGCGCTGGCGTTACTCGCTCGCCCGCGTGTCGCCCACGATAAACGGGGTGCAGCGCAGGGCAATGCTGCCTTTGCGGACCCACATCCGCATCATCGTGAGGGTGGTGCCGTCCATGTCCACTACGCTCGGCAACTCCTCAACGAAGGCGATGTCGTTTTTGGCGAATTCATAGTAAAAGGTGTTGGTGCTGCAAGGGTCCGAGACCAAGATGATTTTCTCCGGGTCATCGGGGTGCTTGCGGGGGCTTCCGGCAAAGGAGACGTTTTCCAGCCTCAGAACGCGAATGTCCTTGGGTTTGCGATAGGCCTGCAGCTGGAAGGATACAGCTTCCTGGGGATAATTCGTTTTTTGCATGGTCGGCTCCTTCGATAATAATAGCTCCGGTTCGCTTGAGCAGGTGTGCCGAAAAACTGCTCCTCATGGCGTGGTCCGGCGTTGCGTGGCTTTTGTAACTGCTCACATATCCGTATGCTGCGCTTTCCAAATCGTCACGCGCCTTGGCTGACGGCCCGATGTTTTTTTTCAACTCCCTTTCTACATGGGGGATGGTGTATGCAACCGCTGACCAGTTCTCAGGCAAAATATCTGCGCGGCCTCGCCCACAACCTCAAACCGGTGGTGTTTGTCGGCCAGAAGGGGGTCACCGCCGCCGTGCTGGAATCCATCCGCGAAGCCTTGGCCGCCCATGAACTGATCAAGGTTCGGTTTGTCGATGTCCAGGACAGGCGCGTCATGGCGGAGGGCTCGGCCGAGGTTCAACAAAAGACGGACAGCTGCCTGGCCGGCGCCATCGGCCATGTGGCCATTTTCTACCGCCCCCGGCCGGACCCTGAAAAACGAACCATACGCCTGCCCTGATAACCTCGGATAGTGAAAACGAGCTCTTTTTCGGAACATTATCATGACAAGCGGTATAACTGCCGATCTCACGGGCTGGAATTCACGGCCGGGCTTTCCGGGGTGAAAATCGTCAGCCGCATTCCGGGCTGGATCGGTTTTTTTGGATCCAACCGGTTCCAATCCCTCACATCGGAAATGGACACCTTGTGGCGCTCCGCAATTTCCGACAGCGTGTCCCCTTCCTTGACGATGTAGACTACCTCTCCGCGCTTTTCGGGTATCTGATTCATCAGCCCCAACAGGCGTTGGTGAAACCGGCCGGCGGAGCCCTTGGGCACCAGCAGGCTGTGCCGGCCGGGCATCAGCCGATAGCCGCGGATTTCCGGATTGAGGTCCTTGATGAGCTTGACATAGCTATCCGCTGCCTGGGCGACGGCGAGCAGGGGGATTTCCCGGTCCGTTTCTAGCGTGACCGGCTCCGCTGCGACCGGCGGGTAGATATCCTCGGGCTCCAGGCGAAAACCGTACCGTTCGGGGTTTTTCAAGATGAGCTTGGCGGTGAGAATTCTGAACACGTAGCGCTGGGTCTCCAGGGGCAGATAAAGACGGTAATAGTCCTGGGTGTTCTGCTGGCTGATGTCGCGGCGCAGCCCGTTTTCGCCCATGTTGTAGGCTGCCACGGCCAGGGTCCACGAGCCGAACATATCCCGGAGCTCTCGCAGATAATCGATCGCAGCGTCCGTCGAATTGGAAAGGTTGCGGCGCTCGTCTTTTTCCGAGTCGACTCGGAGCCCGTATTTGCGTCCGGTCGATTCGATGAACTGCCAGAACCCCATGGCGCCTTTTGGCGAGCCGGCATGCGGCCGCAGGGCGCTCTCGGCGATGGAGACGTATTTCAGGTCGTCCGGCAGATGCTGTTTGCGCAGCGCCTCTTCGATCGGTGCCAGGTATTGACGGGTGCGCTTGATCCAGAGAATGACCTGGTGCGGGTCCGCCAGCACCACCAGGATCTCGCGCTCCATGCGCTCGCGGACATCCGGGTCATCAAGGGGAACGGGCTCCCCGCAGAAATCCAGCGGCCCCCTGATGCGGGCGGCCTGGATCAGCGCCGAGAAGTCCAGCGCCGGTGCCGTAGCGACGGCCTGTGCCCCCGCCTCGGCGGTCGACAGCGCCGTCGCCAGAACAATGGAGACCGCCCATCGGAGAAGATCACGCATCGTCGGCCGACCCTCCCGGTGCCTCACGCGCGCAGCGCTGCGTAAAGCGTCCAGGCGCCGACCATGACAAAGAAGACGCCGGCGCCGATCTTGATGGTGGCCGGTGAAACGAAGCGGCTGACGCCGGCCCCCAGCAGCACGGCGATGAGAGAACTCAGCACCAGCGCTCCGGCGGACCCCAGAAACACCGCAAGCCGGTTGTCGCAATCGGCTGAAAAACAAAAGGTGGCCAGCTGGGTTTTGTCTCCCAATTCGGCCAGAAACACCAACCCGAAGGTGGTCAGCAGCAGCTTGATGTCCATCATGTCCCTTTCTGTTGCAATTTAGCCCTGCGCTTTTTGAACCCTTGAACCTGGGTGGGTTTCACAAGGCCCGCATGAATTCGGGCTTGAGCGCGACGTCGCCCGCCAGGGCCCTGTCGATCAGGGCCAGGGTGGCCTCTTTGTCCCGGGGCAGGCGCGCTCGGATCGGCAGGTAGTTGGACGCGTGGTTGGCATGAAAAAGCCCCTGGGACAGAGAGGTCTCGGCGATCATCGTCCTCAGCTCCGCCAGCATCTCGGAGGGTTCGATCAGGGCGAATGCCCCCGCGCGCCAGTCGTTATAGAGCGGCGTACCGGGGATGAGCATCAGGCTGAGCGCCCCCACGTAGTCCGGGTCGATGGCGGACAGCACGCGGCCCGTCTCGCGGGCGTGGATCTGGGAGCGCTCGCGGCCGGCGATTCCCAGAAGGACCGTGAGCGACAGCTTGAAGCCGGCGTCCCTGGCCTTGCGGCCCATGGCGATCATTTTAACTGAGTCGGCCCCCTTGTTGATGCGTGTGAGCGTCTCATCGTCGCCGGTTTCAAGGCCCATGTAGAGAATGCCCAACCCCTCGCCGCGGAGCTCTCTCAGATCGTCGGGGCTTTTGATGGCGAGGCTTTTCGCGTTGGCGTAGGCCCCCACCCGGGTGACCCACGGCAGCTGAGCGCGGATTGCCTTCAGGATTTGCAGGAGCCTGGCCTGCGGGATGATCAGGGCGTCGCCGTCGCACAGGAACACCCGCCGCTGGCGCCGGCAATAGGCGGCCGCGAAGGCGATGTCCTCCCTGATGGTCGCATCGGGTTTGATACGAAATCGCTCGCCCGCATACGTTCCGCAGAACGTGCATTTGTTCCGGGAACAGCCCACGGTCACCTGCAGCAGGATGCTGTTGGCCTCGCTGGGGGGGCGTATGATGGTGCCTTCGTAGTGCATCGTCACTGGTTTCCGAATCCGTTCGGGGCGCCGCAGTCCGGGCAGTCCCAGGTGATGGCATTGCAGGACATGCCCCATAGGTTCTCCAGCATGCAATCCTGGCAGATCCTGAAGCCGCACCGGCAAGACCAGCAGAAGGGAACTGGGTTCCGGCAGCAATGGCACCGGGCATCGCGCTCGCGGCGGTGTTTTCGCCGGTAGGGCGATTTAGCCGAAGAGTCTGGCATGATCACGTTTGATGCAGCGGTTCATCACCACGTCGATGCCGGCAGCCGTGAGCAGGGCGGCGGCTTCCCGGTTTTCAATGCCCTCCTGCATCCAGAAGGTCTTGGGTTTCATTCGCAGGGCCTCGTGTGCGTGGGGCAGGACCTGCTCGGAGCTGCGAAAAACATCCACAATGTCCACCGGCCCCGGGACATCGTCCAGACAAGGGTAGGCTTTTTCGCCGATGATCTCCGCCTGGGCGGGGCGCACGGGCACCACCGTGTAGCCGCGATCCTTCAGGTAAACCGCCACCTTGTAGGAATCGCGGTCCGCCTTCGGGCTCAAACCCAAGACGGCGATGGTTTTCGAGGACATCAGAATGGCCTTGATGTCGGCGTCGGCGGTGATGATGCGCCCGGGTTTCATAATTCCCTCTTCTTCTTGCCGTGCGGCCGGTGCGATGCTATATCAGGACGTTGAAAAACCGCCCCTCAGGCCGTGATCCGGCGTTGTGCGGCTTTTGTAACTGCTCACTTATGCACCAATATGCTGCGCTTTCCAAAACGCCGCACGCCTGGGCTGACGGCCTGATGCTTGTTTTTCAAGACCCTGATCGACGACACGCGTGCGTGGCTGCGTTATGCAGCGTAAAAACTAAACCAAGGCCGACTCCGTGTCAACCAGCGGTACCGAATTCCCCGCCGGCTCCGGGGGTTCGGGACGCCTTCGCGAGGCCCTTCGACATGAACCGGAAAGACCCAGTCTATCTCATCGACGGCTCCGCTTACATTCATCGCGCTTATCACGCCATCCAGGGGTTGACCAATTCCAGGGGGCTTCCGACCAACGCGGTCTTCGGGTTCACCCGCATGCTGATCAAGCTCATGGAGGAGCGACGGCCGGCTTATGCGGCCATGTTCTTCGATGCCCGCGGCCCCACCTTCCGCCATGATCTTTTTTCTGCTTACAAAGCCAACCGGCCGCCGATGCCCGAGGAGATGGCGGTTCAGATCCCCTACATCAAGACGATTACGGCGGCCTATCGCCTGCCGGTTTTTGAAATGCCCGGCTATGAGGCCGACGATCTCATCGGGACGCTCGCGCGGCGGCTGGCCGAGGCCGGTCATCCGGTGGTGATGGTGACCGGCGACAAGGATTTCCTGCAGCTGATCACCGAGCGCATCAGCCTCTGGGACCCGATGAAGGAAATTTCGACCGATCTGCGATCCGTCCAGGAGACCATGGGTGTCGAACCGGTTCAGATGGTGGACGTCATGGGGCTCTCCGGCGATACGGCAGACAACATCCCGGGGGTTCCCGGAATAGGCCCCAAGACGGCGCTCGAGCTGATTCGAACCTTCGGCACGCTTGAAAACCTTTATGCCAAGATCGATTGTGTCACCCGCAAGAAGCAGCAGGAGAACCTGCTGAAATTTCGGGAACAGGCGTTTCTGAGCCGCCAGTTGGCCGCTATCCGCACCGACGCCCCGGTCGTGCTTGAGACCGACGCCCTCCGGGTCAGGGACCCCGATGTCCAAGCGCTGTCCGGGCTGTTCCGGGAGCTCGAGTTTCGGCAGCTGCAGCAGAGTCTGCCGCAGGCTTCGGACCTCAGCCGCAAGGATTACCGGACCGTTCTCGACGGCGAGGAGCTGTCGGCACTGGTCGAGCGGCTGAAGGCCGCCGGGATGATCGCCATCGACACGGAGACCACCTCTCGGGACCCCATGCGGGCCGAGTTGGTGGGTCTTTCGGTATCGGTTCAGGCCGACCAGGCCTTCTACATCCCCTGCGGCCATCGTTATCTCGGGGCGCCCCGGCAGCTCGAACGCGGGTTCGTCCTCGAGCAGCTCAAGCCGCTGCTCGAGGACCCGCGACTGCGTAAGGTCGGCCAGAACATCAAGTACGACTGGATGGTATTGGCGCGCCACGGCGTCGCGCTCGAAGGCGTAATGTACGACACGATGCTCGCCTCCTACCTGCTCGACCCTTCCAAACGCGCTCACAACCTGGACCAGATCGCGCTCGACTTTCTGAACCACAAAACCATCGCCTTCGAGGATCTCGTCGGCAAGCGCAAGGGGGTCGCCACCTTTGCCGAAGTCCCGCTGGAAACAGCAGCGCCCTACGCCTGCGAAGATGCCGATATCACCCTCATGGCGTACGAGGTGCTCAGCCGGCGCCTGGAGGAGGTGGGCCTGACGGCGCTCATGACCACGGTGGAAATGCCGCTGGTGCCGGTCCTCATGCGGATGGAGATGCGGGGGGTTGCGGTCGACATCGAGCGGCTGCGCGAGCTTTCCAAGTCCTTTGCGCAGCGGCTCGAGGCGCTCGAGGACGGCATTTACGGGCTTGCCGGGGAGCGGTTCAACATCAATTCCAGCCAGCAGCTCGGCTACATCCTTTTTGAAAAGCTCCAGCTGCCGGTCCAGAAGAAGACCAAGAAGAAGACCGCCTACTCCACCGACGTGGACGTGCTGACCTCGCTGGCCGCGCTGCACGAACTGCCGGCCATGATCTTGAAGCAGCGCACCCTGGCGAAGTTGAAATCCACCTACGCCGACGCCTTGGCCGGCCTGCTGCACCCCGACACCGGCCGCATTCACACCTCTTACCACCAGACGGTCACGGCCACGGGGCGGCTGTCCAGCTCGGACCCCAATCTGCAGAACATTCCCATCCGCAGCGAGGAGGGGATCGAGATCCGCCGGGCCTTCGTGCCCCGCCCGGGGTGGCGTCTGCTGTCGGCGGATTACTCCCAGGTCGAACTGCGCATCCTGGCCCACTGTTCGGAGGATGAAATCCTGATCCAGTCCTTCCGGAACGAGGAGGACATCCACACCCGAACGGCGTCGGAAGTCTTCCAGGTCGACCCCCGAGAGGTCGGCCCCGAGCTGCGGCGCCAGGCCAAGGCCATCAATTTCGGCATCATCTACGGGATGAGCCCCTTCGGATTGTCGCGGCAGCTCGCGATCGGCCAGAAAATGGCCAAGACTTACATCGA
>Ga0210104_1000023_pt1 | contig 19475 bp, 15 predicted proteins | sample RushSE_TuleA_D2_FD_185567 | JGI IMG/M metagenome (GOLD analysis project Ga0210104, IMG submission 185567) | Wetland microbial communities from San Francisco Bay, California, USA, that impact long-term carbon sequestration - RushSE_TuleA_D2 (SPAdes) | ecosystem: Environmental > Aquatic > Marine >...
GGCAACAGCCGCCACACGCGCAACTTGCGCTACTTCCACGAAAGCGGCACCTCCCACTTGACGGGCCCTTACCTCGAGAACGAGTTCATGGATGACCTGCTGCTGGTGACCAAGGGCCGAACCAACGAAGACCTGGCCCGGCACACCATCCGGGAATCCAAGGATGTCGGGGTGTGGATGGAGCAGCACGGCTGCCGCTTCCAACCGGCCATGCGCGGGACGCTGCATTTGGCACGCACCAATGCGTTTTTTCTTGGGGGCGGCAAGGCGCTCATGAACGCCTACTACGCCTGCGCAGAACGCCTGGGGGTGACCGTCCTCTACAACGCCACGGCCGAGGATCTCGAGATATGCGATGGACGATTCACCTCGGCCGCTTTCGATCATCAGGGGGTCCGCCGCACGGCCCGGGCCCAAGCCGTGGTGCTGGCTTCCGGTGGGTATCAGGCCAATCTGGAGTGGCTGAAGGAGTCCTGGGGCCCGCCGGCCGAGAATTTCATCATCCGGGGCACCCCGTACGACAAGGGCCGCATGCTGCGGGTAATGCTGGACAAAGGGGCGCAGCCGATCGGCGATCCGCGGCAGGGCCATGCCGTGGCTATCGACGCCCGAGCGCCCAAGTTCGACGGAGGCATTGTCACGCGCCTGGACTGTGTACCCTTCGGGATCGTGGTGAACCGGGACGCCAAGCGCTTCTACGACGAGGGTGAGGAATTTTGGCCGAAACGCTATGCCATATGGGGACGGCTGGTCGCCCAGCAACCGGACCAGATCGCCTATTGCCTCATCGATTCCAAGTCGATCGATCTGTTCATGCCTTCGGTGTTTCCGCCGATCGAGGCCGGCTCCATCCGCGAGATGGCGGCACGGCTGAAATTAGACGAGGCCGTACTCGAGGACACCGTGCGAACCTTCAATGCCGGTACGCGCAAGGGGCCTTTTGATCCGGACGCGCTGGACGGCTGCACGACCGAAGGGCTCGAGCCGTGCAAGAGCCACTGGGCGCGCCCCTTGGACACCGCGCCGTTCTACGCCTACCCGCTGCGACCCGGGATCACCTTTACCTACCTGAGCCTCACCGTGAACCGGCGGGCGCAGGTCATCATGCAGGACGGAGCGCCGGCGGCGAATGTTTTCGCGGCAGGCGAGATCATGTCCGGGAACATTCTGGGTCAGGGCTACATGGCCGGGTTTGGGATGACCATCGGCACGGTGTTCGGTCGAATTGCGGGAAAGGAGTCGGTGCAATATGTCGTCGACAGTCTTAAAAGAAGCTGATCGGGTGATGACCATCTGTAACGCCTGCCGCTACTGCGAAGGCTTCTGCGCGGTGTTCCCAGCCATGGAACTGCGCCGGACCTTTAACGCGGCCGACCTCAAGTACTTTGCGAACCTTTGCCACAACTGCCGCGGCTGCTACTATGCCTGCCAGTATGCTCCGCCCCACGAGTTCGACCTGAACGTACCGAAGGCGCTGGGCGAGCTGAGGCTCGCCACCTACGCGGAGTTCAGCTGGCCGCCGGCGCTGAAGGGGCTGTTTCAGAACAACGGCCTGCTGGTGGCGCTGCTTGCGGCGCTGAGCGTCGCCACGGTCATGCTGCTGGCGCTGCTCTTTAAGGGGCATGCGGCATTTTTCGGGACCCATACCGGCGCGGGGGCCTTTTACCGGGTGGTCCCCTACGCGTCCATTCTGCCGCCCTTCACGGCGCTGGGGGTGTTCATCCTGGTCAGCCTGTGGAAGGGGGTCGCGAACCTCTGGCGCGAAACCGGAGGAAAACCGTTGGAGTTGCGCGATCTGCGTGCTCACCGTCAAGCCGTCCGGGACGTCCTGCGGCTGCGCTACCTTGAAGGCGGGGGCGACGGGTGCAACTACCCGGACGAGCGTTTCAGCATGACCCGTCGCTATTTTCACCATGCGGTCTTTTACGGGTTCATGCTGTGCCTGGCATCCACCAGCATCGCTTTCTTCTACGACCATTTTATGAACCGGCCGGCGCCATACCCGTTCTGGAGCTGGCCGGTGGTGCTGGGCACCGTCGGCGGCCTGGCGCTTCTGGCCGGTACCGGCGGGATGCTGTACCTGAAGAAACACATGGACCGCGCCCCGGCCTCTCCGGAGGGGTTCGGCATGGACATCGCGTTTACGGCGCTGCTGCTCCTGACCAGCCTCACGGGGCTTCTGGTGCTCATGTTCCGGGAGACGGCCGCCATGGGCACCCTGCTGACGGTCCACCTCGGCTTTGTGCTCGGGCTGTTCCTGACCATGCCTTACGGCAAGTTCGTCCACGCCGTGTACCGTTATGCGGCACTGGTCCGCAACGCGCTGGAGCAAAGGCGTGGGGGGGCTTCGCCCGAACCTTGATTCGTGAAATGTCCGGGTTAGGCCCTCGCGGTGTCGACCTAAGCAGCCTGCACCTTATTGCCCTTCCGCAGGGCCAGCTTGACGGCCTTTGCGACGATGGAAGCTCCGCCCTCCACCGCGCCTCCGGTCTTGAACGGGATCCGGCGCTGCGCGTAGACCCGCCAGAGGGCACCCTCCAGCATGGCGGCGGCCTTTGACTCGCCGAGGTATTTCAGCATCATGGCCGCCGACATGATCTGGGAGACCGGGTTGGCGAGGCGGCGACCGGCGATGTCCGGAGCCGACCCGTGGATGGGTTCGAAGTAGGCGCGGCGTTCGCCGATGTTGGCCGAAGGGCACATCCCCAGCCCGCCGATGGTGGCTCCGCCGAGGTCGCTCAGGATGTCGCCGAATAGATTTTCAGTCACGATCACCTGAAAGTGCTGGGGGTGGCTGACGAGCGCAGCTGCGGCCGCGTCCACATAGATGCACTCGGTCGCCACCTCCGGAAATTCCTCCGCCACCTTTAAAAAGATCCTGCGGAAGAACGCAAACGAACGCAACACGTTGCTCTTGTCGACGAGCGTGACCCTCTTGCGACCGTCCTCGGGTGCCCCGCGCTGCTTTTTCAGGGCCGTTTGAAACGCGAACCGGGCGATGCGCTCGCAGCCGTGGGCGGTCAGGAGCAGGCTGTCTGTCGCCGCGTGGGGGGTGACCAAGCCAAGGCCTCTCGATAAGTACAGCCCCTCGGTGTTTTCGCGGACGATCACGTAGTCGATGCCGTCGGGTTCGCAGCCGGCAAGCGGTGTGGCGGCATTCGGGTAAAGGCGTATAGGCCTCACATTGGCGTAAAGATCGAACCCCACCCGGAGAATGCCTCCCAGCAGGCCGGCTTCGGTGCCGTCCGGTTTTCTCACATCCGGAAGGCCCACGGGCCCCTTCAGGGTGGCGTCGGCGTTGCGGAAAGCCTCCAGCGCCTCCGGCGTGATGGCTTCGCCGGTGTCGCGGTAGCAGCCGGCCCCGGCGCGGTGGAACTCACAGGCGAGTGAAAACCCGCCGGCCATCGCCTGAACCGTTTCCAGGACATCGAGGGCGGCCTCTATGATTTCAGGCCCGATCCCGTCTCCGGGCAGAACCACGATTCGATAGGTTTTCGTCTTGGTCACGTGCGCTTCCTTAAAAAGCAGGTCGTGGCGCTCCACGCCATCCTAATGTGAAACGGAATCCCCCCGACCCCCTTTTTGAAATGGGGAGAGACAGCAGGGCTCTCTCACTCCCTCATTACAATAGGGGGTGGGGATTTTAGCGGAATAGCGCCCCGCCCGCTGGTCGTTGCGGCAAGCCAATCCCGCGCGTGTCGTCATTTGAAGAAGCGCGCCGGCACCAGGACCCTGCCTTCCATCAGGCGCCGGGCCGTTCGCCCCAGCACGGCTTCCCGGTAAATGTATCGGCCTGCCCGGCACTCTATCACAGCGCCGACGTCGATGACGCCGCCGGGATGCCCGATGCGCAGGAGGTCTCTGCCGCGGGCGGTTTCCGGGATAAGATCGCTGACCACGGTGCCCGGGATCATGGCCGCGCCGGCCGTGGCGACAGCGCCGCTCACGGCATAGGAGCGGTGCAGCGTCCCCATGGACATCATGCGGGCCAGCAGGTCCACGTCCCTGGACTCAATCGTCCGTCCGCTCAGGGCCGTGTAGGCGCTGGGTGCCGCGACCACGGCCACTTTAGGGACGGCCTGGCTGCGCCGGGTAGCCTCCTCTTCCGAGGCGCTGATCCCCAGGCGGACGGCGGCCCGGCAGCGGATCGCCTCCAGCATGGATTTGATCTCGGAGCGGCGTTCGAGCGCCTCGGTTTCCGTGCCCGACAACCCGAGCGATTCGGCCCTGACAAACACGAAAGGATTGGCGGCGTCGATGCAGGAGACCTCCACGGCGCCCAGGCCCGGCATTTCGAAGCGGTCTTTGCAATTGCCGGTGGGGAAAAGTTTTCCCGTGACCGCGCCGGCGGGATCCACGAACCGCAGGAGGATTCGCGATCCTGTTGCCGGCACCCCGTCGATGGCATAATCACCTGCTTCGTTGAACTTGCCGTCTATGACCGGGACTTCGGCGACGATGAGCTTGTTCGTGTTTTTCTGGTGGATGCGGACGCGGGTGAGAGGTTCGACGGCTTTCACCAAGCCTTCGTCCACCGCAAACGGCCCCACGGCAGAGGACATGTTGCCGCAGTTGCCCTTGACGTCCACGATCGGCCGGTCGATGGACACCTGGCCGAAATGGTAGACCACGTCGAAGTCGGGTGAGGGCGAGGGGCTGATGATGGCCACCTTGCTGGTGACGCTGAAGGCGCCGCCGACGCCGTCGATCTGGCGCTTGTATGGGTCGGGGCTCCCGTAGGCGGACAGAATCACCTGGTCGCGGAGGCGCGGATCCGACGGCAGATCCTTCTCGTGAAAAAAAAGGCCCTTGCTCGTGCCGCCGCGCATGAGAACAGCTGGAATGTGTCTTTGCATTTCGACCTTCTCACGGAAGAGGTTTCACTCGGCGCAGAAAAGGCGGGCGGGCAAATGCAAACCCCCTGGCCGCCCCCATGAGTCTACGATGATTTTTTTCACACGTTCGGCGTGCTGTCAATACGGCTGCCACCTGGGCCCGACCGCACGCCGACGCCGCATAAAAAACGGGATTGAGAGTTGCATTGCTTTTTTGTCGAAGGGTGTGCTAGAAATAACAGTCCATAGAAGAACTATTATGCATTAGAAGGAGGGAGCACAATGAAAAAAGCAATCTGTATTGCCTGCTCGGTATTTTGCCTCATGGGGATGGTCTTCGGGAACCGGAACGCCGCGGCTGCCGACTATCCGGAGAGAGCCATCGAAATTCTCGTGCCTTTCGGCGCCGGCGGCGGCAGTGACACCGCGGCGCGGGCGGTTGCGGAAGGGCTTAAGCCCCAGCTCAAAAACGGCCTGATGGTCAACAACATGCCGGGGGGCGGCGCGACCAAGGGGATGCTCTATGTCTCCCAGCAGCCGGCCGACGGCTACACGATCCTCGCCGTCACCACCTCGCATCTGATCGATGCGGTCAAGCCCAAGACGCGGGCCAACATCCTGAAAGACTTCGACCCCCTGTGCCGGATTCAGTGGGACACCTCCGCGGTGACGATCTCCGGTGATTCGCAGTTCAAGACCCTGGCCGATCTGGTGGAATGGGGCAAGAAAAACCCCAAAGGGCTCAAGTTTGCCGGGACCTCTCCCGGCGGATGGTCGGAGATCCAGACCGTGGCCTTTTTTAAAAAGTGCGGGGTGGATGTGACCTTCGTGCCGTTTGATTCGGGCGCGGAGATCAAGGCGGCCATTCTGGGCGGGCACATCACCGGCGCCGTCGAAGAGTTGGCCGAGACCCTGCCGCTGATCGAGGCCGGCAAGCTGAAGTCGCTTTGCGTCATCATGGAAAAACGTCACCCGGCCCTTCCGAACGTGCCGTGCTCGAAGGAACTGGGCATCGATTACACCCACGGACTGATGCGGGCCTGGGGCGTCAAGAAAGGCACCCCGCCGGAGCGGCAGAAATTCCTGGTCGATGCGATCAAGAAATCCCTGGACCACCCGATGTACGTGAAGTTCATCAAGGACAACCACCTGGATGCGCGGCCGGGCTATCTGGGGCCGGAAGAGACCCGCAAGTACTGGGAAGAGGAGGTCGAGTTTTTCACCACGGTCCTCAAGGAACTGGGATACGTGAAATAGGCGGGCGGGGCCGTTTTTACCGTTTAGAGATGCGGGGAGGTCCGTTCTCCCCGCATCCGCCACCACAGGCAGGTCGCCGATGAAAAAGGGTGAGATCGTCTTCTTTGCCGTTTGCGTCGCCTTCTTCGGTTTTATGTTTTACGACGGGCTGGACTTGACGAGCCATGGCCGTTCGGGGGAAATCGGCAGCGCCTTCTGGCCGCTGATTGCGCTCGGGGCTTCGGCGCTGTTCAGCGTTGTCCTGCTGATTTCCAGCGTCAAGAAATTCCGGCGGGAAGGCGCCGCCGAAGACCTGGCGCCGGAGGCCGTCGTCGAAAAAAAGCGGCAGCGGATCACTGTCACGCTGAGCGTGGTCTGCTTTCTGGCTTACTTGGTGTTGGTTCCCTGGATCGGTTTTATCCTGTCGACCCTGATCTACATTCCGGCCTTTGCACTGGCGCTGGGCGAGAGACGCAAGTGGGTGCTTCTCGTCTCGCCGTTTTTGCTCACCGCCATCATTGTGGCCGTGTTCGCGAAATTCATCACCATCCCTTTCCCCAAGGGTGTCGGGATCTTCGCCGAATTCAGCCGCCTGTTCTATTAGATACGGAGGGTTGCCGACATGTTTGACATCTACATGCAGGCCTTCGCAACGGTCCTGATGCCGCAGAACCTGATCGCGATGACGCTCGGCGCTCTCTGGGGGCTGCTGGCCGGGGCGCTGCCGGGCATCAGCACATCGATGGGCGTGGTCCTGCTGCTGTCTTTCACATACACGCTTTCGCCGATGACGGCCTTCGTTCTGCTCATCGGCGCCTACCTGGGGGGCATCACCGGCGGGTCCATCACGTCGATTCTCTTCGGCATCCCGGGAGAGCCGTCCTCGGTGCCCACGGTGATCGAGGGCCATTCGCTCGCCAAGCAGGGCCGCGCCGCCTACGCCATGTGGGTGTACCTGCTCTGCTCGGTCTTCGGTGGGCTGTTCAGCGTCTTTGTCATGATCCTGGCCACCCCGCTGATCTCCAATTTTGCCCTGCGGTTCGGCCCGCCGGAGTATTTCGCGCTGACCGTTCTCGGGTTGAGCGTGGTGTCCGGATTGTCGGGCGGCTCGATGATGAAGGGCTTTCTATCGTGCTTTTTCGGCTTGTTCCTGGCGACTGTCGGCACCGACGGCATCACGGGCGAGGAGCGTTTCACGTTTGACACGGTGACGCTGCTGGGCGGGATCAATTTCGTGGTGGCGATGGTGGGCTTGCTGGCCGTTTCCGAGATCTTCATCGAGGCCGAGGAACCGTTCAAGGAGTACAAGGGCGGAGTTCAGTACCGTGGCCTCCTCAAGGAGATGCCCCCGTTCGCGCTGTTTAAAAAATACTGGCTGACGATGGTCCGCTCCCCCATCATCGGGACCATCGTCGGTGCACTGCCGGGCGCCGGGGCGACCATCGCCGCCTTTCTCGCTTACGGCGAGGCGGCCCGCACGGCCAAGCACGAACCGGAAAAATTCGGCAAGGGCGCCGTGGAAGGGTTGATGGCCGCAGAGTGCGCCAACAATGCCTCCACCGGCGGGTCGATGACCATCCTGCTCTCCCTCGGGATCCCCGGCAGCAACACCACGGCCATGCTGGTGGCCGCCTTCATGATCCACGGCATGCAGCCCGGCCCCCTGCTGCTCACCCAGCGTCCCGACATCGTTTACGGGATCTTCGTCGCCATGCTGCTCACCAATCTGCTGCTGCTGGTGCTGACGGGCATATCGATCCGGCTTTTCCTGGAATTGAACCGGCTGCCCTACTCGGTTTTCTCGGCGGCGATCATGATCCTGTGCGTCATCGGGGCCTTCGGGCTCAACAACAGCGTGGATGACCTGTTCCTGATGTTCGCCTTTTCCGTCATCGGCTATTTCATGCGCAAGTTCGGAGTCCCCGTGGCGCCGTGCATTCTGGCGCTGGTGCTGGGGGACCTGGCGGAGCTGTCCCTTCGCCGGTCGCTGCTCCTCTCAGGGGGGAGCCCCCTCGGCCTGATCAGCAGCCCGATCAGCGTCATTCTGCTTGCGGGTGCGCTCCTTTCAATCGTCTATCCCCTGTTCAAGAAACCCAAAATGCTCAACGGGGTGTAATCCGGATCGCGCGGCCCCTCGGGGACCGTGTGTTCTCAATTGTGGGAGGGGCGCCGCGCGACGATGGAAGAACGGAGTTCAACTCCTCATTCCGATCTCGGCTGGAAAGCCGCTCCCGCGCCGGCGAATGCCGAACCATTCAACTTTTTTTAAGGAAACCATGGGCAGGAACATCGTTGAAAAAGTGATGCAGACGCACCTCCGGGAAGGTGACACCGTTCCGGGTCAAGAGATCGCCATCGGGATCGACCAGACGCTGGTCCACGATGCCACCGGCACCATGGCATTTCTGCAGTTCGAAGCCCTCGGCGTCAGCCATGTTCGTACCGGTTTGTCCGTGACGTATATAGACCACAACACCCAGCAAATCGGTTTCGAAAACAGCGACGATCACCTTTATCTGCAGAGCGCGTCGGCGCGGTTCGGCGCGGTGTACTCCCGTGCCGGGAACGGAATCTGCCACCAGGTTCATCTGGAACGGTTCGGCCGGCCGGGCACCACGCTTCTCGGCGCCGACAGCCACACGCCCACCGGCGGCGGCATCGGCCAGATCGCCATCGGCGCCGGCGGGCTGGACGTGGCTGTCGCCATGGGCGGCGGGCCTTTCCATATCACCTGCCCTATGGTCTACCTGGTCAAGCTCTCGGGGAAGCTGCGCGAGTGGGTGTCCGCCAAGGATGTTGTGCTGCACATGCTGTCGGTCCTCACCACCAGGGGCAACGTGGGGGTGGTGCTCGAATACGGCGGCGAAGGGGTGAAGGGCCTCGGCGTTCCGGAACGCGCCACGATCGCCAACATGGGCGCCGAGATGGGGGTGACGACCTCGATCTTCCCGTCGGACGAGGTCACGCGCCGGTTTCTGAAGGCCCAGGGCCGGGAGAAAGACTGGGTGGCGCTTTCGGCAGACCCTGCTGCGAGCTACGACCGCGTCATCGAGGTCGATCTTTCCACGCTTGAACCGCTGGTCGCCGCCCCTCACAGCCCCGGCAACGTTGTGAAGCTCTCGGCCGTGGAGGGCCTCCGCGTAGACCAGGTGTGCATCGGCTCCTGCACCAACTCTTCCTATCGGGACATGATGACGGCGGCCGGCATGCTGAAGGGGCGAACGGCCTGCCCAGGCACGAGCCTCGGCATTGCCCCCGGGTCGCGCCAGATTCTGCGAACGCTTGCCCACAACGGGGCGCTGGATGAGCTTATCGGTGCGGGGGCGCGCATCCTGGAGAGCGCCTGCGGGTTCTGCGTGGGAGTCCACTTTTCACCCAAGAGCGGCGGGGTATCGGTCCGGACCTCGAACCGCAATTTCGAAGGGCGCTCAGGCACGCAAGACGCGCAGGTCTATCTCTGCAGCCCGGAAGTGGCCGCTGCCGCCGCGATCACGGGACGGCTCACACTGCCGGACCGCTTGGGGATACCTTGCCCGAAAATCCAGGAGCCGGACGCCTATCGCATCGACGACAGCATGTTCATCTTCCCCGGCGCGGGGCTCAAAGACACCCCGGTCTTCCGCGGGCCCAATATCGGCGAGCCCGCACGCAGCGAAAAGATGACCCGGGATCTCACCGGCCGCGTCATGATCAAGCTCGGCAACAACATCACCACCGATCACATCACCCCGGCCGGCGCGCGGCTGAAATACCGCTCCAACGTGCCCCGGTATGCCGAGTTTGTCTTCGAGAACATCGACCCCACCTTTTCAAAGCGTTGCCTGGAAAACAAAACGAACGGGATTCACAATGTCATCGTGGCGGGGGAATCCTACGGCCAAGGGTCCAGCCGCGAGCATGCCTCCATGTGCCCGATGTACCTGGGCGTCAAAGCGGTGATCGCCAAGTCGTTTGAGCGGATCCATTCCGCGAATCTGGTCAATTTCGGCGTTCTGCCGCTGGTCTTCCGGAATCCGGCCGACTACGACAAGATTGAGCCGGATGACGCCCTGAGCGTTGAAAACTGGAGCGAGGCCGTCGTCAAGGGCGAATCGATCGTCCTCAGCAACGAGCGCTCCGGGGCAACGATCGAATGCACCTGTGCGCTTTCCGAAAAGCAGACCGCCGTGATGCTGGCGGGAGGGCTTTTGAACCACATCACGTTTGCGTGACGCAACCGTTCGAACGAGGAGATCTCATCATGACGAAGATCAAGGTCAAAACACCCTTGGTGGAACTCGACGGCGACGAGATGACCCGCATCATCTGGGCGATGATCAAGGAAAAGCTGATTCTGCCCTTTCTCGATGTCGAACTGAAATACTATGACCTCGGGGTCCGGAAGCGCGATGAGACCGACGACAGGATCACGACCGAGTCGGCGTACGCCATCCAGCGTTACGGCGTGGGGGTGAAGTGCGCCACGATCACCCCGGACGCCGAGCGCGTGACGGAGTACAAGCTCAAGAAAGCCTGGCCCTCGCCCAACGGTCAGATTCGCTCGATTCTGGACGGAACGGTGTTCCGCAAGCCCATCCTGGTGAAGAACATCACCCCGGCCGTGCGCAGCTGGAAGAAGCCCATCATATTAGGCCGGCATGCCTACGGCGACCTCTACCGCGGAGTGGAGCTGATGGTGGATCAGCCGGGAAAAGTGGAGATCGTCTACACTCCCGAAAAGGGCCAGGAGCGCCGTTTGCTGCTGCACGATTTCAAGGGACCCGGCGTCGTCATGGGCATCCACAACCTCGAGAAATCCATCCGATCCTTTGCCCGCGCCTGCATCACCTACGCCCTGAGCGAGAAGGTGGACCTTTGGTTTTCGGTGAAAGACACCATCAGCAAGATCTACCACGCCTATTTCAAGAATGTGTTCGCCGCCGAGACGCAGGCCCGCAGGGCGGAATTCGAGCAGGCCGGGGTCGGCTACCGTTACATGCTGATCGACGACGCCGCGGCCCAGGCCATGAAGCATGAGGGCGGATTTCTCTGGGCGCTCAGCAACTATGACGGGGACGTTTTCTCGGACGTGGTGGCCTCCGGGTTCGGCAGCCTGGGGATGATGACCTCCGTGCTGGTGTCGCCGGACGGCAAGTTCGAGTTCGAGGCCGCTCACGGCACCGTGCGCCGCCATTACTACGAGCACCTCAAGGGCCACCCCACGAGCACGAACTCGGTTGCGTCGATTTTTGCCTGGACCGGCGGCATTAAGAAACGCGGGGAGCTGGACGCCACGCCGGCCGTGACGGCCTTCGGGGAAAAAATTGAAAAAGCCGTCATCGGCTGCATCGAGGACGGCACCGTCACCAAGGACCTCGTTCCGCTCATGGACCCCCGGCCGATCGGCCACCAGAGCACCGAGGGGTTTATCGGCGCGGTCGCCGCTAAACTCAAGACGATGATGTAGACGCGGGTGTTCGCCTGGGTCCGGACCCGAGCCGGATGAAACGGAAATCCCCTGAAGCGGGTTCGCTTCAGAGGATTTTTTTCTGCGCGGGCGAAAGCGAAATTTCCGGGAAAGGTATCAGCCCGAATTCGGGTGTTTCTGGTAGAGTTTTTCGAGGCTTTCTTTCCCGCGTTTGCCCAGAAGAGGGGACCGCAGTTTTTCCGTCAGGGCGTTGGCCATTCCATCCTTGAAGCCGAAGGGCAAAGCGCTGAACACGTCGGACAGGCGCTCCTCCCAGCGGCTCATGATGGCGGAAGCGGTGGCGAGCTCCCAGCTCATGAGTGCAAAAAGCTCGTTGCGGATCTTCTTTCGGAAATGGATCCGCTGCTGTTTGTCCAGGCGTTGAGCCCGGTTCAGCGCCTCCTCGAACATGTCGTGGAGGTCTTTGATGTCGGCATCTTTTAGTTTCATGGGTGTGGTGAGGGAGAATGGCCTGCCGTAGATCCCAAATCGACTCGTCCAAAATGTGATACTTGTTCATCATATCATGAAGGCATCTGCTAAGCAAAAAAGGAAGGGTGCAACGCGGACTTGCGGGAGCACCGGTTTGCACATGCACAAGAATTCGATCGGTCCTGCCGGCATCAGGACTTCGGCGGCGCTTGTTTTTCCAATCGAGAGTAATACCCCTTGAAATACTCTTTGATGGCCATGGCGGCATAGGCGGCCGCGCGGGTGCCGATGTACTCCTCGTGGGCGACCACTACCGCAAAGACCAGCTGCCCGCTTCCGTGGGGCTCACGCGCATAGCCCACAAACCAGTCGTAGCGCGTCTGCGCGGCGCCATCCCCCATGGAGCCCGTCTTGCCGCCGATTTCCAGCCGTGACAGGATCCTGTCGCCATGATGTCTCTGAAACTCCTTGTGAGCGGTTCCGGATGTGACGGTAGCCTGCATCAGCTGGCGGATAACTTTGGCGGTCGCCAGGTCGATAATTTGATCCCGGTAAACCGCCTTGTTTTGGTAAACCGGTTGCCCGGAATCGTTTAGGATCCAGTCGACGACCGTCGGCTCAACCCAGCGGCCTTGGTTGACGACGGCGGCCGCCATCATCGCCCCGTGCAGCGGTGAAATCTGGGTGGCGCGGTTGTAGCCGCTTGCTATTTCGGCCAGTTCGAACGCCCCGCCGGTCAGTTCGACCCGGCTCGGGCGCAAGGGCAGTTCGAAGTTGATCTCGCGATTAAAACCGAATGCTTCCGCATAAGTTTCGATCACATCCTTGCCGAGCAGGTTGGCCCCCAGCTTGCCGAAAACCGGGTTGACGGATTGGGCGAAGGAGTCCTTCAGGGTGATCTGGTTGGCGTATTTGGACGGCCTTGGGTTGATCTGGGATTTGTAGAGCGTGTACTTGCCGCCGGAGAACTTCAGAATGGAACCCGGGTCAAGGTCATGGGTTTCCACCGCGGCCGCGGCCGTGATGATTTTGAAAATGCTCGCAGCGGGAAAGCGGCTGTCCAGGCACGGGTTGCCGTCGGGGTTCGCCTTGTCGTACCCCGCCATGGCCAGCACCCGGCCGTCCCGCGGGTCCATGGCCACGATGCCGATGTAGCGGGAATTTTTACGGTCAAGCCGCTCGATCAGAAATTGCTGCAAGGCCGGGTCCAAAGTGGTTTGCAGCGTGAAGCAGGAATTCCCCTGCTGGATTTTGATGCGACTGTCCGTCAGGTTTAGGAAATTTTTACCGGCGGTGAGCATTTGGACCTCCGGCTTGCCGAGAGGCCGCGCTGCCTGCCGCTGGTTCGGCGCAGCGATCTGCGGCTTGAAATCCTCGCGGGGCCGGGGGGTGGGAGTTTCTGTCGTTTCGTTGAAAATTGCATATGCCAGGAGCAAGGCTGCTGAAACTGCCGCAAGGGGTTTCCATCCAAACCATGTGAGAGCCATCCGCCTGCTGTGCGGCGGCGGTTTTACATCAGATGGCGGCCGTGCGAAGCCTGTTGCTGCTGGAGCGGGTTTGCATCGCGGGTGATACATGCAATCGTTTCCTCAGGCGAAAAGGGGAGCCGTGGGCCCGCTGATCCGCTCGATGAGACTCCCGGCATCCGGCGGGTGCCCCGTTGCGACCGACCGGGTGATGCAGGACGTGCTGACGCCTAAGTAGCGGGCGACATCGGCACCCGAATAGCCCAGTTCTTTCACTGCGACCCAGGCCAGTGCACCCCTGGCCCTGACCACCGGTCGGCGGCGGCTGCCCGAACAAAGCTCCCCCGCCGACACATCATAGGCATCGCAGACATGCCGGCACACGCAGCCGATTTCCGGTTTCGACTGTGAAAGCCTCAAGTTCTGGCGGACCCGCTCCTCCATTTGATCGACGATCGCATCCACGAACTCGCCGTCGCCCAATATTCGCTGGTCGTACGCCGGTCGCTCCCCGCGTCGCCGCAGGGCCCTTACTTCCGACCATCCGCCAAGGCTTCGCACCAGACCCCCGCCGACCAGCTCGGGCTTCCGTCCCATGCCCATGCCGGCCGCGATGAACTTGTGATAGGCCCGCCGGGCGCTTGGGGGATGTTTGCCGAAAAGGGAAAGCACCCGGTCGGTATCCTGCCAGACCCTGCGACGGTTGCCTGCCAGTGCGGCGTGCCCGGAAAAGGGATAGGCGGCCAGCGCGCTAAGATCGCTCACCAGTCCGGAGCGCAAAGGGTTCAGGTGAATGTAACGGACCAGCTCCTTGAGATAGCGCTCTTCCTGGCAGACGATGGACTTGAATCGGTTTTGAAACAGATGGCCGTGGCGGCGGTGGCGTCTGTTGAAATTGACCACGTACCCGGTGAGCAATCGATGCATGCTCATGGAGAGGGGCAGGCGGTTTGTCCGGCACACCAGATGGAAATGGTTCGGCAAGAGGGCCCATGCATAGACATCCAGGGCCTTGCCGTCCACCAGAGTCGCCAGCCGGGTGAGGAAGTCATCGCGGTCCGCATCGTCGCGAAAGATGTGACGTTTCTCGATCCCGCGGCCGATGACGTGGTGAAGAACCCCCGGTGCGTCAATCCTCGTCGATCTTGGCATGCAATCAGCCTACCAAATGACTCTCATGAAGTAAAGCAATTTGAACACGTACGTCCCTATTTTATCGGACATAACCAATTCGGCGATGGCCATTGGGTGGAGGTGCGGAGAGATTATGCGGCTGCGATTGACGTCTCAGCGGCTCCGGTGCCTTTGGCGGATTTTTTGCGCCGATAGTGGAAGGTTTTGATCAGGCTGGTCGCGAAGCGGATGTTTTCATCACTGCCTCCTGAGAACTGGATGCCCGTTTTGAATCCGCCCGTCCTCGATCTTCGCGAATAGGCCACTTTGCCGACGATCTCGATTAAGCGGTTGTCCGGGTCGGTCGACATCAACGAAACGTATTCCGATTCAACCGGATGGCTCGATTCGAGCATCAGGCCGTTTTTGCTGACGTCGAGCGCTTTTCCCATCCCCTGACGCACGGTCTTGCCGGCGGCATCTATGCACTGAAACGAAATAAGGTTGCAGGTCTCGACCCGGGGATGGGCCCGGTGGTCGGCACCGTCCTTTTTCTGCGTCTTGCTCTTCGCTGACATAAGCAACTCCTTCTTTTTCTGGTATCGGCCCCCGTGTCCTGAAACTTGAGTGTTGCAAACGACGCTTCCGGCCGCGGCCTGCGAAAATTCTTGCTTTTTGGACAAATTCCATCTTACCTAATTGTCGGAAACTATCCGATAACCGGGTCGGAACGAAGAGTTGCCAACCACTATCGAAGTGTGATGGTTTGGGTATGGTTGACAGGCTGATCGGGGCGCACGGGAAACGGGACGGTTTTGATTGCCGGTGTCGCAACGGCCTACGGGGGAGGGGGGTGCAGTGAGGCGGGTAACAAAGACGCGCATCGCCGCTGTCATGTGCCTTCTGGCCCTTCTGCCGGTGGGGACGGATACGGCGCACGGCGCCCTGAAGGATCCGGGAACCCAACTCACCCTTTACACCGAAATGCATCAGGGAGCTTTTCACCTGCTGATCCCCAAGGATTGGCGCGTCGAGGGCGGTATGCTTTCAAGCGGATTCGACTGGAACGTGGTCGACCTGGTGGAAAGCAACATCAAATTCCGGGCCACGAGCCCCGACGGCAAGTCTTTTTTCGGATGGTATCCCCGGTTCTACTTTCAGGATCCCGCGGCCCTTGCGCGGTCGAGCGGCGGGGTGTTGCAGATGCAACCCGGCCAGGTGATGAACGGCTGTTGGCTTTTTCCCTTCATGAACGTCGGCCAGTACGTGCAGCACATCGTCTTCCGCTACCTCGCCGCGCAGGAGTTTCAAAACCCCCGTATCATCGGCCCTCCGGTGCCGTCGCCCGAACTCAATGCATGGGTGCCCCAGGCGGCTTCCCGCGCAGATGCCGGCTATGTCAACTTTGCGTGCACGGTGCGCGGGATCCCAATGGTGGGCAGGATCTACGCCATCCTCTGCGATCTTCACGGAACGGTGTGGTTCACAGTGGGCACCTTCGGCTGGGTGGCGCCCCAATCCCGTTGGCGGCAGGACGAACGCATCATGGAGTTGTGCATCCGCTCCTTCCGCCTGGACTCCCGCTGGGCGCAGCGCGCCGCGGCCGCCAGCCATCAGCGCGCCGGCAAGTACCATCAGGTGATCCAGGAGATGAATCGCATCGACGCCGAGATCACCCGCAACAGAAGCCAGACGCGCAGCGATATCCAGGAGGAGGTTTACAAAGTGCTGACGTTGCAGATCGAGACCTGCGATCCCGAAACCGGAAAACAAAAATACCTGCCGATGTACAACCATGCCTGGACGGACGGCCGGGGCAATTACTTCCTGCGCGACCACGACGACGGCACCCTTCCCGTCGTGAATGCATCGGAATGGCGCAAGCTGAAGATCATAAACCGCAACGATCCCAACTACCGACCGCTGCAGTAGACACGAAGGATCCGGGTCGGTTGACAATTCAGGTCGAAACCGCGTATGGTGCGCGCCCAGCAACGCCGGGTGAAGGTGTTTCCGCCCGCGGCAGCCGGCCTTTGAATGAACGCGCAACATTGTGATCCGAGGGGACCATGTCGGACATTCTGCCAATCGTCAAGTCCCGCGACCCGTGGGAGAAGGAATTCCATCAGGCCGTCAAGGAAGTGGCTGAAAGCGTCAAGCCGGTCCTGAAACGCCATCCGCACTACGTCCGATCCGCCGTTCTGGAGCGGATCACCGAACCGGAGCGCGTGGTCACCTTCCGCGTTCCGTGGGTGGACGACCAGGGCCAGACGCGGGTCAATCGCGGGTATCTGATCGAGATGAACAATGCGATCGGCCCCTTCAAAGGCGGTCTCCGGTTTCACCCTTCGGTGAACCAGAGCATCCTGAAGTTCCTGGCCTTCGAACAGGTCTTCAAGAACGCCCTCACGACCTTGCCCCTGGGCGGCGGCGCGGGGGGGGCCGACTTCGAGCCCAAAGGCAAATCCGACGACGAGGTCATGCGCTTCTGCCACAGTTTCATGGCAGAGCTGTACCGCCATGCCGGGCCTCATTCAGACATCCCCGGCGGGGACATCGGCGTCGGCAGCCGCGAGATCGGATTTCTTTTCGGGGCTTACAAAAAGCTCACCAACCGCTTCAGCGGCGCCCTGACCGGCAAAGGCCTGATGTGGGGCGGCAGCCTGTTCCGAGCGGAAGCCGCCGGATACGGCTGTGTCTACTTCGCCTCGGAGATGCTGGCGACGCGCGGAATGGGGCTCGAAGACCAGGTCTGCCTGGTGTCCGGTGCGGGCCAAGTGGCCCAGCACACGGCTGAAAAACTGATCCAGCTCGGCGCCCGGGTGGCGACCCTGTCGGACTCCTCGGGCCATATCTACGATCCGGACGGCATCGACTCGGAGAAACTCGCTTTCGTGAAATTCCTGAAGAACGTCAGGCGGGGCCGCATCCGGGAGTACGTCGACAAGTACCGGTCCGCAGTCTTCACCCCGTATGACCCGGAGCTGGATTACGACCCCCTGTGGAGGCACCGGGCCGACGCCGCCTTCCCATGCGCCACCCAGAACGAGATCGGCGAGAAAGACGCTTACGGCCTCATTAACAACAACATCAAGCTCGTCTGCGAGGGCGCCAACATGCCCTGCAGTTCGGAGGCGATCGCGGTTTTTCTCGGTAAAAAGATTCTCTTCGCGCCCAGCAAGGCCGCCAATGCCGGCGGCGTTGCCGTCAGCGGGCTGGAGATGGTGCAGAACAGCATGCGCTTGAGTTGGCTGGGGGAAGAAGTGGACGCACGGCTGCGGATCATCATCCGGGACATCCACCGCACATGCCTGGGAACGGCCGAAGAATACGGCACCCCCGGCAACTACCTGAACGGTGCCAACATCGCCGGCTTCGTCAAGGTGGTGGATGCCATGCTCGACCAAGGGGTGCTTTAGCGGAGCGGCTTAGCCGAACCCCCATCTTCGGCGTTGCGCCGCGCCTCGCGGGCCCTGCGGTATATCTTGAGTACGCCGGGCTGCGAGGCTTGCCCGCCTTGAATAAGGGCTTTGGGCCAAGCCGACCGGGCGCGGCCGGCTATAACGGCGCCATCCTCACGACCCAGTTACCTTCATTTGACACCTATCGACATCGGGCATACCCTATTCTCCCCCAACTTACACTGACCTCCTTTGAGAGCGCTAGCGATGTCCGACCTCGACGAACTGATTCGGCGTATCCAACGCAATTGCGATATCTCCGATGCGCGCCACGGAGGGGTATTTTCCGTGTGCGGCCTGGCCTTGCGCCTGAGGGATCTCTTCAAATGGGAGCGCGGGCTGGCCCCGTGGGAGGAAGGCGATCCCGCCGAGGTATTGAATTGGATCGGCGTGCGGGAAGAGTACTGGGAGACGCTGGCCGATTGCGATTATGCGGCGCTCTGCATGAATGGGCGGTCCTGGGAGCCGTTCGATACGGCCGACGTCAACCCCGTTCTATCCGGATTGGGCCTCTATTACGGCGCCGGCTATGCCCGGGGGCTCAAGCCCACTTTTTTTCTGGCAACCGTCGAAGACCGTCGGGAGATCGAGGGCTGCAGCGTTTTCACCCTCGGGCACGAGATGGCGCGTGATCTGCAGACGCTGCCCGCCCTTTCACAAGGCCGAACCATCCTTCTGCGGCGCGAATCGGCGCTCCGGTTTCTCTGGGACCAGATCTCCTATGTCGCCCCCTCGGCGCGTCGCGCGCTGCACGCGGCCATGCATGCTTGCAAGATTACGGATTACCGCCCGGCCGCTCTCCGTCACGACCTCTACAAGCTGCTCGGGGTGCAGGAGGCCATCCACCTGCACCATGAGCTCGGCGAGATTCACGAAACGGAATTCAGGCGGGATCTCTGGCAGGAGATCATCGCTGCCTTTCCCCTCACCCGGGTCGAACTGCTGGCACGGCATGTGAAAGACCTGCTCGCCGACACCAATGCCTTGGGCACCCTGCGTTGGATCCTCCGGACCCGCAGTGTTGCGGGGTTGGCGCTGTATGTGGCGTTTGCGGACCGCGTCACCAAGGCCCTCTTTCCCGAGTTGACGGCATGCCTGGAGAACGTCTTGCTCACAGACGACTGGGATGCGGTTTCCCAGTCTGCTGACGCCGGCCGTGGCGCGGCCAAGCGTTATGCGGCTGTGATCGCAGAAATATTTTGTGACGGGAAGCGGCGCAACAACCTCCCCGGCGTTGAGGCTCGCATCGAACGGCACCTGGGCGGCTACTTGACCCCTGAGAATTAGCGGAAACATGCGCGACCCGCAAGTCCGGTCGAGCTGGTGCGTCGGACGGAAAGCACACGTTTCGGGCCTCATTTGCACCGTTTTTTCGGTACCCCCCATTTGGCTTCCAGCAGGGCCTTGACATCCCATTGCCTGTGATTATTATTTGGCCACCTCAATGAGTGTTCATCGTGTAATATTCTGATATTAAAAATAAATA
>Ga0210104_1000024_pt1 | contig 19348 bp, 17 predicted proteins | sample RushSE_TuleA_D2_FD_185567 | JGI IMG/M metagenome (GOLD analysis project Ga0210104, IMG submission 185567) | Wetland microbial communities from San Francisco Bay, California, USA, that impact long-term carbon sequestration - RushSE_TuleA_D2 (SPAdes) | ecosystem: Environmental > Aquatic > Marine >...
GCGGGAGTCAACAAAAAGGGTTACTACTCAGCTCCCCCTTTGGAAAAGGGGGCCGGGGGGATTTCGTTCCACATCGCAGCGTGGCTTCACCTTTTCGCGCCTTTCGCATATTTCGTAGTGCCCTTGTCCCTAAAAGCCTTCAGTCTTCAGCCTTCAGTCTATCTACCTGAGTAGGTATTAAATGGTGGTGGCCAGGGAGAGTTCGTCATGGGCGGGGCAGGCCTGGCTTTCAGATTCCTCGGCAAGCGTATTCCAGTTCTCGCGATACATCGCCTTGAGCACGCTGTTGAACATGAGGATCAACACATCGTAGGCGTTCATCCGGCAGGTCGTGCTGGTGCTGGATTCAAAGGCTGCGATGGCCTGTGACTTGCGCTCGGACAGCGCCTTTAGAGCGGATATGTGCTTGAGAAAGCGCATGGCGTGGATTGAGTCCGCAGAGGCATTGACGGAGTGCGACTTTGCTTTCAGTTCCTCCATGATTTGGCAGATTCGGCTGTGGGAGGACTTGCGCAGCTGCTCACGTTTTCCCGCCGTTGAAAAAAAACTCTGGGCCTCGATCAGCTTTTGAAGGGTGGCGCTGATCGATTCGATATCACGTTTCAGAACTTGGACGAACAGCGCTTTCGCCTGTTGCGGGACATCGGCCTCCACGAACCGCAGGGCGCTCTCGGCGGCCTTCATTTTGGAGCGGAACTCAGCGGTCGCGCTGCGCCAGAAAATGCGGCTGACCTCTTCGAGCTGAGCGTCCAGCGCTTCTGCCTGCCGCATGGCGGTTACCACCCGGTTTTTGATGTCGGCGAAATGCTTGGCGGTGCGGTCGAACAGCAGTTCTCCCGTGACGGCCTTGAAGATCATCACCAGCACGGCCTGCCAGTCCTGAAAGTGCAGCACATGAGACGTGTCGCCGAAACAGGCGGCCAGGGCGGAGTTCGGGAACAGGTGCGAGGGCGTGGCGAAGTAGGGCGTGCCCCCAAGCAGGGGCTGCCGGACCTTGTTTTCCTCGGCTTTGCCGAAATAAACGGCGGTCTCGACGTCGATGAAGCCAAGGGAGTAGTCCGCCGCCGACCGCAGGAAGGCCGGATAGTTCTGGCGGTCGCCGGCCACCAGGAGGTTGTCGGGTTTAAGATCCCGCATAGCCACCTGCCTTGCATTCAGCCAGGCCAGCAGATCCAGCAGGTTGGTGAGAATCCCCGCGATGGGCAGGCGGTTCTGCTCCAGCGACAGGCGCCGCGCGAAGCTGTGGACCGCCTTGGTGTATGCCGCCACGGGGTCGCGATATTTTTCGAACAGCCGCAAGAAAGTGGACGTGATGCCGGCGACCAGATCGGGCGGAAGCCCGGGGTCTGTTTCACCGATGTCCCTTTTTTCCAGGTAGGCCACGAACCAGGCCTGGATGCGATAGTCCGTCACGGCGGAGGACTTGCCGCTGCTTTTCAGCAGCTGCCGGATGGCGGCCTCGCACTGGTGGTACAGGTCCCGGATTTCAAAACCCACCGATTCATTTTCATCGCCGTAGCGTTCCTTGAATTTCGCCGGGTAACGGACCAGCTCGGCGGTGGAGCTGATCTCGGCGCGGATGGACTCCCCGAGCTCGTGAAAGCCGTCAATGATGTGCCCTAGGAAGTAGTAGCGCGAAAGGTCCATGAAGAAGATGAACGTGCCCTTGATCTTGAGATAGTCCTGGTATTCCGGGTTCTTGCGCAGCCATGCGATGTATTTTTCCTCAAGCTGTTCAGCCGGAGTTTCCATGAGCGGCGACAGCTGATGCACCTGGCTCAGGATGACCGACACTTTGGGGATGATGCACTCCTTGGGGGCCAGGCGCTCGACGATGTGCCCCTCCTTCTTGATGCTTGAGACGTAGTCTTCAAAGTCCCTGACCGGCTTGGGGGGAATCTTGACGACCAGGTGATGGTCGAAAATCACGTAATAGCACTTGCTCTTGCTGCCGCTGTCCTCGCCCAGAGGGCCGATGGTCATGCGCCGTTTCACCCAGTCGCCGCCGTGTTTCACCCGTAATTCGTACACCAGGTTCGACCCGGTCGAAACGCCGGTCAGCTGGGTGAACTCCGCAGGGGCTTCGGGACCGGCCCCCACTTGCTGGCGGTAAAGATTCAGGAAAAACCTGACGACATCGCCGCGTTTGGGGAGTTCCTGAATCGTGTCTTTCGGCGCCGGGACAGGTTTCGGCACTATTTTTTCGGGCGGCCGGTTGCGGTGCCGGCGGATGAACATGAAAAGCAGCGCAGGCGCCGCCGCCGAGGCCAGCACCAGCCACAGCACGGGGTTGAGAAACCCGGGCGAAGTGTCGTCCGTTTGAAACAGCCGGGCGATGGTTTCCCGGCAGCCGTTGAAATAACAGGCAACCTGGGAGCCGGCGGTTTTCAGCACCAAGGGAAGGGGTTGTTTCTCGATGGCCTTGATATCCGCAAGACTCACAAAGCGGATCTCTTTTTCGTTTTCGTAAAAAAGATCGGCACCTGCCTGCCATACGCGGTCGACCGGAATGGTTCTTCCGCTGTTGAGCAGGATCACCGTTCGGTTCAGCCGGTCCTTGGCCATCACCGCCGCGGCTGCCGCCGTGGCGACCAGGCAGATTGACAAGAGAATAATGAATTTCCGCACGTGGTCGGCCTCAGTTGGTTTGAAGATGAACTGACTCTGGGGGTGTTATCGGTAGTTTCAGGAAATTCTTGAGAAATTTTGCGGCGCCGCTACCCCCGGCGGCGTGATACACAACGCGTTCGGGCGGTGGGGCAATGGGGCGAATCGGTAAGGCGTTACAGCATTGACCGCTCTCTTGCGATCATCTATAACCGGAGCAGCCTGTGCCGACATCAGAACAACCCGACACCAGGTTCGCTGCCTGCATGCAACCGTCGTTTGCAGTGGAAAAAACAATGGGCCGGCTCGCTAAATGGCTGCGGCTCATGGGGTTCGACACCCTTTTGGAAACCGACTATCCAAAGGGGATGTTTGCGAGGCACATCGGCCCGGAAAGGGTCTTCCTGACGCGGACCCGGCGTGCGCTCGGAAGCCATTCAGCCTTCAGGACGGTCTTCCTCCATGCCAACGAACCCATGGATCAACTGGCCGAAGTGATCAAGCATGCCGCTCTTCGGCGCGAGGAACTGCGGCCCTTTTCCCGCTGTTTGCAATGCAATGAACCGATCATGGCCGTCGCTAAGGCAAAGATCGCACGCGCCGTGCCGGATTACGTGTTGGAAACCCAGGAGTCTTTCAGCCGTTGTCCGAAATGCGAACGGGTGTTTTGGCCCGGTAGCCACACGACACGAAGTCTGGAAAAAATAGAATCGATGTTTAAAAATGTTTAAAGGTTTATGTTTAAAAATCAACCGACCCCGCCCCAAGAAACGGGGTATGACAACTGAATGTTCAGGTCAATTTTATCGCAGCAAGCTGCTGGGGATAAAACCCGTGCTGATTCAATATGCTATAATGATATTCTGAACTACAAACTTTAAACTTTTATAAAATGAATTTTGAACGAACAGTCGTCGCCCTTGAAAGCCGCCTGCGGCACTGCCGCAACGTCGTCACGCTCGGGGTGCGCACGAATTTCGGCGACTACAACCCGGAGGATCGCGAAAGGATCCGGGCGGCGGAGACCGTGTATTATCCGACGACCTTTTATGCCGACCTTTTCAATGCCGCCGGCAAAAACACCTTTCCCAGCTACCACACCTACAAATGCGTTCAGGACAAGATCAAGCAGACCGCCCTGTTCGATCTGCTGGGCATTCCGCACCCGCGCACCCGCGTTTTTTATGGGAAACGCCAGCAAGCGGGCATTCTCGACGTTTTTTCCTTCCCGTTCATTGCCAAGATCGCCCGCGGGTCCGCCATGGGCAGGGGCGTCTTTCTGGTGCGAAACGACGCGGACCTGGAGGCCTATTGCGGCCACGCGGCCGTGGCCTACATCCAGGAATACCTGCCGATCGACCGGGACATGCGCATCGTCGTGATCGGCCAAGGCATCGCGCTCGCCTATTGGCGCATCGCGCCCGAAGGGGACTTCCGCTCCAACCTTTCGGTGGGCGGCCGTGTGAGCCTGGAGGCGGTGCCCGAGGAGGCGCTGCAGCTGGCGCTGCGCACGGCCCGCTCCTGCGGATGGAACGACGTCGGCATCGACGTTTGCCGGCACGATGGCCGGCTCTACGTGCTCGAGGCAAACATGAAGTACGGCCTGCAGGGCTTTCGTGAGGCCGGCATCGATTATGTTCACCTGATGGAAACGATGATTGAACGCCATGACATCTGAACCGCTGGATCTGAAATCGATTAGGGAAAGCCTGGACCGCAAAGAGGCCGGGTACCTGTCCGGGCATGCCACGCCCAACACCGCCGCCGTGCGGCGGGAAGAAGAGACGCTTGTCACCGAGGGCTACCGGCAGGCCTTTTCGGTGGACGGCGACCGGATTCTGCACTCGCGCGCGTATGCGCGCTACATCGACAAGACCCAGGTGTTCTACCTGGTCCGCAACGACCACATCACCCACCGGGTGCTGCACGTCCAGCTGGTGTCTAAGATCAGCCGGACCATCGGCCGGTTTCTGGGTTTGAACGAGGACCTGATCGAGGCCATTGCCCTCGGGCATGACATCGGCCACACCCCCTTCGGCCACGACGGAGAACGCTTCCTTTCGGAGCTTTGCGCGGAGCACGGCATCGGCGCCTTTCACCACAACATCCAGAGCGTGCAGTTTCTCGACCTCGTCGAGCGCAAGGGTCGGGGATGGAACCTGTGCCTGCAGACGCTCGACGGGATACTTTGCCACGACGGCGAGGTTCACAACCAGATGCTCAGCCCGTGCCGCAACAAGACCTTCGAGCGCCTTGCCGTGGAGATGGCGATCAAGAAAAGCGACCCGCGCACGGAACTCCTGCCGATGACGCTCGAGGGCTGCGTGGTGCGGATGGCCGACACGGTGGCCTACATCGGCCGCGACATCGAAGATGCCATCCGCCTCGGCCTCATCCGGCGCTCGGAGATCCCGGCCGCGTGCGCCCGGGTCCTGGGCGACAGCAACGGGACCATTGTGTTCAAGCTGGTCAGCGACATTCTGCGGAACAGCTATGGCGAGGGGTTTGTTCAATTCAGCCCTGAGATTTCGCAGGCACTCAGCGCGCTCAAGCAGTTCAACCTCGAACGCATCTACCTCAATCCCGCCATGAAGCCGCATGCGGCGCTCATCCGGGACCTTTTCAAACGGCTGTTTGAACGGTTTCTCGACGATGTGGTCCATCAGCGCGCGGAGTCCGTCCTGTTCAAGGGTTTTTTGAACGGCATGTCGGCCGACTATCTCCGTCGGAACCAGCCGGCCGAAATCGTGCGCGATTTTATTGCCGGCATGACCGACCAGTACTTTCTCGGCCAATGCCCCCCGGAGCTACGGCCGAATTTCATCGAGTGCGTCGAGCGGGACGCGTAGTTGCGGCTCGCCGCGGCAGGCACCCCGCTCCGCTTGCACGCGAACACGAATCAGCGCATTTAATAATTCCCGTTTCATCGAGCATCCCATGGCGTATCAGCCCCGGACTTATCGTGCCTTCGTCGACTCCGGGCGGCTGACTGCCTTCACGGTCACCGTCAAGGAAACCGACCTGCAGGTTCAGGCGCAGACGGACCTGGCCGTTCCGGCCCGGGAGCTCGTCTTGGAGCACAGGGGGTATCTCGAGGCCTACATCCGGCGCCACCCGGCGTTTTTGAGCACGCTCGAGCCCTGGCCGTCGACCGGCCCGGCCCCGGACATTGTGCGCGACATGGTCGCGGCCGGGGCGGCCGCAGGCGTGGGTCCCATGGCGGCCGTGGCCGGGGCCATCGCGGCGCAGGTGGGGCAGGGCCTGCTGGCGCATTCGACGGAAGTGATTGTCGAAAACGGGGGCGACGTCTTTATCAAAACCCGGCAGGGGGCCACCGTGGCCGTTTTTGCCGGCGCTTCGCCTTTGAGTTTGATGGTGGGTGTGCGCGTCAGCGGCGGGGACCGGCCTTGCGGGGTGTGCACGTCATCCGGCACCGTGGGGCCTTCGCTGAGCTTCGGCAAGGCTGATGCGGTCTGCGTGGTCTCGCCATCCTGCGCCCTGGCGGATGCCGCCGCTACGGCGATTGGAAACCGCATTCAAACCGGGCGGGACATCCCCCGGGCGGTTGAGTTCGGCAAGGGCGTCAAGGGCGTGGCGGGGTTGGTGATTGTCGTCGGAGACCAGATAGGGATCTGGGGCGAAGTGGAAATCGTCACGCTCGGGCCAAAAAGGGGTTGAGTTTTAGACGCAAAACGACTAACTATTACTGCGGAAGAAGTTGGGCTTTTTACGAAGTCGTCAACCGTTATCAGCAGACAATAGAGCCAGCGACGGTTTTGCCATGAAAACGATGTGGGCCCCCTGGAGAATCGAGTACATCTTGGGCGCCAAGGATAAGGGTTGCGTGTTCTGCAACGCCCTTGGAGTCAGCCCCGAGCTGACGCTTTTCAAAGGCGCGGACACCATGGTGGTCATGAACAAGTACCCTTACATCAACGGCCACCTTCTGGTGGCGCCCGTGAGACACATCGCCGCCCTGGATGAGCTCAGTCAGCAGGAGATGGGGGTCTTGCTCTCCACGGTCCAGCAGTCCGTGGCAGCGCTGAAGAAGGCCATGCGGCCGGAAGGCTTCAACGTGGGATTGAACCTGGGCCGGGTCGCCGGCGCGGGGGTCGAGGAGCATCTGCACTTCCACATCGTTCCCCGCTGGTCCGGCGACACCAACGCCTTGGCGGTCTTTGCCGACATCCGCGTGATCCCTCAGCATCTCCGGGAGACCTATGCGCTGCTCAAGCCCCATTTTGAAAGCATCCGCCTGACGGGCCCGCAGGAAAAGTTCAGGGGGGCGCAGACCGCCTGCGGGAACCGTGCCGGGGCCAAGACACGAGCGTCCGCCGCATCGCGGCGGAACTGATGCCGGGGCCCGGATGGCTCCCCCGGCGTAACCGGCACCCATTGGGCAGCCACCGACGATGGAGGATCAGACATGAAAAAGGTGAAACTGGTCATCTGGCTGTTGATTTTCGGTTTTCTCGCCCTGGTGATTTTTCAGAACGAGGACTACTTCCTCAACACCCAGCAACAGTTGCGCCTGAACCTGCATTTCCTCAACGAATACCAGTCGCCCAGCCTGCCGGTGGCGGTGTTCCATCTGCTTTTTTTCGGCTTTGGGGTCTTGGTGGCCTATGCGATGAGCGCCGCCGGGCGCTTCCGGTTGCACAAGACCGTCAAAAGGCTGCAAACCGCCGCCGACGCCCGGGAAAAAGAGATCCTCAGCCTCAAAACGGAACTTGCGCGCCTGAAAGGTGAGCCGCTTCCCGGCGATCAGGGCGGCTCGGCGGAGTCCTCCATCACGTCGCCGATCAAGCCGGCGTGACCTCGCAACCATTCCAACCGAATGTCTCCGGCGTCATGACCCCCCCCAAGTCAACCCCCATGATCAAGCAGTACCTGGCGATCAAGAACGACTACCCGGACGCCATTCTTTTCTACCGCATGGGGGATTTTTACGAGATGTTTTTCGAGGATGCCGAGACGGCCTCCCGGGTCCTCGAAATAACCCTCACCTCGCGCAACAAGAACGAAGAGTCCCCGGTTCCCATGTGCGGCGTGCCGCACCGCGCCGCATCGAACTACATTGCACGTTTGATCGAGCGCGGCTACAAGGTGGCTGTCTGCGATCAGATGGAGGACCCCGCGACGGCCAAGGGCCTGGTCAAGCGCGAGGTGGTCCGCGTGATCACCCCGGGCATGATCATCGACGAAGAGTTCCTGGATGCCCGCAGCCACAATTTCATCCTGGCGGTGGCCCGGTCGGCCGGCCTCTGGGGCCTTGCCTACCTCGACATTTCAACCGGCATTTTCCGTGTGACCGAGTCCGGCCGGAAGGATGCCGTCATCGATGAGGCCCGGCGGGTGGCGCCGAAGGAGATCCTGCTGCCGGAGAGCGGCCGCAGCGACCCCGGGCAGGCATGGGTCGGCCGCACGTTTCCGGACGTTGCCCGGAGCTATCTCGACGAGAAAGCGTTCGACTACCGCCGCGGCTACGAGCGTCTCATCGGGCAGTTCCAGACGCTGACGCTGGAGGGGTTCGGCTGCGAGGGCCTTAAGCCGGGCGTAAGCGCCGCCGGCGCGCTGATGCACTACGTGGCCGAAACCCAGAAGCAGAAGACCGCTCACATCACTCGCCTGGAGCCCTATCTGCTCGACAACTGCCTGGTGGTCGACGAGATCAGTCGCCAGAACCTGGAGCTGACCCGCAACATCCGGACCGGGTCGCGGCGGGGGACGCTTTTGAACCTCCTGGATCACACGCGCACCGCCATGGGGGCTCGCCTGCTTCAGGATTGGCTGCGCCACCCACTGCGCGAACCCGCTGCCATCGAACGGCGCCAGGACGCCGTCGCCGAGGCCAGGGAGAAGGCCGTTGCCCGGCGCGAACTGCGCGAACAGCTGAAATCCGTACACGACCTGGAACGCGTCGGCAGCAAGACCGTCATGGGTCAGGCCAACGCCCGCGACCTGACGGCTTTGAAGCGCTCGCTGACGGCGTTGCCGGCCATCTGGGCGGAGCTGGGCCGGTTTTCAGCTGAGCTGCTGACCCCGCAGGAAACACTCGACGGCCTCAGCCGGCTCGCCGGGCTGATCGAGGCGGCCATCCGGGAGGACGCGCCGCCGACCGTCAATGAGGGCGGGCTGATCCGGCCGGGGTTCAATTCGGAGCTCGACGAGCTGGTGCGCATCAGCTCGGATGCCAAGGGGTATCTCGCGCAGCTGGAGGTCCGCGAAAAGGAGCGCACCGGCATCACGGCGCTCAAGGTGAGCTACAACAGGGTGTTCGGCTACTACATCGAGGTGCCCAGGTCGCGCGCGGGGTCGGTGCCGCCGCACTACGTCCGCAAGCAGACCCTGGTGAACGCCGAGCGCTACATCACCGACGAGCTCAAGAGTTTCGAGACCAAGGTGCTGGGGGCCGAGGAAGAGCGGGCCGCCTTGGAGTTTCGGCTCTTTCAAGAGGTCCGCGGGGAGGTCGCCCGGGATCACGTAAAGATTCAATCCGCGGCGCGGTTCCTGGCGCGGCTGGACTGCCTGGTGAGCCTGGCGGAGACAGCCGACCAGAACGCCTACTGCCGGCCCAGCATCCTGGAGAACGGGCGGCTCTTGATCGAGGACGGCCGTCATCCGGTCGTCGAGAAAATGATCACCGGCGAGCGCTTCGTTCCCAACACCATCGAGATGGACGACGCCGTGAACCAGGTGCTCGTCATCACCGGCCCCAACATGGCCGGCAAATCGACGGTGCTGCGCCAAGTGGCCCTGCTGGTGATCATGGCACAGATGGGAAGTTTCGTGCCGGCGCGCAAAGCCGAAGTCGCCATTGTCGACCGGATCTTCACCCGCGTGGGGGCGCTGGACAACCTCTCCCAGGGGCAGAGCACCTTTATGGTCGAAATGCAGGAGACGGCCAACATTCTCAACAACGCCACCGAACACAGCCTGGTGATCCTGGACGAGATCGGACGCGGCACCAGCACCTACGACGGGCTGAGCATCGCCTGGGCCGTCGCCGAATACCTCCACGACCTGAACGGCAAAGGGGTCAAGACTCTTTTTGCCACCCACTACCACGAGCTCACCGAACTGGCCGACAGGAAGCCCCGGGTCAAAAATTTCAACATCGCCGTCCGTGAGTGGAACGAGGAAATCATCTTCCTGCGCAAGCTGGTGCCCGGCGGCACCAATCGCAGCTACGGCATCCAGGTGGCCCGGCTGGCGGGAATTCCGGCCGGTGTGATCGACAAGGCCAAAAAGGTCCTCTACGGTATCGAGACCGGCGAACACGCCTTTGCCGGGCCGGCCCCCGCCTCGTCGGCTGCGACGCCGGTGCAGCTCGATCTCTTCCGGGGGACGGAAAACCAGATCCTGCAACGCCTGCGCGCGCTTGAACTCACCCAGATGACACCGCTGGACGCCATGAATCTTTTGAGCCTTTTGCAGGAAATGGCGCAAATGCAGGACCGTTAGCCCTTTAAATTCGAAGCGCGGAAATCGAAATTGGATTTCTATTTTTTTCGACCCGCCCGGGTTGGAGTTGTTTGTGAAAGGTCGGAAAAATCCACGGCCTGCTCTGGAAAAGTTTCAATTTTTGCGCTAAGGTATTCTGAAAAGACCAAAATTCGACGACACCGGTTACGATGCATACAAAGCTCTTGGTTGGTTTCATCTGCCTTTTCTGCCTGACTTTTTGTTTGGGCATCGGCCCTGGACACAGCGCCGGCATCAGCGATGCATTTTTCGAAGCCGAGGCCTGCGCCAAGGACGTTCGCAAAAGCCCCCAGAAATCCAAATTCCGCTCGAGTTGGACCCAGTGCATCGACAAATTTCAAGCCGTTTATCGCAAGGATACCAGGGGACCTTGGGCGCCCGCCAGCCTTTATAGCTCCGGGAAGCTTTACCTGGACTTGGCCAAGAACTCCGGCAACGAATCCGACCGCAAAGCCGCTGTCGAGCAGTTCGACCTGCTTCAACGCAAGTTTCCGGACAGCGGTTATTACGACCGGGCGGTGGCCGAGCTGCAAAAACTCAATGTACCGGAAGCCCAGAATGACAAGGATGAACGGCCGGCGAAAGAGATTTCACGCGGCGCAACCGCCAAAGCCGACCCGGTCAAGCGCGAAAAAGAATCAGACAAGAAGGCGGACGACCGCAAACCACCGGCACCGGCCGCTGCCGCGCCCTATGCCAGGGATCAATTCACCAAGGCCGAGGCCTGCTTTAAAAAGCTGCGCGGCAGCCAGCCCACCGAGAACACCCGGCGGGAATGGATGCTGTGCATCGGCCGTTTTCACAACGCCTACCTCGAAGACCCGGCCGGTCCCCTGGCGGCCCAGGCACTTTTCCAGGAAGGCCTCCTCTACCGCGACCTGCACAAACGGCTGAAATTCGACTCGGACCTGCGGGCCGCCCGGGAGAACTTTGAAAAAGTCGCGGCGGAGTTCCCCGACAGCGCCTACGCCGCAAAAGCAACCAAGGAAATCCAGTCCATTTCGCGCTCGAAACCGCCTTCGCAGGCGGTGGCCAAGCGGCCGGCCGTTCCACCGCCGCTTCCAAACGAATCCGAGGCGACTCCGCCGGCCGTGCCGGACACCGAGGTCGAAGCGGTCAAGGCGGCGCCCGGCGAGGAGGGCCTCGCGGTGGTGCAGGACCTGCGCCACTGGTCCAACCCGAACTACACGCGGGTGGTGGTCTACGTTGATCGCGAAACCGACTTCATGCACCACTTGCTGAAAAAAGACCCCGCCCTCGACAAACCTCCGCGTCTCTACGTGGACCTCAGCAATGCCACCCTGGGCGACGGAAAGCAGAAAAACATCCCCATCAACGACGATCTTCTGAGCTATGCGCGCGCCGCCCGCTACACGCTCGACTCGGTGCGGGTGGTGATGGACATCAAGTCCTTCGACACCTACAAGGTGTTCTCCCTGAAAGATCCTTTCCGCATCGTTGTCGACGTGTGGGGGAAGAACGGGTCTCCGGGCGTCGCACACGGGCCGGATCGCGAGTCGGCCGAACCGCCGCCCGGCACGGCCCTTGACCGCAGCAAAAAAATCCCGCGCGGGGCGCTCGCCAAGCAGTTCGCCCTGGGGGTCCGCCGCATCGTCGTCGACCCCGGGCACGGCGGCAAGGATTTCGGCGCCCCCGGCTTCACCCCGGGAGTCCACGAGAAGGACGTGGTGCTGGAGATCTCCAAGCGCGTGGCCAGAAGGATCCGCGAAGAGCTCAACCTCGAGGCCGTCATGACCCGCAGCGACGACCGCTACCTGACACTCGAGGAACGCACGGCCTTTGCCAACACGCGCGGGGCAGATCTGTTCGTCTCCATCCACACCAACGCCTCGCGCGACCCGCGGGCCTTCGGGACCGAAACCTATTTCCTGAACCTGGCTACGGACGACGAGTCGATCCGGGTCGCGGCCATGGAAAACGCGACCTCCACCAAAAACATCAGCGACCTGTCTTCGATCCTGAGCGACCTGCTAAAGAACGCCAAGATCAACGAGTCCAGCCGCCTCGCGGAGATGGTGCAGTACTCGCTGGTGAAGAACCTGAACCGTCGAGGCTACGACCGCGTCAAGGACAAAGGGGTGAAGCAGGCGCCGTTTTATGTCCTGCTCGGGGCGCGCATGCCTTCGATTCTGGTGGAAACCTCCTTCATCAGCAACCGCGAACAATGCCGCCTGCTCACAACGGCGGCCTACCAGGAGCATCTGGCCGAATCCATTGTCCAGGGGCTGCGCGCTTACATCCGGGAAATCAACCCCACGGCCTTCGAGGGCCCCGGAGCCGGGCCATCCGGTTAAGGCTCTTTCGCCCAATCATGTCCAAACCAACTATCGGGGCAACATCAGCTTGGAAAGAGAGGGGAACCATGTCGTTTGAGAACATCGTTTTTCAGGTGGACCAGGGTATTGCCACGATCACCTTCAACCGGCCCAAGGCGCTCAACGCCCTGAACCAGGCCCTGCTGGCGGAGTTTTCCCAGGCGCTGGACGCGGTGGCCGCCGACGAGTCCGTGCGGGTGCTGATCCTGACCGGTGCGGGCGAAAAAGCCTTCGTGGCCGGCGCGGACATCGGCGAACTGGCAACTTACAGCGCCCTGCAGGCCAAGAATTTCTCCAAGGCGGGCCACGCCATCATCGCCAAGCTGCAGGAGCTGCCGATTGCGGTCATTGGCGCGGTGAACGGCTTTGCCCTGGGAGGGGGCAGCGAAATCGCCCTGGCCTGCGATTTCATTTATGCCGCGGACACGGCCAAGTTCGGCCTGCCTGAGATCAATCTCGGCCTGATTCCGGGCTTCGGCGGGACCCAGCGGCTGCCGCGCGCGATCGGGGCCGGCCGGGCCAAAGAGCTGATATTCACCGGCAAAATGATCACCGCGGCCGAAGCCGTCCAGATCGGGCTGGCGAACAAGACAGCTCCGGCGGACGCCCTGATGGAGGAAGTGCTGAAGACCGCGAAAGACATCGCCGCCAAGGGCAGAGTGTCCCTGCGGGCCGTCAAGCAGGCGATCAACCAGGGGCTGAACGTGGACCTCGTTTCGGGGTGCAACATCGAAGTCGATGCCTTTGCCCTCACTCTGGCCAGCGTGGACGCCAAGGAGGGGACCGCGGCGTTTCTCGAGAAACGCAAGGCGGTGTTCAAGGGGACTCTGACAGACTAGAGAATGAAGTTTCGTCTTCGGTTGACAGTGTTTCGGGTCGGTTCATGCGTGCCCATCGAACGCCGACATTTAAACGAAACCAACCATTCAACGTATCGAATGACCCGACACCAGACACCCAATTACCCAACACCCGAACACCTTCTGCCTAGCGATCATGGACGATCATCTTAAAGCCAGGCTCCAACTCGTCTGGGGGGTGCTGCTCGTAACGGCCGGCGTGGGGCTGTTTTTCCGTATCCCCGCGGTCATGCCCCAGGTCCGGCAGATCGAGTACTTCGTCGGCGTGATGCCGTTTATCTACTTCTGTTTTTACTTCATGGCGGTGTTTCTGATCGCCGGCGGGGCAAAAAAGATCTACCAAAACTACAAAAAAGCGGTCGAATAAAGGTTCACGGCCGCCCTATCGGCCGTGAACCCTTATTTCTCCATGAACTTCCGCAACTGCGCCTCGTAGTGGCTGCGGTCGCCCTTGGCGAGCGCCAGCGCGCGCTTCCCGGCCTCAATCGCCTCCGCATAGCGTCCATTCGCAAAATAGCACTCCGCAAGCGTGTCCAATATGTAGGAGGATTCCTGAAGCCGGGCGGCACGTCGGGCGAGTTCCAGCGCCCGCGCGGGGTCCCGGAAGCGAGGGTCCTCGCAGGTGACCAGCAGCCACGCCAGGTTGTTCAGCACCTGGGGGTTGTCCGCCTTGAGGGAGAGGGATGTTTCGTAGGCGCGCTGGGTCTCGGCGTAGTTCTTGCGCCGGAGCTGCAGATCCCCCATGAGCCCGTGGAGGCTGTGGTTTTCCGGGTTTTTTTCGATTTCCCGCTGGATGACCGTCTCGAAAAGATGATCGCTCAGCTTGGCGCCCACGGTGCCCATGTTGACCTGGTAGCCGGCCGCGGCCAGCAGCAGCAGGGCCGCGGTGTACACCCCGATCCCGCGCCGGACCTTTGCGTCGTGCAGCGCCAGCCAGGCCCTGTCTTCCTCGCAGCGGCCCAGGAAGTCGATGCGTTCGCGGATGCTGAAGTGATGCCAGTTGGGCCGGTCGGCCGACTGCCGGCTCGCCAGCGCGATTTTTTGCAGGGTGGAAATCAGCGGCCGGGCGCTGGCGAACAGGGTGAACACGTAGCCGTCGGCCTGGCGCTCGAAGTTGCGCATGAAAAAACCGAAGACGAAGCGGAAATAGACCAGGAACACCGCCATGATCATGACGCTGAACACCACCGACACCACCGTCGCCTGGTTTGGGCCGCTGCGCTGAATCAGGGCCCAAACCGGTTCGGCGAAAATCATGGCATACAAGATGAGATCGTACGAGACGTAGGACAGCAGCAGGTAGCCTGCGAAGAACAAAAGAAAGAAAAGGAGATGCTTTTTCTTGACGTGGCCGATCTCGTGGGCGATGACCGCGTCGATTTCATCGGGCCCGAGCACTTGCAGCAGCGAGGGCGTGACCAGAATGTAGCGAAACCTGCGCACGAGTCCCATCACGCCGGCAGTGATCATCCGGCCGCCGAACAGGGGCCAGTTGAGGATGTCGGCATATGGCATGCCGGCCCGGCGGCAGAGCGCTTCGATGCGCTGGCGGTGGGGGCTTTGGGCCAGGGGGGTGCAGCGCCAGCAGCGCTTGATCAGGGCCGGCCCAACGACGGCAACGCCGATCAGAAACAGGCTGAAGTAGGCGACCTGGCCTTCGGTGGTCGCCAAAAACCGTTTGAGCCACCGCAGCGGCAGGGTGTTGAGCAGATCCAGCACTCCCGACAACAGGAGCCACGGCAGCAGCACCGGCACGGAGAAGGAAATGTTGGACCCGATGTAGTCCCGGCGGCTGAAGTCGGGTTGATAAAGCCGGCGGTAGACGCCGTAGCTCGTACCCCAGACCACGCAGAGATACCCCACAAAAAGCGCGATGAACAGCAACGCTTGCAGCGTGGGCACGCGGGCCATGAACGGCAGGTCGTCCGCAAAGGAGGGCAGGCCGAAGCCGTAGATGTCCACCGCGAACACCGCCACCGCGAGGATGGAGCTGCGCAGCAGGGCCGCGTGATACATCTGGTCCAGCACCCCGAAAGGCAGGCGGTCGATGCGGCGCTCGATGCGTCTGAATACCAACTGCGTAAAAGCGGCAAAGGCCACGGCCAGCAAAGCGAAAAGCAGAAGGCTTTCGCCGAGGCTCAGGCCGACGTCTTCGGACGGCTGATAGGTGGAATAGATCAGCAGGACCAGGATGAAGTAAATGAAGTTGCCGAACATAACGGTCAGGGTTCCAGGGTTCAGGGGGTCAGGCGTCGAACACGTGATGGCTCATTACGGTGCCACTCTGAAAAAACGCTCTTTTTCACTGTAAATGCACCCGCAGTACTTCTGACGATACATCCCGAGGCTGCGCGACTCGTCCACCCCCTGCTGCCACCCGGACCGAAAATCCCGGTAGTGGAAGGGAACGCCGGCGGTGCGGCCGAGGGATTCCCCCATCTCCCGGATGACCTCGTGCTGCTGGTAGCGGCTGTATAGCAGGGTGGTGGAGAAGCCGTCGAAATTACCCTGCCTGGCGACGGCAGCAGCGGCGCCGAGCCGCTCGCGGTAGCAGATCCGGCAGCGTTGGTCCTCGTGAAATGCGACTTTGCGGATGAAACCCTCAAGGTCGTAGCCGTCTTGATAGATGACTTCGAGCCCGATCTGCTGCGAGTAGGTGTGCAGCGTCTCCTGTCGCCGCAGGCACTCGGAGTAGGGGTGGATGTTGTGGCGGAAGAAAAAACCGGTCACGTCCGCCCCGCTCGCGCGCAGCTCGCGCACCGGGAATATGCTGCAGGGCCCGCAGCAGGTGTGCAGCAGCAGTCTCAAGGCCGATCTCCGAAAATGGCGGTGCCGATGCGCACCAGGGTCGCGCCTTCGGCCACGGCCGCCTCGAAGTCACCGGTCATCCCCATGGACAACTCGTCCAAGCGCACGTTGGGCACGGCCTGCTGCCGGATGCGCTCGCGCAGCCGACGAAGCTCCGCGAAAAACGGCCGGACCCGCTCCGGCTCGTTAAAAAACGGCGGCATGGTCATGAAGCCCTGCACCTGGACGCATTCGAGCGCCGCCATCGCCTTCACCAACGGCAGCGCTTGTTCGGGCGGTATGCCGGACTTGGTTGCTTCTCCCGCGACGTTCACCTGGATCAGCACCGCCTGCACCTTGTTGAGTTTGCGTGCGCAGCGGTCGAGCTCGAGCGCGAGGCGAAAGGAGTCGACCGTGTGGACCAGATCGAACATCCGCACGGCGTACCGGGCCTTGTTTGTCTGCAGGTGGCCGATGAGATGCCATTTCACCGGCACATCCTGCAGGAGTTCGTGCTTTTCGCGGGCCTCCTGGATGTAGTTTTCGCCGATGTCCGTCACACCCGCCGCGGCCGCCGCCCGAATGGCCTCGGTTGAGCAGGACTTGCTGGCGGCTACCAGGCGGATGTCGGACAGGTGCCGGCCGCCGGCCTGCGCCGCCCGCTGGATGCGCCGGTTCACTTCCTCCAGCCGTTTTGTGATCGCGGCCGTCACACGTCCTCCGGATATGCGCGCCGTGCGGACACAGGCGCAGGGTGTGGTTCGTCGAAGCCGATCACCTTCTCGCGGATGAGAATCTCGATTACCTCGCAGACCGGCAGGCCCACCACGTTGGTGTAGGAGCCGTTGATGCGTCTCACCAGAAACGTGCCGATCCCCTGGATGGCATAGGCGCCGGCCTTGTCGAAAGGTTCGCCGGTCTGAATGTACCAATCGATCTCGGCACTCGTAAGCTCCTTGAACAGCACTTCCGTCCGCACCGTTTCCGCGAAGAGCTGGGCGCCGGACAGGCGGCAGACGCAGAAGCCCGTGAGCACGTAGTGGGTGCGCCCGCTCAGACGCAGCAGCATGTCGCGGGCCTCCGCCGAGGACGCCGGTTTGCCGAGAACCCGGTTTTCAACGACGACGATGGTGTCTGCCCCGATCACCCAGTTGTCCGGGTAGCGGTGGGCAATGTCGCGTGCCTTTTCCGTCGCCAGACTTCGAACGTAATCATCCGGGGGAGACATCGGAATGGAGCTTTCGTCGAATTCGCTGGGGATGACGCTGAACCTGAGGCCGGCGCGCTCGAGCAGGTAACGGCGTCGCGGCGACTGTGACGCCAGGATGATTTTGGTTTTGAGTTCAGGCACTTTCATTATTTTTAATTAACAGATGACGAAACGTTTGACAAGACATGCACGCCTTCATCCAACGCCTTCCGGAGGCGAACGTCAAGATTATGATGATCCACAGCTGCCGGCTTGCAGCCGGTCTTGGCGGTCTGAGGCCACGCGAACTTTCCGGCGCTTAGGGTCGGAACCACACGTCCATAACGCAAATCTTTCCTGCTGCCGCCTGCCGGTGCCCAGCATGAATCAATATTTACAATATTTCAGATAGTTGGAAATTGGGTTGGGTTGAGGCACAAGGCCGACGCGCAGTGCGGCCGCTGCATCGGCCTGCGAGCACCCCCGGCCGTACCGGTTGGATTCAATCTTGCATCATGAAATCCCAGACTTCCGTCGGCAAAGGATGCAACCCCTCTCTTGAGCGACATACGATTCAACATTCTGGCGGTGGACGACGACCCGGGGCTCCAGAACCTCTACAAGGACATCCTCGAGTCGGTTCCGGCAAGCCTTGGATTGCAGCCCGGGGCAGGGCGGCCGGGATGCCGGGATTTCCCCTATTTCCGGGTGGCCTGCTGCTCGCAGGCGCTGGAGACGGTCGCGGCGGTGCAGGAATCCGTTGCGCAGCGCGACCCGTTTGCCGCCATTTTTCTCGACGTGAACCTGCCGCCGGGCCCCTCCGGGATCTGGGCTGCCGAGCAGATCTTGCAGGTCGACCCCGCCGCCAACATTGTGCTTGTGACCGGCTATATCGGCAGCGAGCTCGGCAACCTGCCGCGGCAGCTCTCCTTTTCCGACCGGCTGATGTTCCTGCAAAAACCATTTCATCCGCAGGAGATCGTTCAGTTCGCCACCGCCTTGAGCGCCAAGTGGCGTGCCGAGCAGCAGGTGCGGTCGCTGAACGCCGACCTGGAGGGCCTGGTCCACCAGCGCACCGCGGAGCTGCAGCGCAGCAACGAGATGCTGCGCCGGGAGGTCGACCGCCGCCGGCGGGTCCAGCAGGAACTGCAGCACAGCCTCGACCACTTGAAGAAAATCATCGGCGGCACTGTGATGGCGATCGCCATGACCGTTGAAAAAAGAGACCCCTACACGTCCGGCCACCAGCAGCGCGTGGCCGAGCTGTCGCGCGCCATCGGAAAGGAAATGGGCCTTGCCGACGACCAGGTCGAAGGACTCTCCATCGCCTCGGCGATCCACGACATCGGCAAGATTTCGCTCCCGGCGGAGATCCTTAGCAAGCCCTCGCAGTTGAACAGCATGGAGATGAGCCTGATCCAGACCCACTCCCAAGCCGGCTACGACATCCTCAAGAACGTCGATTTTCCCTGGCCGGTGGCGAACATCGTCCTGCAGCACCACGAGCGGATGGACGGGACAGGCTACCCGCACCACCTCGCCGGCGACGCCATCCTGAGAGAGGCGCGCATCGTCGGCGTGGCCGATGTCGTGGAAACCATGTCCTCGCACCGCCCCTACCGGCCGTCGCGGGGCCTTGACAGCGCCCTTCACGAAATCTCCGCCCAGAGCGGAATCCTCTACGACCGAGACGCGGTCGACGCCTGCCTCGCCCTCATGCACGAAAGACGATTCGAATTCACAGCCCCTGTTTTCGCTTGAATCTGCACTGTCTTTTCTATATTTAGAAGACCATCGGTATTCGGCTTTGCGCCAGGAGCTTTCAGCTGTGAGCCAGAGCGCGCCTGGGTGGCGGAATTTGGTAGACGCAAGGGACTTAAAATCCCTTGGGACTATGTCCCGTGCCGGTTCGATTCCGGCCCTAGGCACCATGATTTCAGGAGGTTAGCCATCCCGGCTGGCCCTTTTAGAATAGTTTGACGCAATGCGACATGTTAAGGTTATCAAAGGATAGCGACAGTCTATCGTTAAAAAGGGTCCCATTTTGTCTAATTACGATGGAAAGAATTATTTTAAATTTTGAA
>Ga0210104_1000025_pt1 | contig 19245 bp, 18 predicted proteins | sample RushSE_TuleA_D2_FD_185567 | JGI IMG/M metagenome (GOLD analysis project Ga0210104, IMG submission 185567) | Wetland microbial communities from San Francisco Bay, California, USA, that impact long-term carbon sequestration - RushSE_TuleA_D2 (SPAdes) | ecosystem: Environmental > Aquatic > Marine >...
CCCAGGTAGCGCATGATCTCCGGAATGGTGACGTCCACCGCGTTCCCGTTGGAGGCGTAAATGCGGGTGCCCACCCCCATCTGGGCGAACGCCTGATGGACGACCTCGGCCACCCCGCCGCTCAAGGCGACGATGGAGATGAAGCCCGGGTCCGGTTTCGTGAAGGTGAAGTTGCAGTATGCCCGGATGTCGGCGTCGGTGTTGATCACACCCTGGCAGTTCGGCCCCAGGATGCGGATGCCATACCGCCCGGCCCGTTCCAGGAAGTCCTTTTCGATGGCCGCGCCCTCGGCTCCGGTTTCGCCGAACCCGCCCGAGTTGATGATGATGTGCCGGACACCTTTCTTGCCGCAGTCCTCCACCGCCTGGGGCACGAACTTGGCGGGGATGACCATGTGGACCACATCGACAGGGCCCGGGCAATCCAGGATGGACTTGTAAGCCTTGATGCCCCGGATTTCATCCGCGCTGGGGTTGATGGGGTAGATGCTGCCCTTGAACCCGAAATCAATCAAGTTCTTGATCACGCGGTTGCCGATGGAAAGCTCTTTTGACGATGCGCCGATGACGGCCACGGACTTAGGGCGAAAAAGCGACTCTAACATGATCCCCCTCCTTTACGTAACCACCGAAATCAATCCTTAGCCCCGGCTTTCCTGCAGCTGTTCGATGAAGGCCTCGACGTTGGTCTTGGCCTGCTCGTCGGAAATCATCCGCAAATCATTCAAGTCGCCGTTGATGGTCAGGCTCGGAATGCCGGTCTGCTTTTCGAGCCGCTGGGGCATGCCGTAGCGGCAGTTGGAGTTGTTGGGGCAGGTCTTGGCGTCGTGGTAGATGATGCCGTCGACCTTGAAAAACTTCAGCATGTTTTTGATGTAGGTCTCCTTGGCCTCGTCCGCGCGTACGATGAAAAGCTCGGTGTAGGCCCGGGCCATACTGTTGAAGGGGTCCTCGGGGTTCAAAGCCGAGAAAATCCAGCTGTTGCAGTAGGTGGAGGCGAGCACATTGGCGTTGAGCGAGGCAAAAAGCTGGGAATGCACGCTCAACCGGCCCCAGACCGGCATTCCGTCCCAGTAGATTCGAAATTTTTCGTTCTCGATCGCACCCTCGCCCCTTTTGATGCGGTCCTCCAGCTCGGCCAGCAGGATCTTGTAGACGTCCACGGCCTTTTGGGTTCCGCGGCCCACCACGGCCGGCCCCATGAGGGTCGTGCCGTCAAAAAAGGTAAGCGGTGCGGGCTTGGCGGAGGCCGTGTCGAGAATTTTTTTCCAAAGCTCCGAGCATTCCCGGGAGAGGGCGACCGTCCGCTTCAGGTCATCCAGTTGGAACTTCTTGCCGGCGATTTTCTCCAAAGGCGGGATCAGCGCCTCGAGCTGTTTGGCGATGGAGAAAATGTGCTTGTCGGTCACCTCGCCCACGCCGCGATAAGTGTGCACGCCCAGCACCGGGGCATCGAATTTTTCCCCGTACCAGTTGAACCAGTCCTGCACATCCCGGCACTGGTTGGTGTTGAACACCAGAACGTCCGGCCGCGGAATGCTCTTGATGTTGAAGGCCTTTTCGAGCGGCGTGACCCCCTTCAGGAAGGCGCCGATGTCGGCCGTCAGGTAGGAGCAGATCTCGGGGGAATAACCGATGGCATTCGCCACGGGGATAAACTCCGTCGCCATGCGGGTGGCGCCGAGCATGGCCGAGTGCGTCTCCGGGAAGTACACCTGGAAACCGAACGCGCGCAGAATCTCAGCCGGGCCCACGCTCGTGCACCAGGCGATCTTGGGGGTTCCTTTCTTGGCGGCGGCGTCCAGCTCGAGGTAGTAATCGCGCATGAAATTGTTGAGATCCGCGGCGGCGGCGATTTTTTTCCGGACGACTTTTTTCTCTTCAGCCATGAAGCTCCTCCATTGGTTGGTGTAGAAGTGGTTTCATCTCCCCGGATCACGCTCGAGGGCCGGGCGCATACCGATTCGAACGCGCAGCATACACGGCAGTATGTGAGCATTTCGAGAGGTCAGCAACGCCGCCATCGAGCGTCAGACGGGGTTATGAAGCCGCTTCTGCCGTCATTCGGTGGATCCGTTCATTGCATACAGCGCCGCCCCGATGGCCCCGGTCAACTGGGGTTGTTCCGGGACCAGGATGGGACGTCCGATGAGGTCCTCCATCATGCGGACAATGTAGAGGTTGTGGGCCACCACCCCGCCGGTCATGACCACGTTTTCGGTCATGGCGTCCATTTCGACCACCCGCCGGATGACTGAAAAAAACACCCCCTTGACGATGTCCTCGATTTTTTTTCCGTGGCGGATGTTTTCCAGGACTTCCGTCGCCGAAAACACCGTGCAGAAGCTGCCGAGCTTGACCATGTTCGTCGAGCGGGCCGCCAGGTCGTTCATGCGCTCAAGGGGGATGTCCAGCCGCGCCGCCATCTCCTCAAGGAATGCGCCGGTGCCGGCGGCGCATTTGCGATTCATCTTGAAGCCGGTGCGGCGGCCCGATGCGTCGAGCTTGATCACCTTGTTGTCTTGGCCGCCGATGTCGACGATGGTGAGCGCCGTCGGGAAATAGTGGTAGCACCCGCCGGCGTGGCAGCCGATTTCGGTGCGGGTATCCCGGGCGAACGTGACGTTGTTCCGGCCGTAGCCCGTTGAAAAAGCGTTGGCGACGGCCGTTTCAGCACACCCGGCCATTTGAAGCGACTCCTCCAGGCACTGCCGGGCCGTTGCCGTGAAATCGGTGCCGGATTTCTGCACGGCAAAGCCGACCAGGCGCTTCGCGGAATCCAAAACGGCCACCTTGGTGCGCGAGGCCCCTACATCAACGCCCACATAGACCGGTGTTGCGTTCACCATCCCGAGTTCCCCGCAAGAGCGGCTCAACGGTTCTTTTTCGACTCGATGCTGGATTCCAGGCCTTTGACCAGCGCGAGCATGGTTTTGTTGAACGGAGTGTCCATTCCGACCCGCTGCCCGTACTCGACGAACTTGCCGTTGATGAAGTCCACCTCAGTGCGGCGGGCGGCCTCTACATCCATCAGCATCGAGGGCTTGTGATCGCCGGCCTTGCCCATGTACTCGATGGCATGCGGGTAAAAGTCCCAGCCCAGGTTGATCTCGTTCGCCCGGGCGACTTGGATGCACTCCTTGACCAGTGCATTCACGATCTGGAAGACGATGGGATCGTTCATGGCCCGGTTCATAGTGAGACCCGTCACCGCACACACCGGATTCATGCACGCGTTCAGCACCCCTTTGCGCCAGACCATGGAAATGATGTCCTGAGTGTCTTCGGTGGGCAGGCCGCAGCGGGTGAGCGCCTGAGCGATGGCCACCGTGGCCGCCTTGGATTTGGGGTCGAGTTCCTGAAGGTAATGCGGCGGGTGGTGAAAGGGCAATCGCACATGGCCGGGCCCCACCAGGCCGCAGCCATAGTTGACCACGGCGCGCATGACCCCGCCGCGCCCGAGGGTTTTCGTGAGCTCGAGCTCCGTGTCGATGCCGTTCTGCCAGCTGATCACGTACATGCCCTCTTTGAAAAAACCCTCAATGGCGGAGGCGATCAGCGGCAGTGCATTCGCCTTGACGGTGATGAAAATCACCTCGGGGTCGTATTGCGCCAGATCGTCGATGGCCAGGCACGTGCGGGTGACCTTCTGTTGCAAATCCTCGGCGCCCTCCAGCCGTATGCCCGGGTCCATGGCCGGGGCCAGGAGGGCGGGCACCACGTCGCACAGGGTAACCTCCAAGCCTGCCTTGGCCAGAAAGGCTGCCACGATACAGCCCACCGGGCCCGCACCGACGACGGCGAACCGGCGGGGTTTAAACTGGGACGTTTTTTTCATGGGAATGACCTCCACGCATGGGCCCCGAGGCCGCGGCTTACCGCAATTGCTTGGGACGCTCGTCGACCACCCGCAGGGCCTTGCCTTCGCTGCGGTTGATGAATTTCGCCTCGACGATTTCGACATCGACGCTGATGCCCATCATGCCCTTGATGTGGCCCATGACTTTGGCGGCGACCTCCAGGCGTTTTTCCGGTCCGGCCTCGTAGATTTCCTTCTTGCCCTCCACTTGCACGATGAGCTGGTCCAGATAGCCCTTCTTGCGGACCACCATCCGATACTGGGGCTCCACCTCGGGGATTTCCAGCAGCAGGGACTCGATCTGAGAGGGGAACACGTTGACCCCGCTGATGATCAGCATGTCGTCCGAGCGGCCGAAAATCTTGTCCATTTTGATGAAAGTGCGACCGCAGCGGCACGTTTCGCGGCGCAGGCGGGTGATGTCCTTGGTACGGTAGCGCAGCATGGGCATGGCGCGGCGCTGCAGCGAAGTGAAGACCAGCTCCCCTCTTTCCCCCGGAGGCAGCGGCTCGAGGGTCTGGGGATCGACGATTTCCGCCAGGAAATGATCCTCGTTGAGATGGATGCCGTCCTGGGCCACGCAGTCGAACCCGACGCCCGGGCCGCCCAGTTCGGTCAGGCCGTAAGCTTCATGCGCCTTGATCCCCATGCGTTCTTCGATTTCCAGACGCATGGCCGTGGACCAAGGCTCCGCTCCAAACACTCCCACCCGCAGAGGCAGCGCCCGGATGTCGACCTTCATCTCCGCCGCGCGTTCGGCGATGGTCAGGGCGTAGGAAGGCGTTGAAAACAGCGCCGTGGCGCCGAAATCCCTCATGAGCATGATCTGCCGTTCAGTGAGCCCGGAGCTCGTGGGCACCACCGTACAGCCCAGGCGGCTGAGACCCTGGTGAAACCCCAGGCCCCCCGTGAACAAACCGTGGCCGTATGCGTTCTGGGCGATGTCGTCGGGGCGTACGCCGGCCGCCCACAGGTTGCGCGCCATGCAGTCGGTCCACTGCTGCAGGTCTTCCGCCGTGTAGGGGCCGGTGATCGGCTTGCCGGTCGTCCCCGAGGAGGCGTGCACCCGCACGACCTGCGAGAGCGGCACCGCGCACAGGCCAAAGGGGTAGTTGTCCCGCAGGTCGTTTTTCACGGTGAAGGGCAGCTTGGCGATGTCCTCGAGGGCCTTGATGCCTTTGGGCTTCACCCCGGCTTCGTCCAGCTTGCGGCGGTAGCACGGGATATGCTCATACGCCCATGCCACGGTTTCCTTGAACTTGCGGAGCTGGAATTTTTGCAGCTCGGCGACCGGCATCGTCTCGAACTTTTCATCCCAGTACTTTTGGCTGGCCCCTTTAACTTCGCGCGATTTGGTCGGCATGCTCGTCTTCCTCCCCCGTGGTTGCGTCCCGTGCCGGCAAGCCGGCACGGGACATCGATATTTAAAGCAGCGGTCAGCCGGGCCGCCGCAACCTCAGACCGCCTGGGCGGCCGCAAAGCCCAGATCGAAGGCCTTGACATTTGTATCCAGAAACGCCGGTTTGGTCTTGCGTTGAATAGCCGTCTTGACATGCTCGACGCTGAAGGGCAGGACACGGGTCTGGGTGAGCGCCCCCAGCAGCACCATGTTCACCGACAGCACGTTGCCGGCCTCGCGGGCCAGGGTGGTGGCGTTGAAGGCGATCAGCCGCGCGGTTTTGGCCCGGATCAGCTCCTGGAGTTTCTTGAGGTCCGGGTAGACCCCCTGGCCGATGTTGACGGTGAAAGGCATCAACGGTGCTAGATTGGTGATCACCACCGAGTGCGGGTTGCATTTGCCCAACGCCCGCAGGGTCTCTGCGGGTTCGAACCCCACCAGCACGTCCGCATCGCCGTCGGAGATGATCGTGCTTTGAGCGTCGCCGAAAATGAGGGCGGATTCCACCACACCGCCGCGTTGAGCCATGCCGTGGATCTCGCTCATGCGCATCGGTACGCCCGAGAGGAGGGCCGCTTCTCCCAAGACGCTGGAGGCCAGCAGGTTGCCCTGCCCGCCGACTGCTACCATCACGATTCGTTTGGTATCCATAAACTCCCTGCGTGCTTAGTGGTTGGTGGTTTGCATAGGGTGCTTCGCGCCCGCCGGGCCCGCCGCCTTGAAAACCCGGTTCCCGGAACCCGCGCTTTTTACGCTCAGCACACGTTGCTCGTTACTTTTTTTCTTCCTTCACCGGCAAAATGGCGTTCTCCGGGCAGATTTGGGCACAGAGCGCACACCCGGTGCAAAGGTTCGCGTCGATCTTGATCCGGTCGTTCCAGACGTAAAACGCCGGACAGGCCAGCCGGGTCATGCAAACACGGTGGTTTTGACACTTTTCGGTCACCTGGAACGGCTTGCGGCGCGGAAGTTTCAATCCGGCGGCATAAAGAACGCACAACTCCTGGGAAATGACGACCGAGACACCCTTGAACTGCAACGCTTCCTTGATCGCCTCGATGCTTTTTTTCACTTTGTAGGGTTTGACGACCGTCACGTGGGGGACGCCCAAGGCCCGGACCACGGCTTCGATCGAAACCCGACCGAAGCCCTCCATCTTCATCTGGCTCATGTCCACGCCGGGATGCGGCTGGTGGCCGGTCATGGCGGTCGTGCCGTTGTCCAGAATGACCAGCGTGAAGTTGTGCTGATTGAAAACGGCGTTGATCAGCCCGGAAAGGCCCGAGTGAAAAAACGTCGAATCGCCGATGAACGAAACCACCTTGCGGCCGCTGGCCTTGGAAAAACCTCCCGCTGTGCCGGTGGAGGACCCCATGCAGATCAGGTAATCGGCCATCGAAAGCGGCGGCAGAAGGCCCAGCGTGTAACAGCCGATGTCGCTGGGGTACATGGTTTCAATCCCCAGTTCCTCGGCGGCCTTGCGCACTTCGTAGTAAGTGGCGCGGTGAGAGCAGCCCGCACAAAGCGTCGGCGGCCGCTGCGGAATGGGCGGCAGGTCCGACAGGTCGACCGGGAGCCGGGCGGTCCAGGGCACACCGAAATAGGAGCCGACCACCCGACGGACCATGCCGGGGTCGAACTCATACAGCCGCGAGAAGAGCTCGGGCGCCTTGCCGCGGATGGGCAGCGTCAGGCCCGCTTCCTGGGCGATGGCCTTGACGCCCTCCTCCAGATAGGGCTCTCCCTCCTCCACCACCAGAACCTTCTCGCAGCCCTTCAAGAACTCTCTTATCTTGCGTGTCGGCAAGGGATGCGAAAAGCCGATCCGCAGGAGGCGGGCCTTTTCCGTGATGCCCAGATCCGCGATGGCGTCCCTGACATAGTTGTAGCTGACCCCGTTGCAGAGGATGCCCCAGGGGCCGTCGCCTTCGATCCGGTTCCACGGGGAGGCTTCTGCCAGCTCGCGCGCCTTCTCGTAATTCTGAAGCAGCTTGACGTGCAGCTTGCGGGATACCGCCGGCACCGTCACCAGGTTGAGGGGGTCTTTGGCAAAGCTGCCCTGCGTTCGACGCGGCCGGATCTCGCCCAGCGTAACAACGCCGGAGGAATGGTTGATGCGCGTGGTCGTGCGCAGCAGGACCGGCTCCTGGAGCTGCTCGGAAATGTCGAAGGCGTCGGCGATGATGCGGTGCCCCTCCTCGACGGAAGAGGGCTCTAGCAGGGGCAGTCCCGAGAGCTTGGCGTAGTAGCGGTTGTCCTGCTCGTTCTGGCTGGAAAACATGGCAGGGTCGTCGGCCGTCAGGATCACCATGCCTCCCTTGACGCCCACGTAGGCAAGGGTCATCAGCGCGTCGGCCGCCACGTTGAGGCCCACGTGCTTCATCACGGCCATGCTGCGCAACCCGCAGGCGGCAGCGCCAGCGGACACTTCCATCGCCACTTTTTCGTTGGTGCAGTACTCGAAATGCAAATCGCTTTCGCGGGACATCTGAAAAAAATTGAGCGACAACTCGGAGGAGGGCGTGCCGGGGTAAGTGCTCGTGAACGCGACTCCCGCCTCCACGGCACCGCGGGCAAGGGCTTCGTTGCCCAGGAGCAGCATGCGCTCGCCGGGTCGGTTGCTCAGTAGCTTGTGCATGGTTCGGGTTCCTCTGTCCTCAAAGGTTTTTTAAAAAAAGACTGCCGTGCCTCAGGGCACCATGACCGGCCGCTGCCGGATCTTGCGGCTGTGGACCATCTCGAACACCTCGTTGATCTGGTCCAGCGGGAAGGTCTTCACGAACGGACCGAGCTTGACCTTGCCGCCGAGCACGAGGTCCAACGCCGCCGGGTAGTGTTCGGGCACGCAACCCCAGTTGCCGCGCGCGGTGGCATGAAACGCCATCAGGTTCGACAGACGGATGTTGACCGCATCCATGGTGAACCCGACCACCGACAGCGACGCCCCGAAGGTGAGCAGGCCGAAGGCGGTCTGCTGGCCCGCGGCCGTGCCCGAGGTCTCGAATATCTTCCACTCCGTGCGGCGCCGGCCCTTCTCCTTGACCGTGTCCGACACGGCCTTGCGCAGATCCTTGAAGGCCATCTGGGCCGCATTGAAAGTCGCATCGGTGTAAGGGGCGATGGTCTCGAGCTTTTGCGGGTCGACATCGATCGCCAGCACCAGCGCTCCCGCCGCTTTGGCAATCTGGACGCCGAAGCCGCCCACGCCGCCGACGCCCACGAAGATGGCCGTGTCCTGGTCGGTGAGCCCCGACTCCTGGATCGCCTGGAAAGGCGTGGTGAGCGCATCGGCCACCACGGACAGTTCGGCCAGGCTCACGCCGGAGGTCCCGGCAGGACGCCCGTCGGCTCCAAGGGGCACCTCGCAGAGCTGGGCCGCAGGGACGACGATGTGACTGGCGAACCCGCCCTGGATGTCGTTTCCGGGCATTTTCTGGGCGGCGCAGATGTTGCCGAACCGGCGCCTGCAAACGTCGCACTGCCCGCAGGGCATGACCGCCGGCACCAGCACCGCCTTGCCCGCCCATTGCTCCGCTCCGGGACCGGCCGCGTCCACCATCCCGCTGATCTCATGCCCCAGGGTGAGCGGCAAGGGGGATTTGGTACGCACGCCGTCGTAGTAAAAGCCGAGGTCGGTGTGGCAGACACCGCAGCCGACCACCCGCAGCCGGACCTCGCCCTTGCCGGGGGCCGGAACGGGCGCCTCCACTCGTTGCAGCGGTTTCTTGGGCTCAACCATCTGCCATGAAATCATACTCATGGGAATCCCTCCCTTTTGCGCGTGTATAGCGTCTTGTAGCGGTCCGGGAACGCGGCCAGGCAGCCGGCGCACCCTTTTTCGTCTTCGGGGTGAAACGGTTCGAGATGGACCTCGAAGCCGATCTCGCGGTACATGTCCGCCATTTCGGAAAGACGCGGCTCGTCGTAAACGGACTGCCGTTGCCAGCCCTCGGCAGCCAGCTGCTCGCCGCGAGTCACGGCATGCTCACTTCCCCTTGAATTCCGGGCGGCGGCGGCCGGCTGAGGACAGCCCTTCGAGCGCATCTGCCGTGGAAAAAATGTCCTTCAGCCGCCCCAGCTCGATCTCGACCGCCTCCCGCATCGGCAACGCTGCCTGCTGATCGACGATCTCGTCGGCGATCCGCAGGGCGAGGGGCGCCTTGTATCCGAGAGTTTTGACGACTTTGCCGGCCAATTCGGCATTGGTGCCGCCCGGGGTCTTGCCCGACAGAAGCGCCGCCACGTTGCCCGGGCCGAACAGGGCTGCGAACGCCTTGAACTTATCGGGGATGCCGCGGCTGCGGTACTTGTCCGGCTTGGCCCCGGAGGCCAGGGAGCGGACGGCGGCATCCACCTCCGTGGGATCGACCAGCTTCGTGACAATGCCGAGCGCCAGGGCGTCCGCAGCGCTGATGAAGGCACCCGTGAAAGCAAAGTACTTGGCAAGCGCCGTCCCCACGTGGCGCGCCATGCGCAGCATGCCCCCGAGCCCCGGAAAGATGCCGATGCCGGTTTCCGGGAAGGCCATGGAGCCGGCCGGGGTGGCGACGATGGCCTGGCACGCCAACGCGAGCTCGCTGCCGCCGCCGAGGGACAGGCCGTCTAGCAGGGCGATCGTGAGCTTTGGCGATTCTTCGATCCGCAGCAGCAGCTCGTGGCCTTTGCGGGTGAACGCGACGATGTCCGGAATGCGGCCGGCCTTGATCTTCTCCACGAAGTAGCGGATGTCGGCGCCGGCCACGAAGGCTTTGCCCGCTCCCTGGAAGACGATGGCCTTGACGCGGGCATCGGCCTCGGCTTCCCCGAACCGCCGGTCGAGCTGGGCCACGACGGTCTCGTTGAGGGCGTTCATGGCCTCGGGCCGATTCAGGGTCACATACGCGATGCCGTTTTTGACCTCGAGATCGACGAAGTTGAACTCGAACGGTTTCCCCAGCCGGTGCTGTGTTTCGAGGATGGCCGGCATCTTGAAATCCGGGTACTTGCGGCAGATGGCCTGCACGGCTTCATAGGTCTTGCCGATGCCGATCTTGTTCATGATTTCGAAAGGTCCCAGGACCCAGCGCAAACCGATCTTGGCGCCGCGGTCGGTGTCCTCGACGGAGGCCACCCCCTCGTCCACCAGGGCCGCGGCCACCCCCAGGCAGACGCCCTGGAAGCGGTCGATGAGGGCCGGAAGCTTGGACTCGTCCACCTGGCCCGCAAGGTTCCAGTTGGCCTTCTTCTCCATCTGGGCCTTGAGGATCGTGGCCGGGGCATAGAAAGGCCCGAGTTCGTTGCCCAGCGTGGTAGCGGCATGGACCGCAATCGGGATCCCAGTGACGTTCATGAGTTCGAAGGCTCCCATACCGATCTTGAACGCCCGCTTGCCGGCCTCCTCGATGGTGGGGACATCGGCCAAACCCTCCTCGAGCATGCGGGCGGCTTCGTTCAGGAAAGGCACGAAGAAACGGTTCACGGCAAACCCGGGGGCGTCCTTGACGAGGATCGAGGTCTTCCCGTGCAGCTTCGCGGCCAGCAGGGATTTCTCCACGGTCTCCGGGCTGGTGCCGCCGTGCGGAATCACCTCGAGCAGACGGTTTTTTGCCGGGTGGTAGAAGTAGTGCAGGCCGACGAAGCGGTCGGGCCGCGAGGTCTTTTCCGCAAACTCCCGCACAAAGAAGCTCGATGTGTTCGTGGCTAAAATGGTGTGAGGCGCGCAGACCTGGTCGAGTTTTTTGAAGAGATCGGCCTTGACCTGCTTGTCCTCGAAGACGGCCTCGATCACGATGTCGGCATCGGCCACAGCCGTGAAATCGGTGGTTCCCGTGACGCGGGATAAAATCTGCTCCACCTGCTCCGGCTTGAAGATCTTGCGTTCGACCCCCTCCTGCAGCAGCCGCCGGATGGTGCCCAACCCGCGCTGAACGAACTCGTCCTTAAGATCGACCATCACCACCGGGATGCCTTCCTGGGCGATTTTCTGGGCAATGCCGCTGCCCATGTTGCCGGCACCGACGACACCGATTTTCTTGATCTGGGACATTAGGCCTCCTTCAATTCTCGATGCCGGATCCTGTATTGCTTTTCTCTTGCCCGTAGGTTCTTCCGCCTGTTCAGCGGTTCCGGGGCCCACGTGGGGGCTTAGAAATCTGCAGCAATCCAGTGCGGCAAAATATTTTAGGATACACTCGCAACTCGTTACTCGATACTCGTTACTTGTTCTTCCAGACCGGTTTGCGCTTCTCCTCGAAACTCGCTATCCCCTCCAGGGTGTCGGCGGTTTTCATGAGGGTGTTGAGGAAAAGGTCGGACACCCCCTTGAGCGCCGCCGGGAAGGCGAGACCCAGGTGCTGCTTGACCGCACGCTTGTTCAGGCGGATGATGAGCGGGCTGCCGTATTGGATTTCCTTGACGATGGCTTCCGTCGTTTCCGCCAACCGTCCGTCTTCCACGCAGTAATTGATGAACCCCATCGCGAGCGCGTCCTCGGCCATGTAACGCTTGCCGGTGGTGCAGATCTCGATGGCCTTGGCCGGACCGACGAGCTGCGGCAACCGAATAGCGGCGTAAGGCGGGAAAAACCCCAGTTTGATCTCCGGCTGGCCGAAGGCCGCACTCTTTCCGGCCACGATGATGTCGCAGGCGATGGCGGCTTCCATTCCGCCACCAAGGCAGGCACCCTGAACGACGGCGATGGTGGGCACCTCCTGGCCCTCGATAAGCTCCAGCATGCGGTTGAAGGTGCCGATCATGGCATCGACCTGCTCGGGTTTGTGGTCCCCGACTTCGACCCCCGCGCACCAGCTCGGGCCTTCACCGGAAATGACCACGCACTTGATTTCCCGGTCGGCCCTTAGCTTTTCAAGCTCGGCGATCAGCTCCCTCATCATCTCGATGTTGAGGACGTTGTGCTTGGGCCGAGCGAGGGTAATCCGGGCGACACCCCCGGCTGTCTCGAGTTTAAGGAATTTTAGATCGGGCATGACTTTGATCCTCGGGTTTTGGGATTTTCAGATTTTTCCCACACATAGTTTTCAGGGTTCGGTACCGAACCCTGAAAACTATGCTTTCACAAACACGTAATTCAATTGACCGTTGGGCAGTCGGTTCACGATCGTCTTCATGGGCATGCCGACAGCGATCTCGGTTGCGGGGACGTCCTTGCCGATGCGCCCGAAGACCTTGAACTTCCCGTAGTCGAGCAGGGCGATGCTGTAGGGAACGTCTTCCTGGAAGCCCGCCGGCCCGTACTCCAACTTGCTGAAGGAAACGAGCGTGCCGCTGCCCGTGACCTCGAACCACTCCATGTGGCTCGCCAGGCACTGGAAACAATCCGCGCGCGGCGGAAAAAAGACCCGGCCGCAGTCCTTGCAGCGCGTGCCGGCGATGGTGCCTTTTTCGAGGTAGTCGATGAAATCGTTGGTTTTGGTCAGGGACGTGAAGCTGACCGTGCCGAATTTCTTGAAGCGCTCGTCGCTTTCCTTTTTTTCCGCCATGTCGTGTCTCCTAATTCCGCAAAGGGCCGAGTGCGGCTGACTGCCGCACATGCGCTCAGCGCCCGAAGATGCTTACGTTGCCGTAGAGGCCCACGCCGCCGATGTTGTGCACCAGACCGATCTCCGGGCTTTTAACCTGGATGGGACCGGCCTCCTCCCGCAGCTGAAGGACGACGGTGCGGATCTGGCTGCCGCCGGTGGCGCCGATGGGGTGGCCCTTGGACAGGAGCCCGCCGTCCACGTTCACCGGGATGTGGCCTTCCTTGTAGGTCGCCTTGCTGCGGATCAGCTCCTTGCCCTCGCCCGGTTTGGCGAAACCGAGATCTTCATAGGCCATCATCTCGGCGATGGTGAAGCAGTCGTGGACTTCGGCGACGTCGATGTCCTTGGGCCCCACTCCCGCCATTTTATAGGCCTGGCGGGAGGCTTCGCGGGCCACCGTGAGCCCGGTGAAAAGGTCCCGGCCGGCCAGGTTGACGCTGGTGGTGGCAGCTCCCAGCCCCAGGATCCACACCGGTTTTTGACAGTAGACCCTGGCCTTCTCTTCGCTGGCGACGATGACACAGGAGCTTCCGTCGGCGTTAGCGCAGCAGTCCCCCACCCGCAGGGGGCTGGCGACCGGACCGGCCATGCGGTCCTCCGGGTGGCTGAGATTGGCGAGCGTGACCGCCTTTCGGTACACGGCCTTGTCGTTCAGCTGGCCGTAAGTAGAGGCTTTGACGCGGATAAGCGCCAGGTCTTCCAAGGTGGTTCCATGGGCGGCCATGTGGGCCCGGGCATACATGGCGTAGTAGGCCGGCATCATGGTGCCGAAGGGGCTCTCCCACTGGATATCGGCGCCGCGGCCCATGCGCTCCTGCGACTCGGCGGAGGAGATCTCGGACATCTTCTGAAACCCGATGACCGCCACGACGTCGTGGAGCCCCGACTGGACCAGGGCATACGCCATGCGCAGCCCCATGCTGCTCGACGAACAGAGGCTTTCGACGTAAAAGGTCGGCTGGGGGTTCAGGCCGAGATACTCTGCGAACACGCCCGCCGGCGAACGCTGTTTGTCATATTCGGGCGCCGAGCAGATGACGGAGGCCTGAATGTCCTTGGTGGTCAGGCGGGCGTCGCGCATGGCTTCCTTGAAACCCTCGAACGCCAGCTCGCGGACCGAGCCGGGGTAGGCCCGCACAAACTCGCTTTGCCCGACGCCGATGATGGCTACACGTGACATGGCCGTCTCCTGCAGATTTGGGTGTTTGGCTGTCTGGACTTGTGGATGTATCGACCCGCAACCATTTTCTTAACTTTAACCTTTACACTTTCAACTTTGAACTCCTATATGTACTGCCCCCCGTCCACCTTGATCACCTCGCCGGTGATGTGCTTGGCCCGGTCGGAGGCTATGAAGGATACAAGGTACGCCAGGTCTTCCGGCTGCCCGACCCGTTTGAGCGCCGATTCGCCCATGGCCAGATCGACGATCTTGTCCCGGGCCTCGGACTCCTTGAGCATGGCTGTCTCGATCAGGCCGGGGGCCACGGCGTTGACGGTCACCCCGAAAGCGCCCAGTTCCTTGGCCAGCGCCTTGGTGAAGCCGATGATGCCGGCCTTGGAGGCGGAGTAGTTGGTCTGGCCGAATTTGCCGCGCAAACCGTTGATGGACGTGATGTTGACGATCCGGCCGTACTTCTGGTCCTTGAGAAGGGGCGCCACGTGCCGGGTGAAATTGAAATAGCCCTTCAGGTTGACCTCCAGCACGCGGTCCCACTGCTCTTCGCTCATCTTCCAGCTGACCCCGTCCCAGTTCATGCCGGCGTTGTTGACAAGAATGTGGAGGCTGCCGAATTCCTTGGCGGCCGCCTGCACCACCCGTTCCGCATCCTTGAACGATGCGATGTCGCACTGCAGCGCAAGGGCCTTTCGGCCCATGGACCGAATCTGCTGCTCATAGCCCCGGGCCTCGGCTTCATGTTTGCGGTAGGTCAGGCAGATGTTGGCGCCTTCCTTGGCCAACTCCAGGGAAATGGCGGCGCCGATCCCCTGCGAGCCGCCCGTGACCAGAGCGTTCTTTCCTTCTAACAGCATGCAACCTCCAGATGGGTTGAAAAAGTTAAATGCGCCCGGTTACGTCTGCGGCTTGCCCAGCACGGCGGCCATGAACTCTGCGTCAAAGGCATCCCCGCGCGCCTGCCGCCGCCGGTATTCGATGAAATCGATGACGTCCTTGCCGGTGATCTTCTTGGTGTTGAAGGCGTTGAAGCCGAGATAGGCCTCGCAGTTCATGTTGGCGGCGAGCCAGTGGCGGTTGACGATCTTGGCCTGGTCCCAGAAGAACTTCTTTTTCATCCGGATCCCGTCCACGCTTTTGATGAGGCAGGCCGGGAACAGATTGGTGTAGGTCCAGAGGATCTTGTTGAGCTCGGCGTCGAGCAGGGTAAAATCCGTTTTTGCCTTCTGGACGTATTCGCGGGCCTTCTTGGCCTCCTCGCCGGGCTTGAACTCACCGTAGACGATCTCCCCGTCTTCCAGGTAGGAATCGGTGATCACGGCCGGGTTGCGCACCCATTTGCCGCCTTCCTTTATCACCGGCACGCACTTGGAGATAAGCCCCAGGCGCTTCATCTTGTAACCGCTCCACAGCTCGCAGGAAACGCAGTTCCACATGGCCAGTTCCAGCGGCAGCATCCAGGGCAGGAAGTCGGTGCTGCCGCCGTCGGGCGCGGACCCGTGCCGCGGGCCGGCCTGGCCGAAAATGGCGAGGTCGCTCGCCAGCGTGGTGTCGCAGGCCATGCCGATTTCCTGACCGCCGGCGACGCGCATGCCGTTCACACGGCATATGGTGGGCTTCTTGCAGTTGAGGATGGAGTCCACCATGCCGTTGAAAAGGTCCATGTAGCTGCCGTATTCGGTCGGCCGGCCGGAATAGTATTCGGCGTACTCCCGGGTGTTGCCCCCGGTGCAGAACGCCTTGTCGCCGACGGCGGTGAAAATTGCCGCCACGACCGATGGGTCGGCCGATGCGATCTGGAATCCGGCGATGACGCCTTTGACCATTTCAGTGGTGTAGGAGTTGTATTGGGCGGGGTTGTTCAGGGTGATCCAGGCGGAATAGAGGTCTTTTACCGGATTCCCCTGAGGGTCGACGATGGGTTTTTTTTCATAAATGACTCCAGGAGATTTGTCTGAAAAGTGCTCGGTTCCCCAAAGGGAATGGTTTTTCAGCCCTGATTCTCTCGGCAGCCAACTTAAATCCGACATGTCGCTCTCCTTTTTCTCAAATAATTATAATGCTTAGGCGGTTGACGGGAAAAGACCTCCTCTGGGCAAAAATAGGATTTATAATTTTAATAGCTATATATTAGCTATAACAGAGCTAAGTCAAGAAAAAAATCGCAAGCCAGGCAACCACATTTAACCGAGAATGAGCCATTCTTGGTGCCTGTGCCCTTGGAGATAAACAGGACCACTCAAACAAGGCTTCCTCGTGCCCGGGTCTGGCGCTTGTTGGTGAATTTCAGCCGCGGCGGTTCGCCGAAATGCGCTTGACACCCCTCAGTCGCCGTGGTTAGCTGCAGCACACGCGATAGGGCGTGCACGGCGATCCGTTTTGCTCGAAACACCGCATTCCGGCAGGAGAACAGGAGGGCTGGTCCGGTGAAATACCCCAAGGAAGTCGTCCTCAAGAATTGCGCCGAGGTGATCATCCGTCCGCTTGAAATAAGGGATGAGCCGGCGCTGCGCGAATTCTACAGCCAGGTATCGGAGGAGGACCGCTGGTTCATGCGGTTGGATGTCATGGACCCGGCGGTGATCCGCGGCTGGGTCGAAGGCAAAGACGACGTTTTTTCCATCATTGCCGAGTGCGGCCCCCAAATTGCTGCGCACGCCCGCCTGCACACCCACAAGTTCGGGTGCTACCATCACCAGGGACGGCTACGGATCATCGTGCTGCCGGAGTTTCGCCAGAAGCGCCTGGGCAGCTGGATGCTGCTGGATCTGATCCATCTCGCCATGGACAAGGGGTTGCGCGAGTTGAGGGCCGACTTCGTCATCGGCGTAGAGGATGCGGCGATTGAGACGGCTTACAAGCTCGACTTTTTCAAGAAAGCGGTGCTCGAGGATTTCATCATCGATCCCCAGGGGCAGCTGCACGACCTGCTGATCATGACCAAACGTCTCCACAAGGATTGGGGAGATTTTTGAGCAACCGCCGATGAGACGTTACGTGCAGAACGAAATTTTTCTTTCCACGCCCCTGGGAGAGCTCCGGATCCGATCCTTCTGCACGCCCGAGGATATCCGCAAACTCAGCTTCGACCGGCAGTTCGGCACGCATGCCCATTACCGGTCGCTTTACACCAAGCGCGAAAGCCTTGAGAACAAGGCCGAGCAGGCGGACACCAGCGTGGTGCTGGCGGTCGCCGATGCGACGCACATCGTGGGATTCGGGGTGTTGGCGTATCCGGACCCGGAAGAGCGCTGGGCCGCGCTGCAACCCAACGTGATGATGGAAGTGAATGCGATCGAGGTGAGCCGGCAGTGGCGAGCAAAAAAGATCGCGAGCGGCATCGTCCAGATGATGATGGTCCACCCGCTGATCGATGAAAAAATCGCCTACTTCGTCGGCTACTCGTGGACATGGGACCTTGACGGCAACCGGATGTCGGCCCAGCAGTACCGTCAGATGATGGCGCGCCTGTTCGAGCCGTTTGGGTTTCAAGAGTACACGACCAACGAGCCGAACATCTGCCTCAAACCCGAAAATATCTTTATGGCGCGCACCGGCTCCAATGTGCCGCAGGAGACCCGGCAGGCGTTCAAGTGGCTGCGCTACGGGCAGTCGCCCTGACCCTCTTTCGAAGACGATGGACTCACTCCCCGCCTGCTACCTTCAACCGACGGTTATCATCGATTCCGACCACCCCCGCGTCATACAAAAAGCTCGGGAGGTTGCGGGCCGCAAGCCGGGCGACCCGGTCGAAACCGCCGTGAGACTCTATTATGCGGTGCGGGACGGGATTTGGTACGACCCCTACCTGCCGTTCTACCGGCCCGAGCATTACCGGGCCAGCCGCGTGCTGGAAACGGGCCGCGCCTTCTGCATTGGGAAAGCCGGCTTGCTGTGCGCCCTGGCGAGAGCCAGCGGCATCCCTGCGCGCCTGGCATTCGCGGATGTCCGCAACCATCTGGCCACTCGCCAGCTAATTGATTTCATGGGAACCGACCTTTTCGTATTTCACGGAGTCACTGAGTTTTACCTGAACGGACGATGGATCAAGGCCACGCCCGCTTTCAACGTCGAACTGTGCCGGCGGCACGGGGTCGAGCCGCTTGAATTCAACGGACGCGAAGACTCCCTCTTCCAGCCTATCAACGCCGCAGGCCGGCGCTTCATGGAGTACGTGAACGAGCACGGCAGTTTTCACGACATCCCCGTGGAGGAGATCCTGAAAGCGTGGCAAGCGTCTTACAGCGCCGAGCGGGTCAGGCGGTGGGTCGAGCTTTACGAAACTTCGGCCGGCCGACCGGTGCGCGATTTCGGAACCGAAGATGTGGCCGGAGATACTACATGATTGCGGCAGGAATCGATTGCGGGGCTAAAACCACCAAGGCCGTCATCCTGAAGGACGGCACGATCATCGGGAAAGGCATGGTGCCGACCGGCTTCGACCAGGTCAACGCCGTTGAGAACTCGCTCGACAGGGCCGTTAAGCAGGCGGGCATCGCCCGCAAGGACATTCAACGGGTTGGCGGAACCGGTTCTGGGAAAAACGCCGTCAAGATCGCGAACGCCTCCGTAAACGAGATCAAGGCCATGGCCAGGGGCGCTTTCTATTTCTTTCCGAAAACGCGAACGGTGGCCGATGTCGGCGCTGAGGAAGGCCGGGCAGCCAGGCTGGATGTGAACGGCAACCCGGTGGATTTCGCCACCAACGAAAAATGCGCGGCCGGTGCCGGCACCTTCATCGAAACCATGGCGCGGGCGCTCGAAGTCAGCATCGAGGAGATGGGGCTGCTCTGCCTGCAGTCCGACAGGCAGATACCTTTGAACGCTCAGTGTGCGATTTTCGCCGAATCCGAGGTGGTCGGCCTGATTCACGCCAAGACTGCCAAGCCGGACATCAGCCGGGCGATTCACGATTCGATCGCCGGCCGGATCGCATCCATGATCCGACGCATCGGCGTCAATGAGGATGTGGCTCTGCTCGGAGGGCTGGCCCGCAACCCGGGTTTTGTGGCTTCCATTACCAGGCAGCTGAATGTGAACCGGCTGTACACGCCTCCGGATCCCGAGTTTGGGGCCGCCGTGGGCGCGGCGGTTTCCGCGGCCGAAACCTCCAAGTGAAACCGCCCACCCCCGACAGCAGGGGACGAGGCGGGCGTTTGCCTTCCGATTTCAGCGTGGAAAGAGACGGCAATGGCTGAGGAAAAGAAACCCGAATTCTGGCGTTGGACCGAGTCCAGCTGGAAAAACCCCGGCCTGGACTGGCGCAAGGCCAGGTTCATCACGGTCGGCG
>Ga0210104_1000027_pt1 | contig 18836 bp, 17 predicted proteins | sample RushSE_TuleA_D2_FD_185567 | JGI IMG/M metagenome (GOLD analysis project Ga0210104, IMG submission 185567) | Wetland microbial communities from San Francisco Bay, California, USA, that impact long-term carbon sequestration - RushSE_TuleA_D2 (SPAdes) | ecosystem: Environmental > Aquatic > Marine >...
TTCAACGACCGGGCTGCACTTTATTATTCAGCCGAGCTGCGTCTGATGCCGAAATGGAATCCGTTTGACGGCTGGCCCCGGGTTCAGAAATACCTCGGCATCCAGTGGCTGCAATTCGTGCCGTTTGCGGAAGTCGGCCGCGTGGCACCGGAGTGGGGTGTCGACCGGCTGCACTCGGACATGAAGTGGGACGCAGGCTTCGGCATCCGCGCCTGGGCCCAGGGCATTGTAGCTCGTATCGACACGGCGTATTCGGACGAAGGCTTCGGTGTGCAGATGATGATCAGCCAGCCGTTTCAGTTCTGACCGGCCTGAAGCCTGAACGCCTCCTTACTGCACACCTTGGTAGATGATAGTTACAATGGTATAGATGATTCGATCTCGGCGATGAATTCCAACGTCGACATACCTTCAAGGGGGTTCAGTTTAACTGACCTAACCCAAATACCGCGCTGTACAAATGCGAATCGGTAATAGTTGAATAATGCCCCGCAGTGTGCGTTGCCCCTCGGACCGAATCGCTGTAGGAATCCCGAGCGTAACCCTCACGAGATCCTCGTGCCGGATCAGACGGGCTCAGAAAGGGGTGACTGACGTAAGTAGCCGGCGCGCACGCCTGCACGAGGTGGATAAATACGATCGTTTCGGCAGGTAAACGTTATTTGATGTCCACTGCCCGGATGACGCCGTCCCTGAAGTAAAAGTGGCGATAGGCGGGAGGGCTCGGCGGGTTCTTCGACTGGACGACCACGATCGACTCCCAGACCGCGTCGCCTTTCACAAGGCTGCGGTCGGGAGATGAAACTTCAAGCGTTTTGGGGTGGGGCGGCCCGATCGACAGGATCTGGACATTGTCCGGATCGTCGGCATTCATTCTGAGCCACGAGATGATCCTGAGTTCATACTCCTCGGGGTAGGGGCCTGCAGCCACCTGCTGCGCAGCAGGCGACGTTTTTGTGTCGGGCGTCTGCTTGGGCTCGGTTGCGCAGCCAACCAAGAAAAGAATCAATAGGACGGCGATCAGGGTTCTCATAGTTCCTCTTTCATTGTTGAAAGCACCAACAGGTCTGTGATTCGATCGGATTAATATACATAGTTATTTAAGCCGGTTCAACAAGTCTGTATCAAGCGGCCCTACCCCGGGCATTCCGCGAGTCGAGGTGGCTGCAGCTGCAAGGCGTTGGGTCATGAAAATGTTCGGGGCTAACCTGTCAGCGGTTCTTCTTTTCGCTGCTTGAAATCGATGACAAACGCCGTGTCGAGTTTCTCAGGTTCCTGGTAAAAACCCCCGAATCCAGTGTCGATGAAATCCTGTTTGATGCGTTCGTATTCCAGGTGGTCGACGGCTGTTCCGATCAAAACGTGCCGGCCCGCGCCGTATAGCGGCCGATACTGGGCCATGAGGCTGACGGTGATGTCTGTGGGGTCGAAGGTGTTTTTCAGGAAGGCCAGGACTTCGCGGCTCCCGGACTGTTCGTTCGGTAGGACGAGGTGGCGGATGCACAAACCGCGTTGGGCGATGCCGGTTTCGTCGCAGCGCAGCGGACCGACCTGCCGGAACATGCTGCGGATGGCGGCCTGGTTGATCTCGACGTAATCCGGGGCCTTGGAATAGAGGCGCGCCAGTTCGTTGCGGCCGTATTTCATGTCGGGCAGCCAGATGTCCACTATGTCCTTGAGCAGGTCGATGGTTTCAACCAGCTCGTAGCCGCCGCAGTTGTAGACCACCGGGATAGTCAGGCCCGAAACCGACGCCTTCTGCAAAGCGCGCACGACCCACGGTAGGAAATGAGTGGCGGTGACCAGATTGATGTTGTGGCATCCCTGTTCCTGGAGCCCCAGCAGCTTTTGCGCGAGCTCTTCCACTGAAAACGTCCGCCCCTCCTGCTCATGGGAGATCTGGTAGTTCTGGCAGAAGACGCACTTCAGCGTGCAGTGGGTGAAGAAGACGGTGCCGGAGCCCCCGGTTCCGGAGAGCGGAGGCTCCTCGCCGTGGTGAGGGAAGATGCTCGAGATGACGAGCTCGCCCGGAGCCGCGCAGAAGCCGCGCTCGCCTTCGAAGCGGTTCATGCGACAACGCCGTGGGCAAAGCTCGCAGCAGCCGGCGATCCGCTCCAACTCGGCGATGCGCTGCGACCAGTCGGCTTCGGTCAGGTATTTGTAAGAGGCGGTATGCATGGGATAGGCCTTGTCGTGATATTGCGGCATCCTATCGCCTTCGGCTGTTTTTTTAAACCCCCTTATCTTTCGCATATCTCCCGCGGAGCTTCGAGGCCGTTTATTAGGCAGGATCGTAAATGTGCGAGGGTGTTTTTGAATAACCGGCCGTACCTGTGTACGAATCAAAAAAAGAGAGATTCCTCCTGGAACGCGGAGGCCGCCGCCAATGCGCCTTTTTGATGGGAAATCGGTTCCAGTGAAACGGAGGCATCATGACCAACAACCGCATCGTTTGCTTATAGTGGTTGTCAACATAACGTTCCGATTGTCGGACGTTATGTTGTTACAACCGCTTATGCCGCCATCCTCGTTTTCGGACCATTATTACGACAAGCGGTATAATGATCATCACGTTGGGCAGCCTGGCGATTTCAGCAAGCGTTTTTGCTCACGACTGGAAGGCGCCCTTCCAGTCGACCGCCCGCAAGAATCAAGTGGTTCGGAACGAGGCTTCAATCGGAAGAGGTAAAGAGCTGTATCGGATCCACTGTGCCGAATGCCACGGGGACAGTGGTCGCGGCGATGGGGTCGCGCATGGCCTTGCCGGTGGTGCTCTTGGCGCGCTGGATGCCGTCGCACAGGATCATGAAGGCATCGTAGGCCGAAGCGCCGCCCATGTCCGGCCGGATCATGAAGCGGGGTTCGTACTCCTTTAGAAACTCCTTAACGAACGGCCGCTTGTCGTCGCGGTTGAGGTTGGTGACGATGACGAAGCCCTCCCATCGCCTGCGATCAGCCGGCAGAGCTCTTCGACGGACAGCAGGATCGCGATGCTTGCGATCAGGGGCACGAAGGGCGGGTATTTGATCAGGGGAAAATAGACGAAACGCTCGATCGAAACCCCCACCAGGGCGCAGGCGGCCATGCTCCCCAAAACGGCCAGCAGGAGGCTGCCCGTGAGATGGAAGAACAAAAGCCCCACGTAGGCGCCGATGGTGTGCGCGGCTGCGTGGGCGACGTGCAGGATGCGCATGATTCCGTAGACAAGCGCCAGGCCCAGGGCGACCATGGCCTATGTCGAGCCCGTCGCGATGCCGTTTAAAAGCTGTTCGATGAATAGCTGCATCTATCAAAACAAATTATAGCTTCACCCGGGAGAGGGCCTTTTTCTCTTTCGCTGCCGCCTCGGCTTCGAGCCGGTCGGCTTCCCGGCGCAGCTCGGAGGTGAAGGCCTCGTCCTTGATGGCGCCCAGGTTGATCCGCACGTTGTAGACCGCGGCTTGCGCGGCCATGCGCGCGGCAAGCACTCCGGCCGCCCCGTCGGAGGCGGCGTTCGGGTTGCCCTTGGAGATCACGGTGCGACCGAGATCCATCAAAGAGACGGCGGCCCGGGCAACTCCCAACGGGACGAGAGCCGCCTGCATGAAGGCATCCTGGACGGCTCTGGCGCGGCCGGCCATTTCGGCCTCCGTGGCCTTCGGCATCTGAAAGGCCCTCAGCACCTGGGTGTACGAATCGGAATCGCGGTCGATGTCCTCAATGAGTTTCTGCCGCAGGGACGAGGCTTTTTCAGCCGCCGCCCGCATCTCGGCATCCACGCTCTCGAAATTTTTGCGGCCGATGGTCAGCTGCGCCACCATCTCGATCAAAGCCGCGGCCAGCGCGGCATTCAAGGCAGCGGAACTGCCGCCGCCGGGAACCGGGCTCCCGGATGCGGTTTTGGCGAGATAGTCGACTATGCTCAGGTTTTTCAGCACCGGCATTCTCCCCTTTTGAGTTTGTCGAAAACCAGCACTCCCCCCTTGATCACCTTCTCCACCGTGCTTACGCCAATGTGATAGGGGATGAATCGGTAGGACGGATTTTCCAGAATGACCACGTCCCCCTGTTTGCCGGGATCAATGCTTCCGACGATCTTAGCCCGGCCCAGGGCCGCGGCGCCGTTGATCGTGAGCGCGGTCAGGATCTCCTCCGGCGAGAGGTTCATGTAAAGCGCCGCCAGTGCCGCCACCAGCGGGATGGACTCCGAAAAACAGCTCCCCGGGTTGAAATCGGTGGCGAGTGCGACCGCGCAGCCCGCATCGATCATGAAGCGCCCCCTGGCGTAAGGCTCGCGCAGGCTGAAAGCCGTGGCCGGGAGCAGGGTGGCCACCACCCCCGCCGTCGCCATGGCGCGCAGGCCTTCGTCGGAAGCGTTCAGCAGGTGATCGGCTGACGCCGCACCGATTTCTGCGGCCAGCTCCGCGCCCCCCAAACGGACGATCTCGTCGGCGTGAAGCTTCGGTTGCAAACCCGATTCGGCGGCTTTTGTCAACAGGCGCCGGGACTGTGCGACGGAGAACACGTTTTTTTCGCAGAAGACATCGCAAAACTCGGCCAAGCGGCGGGAGGAGATCTCCGGCACCACCTCCTTCAGCAGGAAATCGATGTAGGTGTCCTCGCGGCCCTTGTGTTCGGGCAGGACCGCATGCGCCCCCATGAAGGTGGGCACGACATCCAGCGGGTGCAGGCGGTTCAGATCGCCCATGACCTCCAGCTGCTTGATCTCAGTTTCACGGTCCAGGCCGTAGCCGCTCTTGCCTTCGACCGTGGTGACCCCGAAGGCGAGCATGGATTCGAGCCGCTTCAGGCCGGCTTCCGTCAGTTCCTCGCGCGAGGCGCCGCGCGTGGCCCGCACCGTGCTGAGAATGCCGCCGCCGCGCTGCAGGATGTCCATGTAGCTGTCGCCCTTGAGCCGCCAGGCATACTCGTCCGCGCGGTCGCCGCCGAAAACCAGGTGGGTGTGGGAATCGACAAACCCCGGCAGCACGGCCTTGCCGGAAGCGTCGATCGCTTCGAAGCCGGAAAAGTCCTTGCCCGAGCTTTTCAGCTCAGCCAGCACCTCGGCCGAGGTTCCCACCCGTGAGATCTTCCCCTGCTCGATGACCACGGCGCCGTCGGGGATGATGCCGAGCTCGGACATTTCCCGGCCCTTCTTGGCGCTGAAGCCGCTGCAGGTAACAACCTCGGAGGCGTTTTTGATTATGAGGTCTCCCTTCATTTCCCATCCTCAACCATCCAGAATCTATGAATAGATTCTGGATTCGAGCACCTGTTCGGTCTTGAAGCCCTCGAGCTGCAGGTAATAGGCGGCCGTGTCGATCAGGGCCTCCATGGGCACCAGGCCTACGATCTCGCTGCCTACCACGGGCACCCCCCAGCGTTTGGCCTCGATCCGGATCAGCTCGAACACCCGGTAGAGGGCGGTCCTGGTATAATCGGTCATGTTGATGGACACCTGGACGATGCCGCGGTCCTTTAAGTCGATCCCGATGGCCTTACAGTAGCGCAGGCCGCCGCTTAGATGCCGCACCTTGCGGGCGATGTCGTTGGCGATCCCGAGATTGGCGGTGCCGAGATTGACGTTGTAGGCGACAAGCGGCATGCGGGCGCCCACGGCGGTTACACCGGCGGATGAGTGGATGCCGACCGGCCCGAAATCGGGTTTCCACTCGGGCTGCTTGACCTTCTCCGGCATGCCTTCGAACTGCCCTTTGCGGATGTCGGCGAGGTTGCGGCGATGGGCGGCCGTTGCGGATTCCTCGTACAGGAAAATCGGCAGGTCGTATTTCTGTGCCGCTGCCTGCGCTACCTGGCGCGACAACTCGATGGCCTCCTTCATGGTAACATGCTTCAGCGGGATGAACGGCACCACGTCCACCGCGCCCATGCGCGGGTGCTGGCCCTTGTGGCTGCGCATGTCGATTACCGCCATGGCCGCCCCCATGGCTTCAAGGACGGCGGCCTTGAGCGGTTCGGGTTCGCCCACCACCGTGACGACGCACCGGTTGTGGTCTTCATCCCGCTGGCAGTCGAGAAGCTTGACCCCCTCCCGGCCCCGAAAAGGCTGGACGATTTTTTCGATCTTTTCCAGGTTGCGCCCCTCGCTGAAGTTGGGGACGCACTCGACGATTTTGCTCATGAAAGACATGGATTTGCTCCTTGCCCTTTATTTCTCGGTCTGCCGCTTCGCAAACGCCGCTTCAACCAGATTGCCGACCAGTCGTTCATCGGCGAGATACGGCAGGGTGATGTGGTCCGAGCCGCCGCGCAGCTCCTTGTAGCGGATGCAGGTCTCGATGGATGCCTCGTTGCGTGCCCAGGCGCGGCGGGCTACTCCGCCCATCACGTCCCAAGGGATGGCCCGGCGGATAACGTTGTCAACCCGCTCGCTGCCGTCCAGCACCAGCCCGAACCCTCCGTTGACGGCCTTGCCGATGCCGACCCCGCCCCCGTTGTGGAGCGCCACCAGGCTCATGCCGCGGGCGGCGTTGCCGGCAAAGCAGTGGGTGGCCATGTCGGCCATGATGTTGCTGCCGTCGTGGATGTTGGCCGTCTCCCGGAAAGGCGAGTCCGTGCCGCCGGTGTCGTGGTGGTCGCGGCCGAGCATGACGGGCCCGGTCTCCCCGGTTCTCACCATTTCGTTGAACTTCAGGGCGATCTTCATCCGTCCCAACGCATCCTGGTAAAGGATCCGGGCCTTGGTGCCGACCACCAGTCGGTTCTTGAATGCATCGCGGATCCAATTGTAGTTGTCGCGGTCCTGGAAGCGCCGCTCGGGGTCGATGCACTGCATGGCGGCCCGGTCGGTCTTGGCAAGATCCTCGTCCCTGCCGCTCAGGCAAACCCAGCGAAAGGGGCCGTAGCCGTAATCGAAGAGGATCGGCCCCATGATGTCCTCGACATAGGATTGGAAGATGAACCCGTCGAGCGGGTTCTCGCCGTTTTTGCAGATGTCCTTGATGCCGGCATCATAAACCGCCTTGAGGAAGCTGTTGCCGTAGTCGAAGAAGTAGGTCCCGCGATCCGAGAGGGCCTTGATGAGCTCGTAGTGGCGTCGCAGGGTCGCATCCACCATTTCCTTGAACCCCGCGTGCCCGCTGCGCAGCAGTTCCGTGCGCTGCTCGAAATTGATCCCCTGGGGGCAATAGCCGCCTTCGTAGACCGCGTGGCAGGATGTCTGGTCCGAGAGCAGATCGATGTGGACATCATGATGGACCGCATGCTCCAACAGGTCGACCACATTCCCGTAAAAGGCGATGGCCCGGCCCCGGTGTTTGCGCTGGTAGTCGGCCGCGGCGGCGAAAGCTTCGGCCGGGTTGTCCGTCACCTGATCGATCCAGCCCTGGTCGAGGCGGGTCTTGATGCGCGAGTAGTCCACCTCCGCAATGATGCCGACCCCGTTGGCGATGACGACGGCCTTGCCCTGGGCGCCGCTCATGCCGCCCAGCCCTGACGTCACAAACAGCCGTCCCGCAAGGTCCTGGTCCGCCGGGATGCCGAGCTTGGCGCGGCCGGCGTTCAAAATCGTGCTGCAGGTGCCGTGCACGATGCCCTGGGGCCCGATGTACATCCACCCCCCGGCGGTCATTTGCCCGTAGTTGGCCACTCCCAGCGCCATGGCGCGGTGCCAGTTCTCCTGATCGTCGAAGCAGCCCACCATGAGGGCGTTGGTGATGATGACCCGCGGGGCCTCGGGCGAGGATGCGAAAAGACCCACGGGGTGCCCTGAGGCCATGACCAGGGTCTGCTCGCGGGTGAGGACTTCGAGGTGGCGAGTGATCAGCCGGTACTGCATCCAGTTCTGACAGACTTGGCCGGTCTCGCCGTAGGTCACCAATTCATAGGGGTAGAGGGCCACCTCGAAGTCGAGGTTGTTGTCGATCATTACCTGGAAGGCCTTGCCCTCGATGCAGCGGCCGTTGTACTCGTCGACCGGTCGCCCCTTGATCGGGCCGGCCGGCCGGAAGCGGTAGCCGTAGATTCGCCCGCGCGTCGTCAGTTCTTCCAGGAACTCCGGCGCAAGCCTCTGGTGCCACTTCTCGGGGATGTAGCGCAGGGCGTTCTTGAGGGCAAGCTCGGTGTCTTTCGGTGACAGGTTGAAATGCCTCGTCGGCGCGTGGCGGATGCCCGCAACGAATTCCGGCATCGGCGGCAGCTCGTCGAAAAGGGTTCCGAGATGGATTTTCATGGCCTTGGCGATGTCGGTGTTGGCCGTCACGATGGCTTTCCCTTTTGTGTTTCTAATTGTAAGGGCAGATTTGATCGAGTATAACCGATTACCTAATATAGAACATGATGCAATTCAATAGACGTGTCGGGGCTTGATAAAGTCCAGCTAATTAAGGTACAGAGAAACGTAACGCTCGACACCGGAAATTCTTAATAAGACAAGACGATTCAACCCGGCATATGGAGATAAAAGGCCCAGCATCTAAACCATAAAACAGGAGGTAAAGTAGACATGAAGATCGGATTCATCGGATTGGGAATCATGGGCAAGCCCATGGCCAAGAACCTGCTGAAAGCCGGTTATGAGCTGGTGGTATACGACCTTGTTGCGGCACCGGTAGAGGAGGTCGTTAAAGCCGGGGCCAAGGCCGGGTCCTCGCCCAAGGACGTGGCGGCCCAAGGGGATGTCATCATCACCATGCTCCCCAACTCGCCGCACGTCAAAGAGGCCGTGCTGGGAAAAAACGGCGTGATCGAAGGCGCTCGCAAGGGCAGCATGGTGGTGGACATGAGCTCCATCGCACCTCTGGCAGCGCAGGAAGTGGCGGCCGAATTGGCTAAGAAGGGGGTCGAGATGCTCGATGCGCCGGTCTCCGGCGGCGAGCCCAAGGCCGTCGACGGCACGCTCGCCATCATGGTCGGCGGCAAGGCCGAGATCTTCGAGAAGGTCAAGCCGATCCTGCTCAAGATGGGTGCCTCCGCCGTTCTTTGCGGCGAGATCGGCAGCGGCAACGTGACCAAGCTTGCCAACCAGATCATTGTGGCGCTCAACATCGCGGCCATGTCCGAGGCGCTGGTGCTCGCGGCCAAGGCGGGGGTCGATCCCGGCAAGGTTTTCGACGCCATCAAAGGCGGGCTCGCCGGCAGCACGGTGCTCAATGCCAAGGCGCCCATGGTGCTCAAGGGCAACTACAAGCCGGGCTTTCGCATCGAGCTGCACATCAAGGACCTGCAGAACGCCCTGGACACGGCCCACGCCATCGGAGTTCCGATCCCGTTGACCGGCACCGTCATGGAGATCATGCAGGCCTTGCGGGTCGACGGCAAGCAGAAGGACGATCACGGCGGCGTGATCCAATTCTACGAGAAGCTTGCCGGCCAGCTGGTCCGCAGCAATCTCTAACTTTCGATTAACGGCATGGCCTTCCCGGTCGACGGCGGCGTGACAGCCTGGTGACGAGAGCTTCGGCGGGAAGGGAAGAAAAAACAGAAACGGGGAACCCCGCCGCAACGACTATCGGCAGAGGATCCCCGTTTTCTGACTATATACCTGCGGTAAGGCTACTTCTTCTTTTTGGCAGCAGGTTTTTTGGCAGCGGGCTTCTTGGCAGCGGGCTTCTTGGCAACCGTTTTCTTGGTGACTTTTTTCCCTTTGGCGGCGCTCTTTGGGCTGGCCTTTTTCGCTGCCGGTTTCTTCACTGCTTTTTTGGTGACTTTTTTTGCTGGTGCCATTTCATCCTCCTATTTGTGGATTGTGGCGGCGCCGTCCTCTTGAGAGCCAAGGATCGGCCCACCTGCTGGTTGTACTGTTTCCTACTATAGCCTGCAAACTTTATAGATGCAATCCTTTTCAGCACATCTGTGTTCATCCCATCGATCGAAGCCCTTTACTTCCCCGACCGCGCGATCTAAAATTTATCGATCTTTTCAGATGACCGGTCTCAACACTCTAAGCGACGCTCGCGCAGGCGGGAGCAACCGCTCATTGCGCATGGCTCCTGAACAAGCCGGAGGGCGAAACCATGAAGACCCTATTTCTCGACTTGGACGGCCTGACGATCGAGGACTTAGCGGCCGCTGCCCGGGAAGGAGCGATCCTCCGCCTGGGACCCGCAGCGGAGCGCCGCATCGCGGACGGCCGCGCGCTGGTTGAGCAGTGGGTGGCGGAAGAACGCAGAATCTACGGGGTGACGACGGGCTTCGGTGCGCTGAGCGACGTGGCCATCTCGAAAAAGGACACCCGGCGCCTGCAAGAGAACATCCTCATGAGCCATGCCGCCGGCGTGGGGGCGCCCCTCGATGCGGAGATCGTGCGCGCGGCGATGACGCTCAGGGTCAAGGATTTCGCGCGCGGCCACTCCGGCATCCGCTTGGCGACCGCCCAGCATCTCCTGGACTTGCTGAACTGCGGCATCGCTCCGGTGGTGCCGGAGAAAGGCTCGGTGGGGGCCAGCGGCGATCTTGCGCCCCTGGCGCACATGGCCCTGGTGCTGCTGGGCAAGGGCGAGGCCTTTCACGAGGGCCGGCGCATCAGCGGTGCCGAAGCCCTGGCCGTCTGCGGCCTCACGCCGCTTCAGCTCGAGTCGGCCGAGGGGCTCGCGCTGGTCAACGGCACCCAGGTCATGACGGCCATCGGGGGGCTTGCCGTCTACGATGCCGTCCGGCTCTCGCGGTTGACCGACATCGCGGCGTCCATGAGTCTTGAGGTGCTGATGGGCAGTCGCATGGAGTTCAACCCAAGGATTCACCAGGTGCGGCCGCACGCAGGGCAGATCGCGGCGGCCGCGAACATGGAGCGCATCACCCGCAACAGTGACATCATCTCCTCCCACAAGGACTGCTCCCGCATCCAGGATGCCTACACCCTGCGGTGCTCGCCCCAGGTGCACGGTGCGACCAAAGACGCCATCGCCTACTGCCGCCGCGTGATCGAAACCGAGATGAACTCCTCGACGGGCAACCCGCTCATCTTCGCGGACTCCAGCGAGTTTATGCTGGGCGGGAACTTCCACGGGCAGCCGGTGGCGCTCGCCATGGACTTCATGGGCATGGCCGTGGCGGAGCTTGCCAACATTTCCGAGCGGCGCATCGAGCGACTGGTCAACCCCAACCTGAGCGGGCTTCCGGCTTTTCTCGTGAGCGACGGGGGCCTGAACTCCGGATTCATGATTGCGCAGTACACCGCGGCCGCCCTGGTCTCCGAGAACAAGGTATTGTCGCATCCGGCAAGCGTCGATTCCATTCCCACTTCCGCCAACAAGGAAGACCACGTCTCCATGGGCACCATCGCCGCGCGTAAGTGCCGAGAGATCGTGGCCAACACCGCAAACGTGGTCGCCATTGAACTGCTCTGCGCCGCTCAGGGTCTGGATCTCTTCACCAACCTAAAGCCGGGGGAGGGGACGCGCGCCGCCTACCAGGTGATCCGGAGGTCCATCTCTCACCTGGACGCCGACCGTTTTCTCGCAGCCGACATCACGGCCATGCGGGAGTTGATGCGCAGCGGAGAGATCCTGCGGGCGGTGGAGGAAACGGTGGGGGATCTCAGTTGAGGCGGGTTTTTCCAGAAGAGAGATGATCGGCTCCCGCAAAGGATGGGTTTACGGACGATCCCGTTGCATCAGCTCTTCGATGCCGATTCCGGATGCCACCAGACGTTCCTTTTTATCTTTCGGCCATTTCTTGACCCGTCTCTCAATTTTCAAGGCCGCTCCTCGGTTGCCGATCCGCTGCTTGTAAACGAGCTTCAAACGCCCGCGGCCGCGCAGGTACTTCGCTCCCTTGCCGGCACGATGCTCGGCCAAGCGGCGTTCGACATCGGTGGCAATGCCCGTGTATAAACTTCCGCCGCGGCATCTCACCAGGTACAGGTACCATTCCGCCACACGATCATCGCGGCGGCAGGGTGCATCGCTGTGTGTGTCTGGCGGCATGAGCGTCACATAGCAGCGAGGCGGTGTGCGGGTCAATGCGTCGTTCGTCTCTTGCAAGGATAGGCCGGATGCGCCGCCGCCATTTTTGGCGAATTGCTGTAAACTGTTGTAAATTCGTGTAAAAAAAACTGTTTTCGACTTGACAGCCCGTTTTGGAAAGATCACAATAAAAAATCATAAGCCTGCTGCAATTCTCCTCGCAAGCCCAAATCAAACAATATTTTTTCACACACGGAATTCACGTCACGCTGGGGCGTTGCATCTGCATGCAATGACCACCCGGCTTATAAAGCAGTCCCTTGGACCATGAAATTGACCAACGTCGCGGCATTCAAGAAAGGCGGCCACCCAATGAGGAACCCTGCTTGGATCATCATAACGGCGCTTCTTTCACTTTGTGGCGTTTGGGGCTGCAGCGGCGCGGGCGGCGATTCAGCAACGAATTCCACGCCCGGACCTGCGGTTACGAGCGTCCTTCCTCAGGCCAATTTCAATCAGGTCGGCCTGACCGACCCTGTTTCAGCCAGTTTCGATGCGAACATGAGCGCAGCCTTACCCGGCACATTCGTGGTGCACGGCTATCAGACGGGAAGGCTCGCCGGAACATATTCCGGCGGCGGCTCGACGACGCTGAACTTTGTTTCCGCCGACAGTTTCAGGGTGGGGGAAGAGATCGAGGTTTCCCTGACCGGCGGCTTGACTTCCATGGTCGGCGACCGACTGGAGGCCCCTTTTGTCTACCGATTCAGGGTCGAGGCCTCGGGCGGCACGGGAACCTTTGTCGGCGTGCAAACCGTTTCAGTACAATTTAATGCTGTTGCCCTGGCTGCGGGGGATTGGGATAGCGACGGCACCATGGATCTTGCGGTTGCGAACTTCGGGTCCAACAGTGTCAGCATCCTCAAGAACGACGGTACGGGGGTGTTCGTTCAATCGAGCGCGGTGGCGAACCAGATTGGGGCAACGGCGATAGTGACTGGAGACTGGGATGGGGATGGGGACTTGGATCTTGCGGTCGCAAACTTCGGTGCCAACAGCATCTCGTTGCTGATAAATGACGGCAGCGGTTCTTTTTCGGTCGTGCGAACAGTGAGCGGCCAGCAAGGCGCCAAGGGGCTGGCCGTCGGAGATTGGGATGGGGACGGGGCCTTGGACCTTGCGGTCGCGAATTCCGGGTCGGACTCGGTTGCGATTCTCTTTAACAACGGCGCCGGTATTTTCACGGTCTCGCATACGGTCGGCGGCCAGCAGAACGCCGCCGCCCTGGCCTCCGGGGACTGGGATAACGATGGGGACCTGGACCTGGCGGTCGCGAACTTCGGCTCCAACTCGGTTGCATTTCTGGAGAACGACGGCGCTGGGGTGTTCACCGTTGCGGATACGGTCGGGGTTCAAGTGGGCGCCAGGGCGCTCGCCGCCGGAGACTATGATAACGACGGGGACCTGGACTTGGCGGTCGCAAACTCCAGTGTCAACCAGGTTGCGATTCTGGAAAACGACGGGGCCGGCATCTTCACGGTTGCAGGCACGGTTGCCGGTCAGACCGGGGCGACGGCGCTGGTTGCGGGGGACTGGGATGCGGACGGCGACCTCGATCTGGCAGTGGCGAACTCCGGCCTCAACACCATAAACAGCATAGCGGTCCTGGAGAACGACGGCACCGGCGCTTTCGTTGCTTCAGGCACCATTGCCGGCCAGGTGAATGCCAGCGCCCTTGCTGCGGGGGATTGGAACGGGGATGGGGCGTTGGACCTGGCGTCAGCGAACAACGGGGACCGCATCGACGTTTTGGAAAACCAGCCGTAATGCGAGTCGCTCGGTGGTTTGCCCGACATCCATGAAGCGTGCACGGTTATCTTGCAGCTCCAACTGCAACAGGGTAAGTTCGGTAACAGAAAATCCGAAACCCGAATCAAGCCCAGGTTGAATTCCTAAGGGCAAATGACTATGGCAAGGGAAAGGCGCGGGAATGCAGAGAAAACTTTTTTCGCCTTTGGTGCTTCGGGGAGTTGAGTTCCGGAATCGGGTCTTCGTTTCTCCGATGTGCCAGTATTGCTGCACGGACGGCATCCCCGACGACTGGCACTTCGTGCATTTGGGTAGTCGGGCGGTCGGAGGAGCCGGCCTGGTGGTGGCCGAGGCGACAGCAGTAAGCCCCGAAGGCCGGATTTCCCCTGGGGATACCGGTCTGTGGAACGAGGCTCAAGCGCGGGCTTTCAAAAGGATCGCCGCATTCATCAAAGCGCAAGGTTCCGTGCCGGGGATTCAGCTGGCGCATGCCGGCCGCAAGGCCTCAACCGATGCGCCTTGGCGAAGCCGACATGTCGTCCAGCCAGGCGACGGCGGCTGGCAGCCGGTGGCACCCAGCCCCCTGCCCTTTGAGGCGGCCGACCCCGTGCCCCGAGAGTTGTCTGCCGCAGAAATCGCGGAACTGGTGAACCGTTTCGCCGAGGCCGCCGGAAGAGCCTTAACGGCGGGGTTTCTCGTGGTCGAAATCCACATGGCCCATGGCTACCTGCTGCACGAGTTTTTGTCGCCGGTTTCGAACCATCGCCGGGATGCATTCGGCGGAAGCCTCGAAGCCCGCATGAAATTCCCCCTGGCGGTCGCCAAAGCGGTGCGTGACGTCTGGCCGGATTCTCTGCCGGTGTTTGTCCGCATTTCGGCTACGGACTGGGTTGAGGGTGGGTGGGAATTGGGGCAATCGATCGCGTTTTCCCGAACACTGCGTGAGATCGGCGTCGACCTGATCGACTGTTCCAGCGGAGGACTTGTTCCAGATGCCGCCATTCCGTCCGGACCCGGCTTCCAGGTTCCGTTTTCGGCGGCGATCCGCCGCGAGGCGGGCATTGCCACGGGGGCGGTGGGGTTGATCACAGCGGCCCAGCAGGCTGAGCAGATACTGGTTTGCGGAGAAGCCGATGCTATTTTCATGGCCCGGGCATTCTTGCACAATCCTTACTGGCCGCTGCATGCCGCGCACGAACTCGGCGTCGACATCGCTTGGCCGGTCCAGTACCTGCGCGCAAAGCCTTGACCCCGACCTGCAGGGTCGGCAGATTCGGTCTTTTTTCCGGCAACGGCCGGCATATTCGCTTGCCGGCGGTGTCGTCGGGAGTGAGAACCATCGGCCGACAATGGGCGATGTTGATTTCTTGACAGGCGCAACGCTATCCCCTATAGTCCCCCTCCTGAACGACCTCGTTAGAAGCCTCATTCCGCCTCCGGAGGGATGCTGCAGCACCTTCACGCTGCGTTTCACTCCACGACCATCGCTTCTTACATGTTGAGCTTTCAACGAAGCCGCCGGGTGGGTCAAACCAGTTCATCCAGAGAGGGATCTTGTCGAGATGTACGCAAAAAAGATTTCCGAAATCGAGGAATTGATCAAGAAGCAGGATGAGTGGCGGGGGCAGTGCCTCAACCTCATCGCCAGTGAAAACGTTTTGAGTCGCCGTGCCCGAACGGGGGGATGCTCGGATTTCGCCCATCGGTATGCCGAGGGTCACCCGGGGGAGCGCTACTACAGGGGGACCTCCTACATCGATGAAATCGAGAGCCAGCTGAAAACCAACCTGAAGATCATTTTCGAATGCGACCATTGCGAGGTTCGGCCCATCAGCGGGACCAACGCCAACGAGGCGGTGTTCAGCCGGTTCGTCGGCCCGGGCGACGTGGTCATGGTCAACTCCACCCCGGGCGGCGGCCACATCAGCCATCACCGCCGGGGAGCGCTCGGTAAATTCACCCACAACATCATCGACTTTCCCATGACCCCGGACGGCTACCACATCGACCTTGAAAAGGCGGTCTATCTGATCGAAAAAACGCGGCCGAAGATGATCGTGGTCGGGAAAAGTCTTTTCCTCTTCCCGGAGCCGGTGACCGAGCTCGCCGAGGTCTGCCGACAGACCAAGACCCTGATCATGTACGACGCCGCGCATGTCCTGGGACTGATCGCCGGCAAACGGTTTCAGAGTCCGCTCAAGGAGGGCGCCTGGTTGATGACCGCCAGCACCCACAAAACCTTTTTCGGGAGCCAGCGCGGGGTCATTCTGAGCAACATGGCGGAAGAGCCCTGGCGCAAGATCGACCGCGGCGCTTTCCCGGGGTCCTCCAGCAACCACCACCTGGACACCCTGGCCCAGATGGCTATCTGCACTTATGAGATGATGGATTTCGGGGAAACCTATGCGGAAAACACCATCCGAAATGCCAAGGCGCTGGCCGCTGCCCTGGACCGGCTGGGCTTCGACGTCCAGGGCAAGGACTTCGGCTACACCGAAAGCCACCAGGTGGCTGTGAACGTCAAAGCCAACGGCGGCGGTGAGAGGGTGTCCAGGACCCTTGAAGCCAACGACATCATCCTCAACATGAACATGCTGCCCCACGAGCCGCTCAGCAGCCACGACCGTCCGGAAGGCGTGCGGATCGGGGTGCAGGAGATGACGCGCTTGGGGATGGGCGAGCAGGAGATGGGGCGGATCGCCGAGCTCATTCAGGCGTGTCTCGTCGCCAGGAAGGACGTCAAGGAAGAAGTGAACCATTTCCGGTCCCAGTTCTGCGAAGTTCGATACAGCTACGACAATTTCGGCGATCGTCGGGCCGAGGCGTCGCTGAAGCTGATGAAATCCGCTTAGGGAATGCCGAGCTATTCCCGGGACCCGACGTGCGATCTCACTTTCCGGACAGTCTTGTGAGCGACACCGCGTTGCCCGACCAGAAACTTTCCCTTTTGGCCTCTGCGCTGGCCGCTTCCCTCTGCGTGCTGTGGGGCGCGAACACCGTCGCGATAAAGTTCAGCTTGTCGGGGTTGGGGCCCTTCACCTCCGCGGCCGTCCGGTTCGGGATCTCCACCCTCTTTCTGTGGGCTTGGGCGAAAATGTCCGGCCAGTCCCTGCGCCCCGCGCCGGGGCAGCTGCGTCATTTGCTGATCAACTCTCTGCTTTTCACCCTGCAGCTCTCACTGGTCTACGTGGGTTTTACGCTGACGAGCGCCTCCCGCGGCGCATTGATCACGAACCTGCAGCCGTTCTTCCTTCTTTTCCTGGCGCATTTCTTCCTGGCCGGCGACCGCATCACTTTTTTGAAATTGATCGGCCTCATCCTCGGCTTTGCAGGTGCTGCCTGTATCTTTCTGGACCGGGCGGCCATGAGCGGGGATTTGATGGCCGGCGACTTGCTGCTGCTGGCCGCCACATTCATCTGGGCTTGCAGCGCCGCGTACACCAAGCACCTGGTCCGGAGCATTTCGTCGACGCAAATCGTGTTCTACCAGCTGCTGTTTTCGATTCCTTTATTTGCGCTGGGGGCGCCGCTGTGGGACTCGCCCATGGTCTCGCGGATAGACTTCGGAATCGTGGCGGCCATCGCATTCCAGGTGGTGCTCACCACCTCTTTTGCATTTGTGGCCTGGAACCGGCTGTTGCAGGCATACGGAGCGGTGGCCCTGCATTCATTTGTCTTTCTGATTCCGGTCTCCGGGGTTCTCTTGGCGGGTGTGCTTCTGGGAGAGCCGATCACGGCGATGATCCTGCTCGCGTTGGTGCTCATCACAGCGGGTATCCTGACGGTCCAACTTGGGAATCGCCGCGATGCAGCGGCGATCCTCCACGGCCCGCCCCGGTGAGCGATGAAGGCCGCCACGGTTAAATCCGATGTCATCCTGCTGCTCACCGCAGCCATCTGGGGTTTCGCCTTCGTGGCCCAGCGGATGGGCATGGACTACGTGGGGCCGTTCACCTACAACGGCGTCCGTTTTGCGCTGGGAAGCCTGACCCTGGCGCCGCTTTTGCTCGCGGCCCGGCCCCCCTCCGGGCCGATCGCAGCCCCCATGGCATCGCGGCTGTTCATTTGCGGCGGCGGGGCGCTCGGTGTGGTGTTGTTTGTCGCCGCCTCTCTGCAGCAGGCGGCGCTGCTCTACACCACCGCCGGCAAGGCGGGTTTCATCACGGGGCTTTACGTGGTGATCGTGCCGATCCTGGGCCTTTTCTGGAAACAGCGCCCTTCGATAGGGACGTGGGCCGGTGCTCTTTTTTGCGCCGCGGGTCTCTACCTGCTGTCGGTCACAGCGGACTTCCAGATGGAATACGGGGACTTGCTGGTGCTGGCGAGCGCCGTCTTCTGGAGCTTCCAGGTGCTCCTGGTGGCCTGGCTGTCTCCGCGAACCCGGCCGGTGGAGTTGGCTTTCTATCAGTTTTCGATCTGTTCGCTCTTGTCCCTGATCACTGCCGTTTGGTTCGAGACAGTGGCCTGGGCTTCTATTTACGCAGCTGCCCTGCCTATTCTGTACGGCGGCGTTCTCTCGGTAGGCGTGGCTTACACGTTGCAGGTAGTGGCCCAGCGCGAGGCACATCCGGCCCACGCATCGATTCTGATGAGTCTCGAGGCGGTGTTCGCCGCCCTGGGCGGTTGGATGGTGCTCGGTGAGACCCTCAGCCTGCGAAGCGGGGTCGGTTGCGCGCTCATGCTGGCGGGAATGCTTCTGTCGCAGCTATGGGCATTCAAAAAATAGCGTCTTTGCAGGAAACCCGACTTCTGCGTTGCGCTTCAGTTCCCAGTCGCTGCGGCGTGCCGGCAGCACGCCTCGCTCCGCGGGCTTCGCGAGCCTTGAATGTGGACTTCTTACAAAGCCGATTCGAATTTTAGTGTCGGCGCATCTCAATTTTTTTCAGACGGATGCGCGTGAGACAAGGGCCATTGGATAATCGACCCAAGAAGAACGTTGATCCGGAGGAACTCGCCAAGTTCGCGTCGCTTGCGCCGATCTGGTGGGACCGCAACGGTGCGTTCAAGGCCCTGCACGACATCAACGGCCTGCGGGTCGGGTACATCAACGCCAGGGCGCCGTTGGCGGGCCGGAGGGTTCTCGATCTCGGCTGCGGCGGGGGGATCCTTTCGGAAGCCATGGCCGCCCTGGGGGCATCGGTTACCGGGATCGACGCCGGGGAGGAACCCCTGGCGGTGGCGAAG
>Ga0210104_1000028_pt1 | contig 18679 bp, 16 predicted proteins | sample RushSE_TuleA_D2_FD_185567 | JGI IMG/M metagenome (GOLD analysis project Ga0210104, IMG submission 185567) | Wetland microbial communities from San Francisco Bay, California, USA, that impact long-term carbon sequestration - RushSE_TuleA_D2 (SPAdes) | ecosystem: Environmental > Aquatic > Marine >...
CGGGCAATACTTTTCAAACTGGTCTGCTTGGATACGGTCACCGTTTCGTATTCCAGGGGAGAATCGACCGCCATCTCGTCCAAGCCATATTTTTCGGGATTCTGGACGATATGCAAGGTCGCCAGGAAGCGAGGGACATAGCGGGCTGTCTCCCTGGGAAGGCGTTCATAGAGATCCCAAAAATTGTCGAGGTAGTTAATGTTCTGGCGCTGGATGGTCCGAAGCACGCGGTGTTCACCGCAGTTATAAGCAGCGAGGACGGTGGTCCAGTCCCCGAACATGCCATGCAATTCCTGGAGGTACTCGATGGCGCCGCGTGTCGATTTCTCGGGGTCCAGGCGCTCGTCAATGTATTTGTCACGGTTGAGGTCGTATCGGTAGCCGGTGGATGGGATGAATTGCCAAAGGCCCAACGCCCTTGCGGGAGAAAGGGCGGACACCTTGAACCCACTCTCGATCAGCGGCAGCCAGGCGAGTTCAATCGGCAAACCGGCCTCTATCAGCGCGGCTTCAATTCTCGCCCGATACCTGCCCGCACGGCGATAGGACTCGAGAAAAAAGGTCCTCTCACGGCCGATCGTAAACGAGTTGATTTCGTCCTGAACATACTTGTTGATCGTAATCGGGATCTCATTGCGGCTCATGCCGTTTGCGACCACAAGCCGTGATGAGTAAATTTCCAGGATGCGCCGGGAAATGGTGAGTCGAAGATCCTCTTTTTCCTGCAACAACTTGGGATTGTTTTCCGGATCCACGCTCAACAGAAGTGCATATGCCTGATCCAGTGTATCGACGGCCCCCTCGAGCTCCCCGCTTTCCCAGTCGGCCTGTGATAGTCGGCAGAGATAAAGGACACGGTTGAGGGCCGTCTCCTTGTCTTCCCGGCTCGGCATCGGGCTTTTGAATTCTTCCGAGGCGTCTTGCGCAGCCATCCCCAACGGGGAGGACGACGGATCATCTATACTGGATGTTTCCTCCTGCTCCATCGGATCCGGCGCCTCCGCCGGTGAGTCGCTCGGTTCCTCGTCGCTGCAACTTGGCGGAGATTCCGCCGGTGGACGGGAGTCCTGGACGGGTTCACGCGCAATAATTTCCATGTCTGTTTTATCGATGTTCGATTGGAGACATCCATAAGATGATAAAAGGATGAGCGCCCCCCCAAATCCAAGAATCCATCGGTGCATCTTGCTCTCCATGGTCGATTTATTGTTAGTTGTCGATAACTTCAATCATATCGCATTCAGGCTGTCAACTCAAGCCGGCCAGGCCAATCGTCGGGGTGGATCACAAATCAGAAATTGGAAAGGAGGGAATTCCTGCAACGAGGGAACTACAAATCCTTGACAATGGAGGGGTCGGAGCCGGTCGTCGAATGGATCTTAATTTTTCGAGTTATCCCCGAGACCGGCCAAGATATTGATTCTTTTGGCAAGCTCGATCGGGCTCGCCACAACATCGGAGCCCGGCACGATGGCTTTTTCGCCGACCGTGACGATGGTGCCTCCCCAGCCCCGCACCAACTGCATGGCCACCGCATCGTTCTCATCATCTCCGGCATAGACCGACCGGGCCGTCCCCAGAGGGCAGTCGACAAGGTCACAAAAGGCACGGACACCGAAGGACTTGTCCACCTCCGGCAGCAGTTGGATCTCGAACACCGCGGGGCCCCTGAAGGCTCGAATGTTTCGCGATTTCTGCCAATGACCGAGACGAACGGCAAGTTCCAACCGGGTCTGCCGAGTCGCCCGCCGGATGTGGATAGCGAGAGACCATTGCTTGTCTTCGATTTCAACTCCGGGCAGACGGCCCCATTCCATGATTTCCGGAATCAGCGCCTTGCGGATCTTTCGAATTTTCTCCATCCGGTCGGCTGCCGGGACCCGCCTGCGTCCACTGGGCAGCTTCCATTCAAGGCCGCTGCCACCCCCCAGGAAGATGCCTGGAACATCCACGCGGCTCTCCACGTCCGCCAGTTGCCGGCTGGATATCACAGCGCAGTGAAAACCCCGCACGCCGGCTAAGCGTCGGAGCATTTCACGGCAGGCCGGGTCCAGTTCTGCGGCCGTGCGTTCGGCCACCAGCGGTGACAACGTCCCGTCGAAATCAAACATCCAAAGGGTCACATCGGGGGAGATTCCAGCTTCAGGCATTTGCCTGCCTCTTCAAAAATTTGAGCGGCCCAGTCGAAGACATTGTGTTTCGCCACTTTTTCCCGCATCCGGGCCATGCGCTGCCGCCGCTCCTCGCTCGGCATCCCATATGCCTCGTAAAACGCGTCGGCCAGTTGATCGAGATCGAACGGGTTGACCTGCAGGGCGTCATCCAGTTCACGCGCGCAACCGGTGTATTTCGACAGTACCAACAAGCCGTCACCGTCCGTGCGCGAGGCGATGAACTCCTTGGCAACCAGGTTCATGCCGTCGTGCAGCGAGGTGACCACGAGGATGTCCGCCATGCGGTAGCCCGCCAACACGGCGTTGTAGTCGTGATGCGCGCGCAGGAAATGAATCGGGTACCATTCCTCCGTTTGATGCCGCCAGTTGATCTCATCCACCATATCGTCCAACGCGTCGTTCAGGTCCCGATACTCCTTTACATGGGTTCGGCTGGGGGCGGCCAGCTGGAATAGAGTGACCTTGGCAAGCAGCTCCGGGTGCCGCTTGAGCATGAGGTCAAACGCCATCAGGCGCTCGGGAATGCCCTTTGTGTAATCGATACGGTCGGCCCCTACAAACAAACGGGTACCGACCGCACTTTCTCCGAGCTCGCGTAGAAAGTTTTCCGACATCTGCCTGACTTCCGGAGTTTCTGCGTCGAGTCCGATCTGGTTAAAATCAACGCTGATGGAAAAAGGCCTCACATAGGTCGGCCGGCCTCCGCGAAAAATCCGGAAATGCTCATAGTCGATCTTGGCTTCGACGGCTGAAGCGACAGTATCCAGGAAGTTGATACAGTGGTACTGGATATGGAACCCCAGCACATCGTTTCCGAGAAGCCCGTCGAGTAGCTCCTCACCCCAGGGCATGATGCGAAATGCCTCCCGGTTCGGCCAGGGAATGTGCCAGAACTGAATCAGCTTCAAATCGGGGCGGGCGGTCTTGAGCATGCGCGGCAGCAGCGCCAGATGATAGTCCTGAATGAAGACGATGGCCTCTTCAGAACCGGCCTCCTCTATGACGGCATCACAGAAGCGCCGGTTGACGCTGCGGTAGATCTCCCAATCCGCCCTGGAGAATTGGGGCCGCGTGTAGGCAATGTGGCACAGAGGCCAGAGCGCCCGGTTGGAGGTCCCGTAGTAGTATCCGTCCTCTTCTTTGCGGCTGAGCCAGACCCGGCGCAGGGTGTACTGCGGAGTCCCCGGCGGCATCCGAATCCGGCCTTTTTCATCCGAAACATGGCGGTCGGCGGAACCGGATCCGTGGGCAATCCAGGTCCCCTCGACGGCGCGTACCACCGGCTCCACCCCGACCACCATCCCGCTGGCCGGCCGGAGCGCCTTTATTTCGCCGGCGACCCGCTCGTGCACCCAGGGCTCGCGGTTCGAGACCACGATGATTTTAGCCCCGGCTGCAGACTGGGCAATGAGCGATCTCAATTCCTTCGAATTCAATCTGGGCACCTCTCATCTGGTCGGCAATGCGCTGATCCGATGGCCGGGTTCACCCGGCGGCATTGTCGCGCTCAACACACTCATTGAGCCTATCCTGGAAATCGGGTATCGCAGCGGAAACCCTGGCCCAGGCCGGCAGCATCGGAATCCCCACAGGATCCTCCACAAACTCACTCACGGCGCAGCGCAACGAATCGACAAAGGCTTCCACCGCCTCGATTTCGGCGTGTCGGTCGTATTGGAGGCCATTGATCAAGGACAAGGCGTGGTACTTTTCGATGGCGATCCGGGTTTCCTGGATGTAGGCGGTGAGCAGCGTCCGGAAAAATGCGTTGCTCAGCACGACCCCGTCCTGGGAAAGGACGCGGAACAGGGCCTTGGCGATGTCGCTGGCCATGCGGATCAACCCGTCGTTGGGGCGATTCTTTTCCAGAACCTGGTGTTTGTGCTCGTAGTAATCCGCGATTTCCACCTGGCAGATCCGGTTGACTGAAGCCCGCTGATAGATTTCGCTCAGCAGCGAGACTTCAAGGCCCCACGTGGGGGAAATCCTTATTCCCATTGCCAGGCTGGCAATCATGGCGAATTCTCCCGACAGCGCATAACGGAAATTGTCCAGGTAATTGAGAAACGGCGTTTGCCCCAAAATGCGCTCAAGCGTGCGGATCAGCGGCATGTAAAAAAGGCGCGTGACCCTGCCGTAAAGCCGATCAGTGACCCGAGCGTAGTATCCCTTGCTGAACTCAAAGTCCGTGGCAGGGTGGACAACCGGGTAAACCAAGCGGGCGAGCATCTCGCGGCTGTAATTGACGATGTCGCAGTCATGCGTGGCGATCGCGTAGACATCGCGCTCGGAAAGGATGTAGCCCAACGTCATCCAGACCGATTGGCCCTTCCCGGGGTGTGCCAGCTTGAAATCGTTTTTCCGCAACTCCTGGTAAAGCCCCTCCATGCCGGGGCCGTCATGCCAGACGACTTTCACCGAACAGGGAAGGCCTGACATGAGCTCCCGAGCCTTTTTGAACTCGCCTTCATTGGCTTTATCCAGAGACAATATCACCGCGTGAAGGTAGTTGACCTTTCTGATTTCAGCGATAATTGCCGGCATGGCGGGTGTTTCGAATTCCGAAAAAAGCGCCGGCAAAAGGAGCACTATTTTTCTCCGTCGCGCAATCGAGTTGATCTCCTTCTCGAGATCTTCCACGGATCGATCCCGCAACCGTTGTAAGACGGTGACCGGGCCATGCTGCCAGAAGTCCGCCATGTCATGCACCTTTTTTCAGATAGTTAGAAGATAGGCTTCCATCCCTTCAGTTTGAAGGGCTCAAAATCCGTATACTATGGCCGTCCTTGTCATGTAAACGACAATTCCGAAATCGGATAGGTCGGTCTCCTCCACATTATGATCCAGACTTACAGGCCTTGAAATTCCCAAATCTCCGCCGATGGGTTGAGGGTTTCTCACCCCATTCAAGGTCCGTGTCAGATGGCAGGCCGAGGTGCCGCCCGGCTTGCAGCGCAGGCGGCAAGGAGTGACGATATCTTATTTTTATGGAAGAACCCGCCGCAGCATGTATTATTCGCTCATGCCGGGTTGACGGAATTCGGGATGGACCGAACACCGGGAAGGATTCATTTGGCTATGCGCCATTCCTCCAACCCGTTCAACACATCAATAAGAGCTTCATTCCACCCGCTGCTGCCGGGGCGATTCGCTTTGATGAGGTTGAAGAGATCGATGTTCTCATAAGAGCCGTCGAAGCGGGGGAGAAGAATGGGGATATCGACACTTTTGAGCATCGAGATGTCGTTCGCGCTGTCGCCCAATCCAAGGGTCACCACGCCGCCCTCGGTGTTTCTGGCAAACATCTGTGCACATTGTCGCACGGCACGGCCCTTGTCTTGCCGGATCCCGGCGAGATGAAAAAAACGCCTGCCGGAGGTGACCTCAAACCCTCGAGACGCTGCGATCGGAGCGAATTCGTCAATCTTTGTTTCATGTTCGATGAGAAACGGCTCCGTAAATTCCCGCTGCTTGGCCAGCAAGGCTTGCTCAGGGGAAAGACCTGTAAGGAGTTCAATTTCCGCAACACTTAAATCGCCAAAGCCTTTCAGGCTGAAACGCTCCTTCACGGAGTAAACAAATCGCCTGATTTCGCTATACGTCGCCCCCAGTTGTACTACCGTGTATGGGGGACGGCGGAAACCCGCATCAAGTTTAAAATTGCGGTAGCCATCCGGAAAAAAAATAGCCGCCCCGTTTTCAGAAATGAACGGTTCCCGGATCTGCATAGCGGCCTGCAGGCGCTCGATCTCCAGCCGTGTTTTGCTGCTGGTGAAAACCAGCGGAATCTGCTGATAGCGAATTCGCTCCAGGCCTTCTTGGGCCGCTTCATACGAGTAGTCGTCGTGATCGAGCAGGGTGCCATCGAGGTCCGTAAAGACCATCAAATTCATTTTTTACTCCGTATCTTTGTGATTCTAAGTGGTTTCTGAATTGGGCCGGGGCGGAAACAAAATTACATGGAGGGCGGAGGCGATAAAAAGTGGAATGAACCTGCCGATTTCCGATTTCAAGCAACGCAAGGAGGGGTAAGACACGAAGTCTCCCCCTCATCCCCGGTCGTTCATTCCAAGGCGGTCAGTTGGGTATTTTTTTAATTGCAGAAGACCTTTTCATTCGGTGTTCTGTTTCAGGCGGATGTACCTTCCTCGTTAAGCGTCAAAGATTCTTTGGTAGAAGTCTTTGCCGGTTTATCATCCTTGTACAAAGCTATTCCGAGGAGAACCGCCAGCCCCAAGCCCACCATCGCAAAAAAGACCCCGAATATGGGGCCGATGTCACCAAATCCGTTCATATTCCCTCCCTTTCTCCGCCGTTCCGTAGTTCCTATCCGCCAAATTTACGGTAAGCGGCCATGATACACGTAAAGAGCAGCAACGCGAGAACGGTCCATTGAATTACCTGCCGGAGAATTTTCGCCGTTTTGCTTTTCGGCGCAATTTCCTGGCTGATTGTTTGCTCTGTCATGATAAGCCTCCTTTGGAATTTACCGGCCCGCGGCTCAAATTTTTTTATTTGTTAACGATTACACACATAATAGCCGACACGGAGGGAGCTGTCAAGAAAATTTGCCTGATTCGTTTCGGTGTTATGAACGGATTACAGAAAGCCGCGCGGGGAGTGTTCAATTTTCTGATTCAACCTTGCCGTTCTTTGGGTTACTCCAACACCCGACCCCGGATTAAACCCCGCGTGGGGTCAAAATTTTTGATGGCCATGCCGGATCAATATTCTCAAGCATTTTGAAAAAGGGCCGATCTAATTGATAAAGACATAACGTGAGGAATGAGATGAAAAACAAGCGGATTCTCATAATCGACGACAACGAACACATTGTCACGGCCTTAAAAGTTTTCCTTGAACGGAAATATGAAATTTTCACTGCCAGCAACGGTGCGGATGGCCTGGCGGCGATGGATCGAAACGAAAATGGCATGGACCTGGTGATCACCGACCTGGTGATGCCTTATGTGAGCGGGATTGATGTGATTTCAACCGTCAAGAAAAAGTACCCGAATACTCCCGTCATAGCCATGACCGGCTGGGGTGAGCATCCGGCCGCGATGGCAACGGAGGCGCACCCCAATCGGCTGTTGGTCAAGCCGTTCGGTTTGGAAGCCCTCGACGGCTGCGTGACCGAATTGTTGTCCTAAGACACATTGCACATTTACGTCCCTGTTCGACGACCTTCCCTGTACAATTTCCCATACGAGACAAACGCACTTTTCATGTCAAGTTTTTTTCAGCAAGACCGATAATCAACCCCAGAAGCTCTATTAACGTTTATCTTCAGCCCATCAATGTGGTCCCCCATTTTTTAGGATCGAGGCGCCGGAGACCGGGTCGAAGAAAAATATCCAACAGGCGGGAGGAGGGCGCCCCATGTCAAAATCAATTTTTCTGGCTATTGTTTGTCTGGCTGCGATCGGCCTGATGGCATCGGCAATTCATGCCGGGGCCGAGGAGAGCAAGGCCGTCTATGTAGGTTCGGAAACCTGCCAAGGCTGCCACAAAGCCCAGTACGACAGATTCATGGCCAGTTCCAAGAAGGCCAGGTCCTACGGCAGTATCCAGAAGATGCAAAAAAAACTGACCCCGAGCGAATTCAAAGACTGCTTCAACTGCCACACAACCGGCTTCGGCGAGCCCGGCGGGTTCACGTCCGCCGAGGAGACCCCCGTGCTGAAGAACCCGGGCTGCGAGGTCTGCCACGGGCCCGGCAGCCTTCACGCCGAGAGCGGGGACCCGGCCGACCTGGCCTTCAAAGTCTCGTCGCAGGTGTGCAACAAGTGCCACAAATCCGAACGAGTCGCCGCCTTCGGTTTCAAACCCATTCTGTACGCAGGTGCCCATTGATCGCCAGCAAATAGCAGAAGGAACCTCACATGAAAATCAACCCGATCACCCTCTTTCGCGAAAGATTGTGGGTAAAGGTTGTCAGCATCTTGACCCTGATCCTCATTGCCGTCATCAGCGTCACGATCGGCTTCAACATTCGATCGCAGAATGAATCCATCCACGAGCAGAGCAGGTTCAGCAGTCATATGCTCACCGCCGCCATCGAGGGCTCCACTTTTGACGCCCTGGGTGCGGGCCGCAACAGTGAAGTGGTTCTCCAGCTGAGCCGGCTCAAGGAAAAAGCACCGGCGCTGGACGTCTCCATTTTCGACTTCAACCGCAGCGTCACCTTCACCACGATCCCGGGCGCCACCGGGAGCAAGTTGGACGCAGGACTCTACCACCCGGCAGCCGCGGAAACTGTAGCCCGCATGCTTGCGGACGGCAAGGACACCGGCGAGCTCTTCGATGAAAAGGTCAACGGGGCGGCCTACATCAGCATCTTCAAACCGATACTGAACGAGACCAGCTGCCACCACTGCCACGGCAGCTCGCGCAAGGTACTCGGAGGACTGCACGTGCGCACTTCGGTCGAATCGGCGGTCCAGATAGCACGGGCGGCACGCAACCAAAGCCTTCTGATCGGAGCGGTCGGCTGCGCGGCCATGATCCTCGCCATCTATTTTCTCTTTCAAGGCATGGTCAACCGGCCGGTGCAGCGACTGCTGGACCTGGCCGGCCGGATGCGCGGCGGCGACCTGAGCCACACGCTCGAGGTGCGAGGCCGCACCGAGATCAGCCACATGACAGGGCGCATGAACCTGGTGAACCAGAACCTGCGCGAGATGATCGGCGAAATGGTCGCCGCCTCGAACAACCTGTCCTCCTCGGCAAGCGAGCAGGCATCTGCCCTGGAGGAAACCAGTGCGTCCCTCGAGGAGATGGCCTCCATGACGCACCGCAACTCGGAAGACGCCCAGGCGGCCGACCAGCTCATGAACGCGGCCAAACACGTGGCCTCCCAGGCCAGCCAGTCCATGTCCCAGTTGACCGAGTCCATGACGAAAATCTCCAGGGCCAGCGAGGAAACATCGAAGATCATCAAGACGATAGACGAGATCGCCTTCCAGACCAACATGCTCGCGCTGAACGCTGCCGTGGAAGCCGCGCGTGCCGGCAGTGCCGGGGCCGGCTTCGCGGTGGTGGCGAACGAAGTCCGGACGCTCGCCATGCGTGCCGCCGAAGCGGCGCGGACCACTTCCGATCTTATTTCGGGAACCGCAAAAAACGTGGATGAAGGCGCCCGTCTCGCCTCCACGACCGCCAAAGCGTTTTCCGAGGTTGGAAGCACGATGGATAAAACCGCGGAGCTGGTGGCGGCCATGGCAGCGGCCTCCAAGGAACAAGCCCTGGGGATCGAACAGATCAACAAGGCCGTAGGCGAAATGGACAAGACCACCCAGAATTTCGCCGCCACGGCCGAGGAACTGGCGGCCTCCGCCGGACAGTTCAAGGTGGAGTCGACATCACTTTCCGTAAGAGCGAACAAGCCTGCCATAACCTCGATCGCGCAAACGGCATCGCCGAGCGAGTGCGAGAGCGCATCTGAATAATGAGGTCGATCCGTGTTTATCCCGGAGGCACCGGCTCTTGACCGGAACCAATTATTTTCTCGTATGCGTCGCTCAAAAAAAAATCTTGACAGGCCAGTTAAAAACGGTAAGCTGAACACCAACTTGGAAAAAAAATGAAACCCAAACCTTTTCGCATAAATCTTAAACGCTGTTCATGGTGTTGGCGGGCCAATCCCACGGGGTAGCCTGCGCGACCGGCAAAAACTGAACTGAACCAAAGGATCGTGGGCAACTCCAGAAAGCCCACGGTCCTTTTTTTATTCACCCGAAAGGCTGCGGGCAGAACCCCCGCAGCCTTTTTGATTTGGCAGAGACGCATGCGGGTCATCCCGAAGAAGGAGGTGGTGGTATGATTCTCTCCCGTTTCCCCGACAAGGCCCAGTACCTGCGGCTCGCCGAAGCTTACCGCGTGGTGCCGGTGTGCACCCAGATTCTCGCCGACACCCTGACGCCGGTGTCGCTTCTCGGCCGCTTTTACGAGGGCAAGGGCCCGATCTTCCTGCTGGAGAGCGTCGAGGGCGGCGAGCGCTGGGCGCGCTACAGCTTCCTCGGGTTCTCCGCCCACCTGATGGTGCGGGTCTTCGCCGACCGGGTGGACATCGAGGAGGCCGGCACGCTGCGCAGCACACCGCACGGCGGCAACCCGTTCCAGGTGCTGCGCGAGTTGCTGGCCCCCTACCGACCGGCCGACGTCTTCGGCCTGCCCCGGTTCTGGGGTGGGCTGGTGGGGCACCTCAACTACGAAATGGTGTCCTTCCTCGAAGCCATCCCGCACCGCTGGCCTGCAGACAAGCCGCTGGCCTGCTTCATGGTCCCGGAGACGGTCCTGATCTTCGACAACGCCCGCCACACGCTCCTGCTCGCGGCGCTCACGTTTCCCAACGGCAACCCCGAGGGCGATTGGGCCGAGGCCGGCGAGCGCCTGGAGCGCGTGCTGGAGAAAATCGCCGCCCCCATGCCGCGCACACCGGTGGCCGCCAGCAGGGGGAGCAATCTCGCATCGCCGGTGGCCGCGGAGGATTTCCGCACCCGGGTGTCCGCCATCAAGGACCACATCCGGGCGGGCGACGTGATCCAGGCGGTGATCTCGCAGCCCTTCACCAGCGAGCAGGCCCCCGATCCCTGGCGGCTCTACCGGGCCATGCGCCACATCAACCCGTCGCCCTATCTCTTCTTCGTGCACCTGGACGACACCGTGCTGGTCGGCTCTTCGCCGGAAACCATGGTGCGCCTCGAAAACGGCATCGCCACCCTGCGGCCCATCGCCGGCACCCGGCCGCGGGGCCGCACGGAGCAGGAGGACCGTCAGCTGGCCGACGACCTGCTGAAAGACGAAAAGGAGCGGGCCGAGCATCTCATGCTGGTCGACCTGGGCCGCAACGACCTGGGACGGGTGGCCGAGATCGGCTCGGTGCAGGTGACCGACCTGATGGTGGTCGAGCGCTACTCCCACGTGATGCACCTGGTGTCCAACATCCGCTGCGACCTGCGCTCGGGGCTGGATGCCTGGGACCTGCTCGCCGCCACCTTTCCGGCGGGCACCCTCTCGGGGGCCCCCAAGGTGCGCGCCATGGAGATCATCGCCGCGCTGGAGGGCGGCCCCCGCGGACCTTACGGCGGCGCAGCAGGCTACCTGTCCTTCAGCGGCAACATGGACATGGCGATCACCATCCGCACCGCCTCCATCATGGACGGCAAGCTCACCGTGCAGGCCGGGGCCGGCATCGTGGCCGACTCCGACCCGGAGCGCGAACGCGTGGAAACCGTAAACAAGGCCAAGGCGTTTCAGAAGGCCTTGGAGCTTACGGCTCAAAACCGATTTTAGGGAGGTCCACCATGCTGGTCATGATCGACAACTTCGATTCCTTTACCTACAACCTCTATCAGTACCTGATGCAGATGGGCGCGGAGGTGCGCGTGGCCCGCAACAACAGCCTGACGCTGGAGGAGCTCGAGGCCCTCGGCCCGCGCGGCCTGGTCATCTCCCCGGGCCCCGGCCGCCCGGAGGACGCCGGCATCACGGTCCCCGCCATCCAGCGCTTTACGGGCCGCATCCCGATCCTCGGGGTCTGCCTGGGGCACCAGGCCATTGCGCTGGCCTTCGGCGGCAAGGTGGTGGCGGCCCGACGGCTGATGCACGGCAAAACCTCTCCGGTCGTTTCCGACGGCCGGGAGCTTTTTCAGGGCGTCCAGAGCCCGTTTCAGGCCATGCGCTACCACTCGCTGGCCGTTGCGCGCGAGTCGCTGCCCGCCTGCCTGGAGGTGACAGCGGAGGCCGATGACGGGGAGATCATGGGCATCCGCCACCGCAGCCACCCCATCGAGGGGCTGCAGTTCCACCCCGAATCCATCATGACCCTGGTCGGCAAACGGCTGCTGCGCAACTTTCTGAAGATGACCCATCAAACGCTCTATGTCTGATGGCTGCCGGCTCGACGGACGCACAACGCAACCCCCGCCCGAACCCTCCCCCGGGGGGGAGGGCAGACAGGGGAGTGAGGAGGATGAATCCATGTTTCGCGACAACCTTCGAAAGATCACCCAGCGCAAGAACCTCACCGCAGACGAGATGGCCGACATGATCGGCGAGGTCTTCACGGGCACGGTCCCGGACGCCCTGATCGGGGGCTTCATGGCCGCACTCGCCACCAAGGGTGAGACCTTTGAGGAACTGGCCGGGGCGGCGCGCGCCATGCGGCGCAAGGCCGCACGCATCCAGGTGTCCGCCCCCGCGGTGGTGGACACCTGCGGCACGGGCGGGGACGGCAGCGGCACCTTCAACATCTCGACCACCACGGCCTTCGTGGTCGCCGGCGGCGGGGTGACCGTGGCCAAGCACGGCAACCGTTCCATCTCCAGCCGCTGCGGCAGCGCGGACCTCATCGAGACGCTGGGCGTCAACCTCAACGCCCCGCCCGACCTCGTCGAGGAGGCCGTGGCCGAGATCGGCATCGGCTTTCTCTTCGCGCCCCTCTACCACGGCGCCATGAAGCACGCGGCCGCCGCCCGCAAGGAACTGGGCATCCGCAGCATCTTCAACATGCTGGGTCCCCTCACCAACCCGGCCGGCGCCAACTGCCAGCTGCTCGGGGTTTACGCGCCCGAGCTGACCGAGATGTTCGCCGAGGCCCTGCGGCTGCTCGGCTCCCGGCGGGCGCTCGTCGTGCACGGCCACGACGGCCTGGACGAGATATCGGTGTGCGCGCCGACCCGCGTGACCGAGTTGAAAGACGGGCTCATCCGCACCTACGACATTGATCCGGAACGCTTCCTGGGCCGGCGGGCGGCACCGGCAGAGGTCGCCGGCGGCGACCCCGCCCGGAACGCCGAGATCACCCGCAAAATCCTCACGGGCGGCAAAGGGGCTTGCCGCGACGTGGTCGTGCTCAACGCCGCCGCCGCTCTGATGGCCGCCGGCAAAGCCGACAGCATAGAGGCGGGGATGCGCCTGGCGGCCGAATCCATCGACTCCGGCGCGGCCCGCCGCAAGCTGGACGAACTGGTCAGCTTCACCCGTCAGGCCGGGTGAAGCGAAGGGGTCGAAGGCCCAAGGGTTCAGGAAACCCCATGCAAGGAACCCCCTGCCATCGGCACAACCTAAAAGGGGAGCATCTCAAAGACCATGGAGAACGAGGGCGCACCACCCGACATTTTGGAACGCATCGTCAAGGCCAAGCAGGCGGAAGTAAGCGCCGCCCAGCGGGAGGTTTCGCTCGACCGGCTGCGGGAGGCGGCCGAGGCACGGCACGATGTCCGGCCGTTCTTTGACGCCCTCAAGGCCCCGGGGCCCTCGGGTGTCAACATCATCGCGGAAATCAAGCGCGCCTCGCCTTCCAAAGGGGTGATCCGCAAGGACCTCGATCCGGACCGGCTGGCAGAGGTCTATGCGGCCGGCGGCGCCCGCGCCATCTCGGTGCTGACCGAAAAAGAATTCTTCCTCGGATCGCCGGAGGACCTGAAGCAGGCCCGTTCATCCTCCGGCCTGCCCGTCCTGCGCAAGGATTTCATCTTCTGCGACTACCAGATCTACGAATCCGCGGCCATGGGAGCCGACGCGGTGCTGTTGATCGCGCGCATCCTTCACCCGCAGAGGCTTGGGGGCCTGATCCAGCTGGCCTCATCCCTGCGGCTGACGGCCCTGGTGGAAATATACACCGAGGCAGACCTCGAGGCCGCCGGCCGCGCCGGCGCTCAGCTGGTCGGTATCAACAACCGCAATTTAAAGTCCTTCGAAACCGATCTCGGCCACACGCTGAAATTCCTGCCCCTGCTGCAGCCGGGCCAGGTGGCCGTGGCGGCGAGCGGGATCAGGACCCGCGAGGACATCCAGCACTACCAGGCGCACGGGGTCTTCAACTTCCTGATCGGCGAAAGCCTGGTCCGTTCAGAAAACCCGGAAGGTTTTCTGAAAATGCTTCAGGGGGGAAAGAGTCATGTCGTTGATTGAGCCGAAACGCAGCACGGCATCCCTGGAGGGCCGGGAGACCGTTCAAGTAAAAGTCTGCGGGCTGACGCGGGTGGATGAGGCCGTGGCCTGCGCCCGGGCCGGCGCTCACGCCGTCGGCTGCGTGTTTTACGCCAAGAGCCCGCGCAGCGTAACCGCCGCCGCCGCGCGGGAGATCCGGCGCGCTCTTCCGCCGGAGGTCGCCTGCGTGGGTGTTTTCGTCGACGAGCCCTTCGAGGGTGTTATGGCGACGGCATCTCAAGCCGGCCTCACCGCCGTCCAGCTTCACGGCAATGAACCGCCGGAGGTTGTTGAGCGGCTGTGCCGCGAAGGACTTTTGGTCATCAAGGCGCTTTTTGCCGACCGCACGCCCGGCCTCGACGAGGCATCGAAGTATTCAGCTTCGGCCTACCTCGTTGAATGCGGGCGGGGGGTGCTTCCAGGTGGAAACGCGCAAGATTGGGACTGGAGCAGAGTCGGCCCTTTCGCCGAGCGCTGTCCACTGATCCTGGCGGGTGGGCTCACCCCTGAAAATGCCGCGCAGGCCGTCTCCGCGGCATGGCCGGACGCGGTCGACGTCAGCTCCGGCGTCGAAGCCGGACCGGGACGAAAAGACATCCGCAAAGTCGAGCAATTCATTGTGGCCGTTGCAACGGCCGGCGCAAGAAGGAGGATATTCGCATGAACCCATCGCACGCGTCTTTGAAGGAGGCTTATGGCCTCCGGCCGGATGCCGCCGGCCATTTCGGGCCCTTCGGCGGCCGCTATGTCGCCGAGACCCTGATGCCGGCCATCATCGAACTGGAGGAGGCCTATCGCCGCATCGGGTCTGACCCGGCGTTCCAGCAGGAGCTCTCCCGTCTGCTGCGGGACTATGCCGGGCGTCCGACCCCTCTGTTTCCGGCCGAACGCCTGACAGCACGGTCCGGCGGGGCGGCCATCTACCTCAAGCGCGAGGACCTGGCCCACACCGGCGCTCACAAGATCAACAACACCGTCGGCCAGGCGCTGCTCGCCCGCTTTATGGGCAAGCGCAAGCTCATCGCCGAAACCGGCGCCGGCCAGCACGGGGTCGCCACCGCCACCACCGCCGCCCTCTTCGGGATGGAATGCCGCATCTTCATGGGGGTGGAGGACATCGGCCGGCAGGCCCCCAATGTCCAGCGCATGCGTCTGCTGGGGGCGGAGGTCGTACCGGTCGCCTCCGGCACGGGCACCCTGAAGGACGCCATGAACGAGGCCATGCGCTTTTGGGTGGAGGCGGTGAGCGACACGTTTTACGTCATCGGCTCGGTGGCCGGCCCCCACCCCTACCCCATGATGGTGCGTGATTTTCAAAGGGTAATCGGCGACGAAGTCAAGCAGCAGATGCAGGCCTGCGCCGGTCGACTGCCGGATGCCCTCATCGCCTGCGTCGGCGGCGGCAGCAACGCCATGGGGTTGTTTCACCCGTTCCTGGAGGACCCGGTCGAACTTGTCGGGGTGGAGGCGGCCGGCAGGGGGATCGGCACCGGCAAGCACGCGGCCGCCCTCGGCGCGGGCAGCGTGGGGGTGCTGCACGGCTCCAAGTCCTATCTCCTTCAGGATGCCGACGGACAGATCCGGGAAGCCCACTCCATCTCGGCCGGCTTGGACTATCCGGGCGTCGGCCCCGAACACGCCTTCCTGAAAGAGACGGCGCGCGCGCGCTACGTTTCGATCACCGACGACGAAGCCCTGCAGGCCTTCCAGGCCCTGTGCCGCCTGGAGGGCATCATCCCGGCGCTGGAAAGCTCCCACGCCCTGGCCTGGGCCATGCGGGAGGCCGGCCGGCGCCCGAAGCAGGACCTGCTCGTGGTCAACCTCTCAGGCCGCGGCGACAAGGACCTCGGCATTGTGGCCCCGCTTCTGGTGGATCGGAAGGAGGAACAGGCGTCATGAACCGGATCGATGCAGCTTTCGAACAATTGGCCCGCAAAAAGGAAAAAGCCTTGGTGGGGTTTGTCACGGCCGGCGACCCCGACACGGGGCAGTCTCTCAAACTGGTTTCCGCCATGTGCGCGGCCGGCCTGGACGTGCTGGAGCTGGGAGTGCCGTTTTCGGACCCGACCGCGGACGGCCCGGTGATCCAGCGCTCCTCCGCGCGGGCCCTTGCGGCCGGGATTGGCCTGGGCCAGGTTTTGGGCATGATCGAAGCGCTGCGCCGGCGCACGCAGATCCCGATCATCGTCTTCAGCTACTACAACCCTATCCACGCATACGGTGCCGCGGGCTTTCACCGCGACGCACTGAACGCCGGCGCGGATGGCGTCCTGCTGGTGGACGTGCCTCCGGAGGAGTCCGGCGAGCTGACCGCCCAGTGGCCGGACGACCGCCTGTGCCTGATCCGCCTGACGACGCCCACCACTCCGCCGGAGCGCATGCAGCGGATCGCCGCCTCCGCCTCCGGCTTCATCTACCACGTCTCCAAGCTGGGGGTCACGGGCAGCCAGGGGTTGCCGCTGGAGGAAATCGGCCGCAAGGTTAAGCAGCTGCGCTCCGTCACGAATCTCCCGGTCTGCGTGGGTTTCGGAATCTCGACCCCGATAGAGGTCGCCGCTGTCGCCGCCCTCTGCGACGGGGTGGTGATCGGCAGCGCGTTCGAGCGGCTGATCGAGGAAAATATCGGAAAACCGGATCTGCCGGACCTCCTCGCCGCCCGGGTCTCCGCTCTCAAGCACGAAACCCGCCTTCCTTCCTCTTGATCACCCGTGCGCCATGATTTAGGATCAGCTCGGATCATGGCGCACGGCGGTGTGACTGCCCAGGGTTCAGGGTTCGGGGAATCAGCGAGCACAGAAGGCATAATCATCGGCCTCCTTCCGCCTGAACGAATCCGGCCGGCGGCGATCTGCTCCCGGCAACTGCTTCTTTCCTGAACCCTTGAGCCCCGAACCCTTGCCGAGACCTTAGTGCTTACCCTTCTTTTTGGAATTATGGTGATGGCAATCCACTGGCACACGCAATCGGCCGAAAGCGTACTGAGGCATTGGTCCTCCTCCGAGGCCGGCCTTGTTGCAACGGAAGCGGCTGAGCGGCTGAGGACCCATGGGTTCAACACGCTTACGGAGCGCCGCGGCAAAGGGCCGCTCGCCATGCTCTGGAACCAGTTCACCGAGACCATGGTGTTGATCCTGATCGCCGCCGGGGTCATCTCGGCCTTTCTCGGAAAGGGCACCGAGACCGCGGCCATCCTCGCCATCGTGGTGCTCTTCGCGGTCCTCGGCTTCGTCCAGGAGTACCGCGCCGAGCGGGCCATGGCGGCGCTGAAGCAGCTGGCCGTACCGGTGGTCCGTGTCCGCCGCGACGAAGAACTGCGCGAGATGTCCGCCCGCGAACTGGTGCCGGGAGACATTGTCCTGCTGGAGGCGGGCAGCGCGGTGCCCGCCGACCTGCGCCTGCTGGAAAGCGCCGGCCTGCGCATCCAGGAGGCGGCGCTGACGGGCGAGTCCGAGCCCGTCGAAAAAACGGCGGATGCGATTCCCGAGGCCGAGTTGCCTCTGGGAGACCGCCGCAACATGGCCTACCTGGGGACGTCCGTGACCTACGGCCGCGGCAGCGCCGTCGTAACCGCCACCGGGATGAAAACCGAGCTTGGGAAAATTGCCGACCTCATCCAGAACGTGACCCCGGGAAAAACCCCCCTGCAGCAGCGCCTCGACCAGGTCGGCAAGGCCCTCGCGGCCGGCGGCGGCATCGCAGCCCTGTTGGTGCTGCTGGTCGGCTGGTTGAGCGGCGAGCCCCTGGTCGACATGTTCCTCACGGCGGTCAGCGTGGCCGTGGCGGTGGTGCCCGAGGGGCTGCCGGCGGTGGTCACTATCACCCTCGCCCTCGGCGCCCAGCGCATGCTGCGACGCAACGCCCTGATCCGCAACCTGCCGGCCGCAGAAACCCTCGGGGCGGTCACCGTGATCTGCTCGGACAAGACCGGCACCCTCACCGAGAACCGCATGACGGTGACGGTGGTCGACGCAGCCGGCGAACGGCTGAACCTGATGGAGAACCTCCGCCGCCGCGCCCCGACCGTGACGGCGGACGAATGCCGCATCTCCGCCGACTGGGACCTGCCGCTGCCCATCCGCCTGACACTGGCCGCCGGCGCCCTGTGCAACGATGCCGTCCTCAAACCCGATCCCGGCCCGGGGTGCTTTCACGCCATCGGCGACCCGACCGAGGGCGCGCTGTTGGTGGCAGCGGCCCGCAGCGGCATGCTCCCGTCCCGCCTGCAGGCGGCGGCACCGCGCATGTCCGAGGTGCCGTTTGATTCGAACCGCAAGCGCATGACGACCGTGCATCGGCTCCACACCAACGAAACCGGTCCGGGAGGGCTTTTCCCGCGGATGGAAGCGGGCCCCGTGGCGTTCACCAAGGGCGCCGTGGACGACCTTTTGGCCCTGACCACGCGGGTCTGGACCGGCGAAGGGCCGGAGCCGCTCACCGCTGCACTGCGCCAGCACATCCTCGCGACGAACGACCACCTGGCCCAGGCCGGGATGCGGGTGCTGGGAGTAGCCTGCCGGACGCTCGACGCCTTCCCCGCGGCCGGGGGCGCCGAGGCCCTTGAGCGCGAG
>Ga0210104_1000031_pt1 | contig 18558 bp, 16 predicted proteins | sample RushSE_TuleA_D2_FD_185567 | JGI IMG/M metagenome (GOLD analysis project Ga0210104, IMG submission 185567) | Wetland microbial communities from San Francisco Bay, California, USA, that impact long-term carbon sequestration - RushSE_TuleA_D2 (SPAdes) | ecosystem: Environmental > Aquatic > Marine >...
TGTGGATCGTCATCGCCCGCGCGGTGCTCTCGTGGGTGAACCCCGATCCATACAACCCCATCGTCCGGTTCATTAACAACACGACTGAACCGGTACTTCGCCAGATCCGCCGGCGGCTGCCGGTCGTCTTCGGCGGAGTCGACCTATCGCCGGTCATTGTCATCATGGCGATCATGTTTCTGGAAAATTTTGCCGTGGCGAGCCTTTACGAATTCGCCGCCGGCATGCGTTAGGCAGCCAAAGAGGAGAGTCCGACATGGCGCTCACACCTTTAGACATCCAGCAGCAACGCTTCCGGATCGGGTTCCGCGGGTACGACGCCAAAGAGGTCGAAACATTTCTCGAGCAGGCGGCCAACGCCTGCGAAGACCTGCAGCGCGAAAACCTGCGCCTGACAGACGAGGTGAAAAAAATGCAGGGCGAGAAAGGGGAGTACCAGCGACGCGAGGGGACCTTCAAGCGCGCCCTGCTGCACTCCCAAAAAGTCCTGGATCAAATGCAGGAAAACGCACGCCGGCAGGCGGACGTCATCGTGGCCGAGGCTCAGACCAAGGCGGACAAGCTGCTGCAGCATGCCCAGAACCGGATGGCTCAGCTCCAAGAAGCCATCGCCGACCTGAAGCGGCAGCGGGTGCAGGTCGAAGCGGAGATCACTTTCGTGATCGAGTCTCACCGTCGGTTGCTGGAGGCGGGGCGCGAAGCCACCCGGGAGCTCGACCAGCACGACGAAAAGCTCAAGATCCTGAAAGCATCAAAATAAGCCGGCAGCGGAGGAACCATTGGGCGCAGGCGCCGCCCCCGTCTGGTTTGCAGCCGGCCATAACTGGAACTGAGAGAATTTCATGGCGAAAATCGACGCGTTTTTCAAGCTGATGCACGAGCAGGGCGCTTCCGACCTGCACCTGGTGGCCGGGCAGCCCCCGGCGCTGCGCATCCGGGGCGAAGTCGAGCGGGTCAAGTACAAGGTGCTGACCAGCGACGACCTGCGGGCCATGCTCTACGAAATCACCGCTGAGCACAAGATCAAGGTCTTCGAGGAAACGGGCGACGTGGATTTCGGCTACGAAATCCCCGGCCTGGCCCGCTACCGCGCGAACTACTTCATGCAAAAAAACGGGGTGGGCGCGGTATTCCGGGAAATCCCCAACGCGATCATGACCGCCGAGCAGCTCGGCTTGCCGCCGGTGGTGTCCAAGCTGGCCATGCTGCCCCGCGGCCTGATACTGGTGACCGGGCCCACCGGCAGCGGCAAATCCACGACCCTCGCCTCCGTGGTCGATGTGGCCAACCGCAACCGCAAAGACCACATCATCACCGTCGAGGACCCCATCGAATTCGTCCACCAGAGCCAGGGCTGCATCATCAACCAGCGCGAGGTCGGCGTTCACACCAAGAGCTTTTCCGCTGCCTTGAGAGGAGCGCTGCGCGAAGACCCGGACATCATTCTGGTCGGCGAAATGCGCGATCTCGAAACGATCTCGCTCGCGGTCGAGGCGGCCACCACCGGCCACCTCGTCTTTTCGACCCTGCACACCTCCAGCGCCTCCAAGACCGTCGACCGCGTGATCGAGGTCTTTCCGGCCCAGGAGCAGGGCCTGATCCGGTCGACCCTGGCCGACGGCTTGCGCGCGGTCATCTCTCAGGTGCTCTTCAAGCGCATCGACAAGATCGGGCGCACGGTGGCGCTTGAAGTCATGATCGCCACCCCCGGCGTGCGGAACCTGATCCGGGAAGGCAAGAGCCACCAGATCCCCTCCATGATCCAGACGGGGAAAAAATACGGCATGACGCTGCTGGACGACTCGATCATGGACCTGTTCAAGCGCGGTGTCATCAGCGCCGAGGACGCCTACGCCAAGTCCAACGACAAAGCGCGCTTCCGTCCGCTGCTGAGGGGCAACCCCGTAGATTTCACGGAGGCATGATTCCGCATTGCCATGCGAAAAGAGGGATAAGTGAAAAAGCAGGAAATCGACCACATCCTGGTCAAGATGCTCGACTCGCACCGCGAGGTGTCCGACCTGAACTTTACGGTCGGCAAACCCATGCAGGTGGAGAGCGCCGGCGAACTCGTGCCGGTGGAAATCCGCAACAGCGCCAAGCCCCTCACCGCCTTTCAGACCGAGGTGATCGCGCTGAACATGATCAACCAGGACCGCCGGCTCACCGAGGCCTTTCTCAAGACCGGCTCCTGCGACCTGTCCTACGCACTGCCCGGCAAGGCCCGCTTCCGGGTCAACATTTTTTCCCAGAGCGGCAACGTCTCCATCGTCTGCCGCAAGCTGGAGTCCAAGATCCCCACCGTCGAGGAACGCGGACTGCCCAAAACGATGTTCCAGGTCGCCAAGGAAAAAAACGGAATCGTTTTCGTCACCGGCGCCACGGGCTCCGGCAAGACCACCACGCTGGCCGCGATCCTGGACGACATCAACGAGCGCCGCTCGGTGCACATCGTCACCCTCGAGGACCCGGTGGAGTACCAGCACCCCCACAAGAAGGCCACCTTCAACCAGCGGGAGCTCGGCATGGACTTCGACCACTATGCCGGCGGCCTGCGCGCCGCCCTGCGCCAGGCCCCCAAGGTGATTCTGGTGGGTGAAATGCGCGACCGCGAGACGGTCGAAATCGGCCTGAGCGCTTCGGAAACCGGCCACCTGGTGCTGACCACCCTGCACACCACGGATGCGGGGTCCACCATCAACCGCATCCTCGGCATGTTCCCCAACGAGGACGAGCAGCAGATCCGGATCCGCCTGGCGGATTCCCTGCGCTGGATCGTCTGCCAGCGGCTGCTGCCGAAGGTGGGCGGCGGACGGGTCGCCACGTTTGAGATCCTGGGCACCAGTCTGCGGGTCAAAGACGCCATCCTCAACGGCGAGTCCGAGGGCAAAACGTTCTACGACATCATGGAGGCCGGCAATGCCTTCGGGATGGTGACCTTCGACCAGCATCTGGTTTCGCTCTTCGAGCAGGGAATGATCACCCAGGAGACCGCCATGGCCTACGCCTCCCACCGCGGTGCGGTGGGCCGGGGTATCGACATGATCAAGAGCGCGCGCGGCGAGGCCACCACCGACATCGGCAAGCTGGAGATCGACAAGGCCTACACGAAAATGATCTGAGCTCATGGCTCGAGGGCGGAACCCGCCTCGCGCCGCAGAAAACGGACATGCGCATGAACATCATCTGCACCCACTGCAAGAGTCAATTTAAAATCGCCGACGACAAGATTCCGGCAGGGCGATCCGCATCGTTCCCGTGCCCGAAATGCCGCACTCGCATCACCGTCGGCGCCGAACCCGCCGCGCCCGAGGGCAAGGTGTCTCTCAACGAGGTCGACACGAGCGGTTACAACCCGGCCGACCGGCCCTTTGATTTCGTCGAGGAGGAAGGCAAAACCGCCCTGGTGTGCGAGCAGCATCCGCTGCTCAAGAAGCCGATCATCGAAAGCCTGGAGCTGATGGAGTACCAGATCACCGTGGCGGAAAACGCGCGGGATGCCCTCAAGCGCATGCGCTATCACGTCTATGACATCGTGGTGGTGGACGAGGATTTCGACACCGACAACCCGGAGGCGAACGGCGTCCTGATCTACCTCGAACGCCTGGGCATGTCCCTGCGCCGCAACATCTTCGTCGCCCTGGTCTCGAGCCGGCACCGCACCATGGACAACATGACGGCTTTCCTGAAGAGCGTCAACCTGATCGTCAACTCCAAAAACATCGAGGACTTTCCCAAGATCTTGAGCCGCGGCCTTACCGATCACCTCACCTTCTACCGGGTGTTCCGTGAAAAGCTCAAGGAGACCGGGCGAGCCTGAGTCGATGAAAGCGCCTATAGTGCCCAAAGTGGAAAGCAAGGCTGGAAATTCGGCCGACCCGGACCCCGCAATTCATACCTGAACGTAGGACCCCTGACACAAATACTTGCCAGACCGTTTTCCCATCTGTATTATTTCCGCCTCCGGATACGACTTTTTCTGACCTTCAAGAGGAGGGCATTCCATTGAAACCCTATACAAACGCCGTCGAAGACGGCGTTTACCAGATCACTCTCAATCCGCCGCTGGAGGGCTTTGCAGACTTTATCAGTGTCTGGCTGGTCAAGGGGCCCCCGACCTTTCTGGTCGATGTCGGCCCCGCTTCAACCGCGGCTCAGCTCGCCCACGCCATAGAAACGCTCGGTTTCTCCCGGCTGGACTACATTCTGCTCACCCATATCCATCTCGACCATGCCGGTGCCGTGGGCCAGATCGCCGGCCGCTTCAGGACGGCCAAAGTCGTCTGCCACGCGAAAGGCATTCCCCATCTGGTTGACCCGGCCAAGCTCTGGGAGGGCACGCGCAAGGTGCTGGGGCCGGTGGCGGATGGCTACGGCCCACTCGAGCCGCTGCCGGCCGAGCGGTTTGTCGCCGCCCAGGGCTTCGCGGCCGACGGCATCGAAGCCGTGATCACACCGGGGCACGCCTCGCATCATGTCAGCTATTTTTCACCTGCCGCGCTTTTTGCCGGGGAAGCCTGCGGCGTGCACTATGCGCTGCCCGGAGGCCGTGACTACATGCGGCCGGCCACCCCGCCCACGTTTTTCATGAACACCGCTCTGGACAGCATCGATGCGCTCATGGCGCGCGCGCCGGGCCGAATGGTGGTGGGTCATTTCGGGATGAAGCCGAACGGCGCCGACCTGCTGCGCCGTCACCGCGGGCAGCTTCTCTTCTGGGAGCAGTGGATGTCCGCCCGCATCGGACAGTGTGCGGCGGATGAGGCGGTGCCATGCTGCGTGGAGGGACTTCTCGCGGAGGACCCGCTGCTGGGCGCGTTCAGTCTTTTCCCCCGGCCGGCTCAGGAACGGGAACGGTATTTTCTGAAAAACAGCGTCAGCGGGTTTTTGGGGTGGCTGGCCGCTCAAAAAGACCGAGCAGCCAGCCACCCCAAAAACCCCTCATGAATTCATAATCGCATCGACGACCTTGACCGTCGCCGCGGTGTTCGCAACGTCGTGGACGCGCACGATGTGGGCGCCGTTGAGAACCGCGGCCGTCACGGCGGCCTGGGTGCCGGTTTCCACCACCGGCAGACTCGCGGGGATGTCCTTCGCACCGTCCGGTTTGACCAGGCGACGGATAAACGACTTGCGGGAGGGGCCTACGAGGATGGGCAGATCCAGGTCCGCAAACTCCTGCAGGCGCTTGATCAGCTGCAGGTTGTGCTCCGGGGTTTTGCCGAAACCGATTCCCGGGTCCACGATGAGTCTTTCGCGCGGGATGCCCCGTCCTTCGGCAAACGCCGCCGCTTCTCTTAAAAATCCACGGATGTCGGTCACCAGTTCGTCATAATGCGGGGCCACCTGCATGCTCCGCGGCTCCCCCCGCATGTGCATGAGGATCACCGGCACCCCGAACTCGGCGGCGACCCCGGCCAGGTCCGGATCGAAGCGCAGCGCGGAGATGTCGTTGATCATGGCGGCACCCGCTTCGAGCGCCCGCCGCGCCACCGCTGCCTTGGTGGTGTCGACGCTGATCGGGATCCGGACGCGCGCCGCCAGCGCGGCGATCGCGGGCACCACGCGCCGGGTCTCCTCTTCAATCGCGACCGGCTCCGAAAAAGGCCGGGTCGACTCACCGCCGATATCGATGATGTCCGCCCCTTCAGCGGCCAGCCGCTCCCCCTGAGCCACGGCAGCCGCAGCGTCGTAAAAGCGACCACCGTCTGAAAACGAGTCGGGGGTCACATTCACCACGCCCATGATGCAGGTCCGGCGACCCAGGTCGAGCACATGCCGGTCCCAGGCCAGACGGTAGACGGTGCGGCCGGACATCAGGAGACCAGCTCCGGCTTGGCCTCCTCGGGCGGGGGGGATTCCTGGCGGGGAGGAGGCGGTTCCTCGTCCTCCTCGATTTTTTTGGAAGGCAGCTGGATGCCGGGCCGCATGCCGAAGATGATCGCATCCAGCTCTTTGCCCATGATGGTCTCCTTTTCGAGGAGTTCATCGGACAGCTTGTGCAGGATATCCAGGTTGTCTTGGATGACCTTGCAGGCGCACTCGTAGGCTTTTTTGATCAATCGGTTGATCTCGTCGTCTATTTTCTGAGCGGTGGCATCCGAATAATCGCGGTGCTGCACGATCTCTCGACCGAGGAAGACATGCTCCTCGCCCTTGGAGTAGTTGAGCGGCCCGAGGGAGTCGCTCATGCCCCAGCGTCGTACCATCTGCTCGGCCAGGGCCGTGGCCTGCTTGATGTCGTTGGCGGCGCCGGTGCTGATGCGGTGAAAAACGATCTCTTCCGCCGCGCGGCCGCCATACGCCACCGACAGCTCGCTTTCCAACTGGTCGCGGAACTTGAAGTCGCGCTCCTCGGGCAGAAACCACGTGACCCCCGCCGCGCGGCCGCGGGGGATGATCGTGACCTTGTTGACCGCATCGGTTTCCGGCAGAAAGCGCGCCACCAGGGCGTGGCCGCCCTCGTGGTAGGCCGTCACCTTGCGGTCCTCCTCCTTGATCACCTTGGATTTGCGCTCAAGCCCCATGTAGACTTTATCTTTGGCGTCCTCGAAATCCGGCATACCCACCCGTTCCTTGCCGCGTTTGGCGGCCAGAAGCGCGGCCTCGTTTACCAAGTTCTCCAAGTCGGCCCCCGAAAATCCGGGAGTCCCCTTGGCCAGGGTGAGCACGCTCACGTCCTGAGCGACGGGGGTCTTGCGCATGTGGACGTTCAGAATCATCTGGCGGCCCTTGATGTCCGGCAGCGAAACCACCACCTGGCGGTCAAACCGGCCCGGCCGAAGCAGGGCCGGGTCGAGAACGTCGGGCCGGTTGGTGGCCGATATGAGGATCACGCCCTCGTTGGACTCGAAGCCGTCCATCTCGACCAGCAGCTGGTTCAAGGTCTGCTCCCGCTCGTCGTGTCCTCCGCCCAATCCCGCACCGCGATGCCGGCCCACGGCGTCGATCTCATCGATGAAAATGATGCAAGGGGCGTTTTTTTTGCCCTGAACGAATAGGTCTCGCACGCGGGAGGCGCCGACGCCGACGAACATCTCCACGAAGTCGGAGCCGCTGATGCTGAAGAAGGGAACCCCTGCCTCGCCCGCGATCGCCCGGGCAAGAAGCGTTTTCCCGGTTCCCGGGGGGCCCATCAGCAGGACCCCTTTGGGGATCCGGCCGCCCAAGCGGGTGAACTTTTTAGGGTCTTTGAGAAAATCGACGATTTCCTGGAGTTCTTCCTTGGCCTCGTCGATCCCGGCCACGTCGGCGAAGGTGACCTTCTCCGAGGTGTCCGTCATGAGGCGCGCCCGGCTTTTGCCGAAGGAAAGGGCCTTGCCGCCGCCGGACTGCATCTGGCGCATGAAAAAGACCCACACCCCGATCAGCACGAGCATGGGGAACCACGACACCAACAGCGACATGTACCACGGCGACTCGGATTCCGGCTTGGCGCTGATGATCACCCGCTTCTGCCGCAGCAGGCCCATCAGTTCGGGATCCGGCGGCGCATAGACCTTGAAGCGGGACCGGTTGACGTCGGTCACGTAGAGTTCCTTCCCCTGAATGACGACCTCCGCCACCCGGTCTTCGCTCACCAAGGACAGGAACTGGGAATAATTGAGAGTCGCTTCGCTCAGGTGCTGCTGACTGAATAGATTGTAGAGCATGACCATCATCAGGGTGATGACCAGCCACAACGCCAGGTTTTTGTAGAACGGGTTCAACGCCGATTACCTCCTAAAATTGTCGCCGGGAAAGAAACCGGCCTTCAAAAGTGTGAGTATTCCGCATCTCATGAATAATTTCAAGTACCATCTGCTGCAGGGAGGGCGTCTTTCGGAAGGTTGGTACCTAATCTCTTACAGTAACCACATCCCGTAGTTTCGCAAGCGACAGCTCGGCCTTGAGCACGGTCCGGGTATGATGACCCACCCGTGCCTGCTGGTCGATCCGATAGCCGGACACCCAAAGAATGCGGCCGGCGCTGACGAGCAGCGGGCAGTACCGTCGCACGGCGGACGGAACCTTGTGATCGTTGAAAAATTTTTTTAATTTCTGCGTCCCGCCGGCGCCAAGCGGCGCAAAGCGGTCGCCGGGCCGCCGGTTGCGAACGGTCACGGGGAAATGAACGGCGTCCCGGTCCAGAAAGGCTGTCTGCGGCTCCGCCGCCTTCGGATCCGCCACCGCGTCGCGGGGCACTTCGCTCAACGAAATGCGATCGCCGGTCTCCTGGATGGTGAGCACGCCGCATCCCGAAAGCGTATATTCGTATTCCTCAGGGGGCTCTCTCTGCAGGGCGGGCACGCCGGCGGCCGCTCGCCGCTCAAAGACCAGTTCATCCTGCTCGATCCGCACGCGGACATCCCCCGGCAGGTGCAGCGGGCCCGCCTTGCCGCGACGCCGGGACAGTTGGATGATCTGCTCGATGTGAACAAAGCCGATGCGGCGGAGGTCTCCCTGCACGCTTCGAACCGCCGCGCGGACGATGCGGCGCGCGGCCGCGAGCGGCATTTGGCCGAAGTCGGCCGCAGCGATCGTCAACCGTCCCGGGCTACGGCCCATTGTCATGCGCGCCATGACGGGTTTCAGAAGTCCCTCGATCCAGTCGTCTTCGTCCGCCAGGACTTCGGCCGTCCGGCTGAGGATGGCGCGCACCCCCGGCCGGTAGTCGCTCTCCAGCAGAGGAAACAGCCGGTGGCGGATGCGGTTGCGCAGGATGGCGGTGTCGGTGTTCGTTCGGTCGGTCAGGAAGGGCAGTTTCCTGTTCCGCAGATACTGCTCGATGTCGCTGCGCGTAGCCCGAATCAGCGGACGAATGTAAACCCCTTCCCGGATCGGCCGGATGCTTCCCAAACCGAGCGGGCCGCTGCCGCGCAGCAAGTTCAAGAGCAGGGTTTCGGCGTTGTCGTCGGCGTGATGCCCCAAGGCCACCTTGGCGTAGCCATGCCGTCCGGCCGTCTTTCGCAAGAAATCGTAGCGAGCCTCGCGCGCGGCCTCCTCGAGCGACAGATGCGATCGCCGTTGCATCCCAGCCACGTCGGCCCGCTCCACGTAAACATCGAGACCGAGCCCCTCGGCCATGGATCGAACAAAGTCCGCATCAGCCTCCGCTTCAGGCCGCAGGCCGTGATCCAGGTGGGCCACCCCCAGGCGCAGCCGTTCCGCCGAAGCCCGCGCCGCCAGCAGGTGCAGCAACGCCACCGAGTCCGGTCCGCCGGAAACTCCGACCAGGATGCAATCGCCGTCGGCAATCAGCCCGTGCCGGGCAATGACTTCGTCGGCAAGGCGGTCCAGACGGACAGTGGGGCGGGCTTCGGAATGATGCTTCATAAAAATGGCACCGGAAAACTTCTGTGGGGGGATGGACTCCGTCGCGGGGCAACGCCAAAATCCCCAACCAGTTCAAATCAATACGTTTGTTTACGGCAAGCGCTTTCACAAGTCAACCGGCAACCGGGATTTGCGACTCCGCCCGCTTTTTACTTGAAAAAAAATATTTTGGGCGTATGGTATGTGAAATGGATGGCGAGCCACACGCGTGCGCGTTCCCCGATTCGCCATCCGCCGTGAAAAACAATGCCTCATCCCGGGGTTTTGGGACGTGTGGCCTGGATTCATCCGGCCGGTCGCCACGCAACAGACGGTCACGAACCTCGTCAGATCCGGAAGGAAGCAGCGATAAGTGATTCAGGCTGTGTCGTGGATTGTTTCCGAACCGCGATGGTTCAGGACACACGTCCCAAAGCCCCGGGATGGGCGTTCCGCCCCGCCTCCCATCGGCTGCCCCCAAGTAAGCCTCTATTTTACCGATAATAAATAGTTTTCTGCGTCTTGACATCTTGACCACTGGCCTTATTTTTTGGCTCAATTTGAAGCATCCCATCTTAGGGGCAGGTGCTATGTCCGAAACACGAAAAGTGAAGATTCTTTCCCCGGAGGAGGACGAACCCATCCTCCATTCGGCTGATCCATCGGGGCCGGGAGCCGAGAACGGCCGGGATGGGAACGATGCGACCTCAGAGGCGGCCGGGAGCAGTTCGGAGGATCGGGTTAAGGACCTGGAAACCGCCCTCGAAGCCAAGGAGAAAGAGTCCAGGGAGAACTATGACAGGCTGCTGCGGGTAACGGCTGAATTTGAAAACTACAAGAAACGCATGTCCCGCGAAATGGATGATTTTCGAAAGTATGCCACCCAATCCCTCATCAAGGAAATGCTTTCGGTTGTCGATCACATCGAACTGGCCCTGCAGGCGGCGTCTGCCGCCCCCGGCAACAAGCTGACGGAGGGTCTGAACCTCACGCTGAAGGAGTTGTTGCGGATCCTGGGAAAGTTCAACGTGACGCCCATCGACACGCTCGGGAAACCCTTCAACCCTGAATTCCACGAAGCCATATTGCGGGAGGCGTCCGACGAGTGCTCGGAAAACACCGTGGTGAGGGAAATGCAGAAGGGCTACATGATCAATGAGCGGCTCTTGCGGCCCGCCTTGGTAGCCGTGGCCGTTCCAAAGGAGAAGACCGGCCGAAGGGACGCGGATGATGGTTCTATCTGAAAAATTTTTTCAAAATAAATTGCAAATGATAACAATCTAAGGAGGACCAAAGGTATGCCGAAGGTTATCGGAATTGATCTGGGCACCACCAACTCGTGCGTGGCAATCATGGAAGGGAGCGACCCGAATGTCATCACCAACCCCGAAGGCGGCCGCACGACGCCGTCGGTGGTCGCTATCACCGAAAACGGCGAACGCCTCGTTGGCCAGATCGCCAAACGCCAGGCGATCACCAACCCTGAGAACACGGTTTTCGGAGTAAAGCGACTGATCGGGCGCAAATACGCGTCCAAGATCGTGCAATACGACAAGAAGGTGCTGCCCTACAAGATAGACGAAGCGCCCAATGGCGACGCCCGCCTTACCATCCGGGGAAAACCCTACAGCCCGGCGGAGATCTCATCGTTCATTCTCGCGTTCATCAAGAAATACGCAGAAGACTACCTGGGCGAGAAGGTGAGCGACGCCGTTATCACGGTGCCGGCATACTTTGACGACAGCCAGCGACAGGCCACCAAGGATGCGGGCAAGATCGCCGGCTTGAATGTGCTGCGTATCATCAACGAGCCGACTGCGGCGGCACTCGCCTACGGGATGGACAAGAAGAAAGAGGAGAAGATCGCGGTCTTCGACCTGGGCGGCGGGACCTTCGACATCTCCGTGCTGGAGATCGGCGAAGGCGTGTTCGAGGTCAAGGCCACCAACGGCGACACGCACCTGGGCGGCGACGACTTCGACATGCGTTTGATCACCTACCTGGCGGACGAGTTCAAAAAGGACCAGGGCATCGATCTGCGCAACGACAAGATGGCGCTGCAGCGGCTCAAGGAAGCTGCCGAAAAGGCCAAGATTGAGCTATCCACTTCCATGGAAACCGACATCAACCTGCCGTTCATCACGGCGGATGCCAGCGGACCCAAGCATCTGAACATAAAGATCACGCGCGCCAAGCTCGAAGGGCTGGTGAACGAACTGCTGGACAAGCTGGAGGAACCCTGCCGCATCTGCATGAAGGATGCCGGGCTGAGCCCGCGCGAAATTCACGAAGTGATCCTGGTGGGCGGCATGACCCGCATGCCCGCCGTGGTGGAGCGGGTGCGCCGGATCTTCGGCAAGGAGCCGCACAAGGGAGTCAACCCGGATGAAGTGGTGGCCGTGGGCGCCGCCATCCAGGGCGCCGTGTTGAAGGGTGACGTCAAGGACGTGCTGCTGCTCGATGTCACACCGCTGTCCCTCGGCATTGAAACCCTGGGCGGCGTCATGACCAAGCTCATTGAAAAGAACACCACCATCCCCACGCGCAAAAGCCAGATCTTCTCGACGGCGAGCGACAGCCAGCCGGCGGTTTCGATCCATGTCCTCCAGGGCGAACGGGAGATGGCGTCCAACAACAAGACCCTGGGGCGCTTCGAGCTGGTCGGCATCCCGCCGGCCCCGCGAGGGGTGCCGCAGATCGAAGTCACTTTCGACATCGACGCGAACGGCATTGTGAACGTGTCGGCCAAGGACAAGGCCACCAGCAAGGAGCAGTCGATCCAGATTACGGCCTCCTCCGGGTTGAACAAGGAAGAAATCGATAAGCTGATCAAGGATGCCGAAATGCATGTGGACGAAGACCGCAAGAAGCGTGAGCTGGTGGATGCGAGAAACCACGCTGATGCGTTGATTTACTCTACGGAGCGTTCCATCAAGGATTTGGGTGAGAAAATCGACCAGGCCACCAAGACCAAGGTGGAGGAAGCCGCCGAGAAGCTGCGCAAGGCAATGGAAGGCGACAACGCGGAGGATATCAAACGCCTGAGTGAAGAACTGACGAGCGCCTCGCACAAGCTGGCAGAGGCCATGTACCAGCAGGCGTCCCAGGCCGAGGGCCAGAAGCAGGATGCCCAATCCGCCGGAGGCGCACGGGCGGCCAAACCGGATGAAGACGTCGTCGATGCCGATTTCGAAGAGGTCAAAGACGACAAGAACAAATAAGTCGGCAGCGGCCGACCTGAAAAACCCGCGGCAGCCTAAAGCTCCCGCGGGTTTTTTTGTTCATGCGCGACACCCGCAGGGAGGCACGTCACCGGAAAACCCCGATTGTGCGCCGCCGGTGGAAACACTGAACCGCGTGGACATCCTCGCCCGGGCCCGCCGTTCGATCACGCCGATCGCCTGTCGTTCCACGCCGGCGTCTTTACAACCAGCCCGGGAATGTTAATTGTTCGCATTACAGTGGTTGTCAAAATAACGTTCCGATTGTCGGACGTTAGTTAGTTACAACCACTTATGCCGCCATCCTCTTTTTCGGAACATTATTATGACCAGCGGTATATTTACCAACGCGACGTCTACCAAAGGAGGTTCGTAATGGAAATGAAAAAAATTCTGTGGCCCACCGATTTTTCAAGCATATCCCAGCAGGCGCTGCCCTATGTGAAATCCCTGACCGAGCAATACGGCGCAGAGATTCACGTGCTCTACGTCATAGAGGACGTCGCCCATCACGACGGGTGGTACGGGGCGTTCGAGCAGAAACGTGTGCAGGAGCTCATGGATCACGCCTCTAAAACGGCGGGCAAGCGGCTGGGACAGATCTGCGAAAAATACCTGGACAGCTGCCCCCTTTACATCAAGCACGTGGCCGTGGGCGATCCGGCCAAGGAAATCCTCAAGCTGATCGACAAGGAAAAGGTGGATTTGGTCGTGATGGCGAGCCACGGCGCGAAGGGCAATTTCCGATTCGGCAGTGTGACGGAGAAAGTGCTGAAGACCTCGTCGGTGCCGGTCACCGTCGTGCCGGTGGAACCGTCAAAATAAGGCAAGGCACCGTTGCCCGGGAAGACTATAATTCAATGCCCGGGTAGGGTCTGGTGGGAGGGGCATCTTGCCGTGACCATACTAGCGGGAGCCTGCGCCGCCGATATAATTTTGGCTGCGGGGGCCGGGAGCCACCACCACACCCGAAACAAATTATCCAAAAGCTCCAACACCCACAGGATTTGTCCGCAGCCGACGGTCAGCCTCCGGAGGTCTGTGGGAATGCCGTGTTCGAATAGAGGTATTCCATTTTCTCCTTGTGCTTCAGCTCTTCGTTGGCCATCTTGAGCAGCATGTCGTGGGCTTCTCCCGCTGCATGCTGGTTGGCAAGCGCCGTGTAAAACCGGTGCGAGCGCAGCTCGCGGTGGGCTGCCACCAGATAAACATCAGCGCTGTTCATGTTTTCCTTCACTTCAGGCTCGTTCTGGTGCTCTGCGATCTTGTAGTAGGCCACGTCGCTCAGCCGCAGGCCGCCAGCCCCGAATTCCCCTTTGCGATAATTGACCAGAAAAGCCTTGTGTTTCTGCTCTTCGCCGGCGATCCACGCGATGGCCTCGCGCACGGCCGGGTCCGTGACCTTGCCGTGAATTCCCATGTAAAAGGAGTAAGCGTCCTCTTCGCGCTGAATCGCCGTGTCGATCAGGGTCAGCAGTTTTGGGTCCATCGAAATACCTCCTGTCCTGGATGCGGAAGTTGGCGGAAGAACCTTAGCGCCCTGCCGGGGCCTCAGGCTCTCCACGGCCGGATACGGCGGGCAATGACCGCGCCGTAAACCAAAAGATAGAGCGTGGCGATGCCGAACGCCACCAGCGTCCCCCACCCTACCCCCCACGCCGGGTAGAAATAGGAGACGGAGACCCCATAAGCGATCAGCGACCCCAGTCCCGGCGGGAAATTCTTGATGATGGTGTGAACATGAGCCTTATCATAGGTGATGTGCACGATCAACAAAAGCGGGAAAAGGGCGGTCGGGAAGGCCGAAAAAAGACCGGCCCAGGCCGGCCCCACGGCTTTGGCGGCGGTGGTGATGGCGACGATGATGGCGGCCGCCAGACCGGCGCGCAGCAGGAGCACCGCCGGCGTAAAGCGGACGCTGCGGGCGATGGCGACATTGGGAACCCGGCGCAGGAGAAAAGCGAACAGGGAAATCGAGGCGGCCGCCGTGAGGACCCCGGCCGCCCGCGAGAAGGGTATCGGATGCAGCAGCCAGGCCGCCGCGAAATATCCGGCCATGGCCGTCGCCGAAGAAGCAAGAACGCTGCAGCGGCTGAACCGGGAGGAGGCCATGAAATAGCAGTAGACAAAGACCTGGGAGGCCGCCAGACCGGCGAGAGTGTACACTGCACTGCGAGCGGCAAACTCCGGTGAGATTTCCAGGCCGATGAAGAAAAGCGCGATCGCCGCCCCGAGGGGATAGCCGGACAGGACCCCCGCCAACCGGGGGCTGACGCGTTCGGCCACCAGTGACAGCGCCAGCACCATGCCGACCGTCACGCCGATTTTAGCAATCAGAAAAAGACTCATGGCCTTTACACGTGGCCTATCTTTGCGTTATTAAACCGGAGCGATGAGAAAACCTATGACGACGTTGCACGCGGAAGCGGAAATTAGAAAAGCGGTGTTCATCCGCCTTTCTCCGGGTACGGATCTCATCGCCGGCATTGCCGGAGCCTGCCGCGAGCGCGGAATCCGTGCGGCCTCCATCGCCGGCTGCATCGCCAGCCTGAGGCGAGCATCCTTTTTTGTCGTGGTCCCCATGGACAACCCTACCGGCGGAGGATACAGCGACCCTTTTCATCTGGAGACGCCCCTGGAGATCGTCTCCGCGCAGGGAACCGTCGGGGAGGAGGAAAACGGGGAGGTCTTCGTGCACCTGCATGCCGCGCTGAGCGACTCGCAGGGAAAGGTTCACGGCGGACACCTGATTCGGGGAACGTGCCCGGTCCTGATCACATCCGAGATTGTGCTTCTGCCCCTCCACGGCGTGCGCCTCAAACGCGCCTATGACCCCGAAGTGAACATGCCGATCCTGAAGCCTGCCGCTTTCGACTGACACCTTAGCCGCAGGTTCGGGAGACGTATCGCCGACGTTCATTCCTGAGCGATGGATGGTGTTCAGGTCTTTCGGCGTTTTGGTGTTTGGCAAAACACCCAATTGCCAAAACAGCTCGCCGCTCCAAGTTTCAATAACCGAATGATCACGAGAGCTCCCGCGCGGCCCCTTCGACCGCGGCATTAGCAGTCGCAATCGCCAGCCCCGAGCCGCACTTCATGCGCATCCAATCCTGATGGGCCAGGATGGACCCGGCCGCAAAAAGTCGTCGGTGAGCCGGCCGCCCAGAGGCATCCAGCGGGCGGAAGATCGGGTCGGTCTCGAGGCCGGCCCGGTTCACGGCATGCCCCCGGCGATCGAGGAAATCCTCCCGATGCCAGCGATCCCGCCCCTCGGGCTGGTGTACCGGCAGGTTGAAAAGGGGTTCTCGCACCACGTGCCGATCCGCCTTGAGACCACCGCCCATAAAACGCCCGGTGGCCAGGATCACGGACCGAGCTGCAATCACCTCTTCGGGGTCCGTGCGCCCGGCATGCAGCCGGAAGCCGCCCTTGGGGTCCGCATCGGCACGAAAGACCCTGTTTTCAAGAAAAAGCCGCGCCCCGAGGTTTCTCAGACCGTGCTCGAAAGCCTCCTTGAGGCGTTGCCCGGTCACGCCGGGCGGCATGGTGGGGATCTCGAACACCGTCACTCCCAGCCGACGCTGAAAATCAGCCATGACCTTCGCCGGGTTGGATATGCCGAGGATGGCGGGCAGCCCGACGGCCTCGGCCCCCTGCAGCCGGGGCTGAATCGCCGCCGCCAGTTTTTCACGGTTGACCGCCGCCTCAAGCGACCGGGCGAGCCGCTCCGGGAACACCTCACCCGAGGACGCCACCCCCGGGAAACCGATGCGCACCGTGCGCAACCCCGGCCAGCCCGATCCGACCATGGCCGCGATCTGAAGCGCGCTGAATCCCTTGAGTCCTTGGATATCGACGAGAAGGCAGGGGGCCTTGCGCCGGAAGACCTCGCTGCCGGCCCACATCGTCACGGGAACACGATACGTGGGTTTGAAGGTGCCGACCGACGTCAGCACCAAGGAGTTGCGGTCGGGATGTCCGGTGTACGGCAAACGCATGGATTCGAGGAATGCGATCAGCGCGTCGAAGGCCGCACGGATCGCTGCGGTGGGGATCCGGGCATAGGGGTGCTGCGGCAGGTCCTTCGCCAGTTGGTCGATGCAGGCCCAGGGGTCGTCCCAGATCTCGCCTTTTTCAACCGGATGCACCGCCATCAGGTCCAGCAGGCCCGTAGAGAAGATGATCTCGCCGGTTCGGCCCACCATCGAGGTGGAAAGGCCCTGCTTCGCGGCAAAGAGCGCCGCGCTCATGCCGGCCATGCCGCTTCCGATCACACACAGGTCGCATTGGATCAATGGGGTGTCGGTCATCGTATCTCCCCCAGTTCCAGACCGAGGTAGCCGCAGTGCAGGGCCTCCTGGAGTTCCTCCTGCAGCAGCGCGGTGTCCCAGAGGATGGGCCGCATCCCGCGCCAGCGGGCGCTCAAAAAGGACCGCAAATCGTCCAGCCCCCGGCGCCCTTCGAGCTTCCCCTGGTCGTACAGGTACGCGTTGATACGCAGACCGCAGAAGGCGCCCTGGCAGGTCCCCTTGCCGATGCGGCTGCGGCGGCCGATGGCATAGAGGCTGGGGGTGCCGCCCTGGTGGCGGATTCCCCCGATGACCGCATCCACGGCGCTGGCCGGCACCATTTCACATTCGCACAACAACAGGTCATCGGGCCGATGGGCTTGCATCCAAAGCCTTGGGGAGAGGCCCGCCGCGGTCCACTGGTTGGCCGGAAAGGCTTTCAAGGCCTTCACTGCCGTCAAGCACGGACGGCTCACCCCCAACCGGTTGCAGATCAGGTCGGCGGTTTTTTCCGCCATGAGGCGATAGGTCGTCAGCTTGCCGCCGATGATCGAAACAAAATTGAAGACCCCATCCGTCGCATGATCCAAGAGTGCGAAGCCGCGGCTGACCGACCGGTCATCTCCCGGGATCTTCCCTGCCACCAGCGGCCGAACGCCGGCGTAGGCGCGGATGTAACGTGTGGTTTCCAGCGACGGCACCATGGCCGCCGCCGCATTGATGATGTAATCGCTTTCCTCGACGGTGGGGACGATCCGATCGAGGGTGTCCATGCGGATGGAAGTGGTGCCCAGAATGGACACGGTTCCGCCGGGGACCAGGATGTCGGCGTCCGAGGCCGGCCGCAGGCGGTTGATGACCCTGCGGGTCAGGCGCTGGTCGGTGATGAGCAAGCTGCCCTTCGAGTAGAACAGATCGACCTCCACCCCTGCGAGGGCGGCCACGCCTTTGGCCCAGGCGCCGGCGGCGTTTACCACCTGCTCGGCTTCGATCACCATTTCCTCGCCGGTCTCGTCGTTGACCAGCCGGGTGCGGCGGATGCGGCCGTTTTCCCGGTTAAAGCCGACCACGCGCGTGTGCAGCATCACCCGGCTGCCGAGCTCCAGCGCTTCGGAAATGTTGTCCAGGGACAAGTGGAACGGGTCGACGGAGGCATCCTCGACCTGATAGGCGGCCATCAGCCGGTCGGAGAGCACCGGTTCCAGTTCCCTGGCTTCACCGAGGCTGATCGGATGGCAGGCAATTCCGCTGCGCTCGCAGAAGGCGGGAAACTCGGCGGCATAGGTTTCATCGTCTCCCTCCACCGCCACGAAGAGCCCGCCCGTGTCCTCGATACAATGGGGCGCCAGGCGTTTGAGCAGCGCGCTCTCCTCACGGCACTCAACCGCTGCCGCCGGGTCGCTGCGCACATAGCGCGCCCCGCTGTGCAGCAGGCCGTGGTTGGCTCCGGAGGCCCCGGCGTTAATGTCCCGCCGTTCGACCAGAACGCTCTCCACCCCGCGCAACGCAAGGTCTCGGGCCAGCCCGACCCCCGTAATCCCGCCACCGATGATCAACACCTGCGTTTCCAAAGGACCGCTCCTCCGAACAGCACGAAAAACTCAAGCGACGATGAAAATAGCCCTACCGCACGAAAGCAGCTATCACTGAAAATCCTATCATTAAATACCTGTCGGAGGCAATAAAAGGGAGAGCAGAAACCTTTATCAGGGGACATCAAGGGGAAGGACTAAAAAGGGGATGACGCTGTTGTT
>Ga0210104_1000033_pt1 | contig 18468 bp, 15 predicted proteins | sample RushSE_TuleA_D2_FD_185567 | JGI IMG/M metagenome (GOLD analysis project Ga0210104, IMG submission 185567) | Wetland microbial communities from San Francisco Bay, California, USA, that impact long-term carbon sequestration - RushSE_TuleA_D2 (SPAdes) | ecosystem: Environmental > Aquatic > Marine >...
AAGGTACAGGTTTATCGAACGATAGGGTAACTTTTCCGGATACATCTTTATCAATGGCAAAGTTTTTTCCGCTGACATCCATTAAAATGCGAAACACGTTTTTAATATCTGTCTCAAAAAAATTGAGCGATATTTTTTCACCGGTATATTTTCTTCCGGATTCAAATCCCAATTTTTTATTTTCTAAGGTTTCCACTACCACGGGTTCTGTTTTTGTCAACGCCTGGGACATTACCCTTTCCCAGGGCGGAAGGTCGGCTTTGTCGAGAGGCTTGGGGGGAATCGAGGACGCTTCAAAATGCAAAAAAATGAGATTGTCTGTCTGTTCGGTAAAGTAAGGCACAGATTCGCGAAGTTCGATGATAAATCCAGATTTATCTTTCATGTCAGGGGTTTGGAACGGTATGATACGGTCGACAGCACTCTGAAAACGTGTGGTGATTAAAGGTCGCTGGCGATAATCCGGCAGCAGTGAATGATATAGATGAAGCAAAAGCTTTTTATCATTGATTTTTTTTAGATCAAATCTGGCCGGAATCGTAGTTCCGATAATAATTGTCGATTTACCTTCTGTTTCACTTGAAAAATCTATCCGATTCACCCAGGCAGGTTTTTTATTATCAGCCTGTAATTGAGCCGCTTGAGAGGTTGAGGTTTGAACCGGTAGCATCTTTTGATTCTGCAACGCCGGCGGCTCGGCATTTTCGTTTAATTCTGCGTTCGTCGGGGCTTTTTGTTCTAATTCTTGTCTACCGGCGAATGGTTTATTAAATGAAACAATAAGGTCTGTATTCTCACGGTTGACTTCATAAGAAACATCTTTTTTTAAGAAAATTTCGATACGGGTTGTAAGACCTTTGGATTGTAATTGAGACGTCTTGATAGCGTCAATAGTGTCATTATCGGGTATATAATTCGTATCGATATCGCTAATCGCTGTTTCAGGAAAATAGAGCAAAACGCTAAGCGGAGATGGTTGCTTGACGGACGTATAGGTCAACAGTTGATTCCCATGAATACGAACGATACTTGTTTTAGGATCTTCTGCCGTACTTATTTGTGTGATAAGCTTTTGTTGAGAAGATTCAGCGGAAAGCTTTTCGGTCTCTTTTACAGCCTTGGAATTGGAAGCACACCCAATAAACAAAGGCAATAAAAAGACCAAAAGGGATGTAAGTATTTTCGTTTTTAAAAATTTATTCATCTTGCGATTCATGCTATTCTCCAGGAGGTGTCTGAAGTTTAAGTGGTTTTTTTATAAACGAAACTTTGCCATAAATATCTTCACTCTCTTCTTCAATAATGATCCTGTCTTCTAATATCTCTACTATTTTTCCGGAGCGGGTTCCGATATAAGTTCCATTCTTTACGATATATCCTTTCCCAGAAGCTTCTTGAACCAAGGCTCTGTTTCCGCTCGGGGCTCGTATTATTCCCACCAGGGTCAGCTGGCTTAAATTCACCATTTCAAGGGGTGTAAGGGGCTTTCGTCTTTGTATTTGTTTCTTTCCAACAGCTACCGAGACACTTTCCTTTTTAAACAGCGGTTCAAATGGATCCAGCCTACCCTCAGGGGCATAGAAATCAGTAGCGTCCGGTTCCGCAGCTTTAGGTGCTGTCGACGACTCAACAGCAACCAGTTTGTTTGATTCTGGAGTTGGAACTTTTGATGTTGAGGAGTCAGATACAGGCTCTTCCGGTTTGGGTTTCACCGTTTCTTTTGGTATTTCCTTTTTTTCAACAATGATTTTTTTTGTAATTTGCCTTGATTTTGCAGAGGGTTCAGTTGGTTTTTCACAACTCCACAAAAGGGGGAAAAGGCAGACCATGCAAACAATATTTCGTATGAAAACGAGAGGTTTATCCATGATTTGTTGTTTCTTGTTAAGTTGCTTTAATCATGAAGCTTTCTTAGGCTTCGTTTCTGTCTTGGGCTTCGTTTCAACAAACCGATAAGTGACGGCCGTACATGAGGTTTCTAACATGCTGCTGCCTTTTGCGGCGGTCATATTAATGTTTTCTATATTTACGATTCTGGATAACCTTGCCACCTTGTCAAAAAAAAGAGCGACATTGTGATAGTTACCGGTAACTGTTATTGATACAGGAATTTCAGCATAAAAATCTTTAACGCGTTCAGGCATTGGCTGGAACAGGAGAAATTCCATGCCGGCATCTCGACCGGATTGTGATACACTTGACAGGAGAGAAGGTATTTCTGTTTTTTCAGGAAGCTTTTTCATGACGACTTTGAATTCCATTTCTGCTTCTTTTAGCTTATCCTGATAATACTTGAGTTGTTTTGCTTTTGCTTGTGCCGTGGCAAGCCTTGTTTGAAGGGTCTCGCTCTCTTTTTTTAATGCGTCGATGTTACTGATTTTAGGCAGAAAAGAAAAGTATGCAAAAGGTCCGATAAGCAAGGCAAAGATACACAAACACAATAAAGCTCTGTATAACTTGGACAGCTTTTCGATCTTTTCAATCGTTTCGAAAAACCAGGTTGATATTTTAGAGGTATCGATTCTTTTCATCATTTTTTGCCTTGATTTGAACCAGCATCATTTTTCTGTATTGGTTTTTCCAAGGTAACTTTTTCACAGACAATTTCAAAGCTTTTAAGATTTAAGTTATTTACTTTTTGTTGTTTTATTGTATTTAAGGTTACATTCTTAAAACGTTTTGATTCTTCCAGGCGACTCATAAAATCGGCAATGGTTTTATTGTCCAATGCTACCCCTCTTATATGAATTTTTCCTGCGCTTGTCTGAAGATTGTTGAACCATAATCTTTTAATGGGTTTGCTGTTGACGTCAGCGGATGCATCGGATGTTGAAATGGATTTATTTTCGGCCACCATTTCTGTCATGTTTTCGAGAAGGAGAACCGAATCTCTCCGATTCATTTCTATATTCCTGATAACATTTGTTTTCTGCTCTAGAGTTTCGAGGGCCTTTTTAATTTGATCCACCTGTTTTGCTTGCGCTTCAGTTTGAGCCAGCATGGCTTTAGTATTTTGTATTGTTGAATTTAACGTGTCGATTTTATTTGAAAGCCATATATTGAAAAAAATCAGGAACGAAGAAACAATAAGGAACGCCAATAAAAATATGTTGAACTGTCTGAGAATATTCTCTTTTTTTCGTGCTGCGCGATAAGGGAGCAGATTGATTCGTATCATTTGTCACCAATTTTTCGGGTTGCAAGGCCCATACAGATCGCAGCTTGTGGGGCTATCTGTTCAAGATAGGAAGAATCAAACCGGTGGTTGTCAATAATAAAATTTTGAAACGGATTTATAACTTCCACTTCAGCTGAAGTTTCGGAAGCCAGAAGTTCACGAAATTTTTTAATGTTGGCGCCACCACCGCTGAGCACAATCCTACTGATTTGACTTACAGGATAGGTGGAATAAAAGAAATCAAGGGCACGCTTTATTTCAATGCACCAGTCCGTTACCACAGATTCAACAATTTCTTTTAAATCCTCAATGGGTAAAATGTCCGATTTTTCACCGAGTTTGATTTTTTCCGCTTCCTCGATGGTGCAACCTGTAATAGAAGCAATCTTATCATTAATTTGTTCGCAACCAAGAGAAACATCACGCATGAATTCAGAAACATTATCCTTTAAAATATTTAATGATGTTTTACTGGCTCCGATGTCGATCAGAGCAATGTTTTCGTCTTCAAGTGTATAATTATATTCAAAAATATTTTGGAGGGCAAACGCATCAACATCAATGATTCGAGTGTTGAGTTTCGCCAGTTTCATGAGATTAATATATTCATCGACCATTTCTTTCTTGGCGGCGACCAGAAGTATACTCATCTGATTGGGATTGTATTCGCTTTCTCCAAGAATTTGGAAATCGAGATTGACTTCGCTGATATCGAATGGGATATATTGCTCTGCTTCAGAATGAATCGTCTCGTGCAATTCATCTTCTTTCATGGTCTGGACGTTGATCTTTTTGACGATAACAGAGTATCCTCCAATGGAAATGGCAACATTTTTTTCTTTGAGTTTAGCGGACTTAAATAGTTCTCGAATGTATTCAGAAAGAGCCTCGGGATCTTTAACGGAGCCTTCTTCGATTAAGCCCGGTTCAATATTGATTGTACTGAAACTTTTAAGGACAAATCCGATTTTTGAATTAACAATTTCGGCCAGTTTTATAGTCCTGGCACCGATGTCCAGACCTACGAGACTGTTTTTTTTCAAAAAAAACATAATATTTTAATCACCAAAAATCTTTTTTCTGTCAGAAAGGTCATACCCGAGGGCCAAAATAATTTTTCGCTGAGTTTCAAGACGGCACGGCATCCCTTTTTCGACACGCGCAATTGTAATCGGAGATACGTTGGCCTTTCTGGCCAGTTCGGTCTTGCTCATCAGCAAAGACTCTCTGATTTTTCTTAAGTGGTTGATTTTCATTCAAAAGCCTTTAAAAGTCACGCATAAAAAATACACAACATTAATGTGAACAAAGGATCAAATTACAATTTACATAACATACCTTATATTATGTGATAACTCAAGAACTTTTATATATAATTATAGACAAATTTTAATCAATTACTTTATTTGGTGGTTTTTCAAATGGATATACATATATATGGTACTATATAATTAAGGGTAAAATAAGGCCAATAAAAAATTCAATCAAAAATATACGTTAAGTAATTTAATCATGAAACAATAAATTATTATAGTGTCAATGAAAATAACGCATTATCTTGACTTTAACTGTTGATTTCCGTATATTCTTAAAAGCTTAAAAGCCAATCATTTTTTTTGCCGGTGTTATCCTATCTTCTTTTGCGTTTAAAGATACTTATAACCCAATATCGGTATGAAACGATAGAAACTTTAACCTTGTCTATGAACCTCCACTTAGCAGAAGAAAAAGTTAAACCTTTTAGACTGGTCAAGTACTTTACCTTTACAAGCCTGATCGTAATTTTTATCGGAACTCTGGTATTTTCTTTGCTCAACACACACTGGGCAAAAACCATGCAGAAAAAAAAAAGTGAGGACTACGCTCGCCTTCTGATCGAGAATCTTAACCACCAGGTTTTTTTGCAGTTCATCCTTCCGGTTGCATTGAAATTCGGCAAGATTCAACTCAGTGACGAACAACAATTTGAACGCATGGATAAGGTTGTCAGAAGCACACTTCACAGCTTCAAGATTGATATGGTTAACATCTACGATATGACCAACACAATTTCATACAGTTTCGACCATTCGGTGATCGGCAAAACAGATATCGGGGGTAAAGGGTATCAAGACGCAATATTGGGCAAATTTACTTCAAATCTTATTCAAAACGGCACCTGGTTTGAAATCTTAATCGGATTTCCGCAAGACAGTCGATTGGTTACATATGCTCCATTACGTGCTGAACAACCGCTTTCCAGGATATCCGGTCCGGTTCTTGGGGTCGTTGAGATTGTGCAAGACTTAACCGATGATTATAAGGCCATTTTCGATTTTCAGATACGTGTGATTATAACCTGTTCAGTGGTTATGGGCATTTTGTTTTTAGTTCTTCTGCTTGTGGTCAAAAGAGGCGAAAGTATTATAGAAAGACGTGCCCAAGAGAGATTAAAACTCATAGAACAATTAAATCGCGCAGAACATTTGTCGACATTGGGTGAAATGGTGGCTGGAATCTCTCATGAAATTCGCAACCCACTGGGTATTATTAAAAGTTCATCCGAACTTTTAAAGAAAAAAATGGCTGACAGCGACCCCTCAAGTTCAATCCCAAATATAATCATTGAAGAATCCGCTCGATTAAATGATATTATAACAGATTTCTTAAATTTTGCGAAACCCAAGAGCCCAAATTTCACGGCCTGTAAAATAGAGGAAATTCTCGAAAAAAACATCTCCTTCTTGGCATCACAAATTGAAAAGGAAGGGTATATTGTAAAAAAACACTATGATGATGAATTGCCCGAGATATCCGCTGATTCTGATATGCTGTATCAGGCTTTTCTTAACATATTGATTAATTCAATGCAGGCGATGCCCGAGGGTGGTACAATTCAGGTAAGAGTGTGTTCAGGTGATAGTACAGTGACAGTATTTTTTGAAGATGAAGGAGAGGGGATTCCAGAGGACCTATTGGAAAAAATATGGGACCCCTTTTTTACCACAAAAGCAAAAGGAACCGGACTTGGCCTTGGTATCGTGAAAAACATTATAGAATCGCATGAAGGAAACGTAAATCTTGTCAACAAACCGGATGTCGGCGCCTGCGTTACGGTCGTATTACCTATTAATCAGGTTAATCAGGGAATATCGTCATGGAAACTGTCCTGATTGTAGATGATGAAAAAAATTATCCGCTGATATTAAGTGCTGTTCTTGAAGAAGAAGGATTCGAAACCTTCACTGCCAACAGCGGTCGTGAAGCGCTTGAGATACTATCAAATACCGACATAGACTTGGTGCTTACCGACATGAAAATGCCATCGATGGATGGTATCGAACTTCTGGAGAAAATCAAGAAAAAAGATAAAGAACTTCCGGTTATTATGATGACAGCTCACGGTACTGTTGATAAGGCCGTAGAGGCTATGCAGAAAGGTGCTTATAGTTATATACTCAAGCCTTTCGATAACGATCGGTTGGTAATATATGTGAATAAGGCCGTTGGCATGTATCGGGTTGTCAAAGAAAACCGACAACTCAGGGATGCCGTAAAATTACAGTATAGTTTTGGAAATATCATTGGAAAAAGCAAGGTGATGCAGGATGTTTTTGAAACCATCCGAAAAGTTGCACCGGTTACCACAACAGTGTTGATCGAAGGCGATAGTGGTACTGGCAAAGAACTTGTCGCGAAATCGATTCATTTTAACAGCTTACGCCGCGACAAACCCTTTGTTGCCGTCAACTGCAGCGCGCTGGCTGAAAATCTCCTCGAAAGCGAGCTTTTTGGGCATGAAAAAGGTTCGTTTACCGGTGCTGTAGCGATGAAGAAAGGTCGTTTCGAGATTGCTGACGGCGGTACCCTTTTTCTTGACGAAATCGGCGAGCTTTCACAAAATCTACAGGTAAAGCTTTTGCGAGTCCTTCAAGAAAAAGTTTTTGAGCGGGTTGGGGGAATTAAGCCGATTTCGGTTGATATACGCATTATTGCCGCAACAAATAAGAAATTGAAAAATGAGATGTTGCAAGGGAGATTTAGGGAAGATCTCTATTATCGGTTGAATGTGGTCCACATCGTTCTGCCGACGCTAAGAGATCGTCAAGAAGATATTCGCCTTCTGGCCGATCATTTTATTGGTAAATATTCAGATGAGCGAAAGTCTGATGTCGCAATAACAGGTTTTGATCAGGAGGTTGAACGTCTATTTTACGATTACAGCTGGCCCGGGAATGTTCGTGAGCTCGAAAATGTTATCGAGCGGGCCATGGTGTTATGTCAGAGCCACAAAATAAGCGTCGCAGATCTTCCAAAGGAATTTAAGAACAGTGTTTATAACACGCTGCACTTTGAAGGAATACCGGCCGATGCACAATTAGATGAGACCCTTGCGATGGTCGAAAAAAAGATGATCGAAAGGGCTTTGAAATTAACAGATAATGTTCAATCCCAGGCTGCGGAATTGCTTGGTATCGGCAAAAGTGGACTGAATTGGAAAATAAAAAAATTTAAACTGGACATCAGTTCAAAAACTTGAATGGATGAGAAATTCATTGTATTTTAATTAATATCAATATGATATCCCACTTGATGCACATGGTGGTTCAAAATTTTGAACCGATCGGCTTTAAGGATATTCTTAATTGAATTAATATGTTATTTTATTTGCTTTAAAATGGATGTTCAAAATTTTGAACTTTTCATGGCCAAAATGAGGCGGGGCTGAAGAAAACCAAACAGAATATTTAAAGTAATATGCGGTATAACTTTTTAAATTAATTTGTCAAATCGGCGGATATAAAAATTGGCAGAACCTTTGAGAGGTTTTGGCAAGAAAATTGCATCCCAAAATATTAACCTAATAATTTCTTCATCTGTTTTCCTCCTTAATGACCAACGGAATTTATCCGATTGGTCATTTTTTTTGGGGAGCCTTTTCATCAGGTGGGTAAGGTCGGGCATTTTGGATTGTTGTTGGATTGTTGATTGATAGCAGTTGTAGCCTTTGAACCCTGGACCTGAAACCGATCAGTTTAGTATCGGTTTGGATGTCCCGCTACTTTCTCTTTGACAATTTCAGTATACATGGACCCGGAGTGGTCGGATAAAATTTTCTTAAAAGCGTTTATACTTTTGTCGTTATCTTCGATGGCAGCATAAAGTCCGCCCAAATTGAAAAGCGCTTCGTCCTTGAGGCTAAAATCAGGCGCTGTTACAATCCTTTCAAAATACTCGACCGAATTTCTGTAATCTTTTTTAGCACTATAGGAATAACCCAAACCGTTTAAAATGAGATTTTTTAGAAATGACTCATCATTAAAGTCCGTCAGCAATTTTTTGTAAATCACTATCGCTTTGTCATAATCTTTAGCGGAATAACACATGTTCGCATAAATAAGACTGGCCAATTTCCCCCCATTTCGGCCTGAATACTTTTCCGCTATCCGCTCAAAATCTTTTCCTGCATCCAGGTAAGCCTTGTTCGAATCACCGGTTTTCAACAGCGTCTGGTACTTGGTGATACCTTGTTGAAGAAGCGCAAACGCTCTATCTTCAGATTTTTTCAGAGAATAGACAGTGACCGCGGCAACAATGATCGATACAACAAAAAACCCCGAAATACATGCGACTTGAACTTTATGTTTAGCGATGGACTCGAATACTTTTGCCCAAAATGTTACAAACTCATCAGGGTTATTAAGGTCTCTTTTGCGGGACCGGGATATTCTTTTTTGTGCCATTATTCCTCCAGCAATTTTTTAATTCTTTGCCAACCCTCTTCCGGAATGTTTGCCCCAATGACCCGGCATACTTCGTAACCACATGCAGATCCAAGTTTGCCGCACTGCTCGAGGGGATAGCCATTAACAAGTCCAAATAAAAAACCGGACGCCCAGAGATCGCCCGCTCCCGTCGTATCTACAGCACGACCATCCCCCATGGGTTCGACTTTTATTGTATTTCCGTTACGATGAATAAAGCTTCCCCGTTCTCCAACCTTCAGCACAGCAATGTGTGTGTTTTTAGACATGGACCGGAGCGCTTTTATTTCATCCGAGTATCCGGTAAATGCCCGTGCTTCATCTTCATTGGCAATTAAAATGTCAACAAAATCATTTATAATCTCATAAAGAATCGTTTTTGACTCCTCAACAACCGTAAAACTGGCAAGATCCAGCGAGATAAGTGCGCCGACACATTTTGCGGCTTTTAAGGCCGCCATGATTAGATCCTCATTAAAAAGAAGATACCCTTCGATATGAACAATTGCGGCATTTAAAAAACAATTTTCACTGATTTCGTCGGGTTGTGTTTCTGAAGACGCACCGAGAAAAGTAAACATGGAGCGCTGGGCATCGGGGGTAATAATGGACAGCACTCTTCCTGTGGGCGATGATGATTTAAAAAGGGCCGGATCGACATTGTTTTTTTTCAAACCTGTTTCAAGCAGTCGGGCCATATCACCGCTACCGCTTTTGCCGACGAAGCGCGCCGCCCCTCCGAGCTTGCCGACGCCCACGACCGTGTTGCAGGCTGATCCTCCCGGTACGATGGTTGGTTTCTGAGAAGTTCGTAACAGTGTATGTTCAATGAATTCTCTGTCGACATACCTCATTCCCCCCTTTACAGCGCCGGTTTTCTCTAAAAAATCGTCATCTTCATGTGCAAGAATATCAATCAGTGCCGAACCGACACCCACAATCAGCTTCCTATTCCTGTCTATTTGCCTTGTCACCGTCTTATCATCAGGTTATTTTGTTGAAACAGAGCGTATTTAAACCCCTTTACCACACAAGCGACTCATAAATCCATCCTTTATCACCGTCAGCATGCTGAATGTAAATCCAGCTGCCTTCGCGCTTAAGAACTTTGAACGGAACACCTTTTTCAACCGTAAACGAGATTTCAAAATTCGTATCCGGACCTGATCGAATGTTACAATTTTCTTTTGTGGTTATTACCGACGAAATATTTTGGAGAAGCGATTTATGGATCCATCCTTCATCTCCCTCAAAATCGCGAACATGATACCACTGACCTGATTTCTGGAATACATTCAGCGGATGATATTTTTCTACGGACCATAAGATGTCATAATTTTCTCCCGGCCCCGAGCGTATGTTGGCCACGGAAACCCCAACTGTCAAGCGCTCGGCCGAAGCAGCAGAGGCAAATGCAAGCAGCAGAAAAAAAGTTGTCCATGCACGAGTTTTCATCGTAAATTTTTTACCGGTATTAAAATATCATAAATCGGCGTTTTCGGCTATCGAGCCGTTCAATCCCTTCTTCTTTTGCCGCCTGTATCGCCGCTTTATACTCTTTTTGGGACAGGTAAACAGAGAGTTCTTTAACCTCACCGGCCCGTCCACAGGGTCTGTACTGCGGCATGATATTGACATAGGTATTCAAAGAAATGTTGCGGGCAACAAATCTCATAATTTCCCTGGTTCCTGAAAGATTGGAAGGAAGTACCAGATGTCTTAATAAAATTCCGCGCATGGCAATGCCTGTATCATCGGTTACAAGGTCACCGACCTGCCTGTGCATCTCTATAAGCGCTTTTTGTGCCACCTCCGGATAATCTTTGGCGTTACATGTGGTCTTTGCAATTTCCGGGTCCCAGAATTTAAAGTCCGGCATATAAATATCGAAGACACCGTCCAAAAGTTTCAACGTTGTTTCTGAATCATATCCGCCGGTGTTGTAAACCAGGGGAACCGAGAGCCCTCCCTGTAAGGCGATTTCAACGGCGGAAAGGATTTGAGGAACAACATGGGACGGAGTAACGAAATTGATATTGTGGCATCCTATGTTCTGTAAGTGGAGCATGATACCCGCCAGCTGTTCATTTGATACTTCCTCACCATGCCCCAAATGACTGATGTCGTAGTTCTGACAGAAAATACACAACAGGTTGCAGTGTGTAAAGAAAATCGTGCCTGATCCATGAGTCCCCACCAGCGGGTCTTCTTCTCCGAAATGCGCATTAAAACTTGAGACAAATGCTTTTTCACCGGTTTTGCAAACGCCGGTCTCGCCGGCCAGTCGATTGACCTTACACCTTCTGGGGCAAAGTGTACAAGATTTTAGTATTTCGTATGCCGTTTCAATCTTTTTTGCCAGCAATCCTTTTTTGAAAGTATCCATATAGGCTGGTAAAAAATTCGGCATGTTTATGCCTCCTGCCTTTTCCCAGATTTTGTTTGATCTATTGAAGACACCTTTTGAAGGGTCATCAAACGCCAATCATTGTTCCGAACTGATAAACGATAACCGCCATACCCCACGCAAGTAACGTACTGTAGGAAATACTGAAGATCATCCATTTCAAGGATGCGGTTTCTCGCCGGATTGCGGCCAATGTTGCAAGACACGGCATGTATAATAAAACGAAAACCATCATGGCCAAAGCCGCAGCTGATGTCATTCCTGAAGAAAATAAGGCATTTTTAAGGGCTTCCGAATCTTCTTCATCAGCAGCATAAAGTATCCCCATGGTACTTACAACGATTTCTTTTGCCACAAAACCGGATAAAAGGGCCACACTCCCACGCCAATCGATACCGATGGGCGCGAAAATGGGGGCAACCACTTTGCCGATACGACCCATAAAAGATTTTTCAGCCTTTTCAGTTTTTCGGTTTTTTATGAGTTCTGCCACGGCAAGATCCCGTTTCTGTTTCAATAACACTTTTTCAGGTTCCGGGGCGGCGTCAATTTCAATTTTATAAGCGGTTTTGGTCCGTTCTATTTCCAACGCATAGTTCTTGGAATATGATATGTTGTTCGGAAACGCAGTCAGTGTCCATACCACAATCGAACCCAAAAGGATATAGCCTCCCATCTTTTTTAAGAATACCTTACCTCGATCCCACATGTGGATCAGAAGGCTTTTGATCATCGGCATTCTGTACGGTGGAAGTTCCATGACAAACGGCGCATCAGCACCTCTTAAAAGGGTTGATCGGAAAAGACGGCCCGTTATAATGGAAAGAACAATGCCCAATAGATAGATGCCGAATATTACGGTTCCTGCCTTTGCGCCAAAGAAGGCACCGGCCAGAATAATGTAGACCGGGAGTCTGGCGGAGCAGGACATAAAGGGCGTAATGAGAATGGTAAGGGTCCGATCCTTTTCGCTTTCCAGCGTTCGACTGGCCATAATGGCCGGAACGTTACACCCGAACCCCATCAACATGGGAATAAAAGATTTACCGTGAAGTCCGATAAGGTGCATGATTTTGTCCATGAGAAACGCCGCTCTGGACATGTACCCTGTATCTTCAAAGAGTGCGATACAAAAAAAAAGGATCAAAATATTCGGCAAAAAAATGATAACGCTACCCACACCTGCGATAACGCCATTGATGAGAAAATCTTTAAAAATATTCTCCGGAAGCACCCGCGATAGTAAGCCCGAGAAGAGTTTGATGCCACTGTCAATCCAGTCCATTGGATAGGCGCCGAGGGAAAACGTCAACTGGAACATGGCCCATATAAAAAAAATAAAAATTGGGAATCCGACAAACCGGTTGGTCAGGACAAGATCTATGTTTCGAGATATGTCGACACGCTGTTTTGTAGATGTTGTGAGGACTTCCATAATAATTCCGGCGATGAATCCATAACGCTCGTCGGTCATTACGATTTCCGGATCATCATCAAAACGATCCATAAGGAAACGCCGTTGTTTGCCGATTTCTATGAGAATATCCTCACCGGTTTTTCCGGTTTTCTGCAGAACGCGTTCCTTCACGATTTTATCATCTTCGATGAGCTTTATAGCCGTCCATCGTATATTATAGGGGATTGAATCCGCTGCGTGGTTTCCGAGAAAGTGTTCAATTTTTGAAATAGAATCTTCGATGTCTTTGCTGTATTTTACTTTACGCTTTTTAGGAATAACATAATCCGATTCCGCCAACTCTATGGCCTTGTTCAGGAGTGTTTCGATACCTATGTTTTTGTTTCCGATGGTGAAAACTACCGGAACGGCGAGAAGTTCAGAGAGTTTATCGGCGTCGATTTTAATTCCTCGGGTGCGGGCAACGTCAGCCATGTTCAGGGCGAACAAGACTTTGCAGTCGATCTCCCTCAATTGCGTTGCCAGGTAGAGGCTTCGTTCCAGATTCGATGCATCGATGATATCGATGACGACGTCCGGCCGCTCATCCAAGACAAAGTTCCGGGCAACGATTTCTTCTATGGAAAAAGGGGTTAAGCTGTATGTTCCGGGGAGATCGATAATTTTTAAATCATATCCTGATTTTTTAATATAGCCCTCTTTTTTTTCAACTGTGACCCCAGGCCAGTTTCCAACTTTCTGACGGGTCCCGGTCATGATGTTAAAAATGGTGGTCTTTCCTGAATTCGGATTGCCTGCGAGAGCTATTGAAAGGCGTTTTTGATTCATTACATTTTTACTTTACATTTTCGACGGTAATTTGTGCGGCTTCTTCAACGCGGAGTGATATGTGGTAACCCTTTACAATTAATTCCACCGGATCTTTCAAGGGGGCATATTTTTCGACATAAACCTGGGTACCTTTTAGGATGCCCATTTCGAGGATCCTTCTGCGCAGCGCCCCGTTCCCGCCGACGCGGACGACCCTCGCGGTCTGATTTTCTTTCATTTCACTCAATAACATTAGCACATCCCCATATTAGCTTGTAATTGGCTCAACCAGGATTTTTTGAGCCAGCCCGCGCCCTAAAACGTACCGATTGTAACCCACAGCAACCACCAATTGCCCTTGATTGAGATTGGTAATAATGTCGATCTTGTCTCCAACTCTTAAACCCATGGATAGTAATCTTATACGTGCTGTTGCGCCGCCTGTAACTTCTTTGATTTCAAGGCGTTCGCCCTGTTTGGCATGAATCAGCGACATACGTTGTATGTGATCTTTGAGGCAATTGGAACAGATGCCGTAGATTTCCATTTTATGCTGAAGCATATGAAAATTATGAGCTGCGGCAATCTGAACCTGCATATTTTCGATTTGCTGGTCTTCAAATTCATAAATACTTTTACATTTTGTACAGATCATATGATCATGATGCTGACCCAAATGTCGATGTTCGTAACGTACTTCTCCATTGTTAAACCTGTTTTTACGGGCAAAACCGAATCGGCACATCAGCTTTAAGGTATCCCTGACAAAATCGGGTGTAAATTGATACCCGCTTTCATTAAGAAGCTGAACCAACTCACTGACGGTAAGATGTCGTTCCGTTTGAAGAAAGATTTCAAGGATCTTGAATCGATCTTCGAAATTGTCGATATTTTCCTGCTTGAACAGCTTTTTAAACTGATCCTTTTCTCGGCTATGAATTCGTTTCATATGAATTCCCTGATGACATCATATTCATCTAATAAACCTTTTATAGCATTATTAAAATCGATCTCCAACACTCTAATCCCTGATCAATGCATTGTCAATAAACCAACATGCCGAAAATGAAACATAAATCTGACCATTTAATTTCGAGTCAAGCTGCCGTAAATACGCAATAGTTTGTCCGGAAGTTCACGAACATCAGATATGACATTGTGATGAACATTTCCGTAAAGATCATCCAGTTTGGGATCGCCGGCAAAATGGACGGTTATGGCGTGTGCGTATATATTTTTTGATCGGGCTTCAAAAATGGCTTTCCGTGTATCTTCAATAGCATATCGATGTTTGTAATCAGCATCGTTTGGAAATCCATCACTTAGTATAATCAGCAAGCGCACTTTTGAAGCGATTTTTTCGAGTTGGGAGGTGGCATGGCGAATGGCAGCTCCCATCCGGGTATTGCGCCGGGATGTCATGGCATTAATGCGTCGTTTAACAACATCATCCAAATTTTCATCAAAGTCTTTTATTCGAAGGTAATCAACCCCCAACCGTCCGGTACTGGAGAAACCCGCAATGGCAAAAGCATCCCCGACCACCTGTAGGGCTTCACAAAAAAGAACGATCGCCTCTTTTTCAACGCTAAGGATCGTCATTTTTGAGTTATATACGGGGTTTGCGGTTGACCGGGAAAGATCGACCAGTAGCAGTACGGCCACGTCCCTGGTGTGTTTTATGTGTTTGATATAGAGACGGTCGGAAGGGATTCTCCCTGCTTTTTTATCCATTGCAAAATCCAGGAGTGCTCGGTAATCAAACTCGTCCCCTTCCACCCATTGCCTTAATCGCATGAGCCCTTCCGGCTTTAGCAGTTCAAAAGCATAGCGAATGCGATTAACCAGTCGCTGATGCTCCTTCAGGGTGCGAATATAAAAATCACCCGAAACTTCCGGGATAGCTCTGTCCACCACTCTTACGAAGGCTGAAAGATAATCGTTGAGGTTGCTGTCCCATTCTTTGTACCAGGAAACAGGACCGACACCGTTGTCAATGACCAAGGGCGTGAAAGATGAACCGCCCAGCAATTTAGAAAGATTCAGCCATGACAGATCGATGGATGTTTCATGTTTCCGCATATCTTTAAGGCCGTTGGTCTGATGGTCCAGTATGACCGATATTATATCTTCATGGGAAACACCCCCCTTATTGGCCATCAATTTCCGACGGATATCCGATTTATAAACCTTAAACCCTTTGTTAACCAGTTGAACTTTGAGTTTGGATGCAATCTGCTCAATATTGCGGTGGGATAAGAAGAAAAGGTCGGGTCGTAATCTTCTACCAAATGGTGTTGGCATGGGATTGTAACGTTCTTTCGACCATTCGGGTCTTTCGGAACCTTTTAAAAGCATGTCAACGTATGGATATGCAGTGTACACAAGTTTTGCACAGGTTTCTACCGAATGGTCGGAAGCCATTGCCTGTTTAAATTGTTTTTCGATCTTTTTTACAAAAGCCGCAATTTTTTCATCGGTATCAACGTTGTGGAAAATGGAAAAATCAAGACCGATCTTGAGGTATAAAAGAAAGACAGCTCCGGCAGATTCTTTTTTCTTTAGCAGACTAAGAGCCTTTTGTTGAAGGACGGGCATGGTTTGACGAATAAGCCCCGGATACTGTCTGTTGAGCAATTGTCGTATGCGACCGTGCTCGAAAACGGTAAAAAGATCGTCTGCCAACTCCGGAATCGGAAATGACAAGAAAAAACGTTCAAGGTCGGAAGGTTCTCCGCCATTGAATGCTGAAGATTGAAGATGAATGTTGGCATCTATTTCGAAAATCTGATCATTCATTCCCGCCATTTTTTGGCATTTTTGGGCGGCCTTTTCCAGATCAAAATCGAAGGTTCCAAACTCATAAAGTCCGGCCTCAAGCCGCGTAAGGCACTTATACAGATTTGCATTATCGGCTTTTGTGGAAAATTCACCAATTTCGTCGGGCAGATAAATAAATTTTCCGTCTGAACAGATGAAAATCTCTCGGTCATCCGCCTTCCGTATGGGATCTGGCAAATCAGACAGTGATTTTACGGATATGGCCAGGCCGGTACGAGCGTGCAAATATCGGTTTAGATGATGTCGAACCTCAGAAAGCGGAACAGCAACCTGCATGTCCGCATATGTATCGATCCCGAGTTTCGATTCCATGGATAAAAAATTAGCCGCCAGCTTAAAGTTTTGATCTAACTTGTCTATGGCCGCAGATACAAAACTGTCCAAAGCTTCCTGAGAGAGAAGGTACAGCCCTTTTTCCAGGCCTTGCAAAAATGGATCAAACAGGCGATGGTCGGCCTTTATCACCCGATGGAGTTGTTTGATTTGCCAGACCCGCCTGGATAAAGAAAAAGATCGAATTGCACGGGGAATGGAATGGGCAAGATTTTGGCACTGAACATACGACATATCTACTGAAAAGGTGTCGCCCAGCAGATCAACATAGGCAAGTGCGGAATCAAGATCCTTCTCGTTCAATAATTTCGACAGCGTGTCAAGAGGATCTTTCAGGGTATAGGTTCCCTTTTCTTGCATAATCTTTAAGGTTTGCAAGAAACGATTTAGAAACAGATGATTACCATGTTTTAATATTGGTACAAGATGTTCGGCCATAATACGTCCCAGTGTCGGTCCTTTTTCTCCGAAATAACGGATGAGTTCACGGTAACGATTGAAATTTTCAGAACTCGTTTCACCGACAAGATCAGCATAACCCTTGCCTACAGAACGGCCGAAAGATATTTCAAGGGAGAGTGCCCATATGGTTTCTTCCGATAAAGTGGCCAGATCTTGATCAGATACCGAAACGATCTTTTGGGACAGCGCGATTTTAACTTCCGCGGCTAAACCCGGATCGGCCAAGTATAGCTGTCTAATAGCGTCTGAGTTGAACATTGTTTAATATGTCTGTGGGTAAAAATAAAATGATATATCATCCGATTCTCTTTGAATCCATATAAATTGAATGGCCGGGGTGCTTTTACCCAGTATCTTCCGGTTGAAAAATGTTTCCATCAAATAAGCCTGTAGCATGCGATGCGTCAATGGAGAACTGTTGGATCCCAAATTGCATTAAAACAATGATGGATGCGCCTTTTGGGGCTTCAATATGAAAAATTTGAATAATAACGCATCAAATTCTCTTGAAACTTTAATCCTAACGGCTATAATAAAAAATTAAAACGTCTGGACAGTTTGTGACTTTCATCATGCCATATTTATGAGAGAACTGCCAGACATAAGGCCTCGTTTTGAAAAGGAGGAGTTGACATTATGCACAGATTTAAAAACATCCTTCTTGTATATCCCAAGGTGCCAAGCAATACTTACTGGAGTTTCAAATATGCATTGAAATTCATTCAAAAAAAAAGCGCCATGCCACCGCTGGGGCTGTTGACCATCGCCGCCCTTTTCCCGGATACCTATGACCTGAAACTGGTTGACATGAATGTTTCACCTTTGGAAGACAGTGATATCCACTGGGCGGACGCTGTATTCATCTCCGCAATGATTATTCAGCAGGACTCTATGCGAGAGGTGATCCGACGCTGTGGCCGGTTTGGCAAAACCATTGTCGCAGGCGGCCCCTTGGTTACATCAAATCACAAGAAAATTGCCGGCGTTGACCATTTTCTTGTCGGAGAAGTCGATCAAACATTGCTGCATTTTTTACGAGACCTGGAAAAAGGCATTGCAAAACCTGTTTATCCAAAACCCTGTTATCCGGATATTTCCAATTTGCCGGTTCCGCGGTTTGATCTTTTGGATTTAACCGCATACGGTTCCATGTCCGTTCAGTACTCCAGGGGATGTCCCTTTCACTGCGAGTTTTGTGATATCTGGACCATCTATGGTAACAAACCACGATTAAAATCTGTCGCGACCCTGTTAAAAGAACTTGATTTCCTTTTTG
>Ga0210104_1000035_pt1 | contig 18415 bp, 12 predicted proteins | sample RushSE_TuleA_D2_FD_185567 | JGI IMG/M metagenome (GOLD analysis project Ga0210104, IMG submission 185567) | Wetland microbial communities from San Francisco Bay, California, USA, that impact long-term carbon sequestration - RushSE_TuleA_D2 (SPAdes) | ecosystem: Environmental > Aquatic > Marine >...
TCGTTCGTAAAGCTCAAAGACTGGGACCTGCGCAGCAGGGCGGATCTGAAGGTAGACAGTTTGCTGAAGCGCGCCATGGAAAAATTCTCGAAGATTCGCAATGCACGCGTATTCGCCTTCCCGCCTCCGGCCGTCATGGAGCTCGGGCAGTCGGGCGGCTTCGACTTCCAGCTGCAGGACCGGGGAGGAGTGGGGCACGAGGCTTTGATGGCGGCCCGCAACCAGTTGCTCGGCATGGCGGCCCAGGATCCGCGGCTGACCCGGGTGCGCCACAACGGTCTGGAAGATGTGTCCCAATACCGCATCGATGTGGATTGGGAAAAAGCCGGTGCCTTGGAGGTTCCCATCGACTCCATCCACACAACCATCTCGGCGGCGTTCGGCGGTGCCTACGTGAACGACTTCATCCAGGGCGGACGGGTCAAGCGGGTTTACATCCAGGCCGACGCCCCATACCGGATGCTTCCCAAAGACCTGGGAAGGCTCTACGTTCGAAATGGTTCCGGAACGATGACCCCTTTTGCCTCCTTCGCAACCGGACATTGGTTCCAGGGATCACCGCGGCTGGAGCGTTTCAACAGCTTTCCATCCTTAAATATCTGGGGCAGCCCGCCGCCGGGGAAGAGCTCAGGGGAGGCGATGCAGGCCATGGAGGAGATCGCCTCGCAGCTGCCCAGGGGGCTCGGTTTTGACTGGACCGGGCTCTCCTACCAGGAGCGGATGGCAAAATCCCAGGCACCCCTGCTCTACGCCTTTTCCATCATCGTGATTTTCCTTTGCCTGGCCGCCCTTTATGAGAGCTGGACCGTTCCTATTTCGATCCTGCTAACATTACCGCTGGGGGTCATCGGGGGAGTGGTGGCCTCATCTTTGCGGGGATTTCCCAACGATGTCTACTTTCAAATCGGACTCCTCACGGTTTTAGGGCTGACAACCAAGAACGCCATTCTGATCGTTCAATTCGCCATGGCCAGGGTAATGGAGGGGGCCGGATTGATTGAAGCAACGCTGGAAGGTGCAAGATTGAGGGTTCGCCCGATCGTCATGACCTCATTGGCTTTCGGCTTCGGCGTCCTTCCCCTGGCAATAGCCAACGGGGCCGGCGCGGGAGCGCAAACCGCCATCGGGACCGGCGTCCTGGGGGGGATGGTTGCCGCGACTTTCCTGGCTACTCCCTTCATCCCCCTTTTCTATGTGGTGGTGGTCCAGTTGTTCGGCAGAAAAAAATCCGCTCAATTGGGAAAACCAAGTTTGAATGCCGAGAGCCCTTCGGAGGCACACTGATATGGATGGGAAGAGCCCTTTATTTCTGGTATTCGCCGCAGTTTTGCTTGCCGGGTGTACGATGATACCGGAATACACGCGTCCTGAGGCACCGGTTCCCGCCGACTGGCCGAGTGGCCCCGCATACAAAGAGACCCCATCCAAGCCGGGTACCTCGCTCGCTGTTGACCTGCAATGGCGGGAGTTCTTTGCCGATGAGCGCCTTCAAGAGGTTATCGAGACGGCCCTGAACAACAACCGCGATTTGAAGTTGGCCGCTTTGAATGTGGAACGGGCGCGCGCCCTCTATGGCATCCAGCGGGCGGAGCTTTTTCCGACTGTCAATGCGAGCGGCAGCGGGAGCAAAGAGCGTGTGGCCGGCGTGTTCACAAACAACGGGGAACCGATGACCGTGACACGATATGGCGCCATGCTGAGTGTCATCTCCTGGGAGATTGATTTCTTCGGCCGTCTCCGGAGCCTATCAGAGAGGGCGTTGGAAGAGTACCTGGCTACGGAGCAGGCCCGCCGCAGCACACAAATCCTCCTGGTATCCGAAGTTGCCACTGCCTACCTGAGCCTTGCAGCGGATCGCGAAAACCTCAAGCTTGCGGAGGCAACCTTTGAAACGCAGAAAGCCGCCTACGATTTGATCAAACGACGTTATGAAGTGGGACTTGCCTCTGAATTGGACCTAAAGCGCGCACAAACGCCGGTGGATACCGCCCGAGGAGACATGGCGCGTTTCACACAACGGGTGGCACAGGATGAGAACGCGTTGAACCTTCTGGTCGGCTACTCTGCCCCGGACCCTATCAAACGCTTGTCGCCAGACCTATCCGGCGTTTTGCCCCCCAAAGAAGTCGCTGCCGGCGTCTCCTCCGAAGTGCTCCTCCGCCGGCCGGACGTCATGGCGGCGGAGAACCTTCTCAAAGCCGCCAACGCCAATATCGGTGCGGCCCGGGCGGCGCTCTTTCCCCGAATTGCGCTGACCACATCTGCCGGAACCGTGAGCAGCGAACTGTCCGGTCTGTTTAAATCCGGCTCGGAGACCTGGAGTTTTGCGCCTCAGATCCTTATGCCGATTTTTGATGCCCGGCTGTGGTCGGCCTTAGATGCCAGCAAAACAGAACGGGAAATCGCTTTAGTCCAATACGAGAAGGCGATTCAGACCGCCTTCAGAGAAGTGGCCGATGCGCTTGCCGTGCAAGGCACGGTAGACCAGCAGGTTGCAGCCCAGCAATCCCTGGTTGCTGCCTTTGCACAGAGCTACAGCCTCTCCAATGCACGCTATGTTAAAGGAATCGACAACTCCCTGGGTGTCCTTGATGCGCAGCGCTCTCTCTATGCGGCCCGGCAAGGGCTGGTAGCACTCCTTCTGACAAAGCTTTCCAATCAGGCGAGGCTTTACGCGGTATTGGGCGGAGGTGGCGAATAATTTGGGGAAGGATCCGCCTTGTTCATTTCAGTTAAAACGCTGTGACGACATGGTGCAGAGAGAGCGGTTTGCCGCTCCAGCGTGGAGGAGGGAGCATGACAATTCAAAATAAAGTGCTGCTTTTAGTTGATGGTTCCGAACGAACCATACAGACGGTTAACTATGTAAAGGACTTCTTGCCCGTTTATAAGGATACGCAGATTGTGCTGTTTCATGTCTTTAGCGGCATTCCGGAAGAATATCGTGAATTGGAGCAGGAACCCACTTGCATAGCCGTCGTAGATCAATTGAAAAACCGGGAAACGCAGGAGAAAGGAAAAATCCGGGCATGCCTGGAGCAGGCGAAGAACATTTTGATCTCAGGTGGGTTTTCGGATCGGTCCATTCAAATTAAATTTCACCGCCTGGAAAAAGGGGTCGCCCGGGACATCATCGATGAAGCAAGAAAAGGTTACACCGCGGTCGTCCTGAGAAGGCGGGGAATGGGCGCGCTGAAAAACATCATACTGGGCAGCGTTGCCGTCAAGCTGTTACAAGCGTTGACATTTATCCCGATTCTAATTGTGGGACAAGCCCCTCCCGTCAAGAAAATCTTATTGGCCGTGGACGCTTCACCGGCTTCGATGAAAGCGGTTGAATTTGTCGCTGCACTGTTAGGGGGCCATGATGGGTATGAGGTCTGTATATTTCATGCAATTCCTGGCTTGGGGGCTATAAATTTCGATCTTTCTGAAGTTTGCAGGCCGGAGCTTCCTGAAGGGGATATATCGGATACCTGCCTTGAAGCTTTTAAATTAAAAGTAGCGCGACTGTTTCAGGATGTAAAAGACAAGCTGATGGCATCCGGGTTTGAATCTGAAAAAATATCTGATAAAGTACTTTCCGGCGTAGGCAGCCGGTCCGATGCCATTGTCAAGGTGGCAGAAGACGGGGGTTATGGCACAATTGTTGTCGGGCGAAGGGGCCTTTCAAAAGTTGATGCGTTTTTCATGGGCCGGGTCGGTCATGAGGTCGTTTTTGGAGGGAAAAAATTTACAGTCTGGGTTGTCTGATGACATCTTGTGAATATGGCCCCGGTTTTTTCGTACCCCGGTGGCCGACGGCTGGGCGTTAATAGTAAGAATTAGGAACCCGGCGAACGTCCGGCCACCGTTATCAAGTTTGAACCGCTGCTTATCAAGGCCGCCGGTCCTGAAGTGACGCTGCTTCACGCCGGCCGTTCCAGCCAAGACATGCACGCCACCTACCGTGCCGCTATCTTGCGAGAGGGGGTGCTGGCTCTGGCAGACCAACTGAACAAGGATTCCAAATCCCTGGTCAAACTGGCCGAGCGCCACACCAAGACGATCGTCCCGAACTACACCAACGGTGTTGCCGCTCAACCGAACAGCTATGCTCACTACCTGCTAGGCCACGCCGCCGGCCTCGAGCGCGATGCACAACGACTGCGTGAAGCCTATGCGCGCATCGACCGCTGCGCCATGGGTACTACGGTGCTGAACGGCACGAGCTGGCCGCTGAACCGCGCCCGGATGGCCGACTACTTAGGCTTTGCCGTGATCGTGGACAACGCCTACGACGCTTCCCAAATCTCTTCGATGGACCAACCGGTTGAAGTCGGCGCCGTCGTGACCAGCATCGCACTGCATGTCGGCAATTTCATAGAAGACATGATGACCCAATACGCCCAACCGCGTCCGTGGATCCTGCTACAGGAAGGCGGCGACACCACCTATGTGTCCAGCGCGATGCCGCAGAAGCGCAATCCGGGCATCTTGAACAACACGCGCCGCGACGCTTCGACTGCGATCTCGCTGGCGATGGGGTCCGTCATCCGCATGCACAACATCACCCCGGGGATGCCGGATCCGAAAGAGGTTAAGGACAACAGCACGATGGTCAACAGCGCCATCGGGTTCCTGAAGAACTGGGACAAGATTTTGAACTCGCTCGTGATCAGCCCCGAAAGAGCCTTGGAAGAACTGAACAGCGACTGGACCGCCTCGCAAGAACTGGCTGACGTCCTGATGCGCAAATACAAGCTGCCGTTCCGAATCGGCCACCACTTCGCCTCAGAAGTCGTGACTTTCGCAAAGAACAACAACATCAAGCCGCTTGATTTCCCGTATACGGACGCGCAACGAATCTACAGGGAGGCCGTCAAGGATTACAAGCAAGCGGGCGAACTGCCGATGAGCGAAGAAGAATTCCGTTCGACGCTCAACCCGGTCACAATAGTCAACAACCGTGCCACGGTGGGTGGCCCACAACCGGCTGAACTGGACCGCATGCTGAAGCTTGCGAACCAGAAGCTGGTGGAACAGGACACCTGGATCAAGGAAAAGCGCGCCAAGATCAACGCCTCTCTGGCAAAGCTTGACGCTGATTTCGGCAAGCTCCTGAACAGCGGCAAATGACGAATAAACAATCTGAAGCAGCGTTCTATCGGCCCGCCTTGCGGGACAAGCCCCAATAGAGCAACCCGGCGGCCAGCATGGCTGGGATCGAACCGCCGACGGCAAGCTTCAACAGAGCCATCGCCTCGTACACGGCAAACCCCACCGCCCAGGCCGCGAGTGCCACGGGGTTGTAGCCGCGGCGGTACCAATAGGGACCGCTCTCCGCGTAGAACGCGTCGGCCTCGAGTTTGCGCCCGCGCAGGATAAAGTAGTCGGTCAGCACCACACCGAAGAGCGGAATGAACATCGCCCCGATGAAGAACAGGAAGTTCTCGTACTGCTCCATGGGGAACACGAGCGCCACGAGGATCGACAGGCCGCCGGCAATCCACATGACGGTCCGCGCGCTCAGCCTCTGGGAAATGTTCAGCAGGGAGCAGGTGGCGGAATAAACGTCGGGGAAATCGGAGGTGATGGTCGAGAGCACCACCATGAAAAGCGCCGGCACGGCCAGGCCGAGACCGCCCATGGTGTCAAGGATGAGCAACCCGGGGTCGTTGACGCCGGTGAGCAGGGTCACCTGCAGCCCCAGGGCATACATCCACGACGACAGCAGGAAATAACCCCACCACGTGTTCCAGAAGGCCGAACGGGTGCTGCGGGCCATGCGCGAATAGTCCGCCACCAGCGGCATCCAGGAAATCGGCATGGCGATCACGAGATCAAGGCCGGTCATGAATGCCATCGGCCCGCCGGCGGCGGCCGGTTTGGCCGGCAGGCCGCCGAAGGCCACCCACGTCATCGCCGCGACGACCAGGAGCAGCGCCAGGACCGACACGTTCTGCAGGATCTTCCACGCCGTCTTTCCCGTCCACAGCGCCCAGAACAGTGTCCCAATCCCGATCGTGAGGATCCAAAAGGCGTCGTTTGCCAGAATACCGCCGACGGGCTTGCCGAGGGCGGCCCCGGCGCGGCCACCGATGATCAGCATGATGGCGGCCCAGCCGATCAGCTGGATAACGTTCAACACCGCCGCGAGGTTGGACCCCCGGATCCCGAAGGCGGGCCGGGTCGACACCATGGACATGATGCCGTGGTCGGAGCCGATCACCCCTCCCAGCGCCATCAGGGTGTTTCCGATCAGATGCCCCAGCAGGATCGCCCATAGCCCGTACCAGAACCCCATGGGCGCCAGGAACCCGCCGGCCCAGATTTCGGCGAGCGAGATCGCCACCCCCGCCCACAGCAGGAAGAAATCCCTGCCGCCCAGATTGCGCCCCGCTACAGGGACCGGTCGAATGTCCATGACGGCTCCTTTCACAAAAAAAAATCGTTCCCCCCGCGGGAAACGATTCGTCTGCCAAGGCCGCACGCCATCTCGTTTCCCTACGCTGGCATTATCCAGATCAGGTTCAACGGGTATGATCTCAGGCCTATTTCAAGGCCACCCCGTGTGCGGGCTTTTATGGGTGTGTATCTAAAGGAGCGGCCGGGGGCTGTCAAGACCTCTCCCAAAAAAAGAGGACTGAGGAAAAAACCAAGCCTTCGCTCAGTCCTCAGCCCCCCGTCCTCTGAGCTTGTTGTTCCTTCTTCTTTTTTCGTTCTTCGTTACTCGTTCATCACTCGCCCCTACACCACCCCCTGGTCCATCATGGCATCCACGACCTTGGTGAAGCCGGCAATGTTGGCCCCGGCGACATAGTTGCCCTTCATGTTGTAACGCTCGGAGGCATCCCAGGCGGCCTTGTGGATGCTCTTCATGATCATCTTCAGCCGGTTGTCGACCTCCTCCCGCGTCCAGGCCAGGCGCATGCTGTTCTGGGTCATCTCCAGGCCTGACACCGACACCCCGCCGGCATTGGCCGCCTTGCCCGGACCGAAGAGCAGTTTGTGCTCGAGGAAGATGTCGACGCCCTCCGGGGCGGTAGGCATGTTGGCACCCTCGGCCACCAGCTTCACGCCGTTGTTCACCAGGTTCTGAGCGTCCTTGGCGTTGATCTCGTTCTGGGTGGCGCTCGGGAAGGCACAGTCGGCCTTGTGGTTCCAGAGCGGGTTGTGGTCGGCGGCCGGATCGATCGCCGTGTAGACCGCGGGGGGATACTTGTCCGCGTATTCCTTGATGCGCCCGCGGCGCACGTTCTTGAGGTTCATCACGAACGCCAGCTTCTCTTTGGTGATGCCGCTCTCGTCGTAAATGCAGCCGTTGGAATCCGACATGGTGACCGGCTTGGCGCCGAGTTCGATCAGCTTCTCCACCGTGTACTGGGCGACGTTGCCCGACCCGGACACGAGGCAGGTCTTGCCCGCCAGGGTCTCGTTGCGCGTGGCCAGCATCTCCGCAGCAAAATAGACGCAGCCATAGCCCGTGGCCTCCGGTCGGATCAGGCTGCCGCCCCAGTTCAGGCCCTTGCCGGTGAGCACGCCCGAGAACTCGTTGCGCAGCTTCTTGTACATCCCGAAAAGAAAGCCTATTTCACGCGCCCCCACCCCGATGTCGCCGGCCGGCACATCCGTGTCCGGTCCGATGTGGCGGAAGAGTTCGCTCATGAAGCTGTGGCAGAACCGCATGACCTCGTTGTCGGACTTGCCCTTGGGGTTGAAATCCGAGCCGCCCTTGCCGCCGCCCATGGGCAGGGTGGTCAGTGCGTTCTTGAAAACCTGCTCGAAGGCCAGAAACTTGAGAATGCCGAGGTTGACGGACGGGTGGAACCGCAGACCGCCCTTGTAGGGGCCGATCGCGCTGTTCATCTGGATCCGGAAGCCGCGATTTACCTGGATCACGCCTTGATCGTCCATCCAGGGCACCCGGAACAGGATCACGCGTTCCGGTTCGACGATGCGCTCGGGAATGCGAGCACGGCGATAGACCGGGTTCTGGTCCAGTACCGGCTTGATGGAATCCATGACCTCGTTGACCGCCTGATGGAATTCCTTTTCATACGGGTCGCGGCTTTTGACATACTCCATGATCTCAGACATAGGTTGTCTCCTCCTTGGTGATGTGTGTGTTTATTGAACAGGGTAATTCCAGCCAAATTTTCCTTTCGGATTACAATCGAGCCGCAGAGGGCTTCAAAACACCCATCGCCTGCCGGGTTGGATTGTATGATAACACAACGTCAAGTCAAAGGAATATTTCTTATGACAGGCATAACTTATTATGAGCGCCGCAGCCGATGATAGACCCCCGGCGGTCATCCGATCTCCGGCCGAATCGTTTCTGATATATCAGATACCCGCAAAGAGCATACCAAGCGGCTGCGACACAGAATGACTAATAACTATTTGAAATAAAATATAAATTTTTAAAAACCCAAGTTGGGTCCTGCCGGCGGGAGATGCTTCGGTGTCTGGAATTTTTACAAGGTGTTAAAGTTATGACGCGCACGGCAGCCGGCTCGCTCCCTACCTGCCCGGACGGCCTTGTAGGACCGGCCCTCGCGGAGCCGCCGGCTCTATTCGACCGTATGGCAGGAGGCCGGGAATTATGGCACCTGTCTTCGCGGATTCCCTGACACCGACGGAGAAAGGGCGGAGGCTCAGCCCTCAATGAACGCCTTAAACCGGGCGAGAGCCTCCCGGATCTCGGGCAGGTGGATGCCGGAGTAGGCCAGCCGGATGTAGAACTGGGTTTCCCCGGGGAGCGGTCGGCCGAAATGCAGACGCGAGCACACGGACACGCCGGTTTCCTGAAGCAGGGCGCGGCGAAAGGATTCGTAATCGCTGAACCCCTTGGCCTGCATGGCCGCCGTGACGTTCGGAAAAAGATAGAAGGTCGCGTTCGGTCTAAGGCAATGCACCCCTTTGATGCCGTTCAGCAGGTCGACGGACAGGTCGCGCCGCTCCTTGAGGATGCTCAAGATTTGCCGCGGGCCGCCCTGATCGCCGGTCAGCCCTTCGATCGCCCCGTACTGGATGAAGTGGTTCGAGCAGGACTCGTCGTTGACGTTGAGCTTGGCGATGATATCGATGATGGGCTTCGGCCCGATGGAGGCCCCCAGGCGCCAGCCGGTCATGGCAAACTTCTTGGAGAAGGTGTAGAGGATGACGCAGCGCTCGACCATGCCCGGCAGCGACACGAACGAAGTGCTTTCTCCGTCGTAGCGGATGTCGAAGTAGGCCTCGTCGCAAAGCACGTAGAGATCGTGTTTCAGCACCAGCTCGGCCAAGGCCTCGCGCTCGGCGGTTGAGCATTCGGCACCGGTGGGGTTCTGCAGGTCGTTGAGCACCAGGAGCCGGGTCCGCGGCGTGATCTGCCGTTTCAGTGCATCCAGGTCGATCGTGAAGGTCCGCTCGCCTTCCAGGTAGCGGTAGGGCTTCGGGACGCCCCCCAGAAATTCGATCTGCGACTCATAGATCGGATACCCCGGGCTGGGGTAGAGCACCTCGTCCCCGGGGTTGAGCAGTGCGAGGAAAAACTTGCCGATGGTGGGTTTGCCCCCGGGTTGGATGGCCACGTTTTCCGGCGAATACCGCAGGCCGCGGGCGGTGCCGACGTCGGCCGCCAGGACCTCCCGCAGCTTGGGAATTCCTGCATTCGGGCAATACCCCGTCTTGCCGTCCCGCATGGCCTTTGCAGCGGCCTCCATCACGTTGACAGGCGTGGGGATGTTCATGTCGCCGAGGTGAAACGGATACACCTTGTTTCCCTGAGCGGCAAAGGCTGCTGCCTCGGCCGAGACCGCAAAAGCCGTTTCAGTCCCCAGGCGCGCAATACGATCTGCGAATTTCATGATGCACCCTCCTCGTCACTCATCACTGGTTGCGCATTTCTCGCTGCTCGCTACTTCCCCTCGTAAAGCGAAATACTCAATTCCTTGGCGTTGAGAATGCTCGGGGCCGCCCTGGGCGGACGGTTCCCCAAAAACGGCCCGACGTCCGGGCGGTTCCAGGCCGGATAGCCCATGAGCAGGCCGGCCACATTGCTTGCCGCAAGGGTGGCCATGCCTTCCCGGGTCCACTTGGTGGCCGAGGCAATGTGGGGGACGATGACCACATTCTCAAGCTCCGCCAGGCCAGACGCCAGCTTCGGTTCGTTTTCGAAGACGTCCAGGCCCGCTCGAAAATTGGGGTGTCGCCGGCAGTGCGCCACGAGCGCAGCCTCGTCGATCACCGGGCCCCGGCTGGTGTTCACGATCAGCGCGTTGTCCTTCATGAGGTTCAGGCGCCCGGCGTTGATCAGGTGCCGGGTGGAATCATCCAGCACCGTGTGGATGCTGACCACGTCGGCCTCCCGCAGAAGATCCTCGAGGCGCTCGGCCCGGCGGCAAGTGACGCGCGGCAGGCCGTGCGTCTGCAGGAAGGCCGCATAATCCGCGACATACTGCTCCAGGGCCGCGTTGCGGTGCAGGTCGAAATAGACCACGTGCATCTTGTGACCTTCCACCATCATCCGTGCATAGGCATCGCCGATTCGGCCGGCGCCGATGATGCCGACGGTCTTGCCGGCCAACAATTCTCCCAGAAACAACATCGGCAGCCACCCGTGGAAACGGCCGGCGCGCAAAAAGCGCTCGGCTTCGCCCACCCGCCGGACGGCGGCAAAGGTCAGAGCGACCGCCATCTCCGCCGTGGTGTCGGTCAGCACGCCGGGGGTGTTCCCCACGGGGATGCCCACCCGCGTGGCGGCATCGAGCTCGATGTTGTTATAACCGACGGCATAGTTGCTGTAAGCCGTTCCGCCCGCGGCCTTCAGCGCCGCAAAGAGCTCCGCACCCCAGGTCTCCGTCAATTGGCCGATGACGCCGTCGCAGCGGCTATCCATGGCCGCGCGTATCTCGGCAGCGCTCAAGGTTGCCGACGACGAGCAGACCTCCACACAGCAGCCGGCGGCGCTGAGAACCTCGATCCAGCGCACCCCCGGCAGTTCCTTGGTGACGACGACTCTTTTCTTGCCTGCCGGGTTGTGGGTCTTCCAGAGTGAATCAACCATTCCCGCTCTTCCTCTATCAATTACGAACCGTCAGCCCGGAATCAAGCCGACATGCCGCCAGGTTCTCAAATCGCAACTTTATTAATATAAAAACATGATGATACAGTCAATATTATTTTGTTTTTTTAATGATTACATCAAAAATTAATTAAAATTTTCAGACAAAGCTAAAAAGACGATCGTTCGGCAGGTTGCGGGCAGTTCAAGGTAGAGGTCAGCGGTGCCGGGATTTCGCCCGAGGGGTTGGCGTACATGTCATTCAGTTTCTGGACGTAGCCCTGTGAATCCTCAGCCACTTTGATCAGGCTGCGGGCCGTCCGGCGGTTCCAACCGGCCGGGTTACGGCGAAAGATGCTCCGGAACCATCGGCTGTTTTTGCGCAACGCCCTCAGGTAATTCGGGAGGAAGTCGTTCAACCGGGGGTCGGAAGCCATCCGGCGGACCGCCCGGTCGGCCGACCAGCGCCGGACGGCAAAGTGGATGTAACCGGCACCGATGGCAAGAAGCCCCAAGAGGATAGACTGGATGAGAGGGTAGCCGGAAAGGTGAGTCCAAAGGGGCAGCCGCAGGGAAAGGCCGTCCCAATACCCGCCGTACAAGGTCAGGACCAGGAAAAGCGCGAGCAGGCCGCCGAACACGGCCCCGTCCAGCCACAATGTCTGCCGGCGCCAGTCGGCCAGGAACCGTTGAAGCTTCGGCACCACTTCGCTCTCCAGCATGTGGGCCGTCTGCTCCAGCATGCCCACGATGCGATAGGCGCGCTCCACCCTTACCTGCTCGATGCGCTGGCCGATGGCTCTCAGGTTCGCGTCCCGCTTGCCTTCATATCGAGCGCGGGTGGCGCTATCGGCAATCGGCACGGCCAGCTCGGGGATGTAGAGCGAGTAACAACTGCCGGCCGTCAACCCGGACTGTGCCAGCGCCCGCTGCCAGGAGGCGAAGACCTCCTCGGTGTTGTCCTCCTGGGCGGTCGCGTCGATCTGGTTCAGAACGTAGAGAAACTTGTTGGAGTCGCGCCGGCCGATGGAGCGGCGCACCAGGTGCTCCAGCGTGTCGTGCATCGAGCCGGACTCCGGGTGACGGGCATCGAAGAAGACCAGCACCAGGTCCGACAGATCGATGATGTGATCCGTGATGCGCAGGGTGGACGTGCGCTGGGCATCCGCGTCGAACCCGGGGGAATCGATCAGGATCTTGCCGCGCAGCTTTTCGCTGGGACAGGTCTTGAGCTGCAGGTAAGCGTCGATGCGCCGGCCCTCGCCCTGCGCCGCCTCGTCGATGGCCCGGCTCACGCGGAAAAAAGGAAAGCGCGGGTCGGCGTCCAGGGCCAGGCCCGGGAGCACCCGCACATTCTTTTCGTCCGTGAAACAAATGACGGTGAACTTGTCGTCCACCGCCTGGTTGCCGGTGTCTTGCAGCCGGTACCCGAGGAAGTGATTGATGAAACTTGACTTGCCCGAGGAGTAGACTCCCAGCACGGAGATGAGCGGCCACCAGGAGGTGCGGTCGGCGTGGGATTCGTTGCGGTCAAGCAGGCCGAGCCGGCGGCTGATGCGGTCCAGTTCGCGGAAGCTGTCGACGACGTGCTCAAGGACCGGGTTCTCCTGCTTGAGACGCCGCTTCAAATCGCGCAGTTTCGAGCCGACGTGGCTTTCCGGCACCATAAAAACGCCCCGTTTCAGTCCATGCGCGGCCATCCGTGAGCGACGGTGCGTGATTCGCCGTTCCCGAAGCTTGCCGCTGTTTTTTAAGTACACATTATTCAATAGCCATGCAACTGCTTTTTAGCAGCACGCCGGCCGCCGCCTTTACAGGTTAGAGGTTTTGGTATACATCGTGAGCCTGTTCATGACGTCTGCAATTGGCCTATTCATTCGCAGGAGCACGAACCGGCGCAACACCCAACCCGGACAATCCGGAAGCAGATTCGACATCCGAAGCACGCAACATAAAACCAATTCAATTTGTCTCCGTCTTGCATGGAAATTCACTCCTTGGAGGCTAAAGTCGCATGCGGAAAGGGTGGGCATCATGCTCGAAAAATTCCGAGTGGACAAGAAAACGACTCTGGTAACCGGGGGCAGCCGTGGCATCGGGCTGGGCATCGCCCTGGCCTTGGCCGATGCAGGTTCCGATATCGCACTGGTGGCGCGGGACCCCTCCCACCTGGAGGCGGCGCAGGCGGACATCGCTGCGGCCGGGCGCCGGGTGTGGACCTACCCGTTCGACCTGCGGCGCAGCGCCGAAGCGCCCGCGCTCTTCGCCAGCATCGCGACCGACACCGGAGGAATCGACATTCTGGTGAACAACGCCGGCGGTATCGTGCGGGGCGCGGCCGACGTCGTCAGCCTGCAGGAGGTGCGCGACCTCATGGAGTTGAATCTGTCGGCCGTTTTCGCTCTGTGCCAGGAATTCGCCCGCGAGCGCATCCGGAGCGCCAAACCCGGGAAGATCATCAACATCGCCTCGATCATGAGCGAGACCGTGCGCCCGGGTGCCGCGGCCTACGCGATGACCAAGGGCGGCATCCGCCAGCTCACCAAAGCCCTCGCCGTGGAGTGGGCTCCGCACGGGATCCATGTCAACGCCATCGGCCCGGGGTTCACCCGGACCGAGCTCACTGAAGCCTTATGGTCGAACCGGGACTTCGAGGAGGCCGTGAACCGGCGCACGCCCCTGGGCCGCTGGGGAACCGCCGAAGACATCGGCCACGCGGCGGTTTTCCTCGCCTCGCCCGCCTCGGACTTCATCACCGGCCAGACGCTGTATGTCGACGGCGGCCTGATCAGCAGCATGGGAGGATTGGGATGACCCGTGCTTGAGTCCATCTACTACGTCCTATCGTGGGTGTGCCGGCGCGCCTGCCCCCACTGCTACGACGAGCGCTTCCAGCCGTATCCGGCTCCCGAGGCCGCACGCCTGGCGGAAGAGAGCCGGGCCGTGTTCCCGCAGGTGGTCCGCCATCTGCCGGAAACGATGGTCTACACGGACTTGGAGGACCGAACGGACGACGGGACTTTCCGGCAAAAGCCGGGCCGCATCATCCTGTCGGGAGGCGAAGTACTGCTCGAGCCCGTGCGCACCCGCGTGCTCTACCCTCTCCTGGAAATGCTGCACGATCGCTATCGCAACCACGGCGGGGTGCGGCTGGTGATCCAGACGGCCGGAGACCTGCTCACGGCCGACATCGTCGCTGAGCTGCTGAAACGGCAGGTCTGGATGATCTCGGTCTCCTCCATCGATGAGTTTCACATTCTCCCCGGCGGCTTGGACCACGACCAGTATACCCAGCGCCTGGCGCAGCTGTTCGAAGCCGCCGGCATGCGCCGCTCCGGCCTGCAGGCGGCCTCCCGCAAATGGACCGATGAAGACGGGCCGGCCTACAGCTTCTTCGGCGCCACGCCGGATGCCTGGATCGGGAAGCTCTGGCCGAGCGGCCGGGCCTGGGCGAACGGGTTGTCCACCGCCCGTTACCAGGACAATTTCTGCAACGCCTGGTCCGGCGGGCTGAACTTTCTCAACGTCGGATTCAGCGGCTCGGAGGTCGCGATCGACCCGGACGGCAACCTCTACCCCTGCTGCCGCAAAACCCGGCTGGCCTACGGCAACCTCTGCGAAGAGGCGCTCTTGGACATTCTTCGAAGCCTCACGGGCCGCCCGGAGTTCGAGTCCATCACCTGCGGGCATCCGGAACGCATGGGTCTCGCCCATGGCGTGGGGGTGGAGGAGTTCGTCGCCCTCTGCCGAATCACCGACCCCGCGGGACGCAGCTTCGTCAACCCCTGCATCGGATGCGACAGGATCCACGACCGTTTTCTCGGCCCGGTGCTGGCCGGACTCCGCGAGAGGCGCCGTCGCGGGAGGCCCGCATGATCGACCGCCGCGTGCATCCCACGTTTCGGACGGGCCTGGAGCTCAGGCGGGTGCGCATCGCGCTCAACGGCACGCAGCTTATCCCGGAGACGTCTCTGACGGTGCGCCCCGGCGAGGTGGCCACCGTCATGGGCCCAAGCGGCTCGGGTAAATCCAGCCTGCTGGCCTACCTCTGCGGTACGCTGGCGCGGGTGTTCCAGGCCGGGGGGGAGGTCTGGATAAACGGCCAGGAGGTGACCCGGTTTCCCGTCGAACGACGCCAGATCGGCATCCTCTTCCAGGACGACCTGCTTTTTCCCCACCTGACGGTCGGGGAAAACCTGCTTTTTGCCATTCCACGTTCGGTCAGCAGCCGCCGGCAGCGACGAGACCTGATGCTCCAGGCACTGGCCGAAGCCGACCTTGCCGGAACCGAGGAACGCGACCCGGCCACCTTGTCCGGTGGGCAACGCGCGCGCGTCGCTCTGATGCGCACACTGTTGGCGCGGCCGCACGCGGTGCTGCTCGACGAGCCGTTTTCCAAACTGGACGAGGATCTCAAGACTTCTATTCGCAGCTTTGTGTTCGATCACATCCGCGCTCAGGGGCTGCCGACGCTGATGGTCACCCACGCCGTCGAGGACGCGCAGGCGGCCGGCGGCCCGGTGATGCGCGTCGGCCGGCCTGAATCGCAACCGAAAGGAACCGCCCCATGACGCGCACGTTCATCGCCGCCTTTTTTCTGTTTTGCACCTCCGTCCACGCCATGGACGCATCGGACGCATGGCCGGGCATCTTGGAAAAAGCCAGGGACCAGACGGTCTATTTCAATGCGTGGGCCGGCGACGAGAACACCAACGGTTTCATTGCCTGGGCGGCCGGCCGTGTCCAAGCGCTTTACGGAGTCAATCTCACCCACGTGAAGATCGCGCTCACGTCCGAAGCCGTTTCGCGAGTCGTGGCGGAAAAAGCCGCCGGCCGGCACACGGGCGGCTCGATCGACCTGATCTGGATCAACGGCGAGAACTTTCTTTCAATGAAGGAGCAGGGGCTGCTCTTCGGCCCCTTCACGCAGCGGCTGCCCAATTACGCACTGGTGGACAACGTCGGCAAACCCACCACCGTCATCGACTTCACCGTACCGGTGGACGGCATGGAGTCCCCCTGGCGCATGGCACAGATCGTCTATGCCTATGACACCGCCCGTTTGAAAGACCCGCCGCGCTCCATCGCAGCCATGCTGGCCTGGGCCCGGCAAAACCCCGGCCGCATCACGCACCCGCGGATCCGAAACTTCCTGGGATCCACCTTCTTGAAGCAGGCGCTCTACGAACTGGCCGAGGACCCGAAGGTTCTGCAGACCCCGGCCACGGATGCCAGCTTCGCCCGGGTGACGGCGCCGCTCTGGCGCTGGTACGACGAGCTCAAGCCCCTCATGTGGCGCAAGGGGGAGCAGTTTCCGGAAACCGGCCCCGCCATGCGCCAGCTCCTGGCGGACGGCGAGATCGACATCATGATCTCCTTCAACCCGAACGAGGCGACCACCGCCATCGGCAAGGGTATCCTGCCGGACACGGTCAGAACCTTCGTCCTGGCGAAAGGGACCATCGGCAACACCAGCTTCGTGGCCATCCCTTACAACGCCGCTCACAAGGAGGGCGCCATGGTCGTGGCGAACTTTCTGCTGTCGCCGGAGTCCCAGGCCCACGCGATGAACCCGAGCACCATGGGTAATTTCACCGTCCTCGACCTGAACCGCCTGGCGCCGGCGGACCGCAAGCGTTTCGAGGACCTTCCCAAGGGGGTGGCCACCCTGAGCGCGGCCGAACTGGGCCGGCCCCTGCTCGAACCCCACCCCTCCTGGATGAACGGCATCGTCGCGGAATGGGAACACCGCTACACCAAGTGACCCCTCCCGTTTCCCGCGGGTCGTCCCTCCTCCGGCTCTTTCCGGCGATCACCCTGGCGGTGTTCCTGGCGCCGGTCGCGGCGGGCCTGGTTGCCACCGCCCTGCCGGCCTTCGGCTACCTGCCCGCCCTCGGCGGCCGGACGATCGACCTGGATTCCTGGCGAAAGCTGTTGGCGATACCGGGGCTGGCCGCCTCGGTGCGCCTCACGTTGCAAACCGGGGTTCTGGCCACAATGCTGGCGTTGGCCGTCGTCATCGGATTTTGCAGCGTGATGCACCACACCCGACTGTTCCGACGTACCCAGGTCGTTCTGTCGCCGCTTCTTGCCACGCCGCACGTCGCGGTCGCCATCGGCCTCGCGTTTCTCATCGCCCCAAGCGGCTGGGCCAGCCGCCTCGTGTCGCCCTGGCTGACCGGATGGACGCGCCCCCCCGACGTGGCCGTCGTGCACGACGCACAAGGCCTGTCCTTCGTTCTCGGCCTGCTGCTCAAGGAAATCCCTTACCTCATGCTCATGACCCTTTCAGCCCTCAACCAGGTCCGCGCGGCGGAGACCCTGGTAACCGCGCGCGCTCTCGGCTATGCGCCGGCGGCCGCATGGCTGAAGACCATCCTGCCCCAAGTCTACTCCCAGATACGCCTGCCGATCTATGCGGTGCTGGCCTTCTCGATGTCGGTGGTGGACGTGGCGGTCGTGCTGGCGCCGAACCAACCGCCGCCCCTGAGCGTGCTTCTCTTCCGCCTGTTCACTGACCGGGACCTCTCTCTTGTCTTTCCGGCGGCGGCCGGCGCCTGCCTTCAGCTTCTCGTGGTCGCTGCGGCGATCGGGCTGTGGCGGGCAGCGGAGATCGCGGTGTCGGTTGCAAGCCGCCGTTGGCTCACCGGGGGTGGAGGGGAAAAGACCGGGTGGCCCCTGCGGGGGGCGTGGGCGTCGACCATGGCGGCCCTCGTGGTCCTTTCCTTCCTGGGCACGGTCTCCCTGGGAATGTGGTCTTTTGCGAAAACCTGGTTTTTCCCGGAGGCGCTTCCGGCCGCCTGGACTCTGTCCCACTGGAGCCGCCACGCGCCCGATTTGGTCTGGCCGGGAGTCGTAACGCTGGGAACCGGGCTGGCCGCGACCCTGATCGGCCTGGCGCTGGCGGTGGGATGCCTGCAAAACGAGCGCGTAAACGGTCTGGGTTCGGCCGCTCGGGCTTTGTGGCTGCTCTACACGCCCCTGCTGGTCCCGCAGATCGCCTTTCTCTTCGGGGCCCAGATGCTGCTGGTGCGGATGAACGTCGACGGCACCTGGATCGCCCTGGTCTGGAGCCATCTGCTGTTCGTCTTCCCCTACGTGTTCCTGTCGCTCGCGGACCCCTGGCGATCCTTTGACCTGCGCTACCGGACCTCGGCCCTGGCGCTCACCGGCTCGCCGCTCCGGGCCTTCCTGCGCGTCGAACTGCCCCTGATGCTCAAGCCGGCCCTCTTCGCCCTGGCGATCGGCTTTGCCGTCAGCGTGGGGCAGTACCTGCCTACCGTTTTCGCCGGCGGCGGGCGCTTCACCACGCTCACCGTCGAGGCCGTCACGCTCTCGAGCGGCAACGACCCCCGGGTCACGGGAATCTACGCCCTGGTGCAGGCG
>Ga0210104_1000037_pt1 | contig 18122 bp, 20 predicted proteins | sample RushSE_TuleA_D2_FD_185567 | JGI IMG/M metagenome (GOLD analysis project Ga0210104, IMG submission 185567) | Wetland microbial communities from San Francisco Bay, California, USA, that impact long-term carbon sequestration - RushSE_TuleA_D2 (SPAdes) | ecosystem: Environmental > Aquatic > Marine >...
GCTGGAGCTGCGTTTCTTGCCCTGCAGCTGCCGGTCGTTGTCCAGCAGGTCCTGGATCGTGGTTTCGGTGTAGACCTGCAAAATGGCCCTGTTGACACGGTTCCACATCGCCGAAAACGCGCAGCGGTGCCCATGCGGGCATTTGGCCTTGGCCAAGCACGCCGCACACATCGCCTGTTTGGGGGGGGCCTGCATGAAATTCATGATGTCGGCGACCGTGATCTGCTCCGGAGAGCGGGTCAGGTAGTAGCCGCCGTAAAAACCACGCTTGGCGTCGATCAGTCCGCTGCCTTTGAGCTTGTTCAGGATCACCTCCAGAAACCGGACCGGAATCGACTGTGCATCGGCAATATTTGAAATCTTGGTGGGTCCTTCCCCCCGGTGCTTGGCCAGCTCGAGGACGGCGCGCAAGGCGTACTGGTTTTTTCTGGGCGTAATGGGCGTCATGCGCGTTCCCCGGCCGGATCGAAGGCGGCCATTTGTCAATTAAATAGGTCAGGAAGTTTGCCGACACTTTTAGTCAAGAAGTCGGCAAGTTGTCAAATGGTTTTTTCGGGCGGATTTCGATTTCAGCAATGGGGAGAAGAGAACCTTCCCGGGGGTGTTCTGATAAAAATAAAGCCGCCGGGCACGTCGTGCCCGGCGGCTTTATTCGTTAGTGGATTTTAACGACGTGGGCGCCTTCCATGGGGTCCCTAAGGGGAACCGTCACCTTGAGCATCCCATCCTTGTAGGAAGCCTTCGCTTTCTTGGAATCCACCGGGCAGCAGAACGCCGCCGCAGACACGTAGTCGAAGTCGTCCCGCGGGGCGAACAGGCTGTAGCTGTCGTCCCGGATCTTCAGGTTGATCGCCTGCTTTTTGACTCCCGGGACACAAATTTCCAATTGTATGCGATGTTCGTCCTCGTTCACATAGGAGCACACATCGGCGGCCATCTTGAGTTTATCTTCGGCCATCGAATTCACCTCCCTTGCCGGTTTTAATGTCAACGATCGGCGTGCCTACACGACCCGTCCGATTGACTGAAACTAAGGCCTTGGAACGACAATTCAAGGTATGCAACAAGTATTGACAAGCATACCGGCCTCGACTAAGCCGTTGCGTGAGAGGGACACAAGACTGAGGTTCATTTGGAAGTAGGTTATGGCGCGATGCGCCTTCCTCTCGGTAATTGAGCATTGCCCTTGTGGGAGAGGCTTTCAGTTTCGATTTTCGCGGCTGGGAAGCTGCTCTCACGGAATTGAAACAGACCAACTCCATTCAAGAATCCCCGGAGGGCGCCACGTGATCGTCGCCGGACTGACAGGTGGTATCGCGAGCGGGAAATCGACGGTGGCCGCCATGTTCGAAGAGGCCGGCGCCCGGCTCATCGATGCCGACCGGCTCGCGCGCGACGCCGTCCGGAAGGGTTCTCCCGCCTTCCACGACATCGTCGCCCATTTCGGCAAGGCCGTTCTGCTCGGCGACGGCGAGATCGACCGCAAGCGCCTGGCTGCGGTCATCTTCAACGACACGGCCGAGCAACGGGCGCTCGAGCGCATCGTCCACCCGCAGGTGAAGAAGGAAGTCGCCCGACAGTTGGACCTGATTCGGCAGCAGGATCCGGAAGCCCTGGTCGTCGTCGACATCCCGCTGTTGTTTGAAGCCGGCATGGACCAGGGGCTTGATGCGATCATCGTCGTGTACGTGCCGAAAAAAGTTCAACGAGAACGCCTCATGGCCCGCGACGCCCTCGCCGAGCCCGAGGCTTGCGCCCGCATCCGGGCCCAGATGCCCATCGAAAAGAAAAAACCCCTGGCCACCTTTGTGATCGACAACTCAGGTTCTCTTGAACACACCGGGGCCCAGACGCTGGAGGTGTATCGCAGACTGTCGCAGCAAGCCCGGGAGACGTAAGGCGCGGGCAATAGCTTTCGCGGCCACATCCGAAAAAATTAATTTCTCGTTTTCAAAAACAATTTCTTGGGATTGGAACATTCTTGTGTTTCGGATTTTTCGATATCAGGAAGGTTCGATCAGGCGGTCGAGGATCAACCCGTAAAAGGTGCCCCCGCCGGTCGAGGCAAAGCGCCACCCCAGGTGAACCAGGCAGGCGGCACAGACGCACACCTGCCAGTGGTGGCCCGCAAACCAGGTGAACTCGCCCGAGGCCGGGCCGATCACCCCGCAGCCCGGGGCATTCCGAAAGCACCCGATTTCATATACGATTCCATGCGGGTTGGCAAAGGTGTGGCGGTGACGGCCCTGGATGCTGATGCGATCGGCCGGCCGGCTGATTGGATGCAGGCAGTCGCGGCAGAGGATGAAGGCTTCTTCCTGCGGCGCCTTCTCATCAGAGGGTGCCGTCCCCGGTTCCGGCGACACCTTCTGCGGAAGCCAGTCCGGCGGCTGCCGCAGGAAATGGATGATGGGTGCACCCTCAGCCAGCATGGAACTCTCCTCCATCCGGCACGTTCAGCGAGCCTGTAAGCTGAGTGTCAAGCTGCCCGTTACACTTCAAAACAGGATTCGGCACGGGTCATGCCGAATCCTTGACATTCGCATCAAAAGGAATAAAATGGTCCATAGAAAGTCCAGCGGAGGTCGGCATGCCGGTTTACGAATTCGAATGTCCCAAAGGAACGACCACGGAACGCATAGTTCCCATGGGCACGGAGACCATTTCTTGCCCGTGCTGCCACAAAAAGGCCAAGAAGATCGTCTCCCGCTTCTCCTTTGAGCTGAAAGGCGGCGGGTGGTATGCCGACGGGTATGCTTCCACCAAGTCGTCCGGCGGCTCCTCTGACTCTCGCTGAACACTCCTGCGCCTCTTAGTGCAACACCCCTCGTCTGAATCGCTTTGCGGGGGCAGACCCTCGGCCTCCGTTGGTGTCACAACCCGCTGACACGCGAAGGAAGGGCTCTAAGATGTTGCCGATCAAAAAGATTCTTTTCCCCTGTGACCTGACACCGCATTCGTCCAAAATTCTGAATTACGCGCTGGCGCTGGCGGACACGTTCGGAAGCCGGATCTGCATTCTCCACGTGGTGCAGGACCTGCGCAGCTGGGCCGGGCTGTACATGCCGCACAAGAACCTGGGTCTGGAACAGGCAGACGTCGTGGCGCATGCGCAGCAATCCCTCATCCAGTTTTGCGTCGAAATCCCCGCAGCTCGGGAGAACGCCGATAAACGCGTGGTCTCCGGCGAACCGGCCGAAGAGATCATCACGTTCGTCAAGAAAGAAGGCGCTGACCTGATCGTCATGGGGACTCACGGCCGCAAGGGTATCGAGTATTCCCTTTTCGGCAGCGTGGCCGCCAAGGTGGTGCGGCTTTCTCCGGTCCCGGTGCTGACGGTCAATCCGGAAACCTTGTCGAACACCTGAACCATGCGCACAGCCGTGAACAGGATGGCTCGTAAGGCTCATCGTATATAATTGGCCACGTAGAAGTCGTCGATCAACCCCTTCCACTTGAGATTCCGGCCGTATTCGCGTGCGGATTGCTGATCCGGGAAGTGCGAAATACGGACCTGGTACCAGAGTTTCCCGCCACTGGACGTCTCCGTCCAGTAGGCGTCGAGCCCCTTGCGTTTCAGCTCCTCCACCAGCTTGATAGCGTATTCCTGCTTGAGGTATGCGGCCACCTGAAGGGTGAAGGGGTCCGTCGCCGCGGCCGCAACGGGTGCGGGCGTCTCGGCACCTGCCGGCACTGAGGGAGCGCGGTCGAAAAGGTCGAGGGCGTCGATGCCCACCCATATCCCGCCCGCGGCAACCCCCGCGATCAGCAGCACCCCCAGCGCATACCGAACGCCGCGAAGCCGGAAGGCGCGGCGAGCCGTACGCCCCATCCCGCGCCCCAGTCGGAAAAGCTCCTCGAGGCCCGCGTTCATGGCAGAGCCGGCCGCCTGCGCGATGCGACGGAGATCCGGCCGAACGGTCCGACGGCCCGCCAGAAGCGACTTGCGCTCTTCCGGCCCCTCTTCGTCCGTTGCATCGGCTGCGGCGGACATGCGGAAGGCGGCCTCGGGCTCAGCCCATTCGTCGGACGGCAGCTCCGGGTCAGCCGCCGCCGCTGCGGGAAGCTCAGGCGGGACCCGATGCGCGTCCTGGGGCAGGGGGACGGACGGCATGTCCGTCGCCGGGGCCGCCCCCCGCGCCTGGGAATAAATCCGCTGCGCCCACTCATCGGAGCGGCCGTCTTTTTTCAACAAACGCGCCAAGTCCTCGCAGAGCTCGTCCGGGGCGCGGCCCTGCATATCGCACACACGGCGGTAACTTCGCAGCGCGGGGTAATCGGTGCGCTCCAGCAGCAGGAACAGGCGCGCCTGCGCACGCTGGATGGCCGCGTTCCGAGGGTGAGCGCTTCCGAGCCGGGCGGCCAAATCCTGGTGCTCCTCCCGCAACCCGCCCCGGCCTTCGGCCTGCCGCACCCATTGCTCGGCGACCTCCTCGTCCTCCGGTCGGACCGAGAGGTACCGGGTGACGAAATCCTCTGCCGCAGGGTCGAGGCGGGTCCGGGCCAGATAGAACCGCGCCAGCCGGCCCGCCAAACGCATCAGGGCGTTGCGGCGGTCGGAGGGCGCCACCCAGAAGCTGTCCAGGGCTGCCAGGGCCTCCCGGAACGCCGCTTCCGCCTCGACCGAAAGGCCTTCCCGTTCGGCGACATCGGCGCTCCGCATCAAATGCCCCACCCGTTTCAATCCGGCTCGGTTGACAGCCCAGGCGACGAAAAGGAACATTGCCGCCAGACCGCCGGCCACGACGAACGGCATGAGGTCGATCCCCACAACGGGCTGGAGTAACGGTAGGACCCAGAGTCCCCCCATCCCGCCGACCAGCAGGGTCACCCAGAGGCAGACGGCGTTATGGCGCAGAAAGTGGGTCATGGACGGGTCACCTCCTCACGGACCGCCGCCGACGGGGCCGGGATCACGGCCCCCTGAAAAGGGGGAAAGTGACTGCATCTGAGCGGCTCTCAGCGCGACGTCCACGCCCCGCGGCCCCCACGGCAGCACCGGCTGGCCCGTGGTCGGCACGACCTGGACGAATCGGATGTCCGAGGGCACCACGAATTCCCGCTGGGGCTCGCCCTCGGTGGCCTTGCGCATGAAATCCGCCCAGATAGGAGCCGCCCCCCGGCCGCCGGTGATGCCGCGGCCCTGGGGATCGCGCATGCTCATCCCCCGGTCGAACCCGACCCAGACGGACACGCTCAGGGTAGGCGTGAACCCGGTGAACCAGGCGTCGTTGAAGTCGTCGGTAGTGCCGGTCTTGCCGGCGGCCGGCAGATGGAAGCCCAGTTGACGGATCACGTTGCCGGTCCCCTCATCGAGCACCGCCCGCATCATGTCGATGATCTGGAACGCGATGGAGCCGTCCAGCGTCCGGCGGCTGCTCATAATCCGCTCCTCCAGGATGCGGCCGGCGGAATCTTCCACGCGGCGGATCCAGAAGGGGGCGTGCTGAATGCCGCCGGTGGCCAGGGTAGCGAAGGCCGAGGCCATCTCCAGGGGGCTGACGCCCGAGGTCCCGAGGGCGAGGGACGGCACGGGGGCCAGCGGACTATTGACCCCGCAGCGTCGGGCCGCATCGATCACGGCCTGCACCCCGGTGCGTTCCACCAGTTGGGCGGCGATCGAGTTCACACTGCGGGAAAGGGCGCGTTTCAGAATCATCGGCCCCTCGTACTCGCCGCTGAAGTTCCGCGGCGCCCAGGGCGGCTGACCCGGAATCGGGATCGTCACTTTGCGGTCCACGAACACCGAAGCCGGGTTCAGCCCCGCCTTCTCGAAGGCGGCGTAATAGAGGAAGGGCTTGAACCCGGAACCGGGAAGCCGGTTGTTTTGAACGGCGCGGTTGTATTCCGTTTCGGCGTAATCCCGGCCGCCCATCAACGCCCGCACTGCGCCGGAGTGAGCCTCGATGGCAACCAGCGCCGCCTGCGGGTGGGCGTTGGCATCTCCGCCGACGGACGCCGGGACTTTCAGGACCTGATCCAGCTTCTCCAGACCGTTTTGAACGGAATCCGCGGCCCACGCCTGCAGCTGGGGATCAAGCGTGGTGAACACCTTCAGCCCGGCGTGGTGGACCACGTCGGTCCCGTAGCGCTCCTCTAAATCCTTCAGCACCAGGTCCAGGAAATAGCTGCCGGCGGGCTCGGTTCTGCCGGGAGGACGCAGGTTCAGTCGAACCTGATGGGCCTGGGCGGCCTCCTCGGCGGAGATGGCACCGACCGCCGCCATCCGGGAAAGGACCACTTTCTGCCGCTCCTTGGCGCGCTCGAAATGGCGGAACGGGTTGTAGCGCGTCGGCGACTTCGGCAGCCCCGCCAGCAGGGCCGCCTCCGCCAGATTCAGCTGCTGGGCCGGTTTCCCGAAAAAGACCTGGGAGGCCTGCTCCACGCCGTGGGCGCCGACGCCGAAGGCGATCTGGTTGACGTAGGCCTCGAGAATCTCGTTCTTGCTGTAGCGGGCTTCTATCTGCAGCGCCACGAGCAACTCCCGCACCTTGCGCTGGTAGGTGCGCTGAAAGGTGAAAAAAAGATTTTTGGCGAGCTGCTGGGTAATGGTCGAGGCCCCTTCGACCCTGCCGCTGCCCAGCAGGTTGACGCAGAACGCCTTCACGAGCCGCAGCTTGTCGATGCCCCGGTGGTTCCAGAATCGGTGATCTTCGGTGGCAATGACCGCCTGGATGAAAAAAGGCGAGACTCGGCTCAACGGCACGGCCTCACGGCCGCCGATGAGCATGATGCGCTCACCGCTGGCGGCATAAATTTCCGTCGGCGGCGTTTCGATGATGCGGCTCAGCGGCTCAGGGACCTGGGGCAGCTCACGCAGGGTGACGAAAAAGAAAATCCACAGGCCGGCCACGGCGAGTCCTAACAGCAGAAGGCCGAAGTAAAACGCGGTTCTGAAGCGTCGCAGCCAGACCGTCATTGGGGCGAAATCCCCTCCAGCGGACTCTTTGCGGGGCGGGACGGGGGGCTCTTGCCCTCCAGAAGCGACCGCAGCCGCCAGACGGCCCAGTCCTGCCCCTGAAGAAGCAGCACACGGCTCTGGGATCCCGTGCGGACTTCAAAACCGATATCGACGAAGCCCGCCAGCGCCTCGTCGGAAAGGCCCACTCGCGTGATCCGCCCCGAGACCTCCAGCAGTCGCTCGGGTTGGGGCACCAGCCCGCGGCGCTCGTCTTCCGCCAGGGAAGCCAGGGCGGCGAAAAACCGGTCAGCAGGGTAAATCCGCCCCTGGAAGCCCGGCATTTGTTCCAGGGTCTGGTTCGCCGCGTCGGCTCTTCGCGCCAGCAGCGCCAGGGGCGCGGCGGCCACCTTGAACTGACGCAGGACGTGGTTGTTCGGTTCCAGCAGATACACCATGAGCCCGTCGGATGTCTTCTCGAGATAGGTGCGGTTCCAACGGCCCTCGTTCGCAAGACGCAGCAGCTCGAAGGGAGATATCATGTCGGCGGCCAGTCCCTGGGGCAACTTCTGATACAGCTCCCGGAAATGCTCGGCGGAAAGCATGGTGCCCTGGCCGGGCGTGAGCGAACCGACGATCTCGCTCAGGTTCCCGGCGTTGCGGGCCATGCGCTGGTAGGCTTCCCGGTCGCTCGCCAGTCGCTCGACGGCGGAGCGGGCGGACCGGGTCTTGTGGCCCTTCTCCCAGATAGCGCCGGATTCCGGCCGATCGGAGTTGGTCGACACCAGGTAAGCGCCGATGACGCGCTCGACCCAGTGCAGCTGCAGTTCGGCAAGGACCATGGCCGCCAGCACTGCCCCCAGCAAAAGACCGGGAAGGGCAAATGTGCGAGCGGCCCAGTCGCGCAGGTCTTTGGGTTCCGTCAGTTCCTCCATGAGAGCGCATGGTACCAGGAAACCGCCGCCTCTGGCAAGTTCACCCTGCCGTCGAGATCACTCGGGCCGGGTCCGCAGGAATTGACAGGTCGTCCGTCCTCCGGCAGAATCCGCGCAGCTGCCCTCCAACAAACCGGTTGAAGCGCAATGAGCCATCCTGCGGGCAGCGAAGAGGGTTTGCCGGCCGGAGCGCTTCTCCTTGGAAAAGCCCTGTGAGGTCATTGTCATGTCGGGTGCCGGTGGCTGCCGCTGTCTTGCGATGTTCCTTCTATCCGTCCTCCTGGGCCCGCTTGCATCTGTCGCCGATGCCGAGCTGTCCGTGTTCGACCGGGTCGGTACCGTTGGGACGACGGTGACCCTTGTCGTGCGGACGACCAACTTCTTTATGGCCGACGGCGGCCGGCAAGTGAGCATTTTCTTGGATGATGAGCGCCTTGGGACCATTTTGACGGGCGGCGACGGTTACGGCTATTTTCGGCTCGCGCCGAACCGTGCCGGTCTCTTGAGGGTTTCCGCGCGCTCCGACGGCATCGAAGCCTCGGGGCTGCTTCTGGTGATGGAGAAGACCGACCGTGCCGTGCTGGTCGAGGTGGAATCCGTGATGAAGGAGGTTTCTTTTCGACCCGACGCACGGGAAAATTGCCGGAAGGCCTTTGAATCCTTGCGCCGGCGCTACCGCCTTATTTTTGTCTACCGCTTTCTGGGCGCCGATTTTTCACGAAACCGCCTGGAAAAGGAGGGGCTGGCGCCTGGCGTGGTAGTTCCATGGAAGGGGACGACGACGCTGGAGAGCTTGCAGGGGAAGGAGGTTCAGGTCCACGCCGTCATCGGCTCAGCAGAGATGGTCACCGCCGCCAGAGCGCAGGTTCCGTTCCGAATCAGCTTTGAAAAAGCCAAGGGGGTCACAACCGTATCCGAGTGGAGCGACATCGCGAAGATGCTGGAATGAGCAGGCCGGAGAAGGTAACGCCCTTCTCAGTTGGCTTATTTGTACTTCCAGATGGAGCCGTCCGCGGCCGCGACGTAGAGCGACCCGTCGCTTCCAACCGCGGCCGAGGACAGGCCGTTGCCCACAAACGTTGTGTTGTGGCTGCGAACCTTGAAATCGTGGGACACGGTGAGCATCTCGCGGGTCGGCAGGTAAACGCAATCGGCGGTCACCGCCGGCGAGGCGATGGTGGGACCGAGGATTTTCAAACGTTGAGGCGCCCCTGACTGCCGGGCGGCCGCGCCGTCCCCGGCCTGCACCGCAAATAGATGCGTTCTCGAAACGGCAAAGACGACGCCTCCCGCCGAAACGGAAGGCGTGGACAGAAGGGGCTCGCCGGCGTCGTACTCCCACATTCGAACGCCCGTTTCCGCATCGTACGCCAGGAGTTTTCCGTCCCGGCGCCCGAACACCACGAGGTTGTTGGAGAGGATGGCCGGCGAGGAATGGGTGGTGCCGGGATGCGCATCGTCCCAAAGGCGAGAAAGTTCGCGCCCGTCCCACTCAAAGACTCCCACGCGACACAGGTTGTCCGCCATGGCGATCAGCAGTTTGGAGCGGTTCGGTTTTGCCGCCGGTGAGGGATTGAGAACCACATCGGCCGGGTCGGCCCCGGGCGTCGACGGCCATGCGGTCAGCAGTTCCCAGGTCTTGAGCATGCGCGCATGGGATGCGCCTTTGTCAGGGCAATCGCCGAGGCTGCGGCGGCTCATCAGCTCCGCCCCGGCGCCGACATCGCGCACCACCATCAGCTCGGAACGCAGGCCGCCGGAGTCGCCGGTCAGAAATTGCACCAGCGCCAGGGGCTGGCCGGCGAAGGTGAAGGCCTTGGGGGCGCCCAGGGAAACGCCGCCGTCGGGCAGCGCAAAGGACCAACGCCGGATCCCCAATGCATCCACCTTGTGGAGCGAGCTCTGCAGGCGCCCGCCGGCGAGTTCGGTGGTGGTGAGGACCAAGACGCTGCCGTCCTCGCCGACCGTCGGCGAAGCGACAATGCTGCTCCTGCCCTCGCCTGCCCCGAGGTAGCGCCGCCAGCGCACTTCTCCGCTGGCGGCATCCACGGCTGCGAGCCGGGCATCCACGGTTCCGGCATAAACCACTTCGGCACCCACAGGGTCCCTGCCCACCACGGGCGATGAACTGGCAACGGCGAGAGGCTCCGATTTCCAGGCGGGTGAAACGGCATAGCCGCTTTTGACGTTGAGAAACCCCTGACCGGAAAGTTCGCCCTGAAAATGTCGCCAACCGGTAGGGGTTTGCGCACAACCTGCAACCGACAGGACCAATCCCGCTACGGCCCAAAGGATCGAACGGCGTCTCATGGCGCCTCTTTTTCGCATAGAGGTTGAAGGTTCGACACCGGCGCAGCTGCTGCCGGGTGTTGGAAGACCGATAGGGCACATTAGGCCCCCCGGCAGAAGCTGTCAACAACCATGCGAATGGCGGTCGCGGAGATGCCCTTCATGTCTGAATTGAGCGAGGCATCATCCGCTCAATTCAGCTTCAGTCGACCTCCCCCAGTTCGGCCTTCAGGTCTTCACGAACGTCTTCACCCAGCGATTTGATGTCAGGAAAGAGGCTGGAAAGGACCGATTTGGCTTTGTCCACGTGGGAGACGGCCTGATCGAGCCTGCCGCCCTCGGCCCGGGTCAACTGAACGCGCCCCCGGATGTCGTCGATATCATCCCTGAGAACATCGCACTCGTTGATGACGTTTAAGAACTCCTCGGCTTGCATGCGTTTTCCCTTTCTATGCGGTGATCGCCTTCCTCCGACCACCGGAGTCTCGCCGGCGGCCTTTGCCCTGCCGGAAAGCGCGAGCGTTCCGGTTCTCTGGGGATATCGGCAGTTTGGTGATGGCACTTTAGCGGTGGCCGCAGGGGCGAAGGGGGGCGCGGCAGGGTCGTATTGGCACCGCAGGCACAACGCGGGCTGACGCGGGGGTCAAATTGCTTTTGAGCCGGTTTTGTGGTTAGGATGCCCACATGACGGCGAACCCCACCCCGCGAGACCTCAGGGACCTGGCTGCGCATCTGGCTGCGGTGGCGGAGGGCGATGTCGCCTCCGGCAGATTGCTGGCGCCCTACACCTCGTATCGCATCGGAGGCCCGACGGCGATCTGGGCGGCCCCGCGGTCGGCGCAGGGCGTGCAGCGCGTCGTAGAGGCCGTCCATTCCGCCGGCGCGCCTCTCTTCGTGCTCGGCCGGGGGTCCAACCTGCTCATTTCCGACCGCGGCTGGCCCGGCGTCACGCTCTATATCGGTGAGAATTTGAGCGACATACACTTCGCAGGCGAACAGGCCGAGGCCGGGGCGGGATGCCTGCTGATGGACCTGGTCCATGCCGCCGTGGAGCGCGGACTGGGCGGCATGGAGCTCTTGGCGGGGATCCCCGGAGGCGTCGGCGGCGCCCTGCGCATGAACGCAGGGGCCTTCGGCCGGGAGATCGAGTCCCAGACCCTGGAGGTGGCCGGATTCACGAACGACGGCGGCCCGTTCCGCGCGGCCCGGGAGGATATCACCTTCGGCTACCGCCGCGCGCCGGAATTAAACCGGGTGGTCATCACCTCCGCCCGTTTCCGCTTCCAACCGGATTCCCCGGAGACTCTCAGGGCCCGCGCCGAGGAAGTCCTGGGGCTGCGGGCCCGCAAGCAGCCCCTCCAGCACCCCTCTTGCGGCAGCGTGTTCAAGCGCCCCCCCGGATATTACGCCGGGGCCCTCATCGAGGAGGCCGGGTTGAAGGGCGAACGCAGCGGCGGGGCGGAGGTCAGCGCCAAACATGCGGGCTTCATCCTGAACATCGCCGACGCCACCGCGGCCGATGTCTACCGCCTGATCCGACGTATCGAAGAACGCGTGTTCGCACGCTTCGGTGTACGGCTGGAACGCGAAGTATTACTGGTGGGGGACTTCAGCGACTAAATGAATTCCCCGGCAAGCCATCCGGAGGCGGATACACCCCCTCCGCCCGACATGCGACGGTTGACCCGCTTTTTCATTCCCCTTGCGGTGCAAGCGGCCTCCCAGTCGCTTTGCTACCCGCTGGTGGCAATGGTAGCCACCCGGGGGCCCGGCGGGCCGTTGGATCTGGCAGGGCTGGCCCAGTCCAATACCGTCCTGTTCTTCCTGGGAATGTTCGCGATCAGCCTGGTCCCGGCCGGCATGGTCTTCGCCCGCACCCGGGAAGGTTACCGCCAGTTCTATCGCTTGACCCTCGGCGCCGGCATCTGCGCCACCATCGTGCAAGCGCTTCTCTGCCTGCCGAGTGCATCGCATCTGCTTTTCGGAGAACTGATCGGCCTGCCGCCTTCAATCGAATCGCCGGCCCAGGTCAGCCTGCTGGCCAGCATTCCCCTGCAGCTGCTCTTTTTCTCGCGGATGCCCTATTTCGTGGTCATGTACATCGGCCAGGCGACCGGCATCGCCAGCCTGGCCACCATCGGGCGCGTGACATTGACGGCCGTGCTCTCCCCGCTGTTCTGCATGGTCGATCTGGTGGGCCCGGTGTGGGCGGTAGTGGCGCTGACCCTGCCCGTGGGCCTCGAGTCGATCGTGTCCTGGGCGTTCGCGCGGCCCTTCCTGAAGAACCAGCCCGCCGCGGAGGGCGAACTCCCCCGCCTGCGGGACCTTCTTGCATTCATCTTGCCGCTCACCGGCGGAGGCTATTTTCTTTCCCTGGCGACCGTTATCCTGACGGGGATCATGGCGCGGGCATCCGACCCGGAACGCATGATCCCGGTGTATTACCTGGCCCTCGGCCTTGCCAGCCCGGTGGCCTTCGGGGCCACTCGAATGCAGACGATCGTGCTCGCGTTCCCGCCGGCCGACCGGTTTCAGCGCCAGACGCTGCGGTTTGCCATAGCCGCAGGGGCCTTTCTCGGGCTTCTGCCGCTGCTCTTTATTCTCCCGGGGCTTGACCGGTTCTACTACGTGCAGCTCCAGAACCTGAACCCCGCCGACCTGCACTGGGTTCGTCAAACAGCGGCCGTTCTGACGCTGCTTCCCTTGGCCGTGGCCCTGAGGGCTCAAAGCGAAGGGCTGGCGACTTGGCTGAAAAAGCCGCTCATCGTCCTTCTCGGCCAGGGCGTTTTCCTTATCACCGCCACAGCGGCGGGGGCCGCCGCCTTGGGACTGGGGGTGACCGGTTGCCTCATCGGCGCCGCCAGCCTGCCCCTTGGAAGTCTGGCGTCATCAGCCACCATGCGCCTGGCCCTGCGAACGTCGGCAAGGAAAAAACCCTGATCGGAATCAATCCTCCTCCCACTTGATGCACTCCACCGGGCAGGAACTCATGGCCTCCTCGATGCAGTCTTCCGGCCCTCCTTCTTCCTTGGCCACTTCGGCCTTCTCCGAGGCATCGTTGAAGGTGAAAACATCCGGGCACAGTTCGACACATGTCTGGCAGCCCACGCACTCATCCGCATCAATCACCACGCGCTTTGCCATGTCATTTCCTCCTATGTAAAACCTGGCCGGCCCGCGCCGGCACATGGGCGCCCCCGCCCTGTTGCCACTTCTTCCCGGTTCTGCTACGGTGCCCGAACCCCATCGGCATGGCATTTGCCATTGCACCCCATGAAGGAGAAAAGCAATGACCGAAGCGCCCGAAAATGAAAATACCGAAGACGCGTACGAATTCAAAATGGATCGGTCGAACCTTTACCAGGAAGAAACGTTCACGGATTTGAAAGTCGGCACCGTCAAGCGTTTCACCCCGGTAAAACCGGACGGAACACCGGACAAGTCGCGCAAGACTATTTTCGCCGGCCAGGCCAATCTATACACGCCCCACGGCCCCCTGCCCATTCAAAACGTGATCCGGGCGAAGGACCTCTCCCAGGCCTTCAAGCGATTCCCCGAGGCCATGGAAGAAGCTATGAAGCGGCTCGTTGACGAAGCCAACAAAATGAAAGACCAGAAGCAGTCGCCTCTGATTCAGACTCCGGAATCCCGGATCATCGTGCCCTGAATTGCGGCAGGCGTTGAAGCGCCCGCCGCAATTCAAAATTAGGCTTCCGGCAAAGCACTTGGCGCCGGCGTGCGGCCGCGATGCATAGCTATCACGCGGCTGCGCCGGGTGCCGCAACCGGGTTGAGGGGGCTGCCGGGCGGATAGACCCGGGCGGCCAGTTCGCGGTCGAGCATCAGCAGGCCGGACTTGTCGTTTCCCACCATGGTGATCTGCTCGGTGATCTTGCTCGAGTTGGACTCTTCCTCGATCTGCTCGTCCGCAAACCACGCCAGAAGCGGCTCGGAGGCATATTCCTTTTCCTGACGCGCGATGGTCGTCAGATCGTTGATCTTCCTGCTTATGAACTGTTCGTGCTTGTAGGCGTCCTGGAACGCCTCGAGGGGCGACTTCCAGCTGGTCTTGAGCTGCTTGAGGTCTTTCAGGACGACCTTGCCCCCGCGGTCGATCACGTGGTTGAAGAACTTCATGGCGTGAATCATTTCCTCGTGGGCCTGCACCCGCATCCAGTGGCCCATGCCGTCCAGCGCCTTCGAATGGAAGTAGCTCGCCATGGAAAGATAAATGTAATACGATTCGAGTTCGTTCTTGATCTGATCGTTGATTGCGTCGTTCAACTTCTTGCTGATCATTTGTCTCTCCTTTTGTTTGGATCGGTTTCAAATTCCGGTGTTCGATTTTGCAAGGGCAAATATTTAGCATCCCGGGCCCGGTTGTCAAACTCGGATATCTACTTGACTCAAAAAGACTTTTTCGCATAAACTGGTGACCATCCCGGCACAAGGCAGGCGACATGACCGAGCAGCTCAGTCTGTTCCAAACATCTGAACCGCACCCGGCGGAAGATCCGGACGCAGCCGGCCTCGTCCTCCAAGAGGCGGACGGCAGCGCGCTCGACGAGCTCTTCCGGCTCAGCCGTCGCTGGGGCCGCAACTGCGACTATTTCGAACTTCTCGAATTCATCGCCCGGTTCCGGGCCTATTCCCCGCTGAACTGCTTTCTCATCCATCTCCAGGACCCGGCCGCCACGCAGGTGGCCACGGCACGGACGTGGTTCCGCAAATGCCAGCGGCGCATAAAGGCCGGGGCGCGCCCCATCGCCATCCTGGCGCCGATGTCGCCGGTGCTCTTCGTCTTCGACGTCCGTGACACCGAGGGCCCTGCCCTGCCGCCCGGAGCCTTCAAAGCCGCATCCGCCGCCGGCCGCCTGCCGGTGAAATCCTACGAGGCCACGCTGCACAACTGCGGCATCCAGCGCATCGCCGTGCGCGAAGCCGCGACATCAGCCATTTCAACCGAACGAACCGTCCGAGTCACGCCCGCGATTCGAAAAAAGCACCCCGAGCTGGGCCTGGAGCCGAACACGCGTTACCTCGTTCTGATCGAGACCGGTCTCAGCCTGGAAGAAAAATACGCCGCGTTGGCCCTGGAACTCGGGCACCTGTTTTGCGGACACCTGGGGATCGACGGCGATGCGTGGTGGACCGATCGCAAGAATCTGAATCTCGAGCGCATCGACATCGAGGCCGCTTCGGCCGCCCATCTCGTCTGCCGCCGCCGAGGGCTTGCCCAGGCCGGCAGTCGCTTTCTGGCCGCATGCCGTGAAGCGGACCGCGAACTGCCTTTCTTCAGTCTGAATGCGGTCTTCCAGGCCGTGACCCACATCGAGGCCATGGGCAAAGCCGTCTGGAGCAAGCCGCGCAGGCACGGGCGCTACTAGCAAGGAAGCATAAACATAACTCTCGACCGCCTCATGCCTGAGAAACCCACCGAGATCGTCATCCCCAGGGAAAATGCCGTGTTCCGGCTCGACGGCCGCGGCCGCTGGTGCAATGCCCACGGGGTCTTCCGCAACCGCCGGATCAGCGACTATTTTCACTCCGCCATCCGCCGCGACGAGGGCGGCTATTTCGTCTGCCAGGAGCATGGCGATCACGTCGAAAAAGTGTATTTTCCCTACGAGGATACCGCCCTGTTCGTGATGGACGTCGACCTCGCCGCCGGAATCCGCCTGCGGCTCAACACCCGGCGCGAGCTGCTGCTGGACCCCGCAGAGCTCTTCGTGGCCGGCGAAAGCCTCTACATGAACTGCGACGGCGAACGGATCAAATTCTCCGAACGGGCCTTGCTGAAGCTGGCGGAAGTGATGGAGTTCACAGAGGATGGCTACTTCATAAGTGTCCTGGGCCGGCGACACCGCATCCGCGAGACCGGCGGCAGAGGAGCGTGATGCGATTTTCGTTTCAAACGACGGTCGCCCGGGGAGAAGGCCGCACGGCCTGCGCAATTCTGGCCGAAGGCGCCGGCCTCTCGAAACTCAGGGTCAAGGATGCCATGCAAAAGGGCGCGGTCTGGCTGACACGGAACGGCTCCGGCGAGCGTCGCCTGCGGCGGGCGCAGACCGTGCTGCAGCCCGGTGACGGTCTCGCCATCCATTACGACGCGGAACTGCTGGCCCGCATCCCGCCTGCCGCGGAGTGCCGGCACGATGCCGACCGTTTCAGCGTGTGGTTCAAGCCGGCCGGCCTGATGACCCAGGGCAGCCGCTACGGGGACCACTGCTCGCTGCTGCGGCAGGCCGAGGCGTTTCTGCGCCCCAAACGGCAGGCCTTCCTGGTCCACCGGCTGGATCGCGAAGCGGCCGGCCTGGTAATGATCGCCCATGACCGGCCATCGGCCGGTGCCCTTTCACGGATGTTCGCCGAACGCAAGGTCGTCAAGCGCTACCGCGTGGAACTCCGCGGCCGGGCCGGCCCCGAATCGTCCGCCGGGCGCATCGACCTGCCGCTCGACGGCCGGGCGGCGATGACCGAGTACAGCGTTGCCCGGTATGACCCGACGACGGACACCTCGCTCGTCGATGTCGTCATGCGGACGGGTCGTCAGCATCAACTGCGCAGGCATTTTGCCATGGTCGGCTTCCCGGTGATGGGAGACCCGCGTTACGGCGAGACCAACAAGAACGCCGACGGCCTGAAACTCACGGCCTGGGGCCTGGAGTTTACCTGCCCCTTCAGCGGCCGGCCCCTGGTGTTTCAATTGGAACCCATGCCTTGATCTTTCTGAAAACCCGGGCGATAGTGAAGACGGCGCAGCCGCCACCCGCCGTCCACAACAATCCGAAAGGAACCCTTGCATGTTCAAAGTCAGCGTAATGTACCCCAACCAGGAAGGCGCACAGTTCGACCTCGACTACTACCGCACCAAGCACATGGACCTGGTCATCCGTTATCTGAAACCCTTCGGCCTTGTCCGCACCGAGGTGCTCAAGGGCGTCTCCGGCGGCGGCGGTCAGCCGGCCCCGTACATCTGCATCGGGAACCTCTACTTCGAAACCGCCGATGGTTACGAAAGAGGGGCCGCGGCGAGCGGCGGCGCTCTGCGGGGCGACATCCCCAACTTCACCAATCTGACGCCGGTCCGCCAGATCAGCGAAGTTGTGGCTTCGTAAGAAGCCACAACTTCGTTTCCTATCGGGGTTGGAACATCAAAAAAAACATCTTAAATTCAGGGGCCAAGTCATCGCTCAGAGGCCTTCTCCTGCTCGCCCTGCTCAGCCTGTTCTGGGGCCTGGGCTGGCCGGCGATGAAGATCACCCTGGCCGAAGTCCGGCCCTGGACCTTCCGGGCCGTCTGCCTGATGGCGTCCGGATTGGCGCTGCTGGTGCTCGCCCGCTCCGGCGGCAACCGCTTGCGGGTGCCCCCTGAAGACCTGTGGCCGCTCATCCTCACGTCGATCATAAACATAACCGGGTGGCACATTTTGTCCGCCCACGGTGTTGCAGCCATGCAGGCGGGCCGAGCGGCCATCGTCGCTTACACCATGCCCCTGTGGGCGATCATCCTGAGCCGACTGCTCCTTAAGGAAGACATCGCCGCGCCGCGTCTGTGGGCGCTGGCCGTCGGGTTCGCCGGGCTGGCCCTGCTGCTCGGCCCCGACATTCGAAAAGTCGGCGCGGCACCGGCGGGGGTGATTTTCATGCTGGGGGCGGCCTTCTGCTGGGCAGCCGGGACCGTGCTGGTCAAGTTTTTTAACTGGCACATGCCGGCAGCGCTCGTCATGGGCTGGCAGCTGCTGATCGGCGGCATCCCGGTGGTCATCGGGGCGTTGCTGTTGGATCCCCTGGCGGCCCTCGGCGACATCTCCTGGAAAGCGGCGGCAACCTTCGTCTATCTCATCGCCGGACCGATGATTTTCTGTCACTGGGCGTTTTTCGTGGTGGTTCGGCTTTTCCCGGCCAATGTGGCCGCCCTGAGCACCCTCAGCATCCCGGTGATCGGCGTTTTCAGCAGCGCGCTGCTGCTGGGCGAAGCGTTGAGTCTCTACGAGCTGAT
>Ga0210104_1000039_pt1 | contig 17251 bp, 14 predicted proteins | sample RushSE_TuleA_D2_FD_185567 | JGI IMG/M metagenome (GOLD analysis project Ga0210104, IMG submission 185567) | Wetland microbial communities from San Francisco Bay, California, USA, that impact long-term carbon sequestration - RushSE_TuleA_D2 (SPAdes) | ecosystem: Environmental > Aquatic > Marine >...
GATCAGGTGCCGAAGAACAAATACGACTGGGCCACCCGCCAGCACATGACCACCTATGCCGTCGCCTTCGGCGTGAGCGGCACCCTCAACCCGGCGGACTACGATGCGGACCTACGTCACAAGATCACCAAAAACCTCATCCAGTGGACCGTTCCTTCCGCCGCCTACAAACCCGAAGCGGTCGATGATCTGTGGCACGCCACCGTCAACGGCCGGGGCAAGTTCTTCAACGCCAGCAACCCGGTGGCGCTGACCTCCGCCCTGTCCGAGCTTATGAACGCCATTTCCGAAATCCTGATCGGGTCGTCCTCCTCGGTCACGGTTAATGGCGACTACCTTCACGGCAAGGTCGGCAGCAACACCTTCATCTACCAGGGACTTTACAGCAACAAGGACAATGAGTGGACCGGCGACGTGAAGGCCTACCCGGTTGACGCCGTAACAGGGGCTGTCCTCACCAACGCACCGAAGTGGTCGGCGGCCCAGCAGCTTGAGGCCAAGGCATGGGATCAGCGCTTGGTCGCTACTTTTAACGGCACAACGGGCGTTCCGTTCACCGAAGGCAATCTCAGCGACCCCCAGAAGACCGCTCTCGGTTCAACGGACCTGGGCAACAAAGTGAAATATCTGCGGGGCGGAGCGGTCAGCGGCTACCGCTCCCGCTCGCAGAAACTTGGCGACATCGTGAACTCCGCGCCGGTGTTTCTGGATGACGTGATCTACGCCGGCGGCAACGACGGCATGCTGCACGCCTTTAATGCCGCCACGGGCGAGGAGATCTTTGCCTACATCCCGAACCTGGTCTTCGGCAACCTCAAGCTCTTGACCGATCCGGCTTACACCCACCGCTTTTACGTCGACCTCACCCCCACCGTTAAGAAGGGCATGGGCATCCTCGGCGGCACGACAACCGACACGCTGCTCGTGGGCGGATTGCGAAACGGCGGCAAGGGGTATTTCGGCCTGAACGTGACCGACTCAAAATCGGTCGCCACGGAAACCGAACTGGCCCAACGGGCGCTCTGGGAATTCCCCAAAACCTATGACCCGGACATGGGCTATTCATTCAGCAAGCCCGTCATCGTAAAATCGAACAGCACCGCTTACCCCTGGGTGGTGATTTTCGGAAACGGTTACAACAGCGAAAACGGCAAATCGGCCCTCTATATCATCAACCCGAAAACCGGCGACCTGATCTGGCGCATCGACGCCGGCGCCGGCCCTGACAACGGCCTTTCGACCCCCATCGCCGTGGATGTCACTTATGATGGGAAGGCTGATTTCATTTACGCCGGCGACCTCAAGGGCAACCTCTGGAAGTTTGACCTGCGGGCGGAAAACTACAGCGACTGGAAAGTGGCGTTCAGCAAGGACTTCGTCCCGCAGCCGCTCTTCCAGGCCAAAGGTCCGGGCGGCACGGTTCAGCCGATCACCACCCGGCCGGATGTCATGTATCACCCTGAGCAGCACGGCTTGATCGTCTGCTTCGGCACCGGCAAGTACCTGGGTGACAGCGACTACTCGGACACCTCTGTGCAGTCTGTCTACGGCATCTGGGACTACGGGGATACCGTCTACGACCTTCGCACCAAACAATGGAGCAATGACGACAACAAAGAATTCATTGGCGCGTTTGCCAGCCGCACCGCTGCGCCCCAACTCTCCAATCAGCCGGGCAAGGTGACCCTCCTGAAACAGAAACAGGGCGTTTTCACGGTCAAGATCGGTGGAATCGATCGACGGCTTCGGTTTCTCAGCGACACGAAACCGGTCTGGGTCACCGAGGCGGACCCCGACGCACTTGAGAAACCAAACCCCTCCTCGACCCAGGACAACCATGTGGGCTATTATTTTGATTTGGATACGGGTGAACGGGTCATCAGCGACGTCATCATCCGCAACGGTCTGTTGCTCGCCATCGGGTTTACGCCCAACAGCGACCGCTGCGGGCCCGGAGGCAACTCCATGTTCATGGAAATCAATGCGTTCACTGGTGGGTCGGCGGGCGGCAGTCTCTTTGACATCACCGGCGACCTGAAAATCGCCACGGATGACCTCGTCAATGTGAATTTCAACGGCACGCCCGAGAACCTTGCGCCGTCCGGATTGGAATTTTTTGGCAACATCCAGCCGCCCGCCATCCTGGGATTGCCGGGCAGCGACCAGCACGAAAAGAAGTACCTGAGCTCCTCCACGGGAAACATCGAGTTGCTCCACGAAAAAGGCCCCAAGCTGGGCGTGACTTACTGGATGGAAGTCCGCTATTGACAGCGGCTATTCCTGCAACCCGCAGCCCTTAACAATGAGCTGCGGGTTTTTTTATTTGAAATCGGTTGAAGTGTTATTGACGCCTTTCTGCCCACTAGTGCATTATACTGGATTTAGAGCCGCTTTCGCGGAAGCGGGGTGTCAGTCTTGCATGGAAAAGGAATCGTTATCAAACGCACTGAAGCCATGGTTGTCTCCTTTCATCCGCTGTTCAAGGCCGATCTCAACTTCATCTGCGCCGGACGCGACCCTGGGCATAATGAGCTCGCCGCCATCCGCACCGCGAGCGCCGTGATTTTGCCGCAGGGGTGCCCTGAGCGGTTATACCAAATGGCGCGCGAAAATTGCCTGCATGTTTTCCCGAACTACGATGCGCGCTTCCGATACCCCGGCAAAATCGGACAGATTCGGCTCTTTCGTGAAACCAACACCCCTCACCCGGAAACTGAAATTTTCCAAACCACCTCCGATTTCCGAACGCGTTACCCGAATGATGGGTATCCGGCATTCCCGGTAGTGTTTAAATTCGACTGGGGCGGGGAAGGGGACACGGTTTTTTTGCTGCAAACGCAGACCGACCTGAAAGACCTGCTGCAGCATGCCGGCCGGTGCGAGGCCTCCGGGCAGAGTGGGTTTCTTCTCCAACAATACATCATTTCCGGCAATCGTTCCCTGCGGGTGGCGGTGATCGGCGAACGCACGATTTCCTACTGGCGAACCCATTCGGAGGTGGACAGGTTCCACGCCAGCATCTCAAAGGGCGCGAAAGTCGACTTGACATCCGACCCCGTTTTGAAGCAAAAGGCCGAAGAATTGGTCGCAGGGTTTTGCCGGCGCTCGCAGATCAGCCTGGCCGGCCTTGACGTGATCTTTGCCGAGGAGGATTCCGGGCAGCCCCCCTTGCTCCTTGAAATCAACTATTTCTTCGGGCGGGTGGGGTTGGGGGGGTCCGAAGCCTACTACCGAATTCTGCGCAAAGAAATCCGCCAGTGGCTGAAACGCGTCGGCGTTTGAGACCAAGATAAAGCGGCTGCCAGCAATCGTTCCGAATCAAGCTCAGCAAGAGAATTTAGGTTCCCGACCTTTCAGCACGAGCCGCGTGCACGTAGCATCTCATGGGCAAGCACAACGACAAAACAAGCGGTTTTCCCTTGCACCTGGAAGAAGCAGACCTCAAGCGCGAACGCGCCAAGGCCCGCGAACTTCGGGAAAGCCAATGGTGGAAGCGCCGCCTAGCCAAAGGACTGTGCCACTATTGCGGGCGGAGTGCTTTGCCGCGGGAACTCACCATGGATCATATCGTTCCGGTATCCAGGGGCGGCAAAACGACAAAAGGCAATGTGGTGGCCTGCTGCAAGGAGTGCAACACCGCCAAAAAACAACTTCTACCCATGGAATGGGAAGACTACCTGAAGCAGTTCAACCGGCCCATCGCCTGACGACGGCCCGCCTCAAGTATTTCACCTCATGAGCCGATATCCTCTTCCAGCGTCATGCATGCGCTCGGTGCTGTCTGGCGCCGATTTCCATCACCGTCCGCTGCGATGCTCTATTGCCCATCACCGCTGAAAAAAAGGCACGGCCATGACCTCCGGCAACCGGCAACATTATGCTCACGATTCCGATTCCTGCGATCGGCTTGAGATGCGCTGCCCCGCGTGCCTCCGGGAGTACCGCATTCGCCGATCCCGGATCCCCAAAGGCGCCTCCGCTGTCCACTGCAAGGCGTGCGGCCAAAAAGTCCGCTTTCCCAAAGCGGCCCCTGCCAACGTGCGCGCTTGCCGGCATCGAAGCCCCGGCCTGAATAAACCCCGGTTCCGCCTGGATCTGATGACCCCGGAAAAACGCCCTGCCAAAAATCGCTTCGCCCTGATTCCCTCTCGATCGGCGCATCAATCCGGACGATAAGACCGACCGAGGCCGGCAGGCGCCATATTGGAAAAAAACCGCAGAAGCTGGGCGGCCCATTTTCGTTTTTCGGCGCGCCGCTGAATGGATGGGTTTTGACCGAACGACATGATGAGCAGCGTGAAAATCATGAGAGGAAACGGTGCCACCTGAAACACCTGCGACGGTATGGTCGGAAGCCACTCTTGCAAAAAAATCCCCAACACCTGGAGAATTGAAAACAGATAGGCTCCCGCCGCCGCCTTCACCGGGTGCCATCCGCCGAAGATGACGAGCGCCAAAGCAATCCAGCCGATGCCCTCAGCACCCTGGGGACGGCCCCAACCCGGCTTGGTGCAAAGGGAGAAGGTCGCACCTGCCAACCCGACCAGGATCCCGCCGCAAACCGCATAGAGAAGTTGAACTCGTCGCGGGTTGATCCCACGGGCATGAGCTGCTTTGGGGTTTTCGCCGACAGCCTGAAGCTTCAAGCCGGGCGAAGTTCGGTAAATATACCACCAGCAAGCGCCGGTGAGAACAATGCTCAGATAGACCGGAAGATGGTGGTTGAATAATACGACCCCGGCGAAGGGCAGCTGCTCGAGCAAGGGCACAGGCATGGGCGCCGTGTGGAAGCCCTGGATACGGGAGTATGGGTTGCCGATGAAGTAAGCTAGGTCGCGAGTCATCAGGGTCATCACGAAGCCGACCGCCACTTGGTTCTGGCCCAAGAAAATCCCGAACATGGCGACCACTGCAGCAGCGGTAGCACCGACCAGAGCGCCGGCGGCAAAGCCCGCCAGGAGGCTTTCCATCTTCAATGCTATGACAAAGGCCGCCATGGCCGCCAGAAGAATGGAGCCGTCAAGCGACAGGTTGATCAGGCCGGATTTTTCCGTGAGCGTTTCACCGATCGTTGCCAGCACGAGCGGTGCTGCACCGGCGATCACGCCGGCAACAATAAGGCTGATGTCGAAGTCGATCATCGGCCCACTCCCATGAGTTGGAACTCATTTTTCATGGCTCGTTGCCTGTATTTTTTGTTTTGCGCCACGCGTGCACGCCTAACGTCGCAAGCACCAGCGCCCCCTGGATCACCCCTCCCAGTGAAGAGTCCAGCTGCAGCATCATCGGCAGCTGAATGCTGCCCACGTTGAGGCAGGCAAAGAAAAGCGCCACCGGTGCAATCAGCCAGATATTGTAATTCGCCAGCATCACCACAAGCAGCCCTAAATACCCGTAATTACTTGATATAGATGGAATAAGGCGGTGATATATTGAAGTTACCTGAAGATTTCCGGCGATGCCTGCAAAACCGCCCGCAAAAAGCATGGCCACAAACATTAGTAAATCCGGCCGCAGACCGAAAAGAACAGCGGCAAAGGGGTTGCTGCCGACAGCTTTAAGGCGGAGGCCGACACGCGTGCAACCCAGCAAAAAGCCCGTCAATACAAGGGCAGAAGCCGCAATCAGCAGGGCGGCCGTAGATATTCGCAGTGCCGGCGCCACCTGGAGCCACAGCGGAACCGGAAATGTTTCGGTACCGCTCATTGAGGCCACCCCCGGTTGCTTCCATGGTCCGAAGATGAGCCAAAGCACTACCGCTTGGGCCACAAAGTTAAGCCCCAATCCCGCAAAAATTTCGTTCACTCCGCCCTTGGTCTTCAAAAACCCTGCAATTCCAGCCCAGACCGCACCGCCGATGACCGATGCGGCCAGCGCCGCCGTTAGCCAGAATGACCCGTCCCCCGGGCGTTCCATGCCCATTCGCAAGACCCAGGTGGCGAACACCGAACCCATGATAAGCTGGCCCTCCACCCCGATGTTCCACAGACCAATGCGAAAGGTGAAAAGGAGCCCGCAGGCGCAAAGCGTGAGAGGAATCCAAGCCTTGACCACGTGGCTGAACTTGACCCACGAGCCCAAGGATCCCATAAAAAGGTGGTAGCAGGCGGCAAGGGGCGGCGCCCCGGTAAGAACCATCACCAGTATGGTGAACGCCGATACGAAACCAAGCAATACGAATATCTCCAGCACCTGCCGGAAGAGGATGGAACCTGTGCTTGAGTTGGGTGTGGCGGTCAAGAGCTCAATTTCCCTGCGATCGCCCTGCCCAGATCATGGGCGTCGGTTTCTGAAGCTGCCGCATCCTTTATTATCCGCCCGTTGAAGAAAACCAGAATGCGGTCAGCCACCAATAGAATCTCGTCGAGTTCAGCAGAGGAAAACACGACGCCGGTCCCGCGCTGCGAATATCCTCTGATGTACTGCCAGACCCAGTTCACAGATTCAACATCGAGCCCTCTTGTGGGGTTTTCCAGAAGCAGCAGCCGCGGGTTCGGAGGCAGAAAGGAGAGCAGCAGCCGCTGTTGGTTGCCTCCTGAAAGCTCATCAACAGCGGTGCCCGGCCGCCCTTTGATGCGAAAATCCGCTATCTTGGCGGATGCAATCTGAGCCGCTGCGGCTGGCTGCAAAAAAAATGGCGGCGGATCGGCTTGAAGCGCCACATGGTCCGCAATGCTCAGCCCCGGAATCAGGGCTTCCTCCAGCCGCGCTGCCGGGACAAAGACCACTCCCCTGGACCGGAAATCATGGTAATCCCCCCCGCGCATGTCCCGGCCGCCCAGATAAACCGAGCCCCTGGCCGGAGGTGTGATTCCGCCTGCCGCCCGCAGAAATGCTTCCTGGCCGCTGCCCTCCAAACCCGCCAGCCCCACCACCTCATTTTCATGGATCCTGGCCGTGCATTCCATCAACCCGGCGCGCCCACCCTGGGCGGACACTCGATCCAGTTTCAATACCTCCTGGCCTGGAATGTGTACTATTCGCGGCGGCATCACCGGCGGGCGGCCGAACATCATCGCCAGCAGCGCCTGCGTGTCGAACGGGCGCATCGTCGTGCCAGAGACCCGGCCGCCCCGCAATACCGTAACGCGATCGCACAAGGCTTCGACATCCTCGAGTTTGTGGGACACAAGCACCACGGATTTTCCAGCTGCCGCAAGCCTGCGTAAAGCGGCATACAACAACTCCCTCTGCTCCGCTGAAATGCCGGTGGTGGGCTCGTCCAAGATGAGGACCTCAACCCCAAGCGCCAGAAGCCTCAGCAGCTCCAACTGCTGCCGTTCTCCCACCGTGAGGCTTTTTACGGCGGCATCCGGGTTAAGGTGGAAATGAAACGATTTGGCGTGGCTGGTAAAATGTGGCCTGATCAGTTTGCGGTGCAGCCGTAGCCGCCCGGTGTGGCCCAGCATGAAATTTTCCAGCACCGAAAGATTGAGGAAATCGAGCGGGTCCTGGTACAGCATTCCGATCCCGAGACGGGCTGCCGTAGCCGTGTTTTTGAAAGCAGTCGGCCGACCGTTCAAAAGAATCGCGCCCGATGTCATGGTGGCGAAGCCGGAAAGGATTTTCATCAGGGTGCTCTTGCCGGCCCCGTTTTCACCGAGAATCCCGTGGATTTCGCCGGGCTCAAGGCTGAGGCTTATGCCGTCATTCGCCTTCACCGGCCCGTAATGCTTGTGGATGTCCACCAGCTCGACGCGCATCACCCTGTCCGTTATACGCTGGCACCAAAATGTGAGTGCAGAAGGAAAGGACCGCCTTCTGCACTCATCCGGATTAGGTTGTTAAAGCCCTTGTATGAGGTTGGCTTGGGCTCATCCTATTTCTTCGCACTGCTTTGACCCGTCATGCCTTGAAGCAGCTGCTCCATGTACCAGATCTTTTTGTCGGTGGCGGTTTCTCCCGCCGGCACCCATGTCGTGCCGTCCTGATAGGCAAGGGGCCCTTTGAAAAGGTTCAGTTTCCCCGAGCCAAGGTCGGCGATAAACTTGTCGAGCGCCACTTTGACATCGGCTGCGAGGCTTGCCCCGGCAAAGAAGCCTACCGTGCTTGTATCGGGGTTGTTGATATTTTTCCAGTCCGGGCCGAGCCACAGCCATTCCGGCTTCCAGGTCTTGGTCATGGCGGCCTTGATGAAATGCACGTAGCCGGGGCCCCAGTTGTAATAGGGTACTCCCAGGCAAACATCGGGTGCAGACTGGCATGCGCCGACATAGTCGTAAGGCACCGCCCACACGGCCTTGCCTTCCTGCTTTTTCTGCTTGGCGACGGTTAACGCCTCGGTGGTGTCTATTCCTGAAATAACCACGTCATGGCCGGTGTTGAAAAAATTCTGTGCCACCTGGGTCGGGTCGGTGGTCACACCGGGAATGTTGAACCAAAATCCGATCCAAGTCACCTGAAATTTAAGGTCTCCAGGATTTTTCTTCAGCACGGTTTCCCATGCATGGCGTGCCCCAAGATACGCAGAAGCGGCGAGCCGCCGGGTCTCCTCGTTGATGAGCGGGCCGAGGTAGCCGATCTTGCCGGTCTTGGTGGTGAGGGCGGCCGCAAAGCCCGCCATCATTTTCGTGTATTCCATTTTTCCCATGAGGTTGCTCAGGTTCGGTGGGGCCTTGCCGGTCAGGACGTCGTCGCCCGAAATGTGCAGAAAATAGACATCCGGATGCTGACGTGCCGCCTCGCGGGCACCGTCTTTCATGTCATCGGAGTTGGCGACGATGAAGCGTGCGCCCTTCTCCACCATGTCGTCTACCAACTGGGGAATGGTCACGCCCGGGCGATCGGCCGGGTTGACCTTGTCGATGTAGATCATATTTGTGCCCGGCACCTTTTTTTCCACATATTTGCCGGCCTCGTAGTGCGCTTGGCTCCAACCGTGATCGTTATAGGGACCAACCAATAGCAAGCCGAAGGTAAAAGGTTTTTCAGCGGCGATCGCACCTGTACCCGCAAAACCCGCGACTATCAGCAACAATAGTAAAATCAAGCCTCTTCGCGTCATGGTTTTCCTCCATCAAGGGAAATCATTCATCACATGAAATAGACAATCATCGCGTATAGCGGAAAGGGGGAGAGGGGTCAAGGGGAGTCGGGAGGGCGGGTTGCCGTGCATTGCCAGGCCGGGCGGATGATTGTAGCCCGCCGCGCCGGGCATCTCGCTCCGCCTTTACCCAACAAAAATGGTGGCATATTTGGTTGCCGTTTTGGTGCTGGACCGGCCCCAGATGAGAACCGTTGCGAACTACTCCACGCCCTCTTTTTTCAAAAGCTCTTGGTACCAGCGGGCGAAATCAAACATGCCCCGAAAGCGATCCTCGTTGTTGACGATCCCCAGCGCCAACTCTAACACGCCCCGGTTGTAGGCATTGTTCTGGGCCTCGCCGGGTCGCGTCTGCAGGAACTCCCGCACCAGCGTCTGAGTAGTACGCTTGGTTTTGTCCTTGCGGATGTCGATGGGGTCCTTTGGCTCTTGGAATGGGTCCCATTTATCATAACCCTGTTTGAGTATGTGTTGTTGACGCCGGGCCGACATGCTGTCGAAAACCATTTTTTTACGGCGCTCAACCTCTTCGGGTGAAAACTCGCTCATGGCTGCCTCCTTGACCGTCGAGGTTTCGGCTGAGGCTCCTCGGGCGGGGCGTCTTTAAGTCCGAAATAAATCTCATCGTAATCGTTGACCAGAGCGGTGGATAACGGCACCAGAATATCGGCCAGCTTGATGAAACGCGACTGGAGGTCCCGAACCAGCTCGGCGGATATCTCTTGCAGCCGCGCGTGGATCGCATCCAGGTTGACTGTGGGGTATTTCTCCCCCTGTTTGAAACCGGACAGGCCGCATGTGTGCCCTTTGCCGCCGATGGCGGTGGGAATCCCGTAGAAACGACAGGTCAGGGGGCGATGATCGTATAGATCGCAAAGGTCCTTTGTGTTCAAAAGGGGGCAGCGCACACGTTCCCGAGCCAAATCGGTCAGGATCTCCTCTTCCGGTTTGCCGGCCAGAAGATCCTGATGCGCCTTGCGTTTGACTTTTGCCATCTGGCGATCGGAGCGGCCGGCCTTTTCATCCATTTCGGCTTTCACGGCCCCTTGAAACTTTTCCTTGAAACGGTGGTTGATGTAACACGCCTCGATCAGGGTGAGGTCGAAAATAGCATGGCAGCAATCAGCGCAGCCCTCCCGGCACTGGACGCATTCGGCATGCGCCTGTTTTACGCGGTCAAACGCCGCATCCGATGCAGCCACGAGTTTTTCATATTTTTCGAAGTAGGGAGTGAAATCAAAATCCATGGCTTGCCTTTCCTGTCAGGTTTCCGGACCGTATTTATTCGGCCGGCCTTCTTTGCTCGCATAATTTATCTGCGCCTCAACGGGCAGCGCAGCGCCAGCATGGTGTCATCTTGGTATCATAAGGAGCGTTTCACGTGGAACAAGGGAATATGTGCCGCTGTATCGCCGGAGTTAATGTTCCACGTGAAACATTTTCACTTGCCAATGCAAAACCGGTTGAAAATATTTTCCAGAATGTCGGTCTTCACACGAGCGCCCAGTACCTCATCCAGAAAATCAACGACTTCTTTAAGGTGGATAGCGACGATATCGGAGGGTTCGCCTAATTCGATACAGCCGGCTGCCGCTTCGGCCGCTTCAACACACCGATCAAGAACCGCCTTCTGACGAACATTGGGCATGATCTTGCCGGCCCCGTCCAGAACATTTTCCGACCAAGCCGACTGGATGATTGCCTCGCGCAGCCCATCCAAGCCCAGGCCCTTCAGCGCGGAAACCGACACGCTCCGGAGATTCGGCCAATCCGGCGGCAGCTTGGGTTCGCGCTCATTTTCTCCCAATAAATCGATCTTGTTGAAAATGCAAACGACGGACCTTGAGCGTATTTTTGAAAAAATACGAAAATCATCCTCCGACAAAGGCTTGTGAGCCTCCAACACAAATAGAATCAGATCGGCCTGCTCACAGCGCTCCCATGTTTTTTCGATGCCGATGGACTCTACCGGATCCCATGACACCTGAAGGCCCGCCGTGTCCCACAAACTAACCGGCACACCTTTGATCACAAGGACATCTTCGATGGCATCCCGGGTGGTTCCGGGAAATTGGGTCACAATGGAGCGCTCCCTGCACAGCAGCCGATTCATCAGGCTGGACTTGCCGACGTTGGGACGCCCCGCAATGGCGACCGTTAACCCGTCCCGGACCGCCCGACCGTCTGCATGCAGACGGATAAGCCGCCTGATGGGTTCTATGACCAACCCGTGAACGTGGCGGCTCATGGCCGGGCCATCAAGGTTCTCTTCCACCTCTTCTGGAAAGTCAATCCCGGCCTCGATCCGGGAAAGCAAATCCAAGCAAACACCTCGAAGGCTCAAGATCTCCTGCCGCAGGGCCCCGCTCAGCTGGGCGGTGAAAATTTCAAGAGCGCGGGCGCTGCGCGCATTGATAAGATCGATCACGGCTTCGGCCTGGGTCAAATCGATCCGGCCGTTTAGAAAAGCCCTGCGCGTGAATTCGCCGGGTTCGGCCAGTCGGGCGCCGTGACGCAAGACTGTTTCCAGAATGGCCCTGACCGCAGCCGGCGATCCGTGGGAGTTGATCTCGACGACATCTTCGCATGTGTAGGAATGCGGGGCTCTCATAACTGAAAGCAGAACTTGATCTAAAGTGACGCCGCTGGCAGGATCAATGATGTGGCCGAGATGCAAGCGGTGAGATTGGAACTCAACCGGATCCGCTGCATCCAGCGGGGCACGGGAAGGGCCTTGAAAAAGGGCTGAGGCAATGGCGATCGACCGGGGTCCGGATATTTTGATGATGCTGATGCCGCCGGTTCCGGCCGGCGTGGCTATGGCGGCTATCGTGGAGTCGTCCATGGAACCTGCGGCTGCCTTGCGTGGCAAGCAGGGCAGCTTTGATCAGCGGTCATAAACCGGAAAGAAAAAAACACGCCTCTGCTTTCGACTGGTGCCGCTTTGCTGAGCGGACCGGCATCAGCCGAATTTCTTTTGGGTGTAGTACTGCTGCCCAATCGAAAGAAGGTTGTTGACAAGCCAGTAAAGCACCAGTCCGGATGAGAAATTGATGAAAATGAAGGTGAACACAACCGGCATCAGCATCATCATCTTGGCTTGGGAAGGATCTCCGGTTGCGGGTGTCATCTTTTGCTGCCAGAGCATGGTCGCGCCCATGATCAAAGTGAGCACGGGGATCCCGTAAGGCGCCTCCATGAAGGGAATCGCGAAGTCAAAATGCCCCAACCGGTCCGGCGCCGACAGGTCGTTGATCCAGCCTATAAAAGGCGCATGCCGCAATTCGATCGCCTGGTCGAGCATGCGGTACAAGGCGAAAAAAACCGGGATCTGGACCACCATGGGCAGACAGCCCCCCAGCGGGTTGACGCCGTAGGTGCGATGCAGCCGCATGACTTCCTCGTTCATCTTCTTCTTGTCGTCTTTGTACTTGTCCCGGATCTCTTTGATCAGCGGCTGCAGTTTCTTCATCTGGTTCATTGACTTGTAGCTTTTGGTTCCCAAAGGCCATAGAAGAATTTTGCTGAGAATCGTCAGAATGATGATGGCCACACCGTAGTTCGGAATGATGTTGTAAAGGTAGTTCATCAGCCAAAGGCAGGGTTTGGCCAGAATGTCAAAATAACCGAAATCGATGATGCGCTCCAATTCGTGGCCGGCCTGTTTGACCGCTCCCACGCTTCTGGGCCCGAAAAACACCAAAAAATCGAGCTTCAACTGGCTACCCGGGTCAATCGTGTACTCCGGTTCGACATATTGAACCTCCACCCCGTTGTTCGGGAGAACTGAAAGTCGAGCGGTCGCCGGCTGCTCCTTCAGCGGGATGACGCTGGTCATGAAATAACGGCTTTCCAAGGCCACCCACTTAATGTTTCCGGTCAGGCTGTTTTTCTTGGCGATTTCATCGATGGGAACATTTTCAAGGGAACGATCGACCAGCACGGCGGGCCCCTGGGACCCGTACTGGCTCTTTTTCCCGTGAAATTCGTTCCGTAAGCCAACAAAAAGACTATCCTTGAGCGGTTGGTCGGAACCGTTGGTCAGCCGCACCTCAAAATCCATGACGTAGGAATCAGCTGAAAAACGGTAAACTTTCTCGATCTGAAGCCCGTTATCAGCAACGAAACTAAAAACGACCTCGCGTGATCCCTCGGTCAGGCTCAAATGGTCGCCGTCCAAGTTAGTTTGGAAAAGCGCATTTTCAAGGACACCGTTCCCCTTGCTCGCCAAACCGACTATCAGCCCGTCGACACTGCCGTTTTCGGGGAAAAGGTTCATCAAGGGCGAGTCATCAGAGGCCTTCGCGCGATATTTCTTCAGAACGAAACTGGTTATGCTGGCGCCTTTCTCGGAAAGCACCGCCTTGTAGAGCGGTGTTTCGACCGTAATCTGCCGGGCGGGGCGGTCTAACTTGACCGCAGGGGCAACGCTGGGTGCCGCGGTCTTGGAATCGGGAGATGGTGTTGCCGAAGCCGCCGGTGCTTTCTTTTCTTCCTTAAGCGCCTCCTGCTGCAGCTGTGGAATCGGCTTTTGTTTGGACTCCTGGCCAAAAAACACATTCCACAGCATGAATACAAGAAAAGAGAGAACAAGCGCTATAAGCAACCGCATCTGGTCCATGTCGATCTCCTAAAAAACTTTTCGATATCGATGATTAGAGCTTTTCTGGGGCCACTGAAGCCTGGCAACGGTCCACCGGGGTTACTGATACCTCGGGCTCAGGGAACCGGGTCAACGCCTCCGGCATGAAACGGATGGCAACGCAGCAGCCGTTTGAGCGCATGGAGTGAGCCCCTGGCCGGTCCGTGACGCAAAATGGCTTGGCGGGCGTATTCCGAACAGGAGGGATAGAACCGGCACGAAGGCCCTAAAAGCGGAGACAGGCCGATCTGATAAATACGAATTGCAGTTGTCAATATGTGTTTCAACGACTGGTTAGCTTTCAAGCTGCCTCGATAGCCTCGTGAAAATATCTTCAAGCGCCAGGAAAATGACCGCGTTGGTCTGCTCGGCGGCGCCTTTGCGCGCAATGAGGTTGATGTCCCAACTGCCTTTGATTCGCTGCCGGTTTCTGCGAAAAAATTCCCTTGCCAACCGTTTGATGCGATTGCGTTGGACAGCCTCTCCAACCTTGCGACTGGCAGTTACCCCCAGTCGAGACCTTTCGCTGCGACTCGGAGCCACCACTGCGATGAAAAACTCCCCGCGAATCGCCCGTCCGGAATTAGACAAGCCGACAAATTCGGAACGCTTCAGGATCCTATCGGCTTTCTTCAGAAAAAAGCGCAACGGCGTCGCAACCTCGGGCTGTCAGTTAACCTGCCGCATTCAAAGATCGAGCGGCATCAACCGGCCAGGCGGACGCGCCCCTTGGCCCGGCGACGGTTCAACACCCGTCGGCCGCCCTTGGTGGACATGCGTTTTCGAAACCCATGATTGCGTACACGCCTAAGTCTGCTGGGCTGAAACGGTCTTTTCATGATTGTCTGTCCTTTTTATTTGATGCGACGGTCCCGCTAGGCCTCATCGCAGCGATCACAAACACAACCACTCCATAAAAAACCGTATCCCCGGCGACCACGGGCAGGTCCGCCGAAAATGGGGTTGATTATGAAGTCGTCAAATAAAAACCTTTGGAATTAATCACATTAGTCGGTGGCTGTCAAGAAGAATAACAGGAGAAGGCGGGGCCACAGCGATAGAAGGTTGGCTTGATGGGGTCTAATTATCCTGAATCTCGAAAATTTCGAACTGCTCCATGTGAAACTGGGGTTCCGGGTAAATTACGATCTGTTTTGCCAAGCAACGCTCCAAGCTGCCGATCAGATGGTTTTCCTCCCGATGCAGGAACTCAGCCACTTGAGGATTGGCTCGGATGGCCACCCGTTGGCCCATTACATCCCGGGAACTGCGCAGGATCTCGCGGTAGACATGGTAGCAGACCGACTGCCGGGATACGATATAGCCCTCGCCGTCACAGTAGAAACAGGGCTCGCACAAAATGCGGGTCAAAGGCTCCCGGGTGCGCTTGCGGGTCATCTGGATCAGGCCCATTTCCGACATGGGCAGGACGTGCGTTTTGACCTTGTCGCGCTTTAAAGCTTCCCTGAAGGCGCTGACCACCCGTTCTTGGTTGGATTTCTTTTCCATGTCGATGAAATCCATAATGATGATGCCGCCGATGTCCCGCAAGCGGATCTGGTAAGCGATTTCCTTGACCGCTTCGAGGTTGGTCTTAAGAATGGTTTCCTCCAGGTTGTGCTTGCCGACATAACGACCGGTGTTGACATCGATGGCGGTGAGGGCTTCGGTGTGCTCGATGAGGATGTAGCCGCCGGATTTCAGCCAGACCTTGCGCTTCAGGGCCCTGGAGATGTCGCCTTCCAGGTTGTAGGCATCGAAGACCGGCTCGGCGCTATCATAAAGGATAACGTTTTCTTTCAGGCTCGGCATGTAGGTGTCCAAAAAGGAGAGCACGGCGTCATAAGTGGGTTTCGAGTCGATCACCAGTTTTTCGACTTCGTGGATCAACAGGTCCCGCACCGCCCGCAGGCTGATGGAAAGGTCCTGGTAAATCATGGAGGGTGTTGTAGCCGTTTCGAACTTGAGCTGGATGTTCTCCCACAGGTTGTTGAGAAAGCCTATCTCATAAACGATCTTCTCTTCGGTTTCGCCTTCAGCCGCCGTGCGGATGATGTAGCCGGAATTGTCTTTGCGCCGTTCATGCACCAGTTGTTTGAGCCTGGACCGCTCGGCCTCGTCTTCGATCCGCCTGGAGACTCCGATGTGGCTCGAGGAGGGCATCAACACCAGAAAACGCCCGGGAATGGAAATGTGGGATGAAATGCGAGCCCCTTTGGTGCCGATGGGGGACTTGGCCACTTGGACCAGCACTTGCTGCCCTTCCACCAGCAGTTCCTCGATCAGAAAGTCGTGTTTTGGGGACGGAAAAGGGACCTCTTCTTCCTCCGGCCGGCCCTCACCCTCTTCGGCACCAAGCGTAAAAAAACGCTCTATATCTTTGAAATTATTTTGATATACATCATCGACGTAGATGAACGCAGCCTGGTTCAAACCAATGTCGACAAAGGCCGCCTGCATGCCGGGCAACACCCGGAGGACCCTGCCCTTGTAGATGTTGCCCGCTATGTCGGAGTCGTCTCCGCGGTCCACGTGGAGTTCGACGATGGTGCCGTCCTCCAGCAAGGCAACCCGCGTTTCATGCTCGTTGACGTTGATGATGAGCTGTTTATACATGGGATGAAATCCCCCAGGTCAAGATGGCTGAAAGCATATAAAACGCTGTAGTTCCAGTGCACTATGGGCGGTTTCTGAGTTTCCGGAACCGAATGTGTTGCAGGTCCTCAGCGGAAAACCCGAACACCTGTTTGAGCAGCACGGTCGGCCTCACGCTCTTTCCGGGCTCGCTGCACAGGGTGATGTCCACGCATGCAGGGTCCGCCATGCGAACCTCTTTTAGAATATCCTTTAAAGCAATCTTTTTCAACTTCCCTTTGTGCGAAGAAATCTCAAGCTCCTGGCCGGGATCGTAATTATCAAAGGAACCACCGAAGGAATCCGCAAGAGACGGTCCAGGGCAAATCCTAAACGTGCTGCACGACGACAGAGGTTCGATGCTCTCGCTGCAACCCTGAATGCGCAAGCCCTCCGGCAGCTGCGGGTTCAGTCCTTCCAGCAGTTCGGACGCGGACACCCCGCAGGGAACCGTGATCACCATGCGCTCGTCATCGCTCTCGAAACCGGTGGGAAGCGGGTTGTCGAAAGCCACCCGGGGTTTGGGGTGGAAGCCCTCCGAGAATTTCACGGGTATGCACGCGCGCCGCAAGGCCCGGAGGAAGATGTTGACCAGCTCCAGGTGGCCGAAAAACCGCGCCGGGCCTGTTTTCGAATAATGAGCCTGGATTTTCTTGTAGGCCATGGGGGCCTCCGCGTTCGCAAGGCTTACCTGCTGGATGCTAGTGGCGCTATGCAACCGGGGTTGAATACGTTTGAAGTCACAGCTGCCGCAGGCATTGCATTCACCCTCGCGACAGTCGCCGGTCGCGGCCCCTTCCAGTGCCTTCTGCCACTCGGCCGTGAGAAACTCCTTGGATACCAGCGAATCTATGTGATCCCATGGAAGCGGCTCGTTCAAATCCCGATGGCGCGTGGTGTAAAATCCCGGGTCGATCCCCGTTTCGGAAAAA
>Ga0210104_1000042_pt1 | contig 17080 bp, 15 predicted proteins | sample RushSE_TuleA_D2_FD_185567 | JGI IMG/M metagenome (GOLD analysis project Ga0210104, IMG submission 185567) | Wetland microbial communities from San Francisco Bay, California, USA, that impact long-term carbon sequestration - RushSE_TuleA_D2 (SPAdes) | ecosystem: Environmental > Aquatic > Marine >...
GGAAGCGCATGAGAGAAAGCCGCCGCTCCCGGTTCAGGATTAGCTTGGAAGGCTGCCCCAGGAGGGCGGGCAGCGGCCGCGACGTGCTGATGTGCCAGAGCACATCGTCCGGGTCCGCTTGGACAGAAACGAATTCGAGCGTCTTTCCGCTGCCCAGTCTGACCGAGCCCTCGTCGGCGGGTTGGCCGCCCCCGCCGGGGTAAAAGCAGGATCGATCGAAGGCGACGGAGTCCTCCCGGACCGCGACAATGTGCGCGTTGCATTTAAAGCAGTGGCTGTCCTGCAGGTAGAGACGCTTGGTGGGAGGGGTTGGCAGGGGCGGGCGGTCGCTGCCGGTTTGAAGTGTTTGCATACGTCACGTGGCCGGTGCTGCGACGTGCCAGGCGGACAGCACCTCGGGCAGCTCGCGGATCGAGGCGATAACGCGCCGGGCCCCAGCGAAGTCATTCGTGTCCGCGAAGAAATGGTTCACTTGACCCAGTTGATGTCGGTTCCCGGCGGCAGGTGCGGGGTGAAGACAGATATGTACTGTAGATTCTCTTCAGGAGCCCGGGTGTCGTGGATGATGCCGCGCGGGCAGACGTGAACGTCACCCTGTTTCACAGGCTTCCATTCGCCATTGATCAGTATCTCGCCGCGGCCGCCCACCACGATCACGATCTCATCGGATACGGTATGAAAGTGGCCTCCGATCTGCGTGCCTTTCACGGCGGTCCGGATCATCACCTGGGTGCGGGGGCAATCGTAGACAACCTCACTGTCCACGCCCTTCTCGGGCAGTTGGCGTTTCGCGTAAAAACCGGCCAGATTGAGCAGAACGGACTTGTCGGGCGTCGAGTCGATCAGACCTTTGAGTTCCAGCGGGTTGGGGGACATACGACCTCCTTTGGTTGCAATTTGTTTCAGCGCAGTGCTCATGCGCGTGCATGTATCGTACCCTATTCAGCGTGCCGATACCAGCGCGCGCAGCTGCGCGATGATGGAAAGCCCGACTGCCAGGGGGAACCCGTCCTCCGAGCATTCCGCGTAGCCGGTTTTTCCATCAACGGCCCCTCGGTCGACGAGATACCGGACGATCTCCACAGGGTCGAAAAGCCTGAAGAGATCCTCATGGAGTTCGCGGCCCATCGCCGCGATGATCCCGTAAACACCCCAGTTGCTCACAGTGGCGATGACCAGCTCATCGCAGCGGGTCACCGACGGGAGGATGGGCAGCTGTGACAGCTCCGCAATGATGTTGCCCATTCCGATTTCATTGCCGCCGTCGCCGACCGCGATGGTCGAACATTCGCAGAAATTGAAAAACAGGTCGAACTTGGCCAGAAAGTCGCTGATGTCTTTGCCGCGCATGTTGTAGTAGCGGCCGTCCTTGGCGACACCGGGCCGTTCGATGGAGACGATTACGGACGGCCGGATGTCTGCCAGCGCCGACTCCACAACCGGAACGGTGGCCTCCCAGCTCAGGATTGGGACTTCCAGGGTCCGAAAGTCGGCGGCCAGCACCTCGGATATGGGCGGCGCGCAGCCGAAAATCGGCTCATGCCCCAGTCGGTCCAGAACGCGGTAGAGCGCAATTGCGCCGATGGGCCCATCCGTCTCGAAACTGCCGTCGACGGGAAAGCCGGTTCCGATCAGCACACGGCCCTTGTTTTCAAGGAGCAGCTTCGCTGCGCGGGTGCAGTAGCCCGCCCGTACGGCGCCTCGAATGCGGTCCATGCCCCGCGAGCCCTGGGACAGGATGATGTCCTCGATGTGGGTTTCAGCAATCACCAATGCCGCTTCCAGGGGCCGGCACCCCACAGCGCCTGCCGCTTGGCCGGTCAAGATGGATGTTGTTGCTGCCTGAGGAATAACCTACTGGATCTTTCTGGGGTCGAAGGCATCCCTCAGACCGTCGCCGATGTAGTTGATGCTCAGCACCGTCAGGAAGATCATGAAACCCGGAACGATGGCCGTCCAGGGGGCGGCAAAAATCTGGTCCAGCGCATTCTTGAGCATGTTGCCCCAGGTGGCCGTCGGGGGCTGGATGCCAAGCCCTAGAAAACTCAAGCCCGACTCGGAGATGATGGCATCCGCCACTCCCAGGCTGGCGGCAACGATGATCGGCCCGAGTGCGTTCGGCAGGATGTGGCGGATCATGATCCGGGGCGTTCCGGCACCCAGGACCCTTGCGGATTCGACATATTCCAGGTTCTTGATTTCCAGAAAGGAGCCGCGCACCAGGCGGGCGACGTCCATCCACCCTAGAATGCCGATCACGAACACGACACGCGCGACGGGCATCCTGTAAAGGGAGTCGAAAACGAGAACGATGAGGGGGTTGTCGCTGAACGGCGGGCGCATGAAGACGATGGCGAACAGAATCAACACGAAGATCCGCGGGAAGGCCAGAGCAAAGTCGGTGAAGCGCATGAGAAGGTTGTCCACGGCCCCCCCGAAGTAGCCGGCCACGGCGCCGACCAGTGTGCCTATCGTAACCGCAACGAGCATAGCGAAAACGCCCACAATCAGCGAGACCCGACCGCCGTAAAGCGTGCGGGTCAGCATGTCCCGGCCAAGCTCGTCGGTTCCGAGGGGGTGGGCGAGGCTCGGCGGCGAGAGCATGTTGGACAGATCCGGGGTTTCCGGGTCGTAGGGCGAGACCCGGTCCACAAACACCACGGAAAATACGATCACGGCTATCAAGATCATGCCGAAGACCGCCATCTTGTGGCGCAGAAACTGCCGCAGTGTCAGATACCACAGCTGGTTTTTATGTTTTTCGTGGAAGGCTCCCCTGGCCATTGTTTCTCCGCTACGAGTAGGTGATCCGGGGGTCCAGGATCGCGTAGACGACGTCCGCCAGCAGGTTCGACACCACCACCAGAAAAGCAATTGCAGCCACGATCCCCATGACGACGGAGTAATCGAAGCGGGTGGCTGCGTCTACGAACAGGCGGCCCATGCCGGGCCAGGAGTAGATGGTTTCCGTGAACAGCGCGCCGGCGAACAGAACGGGCAGGTCGATGGCCACGACGGTCACCAGCGGGATGGCGGCATTTCGGAAGGCATGCTTGTAGATGATCACGCGCTCATTAAGCCCTTTGGCCGCTGCAGTTCGAATGTAGTCCAGGTGGATTACTTCGAGCATGCTCGTGCGCAGAAAGCGGACGTATTTGGCCGCGATCAGCGTCGAAAGGCTCAGCACCGGCAGAAACAAGTGGCGGACACTGTCGATCAGCGAGAACTCTTTGCCGAGGGTCTGCATGCCGCCGCTTGGAAGCCAGCGCAGCCAGATGCTGAAGACGATGATCAATAGCAGCCCGGAATAGAACACCGGCATGGACCGGCCGATGTAGGCGAGGGTCGTGGTGATGTGGTCGAAAAGGGAGTACTGCCGGGTGGCCGAGATGATTCCCGCCGGGATGGCGATGATCAGCGCCACGATCAGGGATAGGCCTGTCAGGTAGAGGGTGTTGGGCAGCCGATCCCAGATCTCGGCGAGCACCGGCCGCTTCGTGGTGAAGGAGTAGCCCCAGTCCCCCTGCGCGAAATTTTTGAGCCAGGCCCAGTACTGCACGTGAATCGGCCGGTCCAGGCCCATTTCGTGGCGCAGGCGCTCGATGTCTTTCTGCGAGATTTCCGGGTTGTTCTCGTAGGCCGCCAGCGGGCCGCCCGGCAGCAGCTGCATGAGGAAAAAGGTGGCGAACGTGATGATGAGCAACACCGGGACGACCGACAGCAGTCGGCGCATAATGAAGGTGTATTTCATGAATCATCCGTGAGGCGGCGGGCGGCGCCCCATGCCGAGAGCGCCGCCCGGTTAGACGCGCAGAAACGGCTACTTTTTGTCGATATCCCAGTCGGCGATGTTCCAGGTTTCCACGGCGTCGATGATGCCGTTGCCGTTGGATTTCCACCCCTTGACATTGCTGCGGAAACCGTGGACGGTCAGCCGCTGGTAGAGATAGATGTGCGGCACGATCTCGTAGACTCTCTTTTGGGCCATCCGATAGGCATTGACCCTGTCGGCCATGCTGGTGGACTTGCCGGCGACATCCAGCCATTTGTCCAGCTCGGCATCGCGGTGGCGGGTGTAGTTGTAGCCGCTGCCGCCGTTGGCCTCGGTCGGGATGTTCTTGGAATGGAAGTAACCCTCGAACTGCTGTTGCGGGTCGATGCCCGGGCCGGTGGTGTACATCATGATGTCATAGCGGCCCTTTTTGCGGTCCGCATCGTTAGCCCAGGAGCCGAACAGAACCGATGAGGGGACGTTCTCGATGTAAAACTCGATGCCGACCTGTTTCATCTGATCCACCAGCACCTGCTGCACCATCTCTCGCAGCTTGTTGCCCGTGGTCGTGGTGATCTTCAGCCGCAGCCGCTTGCCGTCTTTCTGGCGGATGCCGTCGGGACCGGCTTTCCAGCCGGCCGCGTCCAGAAGCTTTTTGGCCTTCTCCGGATCGTAGGCGACCGGCTTGATGTCAGGGTTAGACGCCCAGCCGTGAGGGATTTCCGTGGTCCCGGGCTTCGCCTTGCCGAAGAGCAGCTTGTCGACGATGGCTTTGCGGTCGATGGCGCAATCGATGGCCTGGCGCACCTTGAGGTCGCCCAGGATCGGGTGGGGGAAATCCGGGTTGCCGTTGTTCGGTGGGACCGGCGTGCTGTGGTTGAGGATCAGCCGCTCGGAGGTGAGCGAGTTGGACAGGTCGAGGGCCAGCGCGGGATTGTTCTCCATCATCGGGATCTGCGCCTCGATCAGGTCCCAGACCCCGTCGATGTCGCCGGCCTGGAGTTGGGCGATGCCGACCTCCCGGCTGGGGATGATCTTGAAAAAGAGCTTGTCGATCTTCACCTTGTCGGCGTTGCGGTAATGAGGGTTCTTGGCCATGGCGATGTAGTTGCCGGAAGCCCATTCGGTCACCATGAAGGGGCCCGTGCCCACCGGCATCCGGTTGTACGGCGCATCGTTGATGTTCTCGAGCTTGCCCAGGATGTGCTTTGGCAGCACGGGTGCAAAGCGGGTCAGGTACGGCGCGTAGAATTCCTTGTACTTGACGACGGCCGTGTACTCGTCGGGGGTTTCCACCGACTGGATCTGGTCGTAGCCCGACTTGCTCTTGACCAGGTTCTTCGGGTTGACGACGGCCTCCCAGGTAAACTTGACGTCGGCGGAGGTGAACGGAGCGCCGTCGCTCCACTTCACTCCCTTGCGCAGCTTGTAGGTGATGGTCAGCCCATCCTTGGACACCCCTCCGTTTTCCACGGTGGGGATTTCGGCAGCCAACACCGGAAAATATTCGCCCTTTTCATTGACGTCGATCAGGTATTCGGCAAAAGGCTTGTGAACGTAAGTGATGACGGTTTGAACGCCGATGTAAGTGTTGAGGTTCTCAGGTTCCTGGTAAATGCCGAGAGTGATGGTTTTTTCGGCGCCGGCGGCAGGGGCCAGGCTGAAGACGGCGAGAGTGAGAAGCAGCAGAGCACATCCCTTTCTAATCATAACCACCTCCTGGGTCACCTGTGTTAAATGAAATTGAGAGGGTTTCGAATGGGACCGCGTATCACCTCCTTTTTCTTGCGGATTTCATTTAAAATCAGAAATCATTAACCGAGTCAAGGGGCAAGTTGCACCCGACGCCGGCCCAGGAGCCGTGAATCGGCGCCCATCAGGGGGCGTCTTGACAGGCCGCACAAATAAGGATAGTCGGCAGATGGCAGTGCCAGGCGATTACCCGCTATCCGCAGGCCCAGGGGGTATCCCGGTGGAGAACACTCAAGACCTGCTGCTCGACGTTCAAGGCCTGAAGACGCATTTCTTCTCCGACGATGGCGTGTCGCCGGCCGTCGACGGGGTCGATTTCCACGTGCGGCGGGGCGAGACCCTCGGCGTGGTGGGCGAGTCCGGCTGCGGCAAGAGCGTCACGGCGCTCTCCATCATGCGGCTGATCCCGGTCCCGCCCGGGAGGATCGTTGCAGGCCGGATCCTCTTCGAAGGCCGGGACCTGTTGGAGCTCCCCGCCGATCAGATGCGCACGATCCGGGGCAACCGGATCTCCATGATTTTCCAGGAGCCGATGACCTCCCTCAACCCGGTCTACACCATCGGCAACCAGATTGCGGAGGCGGTCCGGCTCCACCAGAAGCTTTCCCCCCAGGACGCCCTGGACCGATCCCTGGAGATGCTCAAGCGGGTGGGCATTCCCGCTCCGGAGCGCCGGGTGCACGAATACCCCCACCAACTGAGCGGCGGGATGCGCCAGCGGGCCATGATCGCCATGGCATTGGCCTGCAACCCGGCGCTGCTCATTGCCGACGAGCCCACGACCGCGCTCGATGTTACCATTCAAGCTCAGATCCTGGATTTGATGGGCGATCTCAAGACGGAGCTGTCTACCGCCATCATTTTGATCACCCATGACCTGGGGGTCATTGCGGAAAGTGCGGCCCGAGTGGTGGTGATGTACGCCGGGAAAGTGGTGGAGGAGGCGGAGGTGATCCGCATCTTTGAGGAGCCGCTGCACCCTTACACCGCCGGGTTGCTGCAGTCGATCCCGCGGATCGATCAGCGCAAAACACAGAAAGAGCGGCTGAGGGAAATCAAGGGCGTGGTTCCCATCCCGTCGCGGCTGCCGCCCGGTTGCGCCTTCCACCCGCGCTGCCCTAAGGTCATGGAAATCTGCTCGCGCGATGCACCCCGGCTGAAAGCGGCCGGAGACGGCCACCAGGTCCGGTGCTGGCTGCATGCATAACAGGGCGTTGAAAAACAGCGCCTCACGCCGTGATCCGGCGTTGTGCGGCTCTTGTAAATGCTCACATTTAAATGAATATGCTGCGCTTTCCAAAACGCCGCACGCCTTGTCTAACGGCATGATGCTTGTTTCTAAACACCCTGTTGAACAGGATTGCTTATGGGTCAACCGCTGCTCGAAGTCAACCGCCTGAAAAAGCATTTCCCCATCAAGGGCGGATTTTTTCAGAGAACGGTGGGGAGCGTTCACGCCGTGGACGGAGTGAGCTTTCGTCTGGAAACGGGTGAAACCATCGGGCTGGTGGGAGAAAGCGGGTGCGGCAAATCGACCACGGGGCGGCTGATCCTGCGCCTCATCAAACCCACCAGCGGCGAGATCCGCTTCAACGGCCAGGATCTCGGTCGGCTCGACCGCCGCCGGATGAAGGCCGTTCGCCGGGACATGCAGCTGATTTTCCAGGATCCTTTCGCCTCGTTGAACCCTCGTCTGACCGTCGGCGGCATCGTGGGCGAAGCATTCAAAATCCACGGGGTGGCCTCCGGCACGGAGCTTGAAGACCGCACGACCGCCCTGCTGAAACGGGTCGGCCTCCACGCCGATCATCTGCGGCGGTACCCCCATGAGTTCAGCGGCGGCCAGCGCCAGCGGATCGGCATCGCGCGCGCCCTGGCCCTCAACCCCAAGCTGGTCATCGCCGACGAGCCGGTTTCGGCCCTGGACGTCTCCATCCAGGCCCAGGTCATCAACCTGCTCCAGGACCTCAAAAGCGAATTTCAGCTGTCCTACATCATCATCGCCCACGACCTGAGTGTCGTCGAATACATGAGCGACCGGGTGGCGGTCATGTACCTGGGTAAAATTGTGGAGATGGCCCCAGGGGCCGAGCTTTACCGCCAGCCCAAGCACCCGTACACCGAGGCCCTGCTATCGGCGATTCCTATCCCGAACCCGCGCTCGGAAAAGAAGCGTCGCATCCTGCAGGGCGATGTCCCCAGCCCCATCAACCCGCCCACCGGCTGCCGCTTCCATACCCGGTGTATTTACCGAAAGCCGGAGTGTCAGCGCTTCGAGCCGGAGTTTGTCGACATCGGCGGGGGGCATTATGCCGCCTGCCCGGTGCGGGCAGGCGGGGGATTCATGGAAACTCCGGATGTTGGTTCAGCCTGAGAATCGAGTTTCAGGAGCGATTTCCGTGTCGAGCGCTTGGAGCAGTCGATAGAAAGCCTGTGACGCCAGGTGCCCGGCATGGGGTAGTTGCTCGAAGAAAAAGGCATTTCAACCGAGATGAAGGAATTCAGACCATGCACGCATACATCACATCGCGCTACAACCAGTTTCTACAGGACCTCGAGAACCTCGTCAATGTGGACAGCGGCAGCGGGCACGCACCGGGGATTGCGACGGTCGCCCGGTTTTTCCAGGAGCGTTTTGACCAACTTGGGTGGCACACCCGGACGCTGGAATTCGACGGCGGGTCGGCGCCCTGCCTGGAGGTCGTCAACCGCAAGGACCTGCAGACGGATGATCGCTTCGATTTCCTGTTTTTAGGGCACATGGACACCGTCTTTCCGCAGGGAACGGCGTTGCACCGTCCTTTCAGTATCCGCGACGGCCGGGCGTGGGGCCCCGGCGTGTGTGACATGAAGGGGGGACTCGTGACCATGCTGCATGCAGCGGAAACGATAGAGCAGGCCGGCATAGCCGGCGATCTTTCCATTTGCATGGCATTCAACAGCGACGAGGAGATCGGCTCGCGCGCATCGCGTCCGTGGTTCGAGGGTCTCGCCGCCAAAAGCCGCCGGGTGCTGGTGTTCGAGCCCTGCCGTTCCACCGGCCAGCGGGTATTGCAGCGCAAGGGGGTGGCCGACTTCGACATTCTCTGCCACGGCCGGGCGGCCCATGCCGGGGTGGAGCCCGAGAAGGGCGCCAACGCCGTGCTGGAACTCGCCCACCAGGTGCTGGCGGTGACCGGTTTTGCCCGGCCGGAAGCGGGCACCACGGTCAGCGTGACCACCATCGCGGGCGGAACGGCGGGCAATGTGATCCCTGACTTCGCGCAGGCGGGGTTCGATGTCCGGATTGCGAGCCTTGAAGAGGCCCGGCGCATCGAGGCCTGTTTTCAGAACATCTCCGCCAGCGGCCGGGCCGACGGCGTGCGGGTGGAGGTGCGCGGTGAGATCAACCGCATGCCCATGGTGCCCTCGGAGGCGACCTGGCGGCTGTGGGAGCAGATTGCCCGCATCGGAGAGGGCCTGGGCCTTGAAATGAAGCTGATCAGCACCGGCGGCGGGTCGGACGGCAATTTCACGGCCGCCATGGGGATCCCCACCGTTGACGCCATGGGGCCCCGCGGCGGCCGCGCGCACAGCGCGGATGAATACCTGGAACTTGAAAGCGTGGTCCCCAACATCCACATGATCTGCGAGATCCTCAAAGCGGCGGCTGAAAAACGCCTGCCGGGAGGGTGACGGGGGGTGCCTTCCGATCGGCGAGCAGCCCCCTGCTTTCCGAAACACCGTGGGCAGGTGTGGCCGGCTCGATGCGTGTCTTTTAGGATCAGTCAAACGCCGCCCAGCTCACGCCTGACCATTGCCGCACCCGCCCACAGGGCGTATAGTTTGCGCAGCGCAACGTGACGTGTTAGAGGCACCATCCCGCAATTTGTGCAGGGGTAGAGGTGTTCGGGAGACACATGGCGGAGCGCCTTGCGGATGGTGCCTGCAACTTCCTCCGGTGTTTCGATGCGGTCTGTGGCGACGTCTATGGACCCGACCAGGACGTCCTTGCCTTTGAGCAATCCGATCAGTTCGATCGGCACTTTTGAGTTGTGGCACTCGAGGGACACCTGGTTGATCGCCGACGACTGAAGCAGCGGGAATGTCCGCTCGTACTGGCGCCATTCGGGCCCCAGGGTCATTTTCCAATCCGTATTCGCCTTAATGCCATAGCCGTAGCAGATGTGCACCGCGGTTTTGCATGTGAGCCCCTCGGTAGCGCGTTCCAGCGATTTTATGCCCCAGTCCCGTACTTCTTCGAAGAACACGTTGAATGCCGGCTCGTCAAACTGGATGACGTCTACCCCCGCGGCGGCGATTTCACGCGCTTCCTGGTTGAGGATTTCGGCAAACTCCCAGGCCAGCTTTTCGCGGCTGCGGTAGTGCCCGTCATAGAGCGTGTCGACCATGGTCATCGGTCCCGGGAGAGTGAATTTCACCGGCCGTGCTGTTTCGGAGCGAAGGAATCGTGCGTCAGCAAGGTAAACCGGGCGTTTGCGCGCCACGGGCCCGGCCACGACCGGCACGCTGGCGTCATAGCGGTCGCGGATGCGGACGGTCTTCGTTCGCCTGAAATCGATGCCGTCGAGGTGCTCGATGAAAGTGGTCACGAAATGCCGGCGGGTCTGTTCGCCGTCGCTGACGATGTCGATGCCGGCGTTCTCCTGGTCGCGCAGCACCAATCGGACCGCATCGCGCTTGCCCTCGGCGAGAGCCTCGCCCTCCAGCTTCCAGGGGGCCCATAGCTTGGCCGGCTCGGCGAGCCAGGCCGGTTTGGGCAGGCTGCCGACGATAGTTGTCTGCAAAATAGGAAGTTTCAAGGTTTCTCCCCCGATGTCGCGGTACGGTGTTGGCGTCCGGGCCGGCAATCAGATTTTTTGACGGAACGCTTCCGATAGCCGAAGGCGCTGGCGACCGTGGGAATCAAAGTTGCTTGGCTCAAGCCAGCGTTCAAATGCCTTTTTCAAAGCGGGCCACTGCGTGTCGATGATTGAGTACCAAGCCGTATCGCGGTTGCGTCCTTTGCATATCGTCGCCTGGCGAAAAACGCCCTCAAACCCAAATCCCAGACGCTCGGCCGCTCTGCGTGAAGCTGCATTCAAGGCATCGCACTTCCACTCGTAGCGCCGATATCCCAATTCGTCGAAAGCCCGGCGCATCATTAGAAACATCGCTTCGGTCGCCGCGGGAGTTCTCTGCAGCCGGGGCGAGTAGTTGATGTGGCCGACTTCAACGACACCCACATCCGGCTTCATGTTGAGATAGCTGGCGACACCCGCTGCGCGCGATGTTTTCAGATCAATGATAGCGTGAAACAAGGGGTCGTCGCCTATGCAGTATGATTCCAGCCATCCCCGGTAGGCCTCAAAAGTGTGGAATGGCCCATAGGGCATGTAGGTCCAGCCCCGGTGCTCCGTATCCTCCATGTAAGCCTGATAAAGGTCGGCGGCGTGAATGCCGGGCTGAAGCGGCTCGACGACACAGTGCCGCCCAGTCATCGCAGTCCGCGGCGGGTGCGGCCGTTCGCGCCACTCCGCAACCGGAAACCCAATGGACTGTCCGAGCTCGTTGCTGTAGTTCGTCATGAGATCAGTCCCCCGGAGTCATTGGAATGACTTCAGAATCGCCTTGGAGGGTATGGGGACCCCGAAAACCCTAAACTTAAGGGCATTCCTCAATTGATAATTGATAGCTGAAAAGGGCTAAAAACAAAAGGCGCTTTTTGAGATCACCCGAATGCGCGGTTGACTTGGTTTGGAAGGGGGTGATATGAGTGCTCGCTGAATTGCGGCCGAAAAACCGCTCCCGCGCACCAAGGACACAGCCAAACACCAAACATCCAAATACCTACCCCCCAACAACAGGACACCTCATGGCCATCAAGACCATCATCGAGCCCTTTCGGATCAAGACGGTTGAACCCCTGCGCGTCACGACACGCCAGGAACGCGAGGCCGTTCTCAAGAAGGCGGGCTACAACCTTTTCAGCGTGCGCGCGGAGGAGGTGCTGATCGACCTTCTGACAGACAGCGGCACCTCGGCCATGAGCGCCCGGCAGTGGGCCGGGCTGATCGACGGGGACGAATCCTACGCCGGCGCCCGCAGCTTTTACCGTTTCGAGCAAGTGGTCAAGGAGCTGACCGGCTTCAAGCATATCATCCCCACTCACCAGGGTCGGGCGGCCGAGAAAATCCTATTTGAGATCATGGGGGGCAAGGGGAAGGTCATCCCGAACAACACCCATTTCGACACCACGCGGGCCAACATCGAAGTGAGCGGAGCGGAGGCCGCAGACTTGCCGGTGAAAGAGGCCCTGATCCCTTCGCTGGTGAAGGACTTCAAGGGCAACATGGACATCACCGCCCTGGAGCGCCTGCTCAGGGAAAAAGGACCCGAGCACATCCCGCTCGTGATGATGACGGTGACCAACAACTCCTGCGCCGGGCAACCGGTGTCCATGGGCTGCATCCGGCGGGTGTCGGACCTATGCCGCTCCTACAAGATCCCCTTCTTCATCGACGCCTGCCGGTTCGCGGAGAACGCCTGGTTCATCAAGACGCGCGAGCCGGGTTGCAAGGGCCGGTCGGTCAAGCAGCTCGCGCAGGAGATGTTCTCCTATGCCGACGGCTGCACCATGAGCGGCAAGAAGGACGGGCTGGTCAACATCGGCGGGTTCCTGGCCATGAACGACGACGCGCTTGCCCAGAAGGCGCGCAACATTCTCATCGTCACCGAGGGGTTCCCGACCTACGGGGGGCTTGCCGGCCGCGACCTCGAAGCCTTTGCCCAGGGTCTCGAGGAAGTGGTGGATGAAGACTACCTTAAGTACCGCATCCGCTCGACGGCCTATGTCGTGGAGAAGCTTGACGCCCTCGGGGTGCCCGTTTTCAAGCCGGCCGGCGGGCATGCCGTCTACCTGGACGCGAAGGCCTTCCTGCCCCATGTCCCGCCGCAGCAGTACCCCGGCCATGCGCTCGCCTGCGCGCTCTACCTGGAGGGCGGCATCCGCGCCTGTGAGATCGGCAGCGTCATGTTCGGCAAGACCGACCCCGCGACCGGGGAGTTCCAGCCGGCCATGCTGGAGATGGTGCGCCTGGCCATCCCCCGGCGGGTCTACACTCAGAGCCATATGGACTACGTGGTGGAGTGCGTCGGGGAGGTGTTCGCGCAGCGGGACAAAATCCCTGGAATGCGCATCGCCTGGGAGCCGCCGATTCTGCGGCACTTCACCGCCCGGTTCGAGCCGCTAGGATGAATGCTTATCCATCCAGAAGGGCCTGGCCATTTTCGCGGTTTCTTCGGGTGCGGTGAAAGTGGCCATATCGCCGAGCATCACTTCAAAGCCGGTGTGGTCGCTGCGCACCCAGGCGGCGTAGTTGGACCTCACCATCATCACCACCCGCAACTCCAACACGTCCAAACCGTCCTCGACCAACAGCAGCCCAAGGTTGTACCCGTTGCGCTTCAGGCTGCGATAGAATTTCTGGGCCTGAATCACACCGCGGGCCAGTGCACGCCAATCCTCCGCTTCCGCCTGCCGGATGGAGGTGACTCCCGGAAGGATGCCCCAGATCTCGAAAAACCCCTCCGGTGCGAAAGCGGCCAGCCATTCCCACGAGCCGGTTCGCCCGATGTAGCGGCTGGCGTCCTTTCGTTCGTGCTCAAAATAGTCGGAAAAAATCCGGGCGCCGGCCGCCCGGAGGTACGTGGACGCCCGACTTTCGAGAAAACGGTGGTGGTTGGAAGCCACCGGATCGGCCTGCAGCTGCAGGTGGGGATGCAGCAATGAACCGCCGGCAGAGGGTAGATGATTTTGCGTGATAGCCATGTAAACCGCGGCCGGGTCGTGTTGGAGGATGCGCAGCAGGTAGTCGCGGCAATTCAAAAAGCATTGTGCGTATGAATCCGGAGGTGCCGTGCCGATTTCGACGAAATGACGATCATCAAAGAGGCTGACGGCCGAATAACTGCCGTAGGGGAAAAGATTAGGAAACAGGATAGACTGGCCCCTTTGCAGTCTCCCACCCCGGTAAAATTCGGGCATCAGCTGAGGGGTATGAGCGGTGAGCCTTTCCGGGCAAAAGGGGCAACCGGAGCGGTCTGCGGCAAAGGGAGGCGGATCCGGCAACGCTGCGGCGCCGGGTTCGCGTTCCTCGGCCCGGCTGATGGTGATCCGGCAGGTGCGGCCGGTGATCGGGTTTCGCCGGACCTCGATCGGTCTTGTCACCGCCTGCCCGTCCGGCAGCACCATGCGTGCCTGAATGGTTTTCTTTTCGAACGACAGCACGGAAGGCACCCCCTCGAGATCCTCAGTGGGTTTTCACCAGCAGCCGATGAACGAGTGGAACCCTTCTGAAGTGCAGAAAAAACCCGAGCTTCCAGAAGTCTATTTTGACACGCCTAATTTCGGGCTTCAAAGCCTCGTCGCCGCCGCAAAACGAAGTGATGCACACCTCCGGTCGGACATCGGGCGGAAAGAGGCACGGGCCGACGCCGCGCTCCAGGAAAAGGCAGTTCGAAGTAAAAAAAGAGTCTCCTTGACGGAGGCACGCCTCTATCGTTGCACCCAGTGCGGGCGCCAGGGTCAGGATATACACGAAATCCGGAATTCCGAAAACGGCATCCAGCTGAAGGTTGCGGCAACAGAGACCCTGGCAATCCTTCAGGCAGCCGTTCAAGCGCAGGGCCGCTGCGGCGTTTAACTTCCGTTCCGCGTCTTGTATTTGCCGGCAGAGGCGGGCCAGCAACGGCCGGCTTTCGGAAGGCCAGTATCGGACTATTTTAGAGGCCTGGTGGAGGGAATGCCTCAGACTCATCTTGAACCCCTAATGAGGTTGGCTGAGGCCTGATCTTACTCCGGCAGGCCCCCGCGTGCAAGCCGGCTGTTGCCGAAAAAGCGCAGCCTACATCGCCAGTATGTGAGCACGTTGAGGAGGCTGGCAGGGCTGCAGTTGGGCGGCAGAGACATTTTTGAGGTGGGCGCTAAACTCGCCACCGGTTCAGAAAACGGTTTGCCCGCATTGCACCGTAGGCGGCGGTGTTCGGGATCAGCAGGCGGGGGTCGAAGAGGGGGTTGCCCGTTTTTCCGAGGGAGGCGAAGTAAAACACATGCTCGGCCACGGACACCGGGCAGCCTTTGACGTGCAGGTACCGCGATCTCCGATTCAGCGCCGTGCGCAGCAGGGCCTCCCCGACCTTGAGCAGCATATCGTTGGATGCGGTGCGGCCCTCGTCCACCTCGCCGGCCGTGCGGTAGCTGCCCTCGATGGCCACTCGGCGGCCGTCGATCCTTCCCTCCCAGCGGGTGCAGTTGCCGGCGAAAATCACCCGTTCGCCGGGCTCGAGATTCAGGTCCCCCTCCACTTCGCCCACCACGTAGCGGATTTTGCGCATACTGCGGTCGACTCCGGGGTAGAACCCGCGCAGGATGTGCATGGCTTCCTGCACCGCCCCCGGGCAGCCGCCCCAGCAGTAGTCGGCCGAGTGGCACTCGGGGAACCGGCCGACGGTGCAGGTCAGGTGGCTGTCCCGGCCGAAGTAGCGGTCGATGCGTTCGAGGCAGAACTCGAATCCCCTGGTGCGGGCGCGCACGTCATCGAGGGGGAAATCCCCCCCCACCTCGATCCGGTCCAGGTCCATGGGACCGAAGCCCCGCTCGGCGGAAAGTTTCAGGTGGATCAGGTCCGATGGCTTTACATGGACCATGTGGCAGCCGACGGTGTCCACCGCGCACGAGTTCGTACCCATGACGATCGCCCCCAGGGGGAAGGGGGTGGGGGTCAGCATCATGCGCTGGCCGGCTGTGATCCCGTCGATGGCGATGAAATGCGGCTGGATGACGGACTGCAGGTCGGCTATCTTGTGCTCAAGAAACTGGTTGTGGTCCACCAGCCGGTGGCGGTCGTCCTGGAGGCCGATGAAGTTCTTGAGGCTGAGCGTCAGCCGGCACCAGGGATGGGCCTTGAACTTGGGCAGGTTGATGAGAAAGTCGCAGTCGGCAATCGGCCGCGGCAGGAACAGCCGGTTCCGCAGGGTGGAGGGCCCTTTGGTGGGAACGGCCACATGCGGCGTTTCGTCGAAAAAATACGTCTTGATGCCGTGCTTTCGGACGACTTCGGGATAGCCGGCGTTCTTGAAGCTGTAGCGAGTGGCAATGGTGATGCCGGAGCGTTCGCCGACAGCCATCTCTTCCACTTCCTCCGCCGCGTGCGCCATGACCGGAGAGGCTCCACAGGCAAGAAGAGCGTTTGCCGTGTAGTTCATGACCACGTAGTTAGTGATGTTGTGAATGAGAGGTTTCTTCTCCCGGACTTTCTTGAGATTTTCGGAGGCTCTTTGCCCCAGGCTACTGTCAATCATGTTTCATACCCCAGAAACATACTGGTCCCTGGATTCTGGTCATTATCCAGGATCCAGCATCGAGCATCCAGCATCACCTGAAATGATCCCATCCTTTGGCGGAAAGGGTTTGTTCAGAGCCGTCGGGGAGCAAAAGGCGGATCCCCTTGTCCGGCGCCGTCACCTGCCCCACTTCAGTCACTGGCCCTTCGTAAGTCAACGCAATCGAATAGCGAATGCGGTCCACATCTCCTGCTTCACACGTGATGATGAGCTGGTAGTCGTCGCTGTCGCCAAGGAAGAACTCGCGGGGTTCTTTTTTAAGGGCCTTTACCGCCTCCCTGAGCTCCTCGCTCACCGGGAACCTCTCGAGAGCCAAGAGGGCGCCCACCTTACTCTCTTCACAAATGTGCCCGAGGTCCCCCAGAAATCCATCACTCGTATCGATCATGGCGGTCGCGCATGCCGTGAGGGCGACCGCTCTTCCTTCCCGTGCATGGTGAGAGGGCTTGGTGTAAGCCTTCACCAGGGGATGATCATTTGAGGCCAAACACTGGAGCAGCAGTTGAAGCCCAGCAGCCGAGTGCCCCGGATACCCAGTGACCAGAATCACATCCCCCGGCTTCGCCCCCGAGCGGCGCACCGCCCTGCCCTCTTCCACTTCACCGATAAGCGTGATGTCGATGAAAATTCCATCCCCGGACTTGGTCAGGTTCCCCCCGATGATGGACGCATCGAAAGGGTTTAATTCAGAAAGAAACCCGCGATACATGTCTTCGATGTCTTTGACGAGCGTCTCATTCCTCAGACCCAGTGAGATCAGCGCGTAGAGAGGGTGCCCCCCCATGGCGCCGATGTCGCTGATGTTGAGCATCATGGAGCGACGCCCCAGGTCCATGGGCGTGATGTGCTGTGGCAGGAAGTGCCGGCCTTCGACCACACAATCGCACGTGACCAGGATCTCGTACCCCGTCTTGGCTCTGAAGGATGCCGTGTCATCCCCTATCCCAAGGGTCACCCCCGGACCCCGAATCCCTTCCCGTCCAAGGAGCTCATCGATCCGCCGGATCAATCCAAACTCACCAATTTCCTTGAGCGTTTCAGACATCATCGTGTGCTTCTTTCCAGCTCTTCGCGAAGCGCCTTGGTCGCTCCTTCAGGATCGATCTGACAGCACACCGCCGAGATCACGGCAATGCCATAGGCCCCTGCCTTCATGACCTCACGGACATTTTC
>Ga0210104_1000045_pt1 | contig 16519 bp, 11 predicted proteins | sample RushSE_TuleA_D2_FD_185567 | JGI IMG/M metagenome (GOLD analysis project Ga0210104, IMG submission 185567) | Wetland microbial communities from San Francisco Bay, California, USA, that impact long-term carbon sequestration - RushSE_TuleA_D2 (SPAdes) | ecosystem: Environmental > Aquatic > Marine >...
CCTATGCGTATGACCCGGCCAAAGCCAAGCAGCTGCTGGCCGAGGCCGGCTACCCCAACGGCTTGGAAACGCGGCTCGCCTACGGCACTTACATGCCCCAGATCCAGGAGCAGGCCGAGGCCATCGCGGCCGACCTTGCCAAGGTGGGGATCAAGGTCACCCTCGAGCCTTATGAGCGTGCGGTCATGTGGGACAAGTACAAGAACAAACTGCACCAGATGTACATCTACTTCTGGGACGATGCGCCGGAGCCCGACCGCTACATGTACTCCCTGTTCCACTCCAAGAGCCGCGACTACTACTACAAGAACGAGCAGGTCGACGCGCTCCTGGACAAGGGGCGGAGCACCATGGACAAGGCCGCCCGGGCCAAGGTCTACAACGAGATCGACCGCATCCTGTACCAGGACGCTCCATGGGTCTATCTCTACGTGATCCCCGAGGTCTACGGCGTGGCGAATTCGGTAGACTACAAGGGTCTGCGGGACGGGTATTTGATCATGAACACCGCGAAACCAAAGAAGTAATGGCTCTCCCGCTGCGCAGGATGGCCATATAGGGTTCGAGGGGTCGAGGGTTCCAGGGGTCAAGTGAAGAAATGTTCGAACGTTTTTCCCTTTACCCTCGACCCCCGGATCCCGCAGGCCACCCGCTTCCGCCGGTGGAGAGTTTACTTTAAACACCACAACAGGCAACGAACTCCATTATGGGTCGTTATCTCCTCAAAAGGCTCTGGCACACGGTTTACGTGGTCGTGGGCATCTCAATCATCAGCTTCTTCTTCATCCACCTGTCGGGGGACCCGGTGATGCTCATGCTGCCGGGCGATGCCTCGATGGCGGAGGTCGAGACCCTGCGGCAGCAGCTGGGGTTCAACGACCCCCTGTACGTGCAGTACTGGCGTTTTGCCAGCCACGCGGTGCGCGGCGACCTCGGGTCCTCGCTCTACCACCGCGTACCCGCGATCGATCTGATCTTTGAGCGGTTGCCCGCCAGTCTGGAGCTGGCCGGTGCGGCCATGCTCATCGCGCTGGTCGTTTCCATCCCCCTGGGGATCGTCTCGGCGGTCAAGCGCGGGTCGCTCTTGGACATGACCTCGATGCTGGGGGCGCTCTTCGGGCTCTCCATGCCCCACTTCTGGCTCGGGATCATGCTGATCCTGCTTTTTTCCGTGACCCTGGGGTGGCTGCCCACCTCGGGCCGCGGCACGCTCGCCCAGCTCGTGATGCCCTCCATCGCCCTGGGCCTGAGCCTGATGGCCATGTTCGCGCGCCTCACTCGCTCGGTGATGCTGGAGGTCCTGAGCCAGGACTACGTGCGGACCGCCCGGGCCAAGGGCCTGCGGGAAAAGATCGTCATAGGCAAGCACGCCCTGAAGAACGCCCTGATCCCGCTCGTGACCGTGGCGGGCATGCAGTTCGGTTTTCTCATCGGCGGCACCGTCATCATCGAAACGGTGTTCGCCTGGCCGGGCGTGGGCCGGTTGGTGGTGCAGGCCATCTTCAGCCGCGATTACCCGCTCGTGCAGGCGACGGTGCTGGTTCTGGCGGTGATTTTTGTGGTCGTCAATCTGCTGGTGGATCTGATCTACCTCTACCTCGATCCCCAGATCAGCTACCTGGAGCAGAAATGAGCCGGCCGGTCGCAACCACGGAAAGATTCCGGCACCTGCGGGCCTCGCTCAGGCTGTGGGGAGAAACCCTGCGGGCGCTCGCCCGGTCCCCCGGCGCCGTTGTCGGAGGTCTCCTGTTCGCGCTCATCGTGGCCTGCAGCCTTTGCTTCGAGGTCTTTTATGCGAAGGATCCCCTGGCCCAGGAGCTGATGGCGCGCCTGACACCGCCGTTCTGGCAGGAAGGCGGCAGCCTTGCCTATCCCTTGGGCACCGACAACCTCGGCCGGGACGTGCTGGTGCGGATCCTCTACGGCAGTCGGGTCAGCCTGATGGTGGGCTTTGCCTCCGTGCTCGTGGCCTGCGGGTCGGGCATCGTCCTGGGTCTCATCTCGGGATACTACGGCGGCCGGGCGGACAACGTGATCATGCGGGTGGCCGACGTCTTCATGGCCTACCCCTTCATGCTGCTCACCATCTCCATCATCGCCGTGTTGGGCAACTCCATTTTCAACCTGATCCTGGTGCTGGGTCTTTCGGACTGGGTGACCTACGCCCGCACCATCCGCGGCAGCGTGCTCAGCATCAAGGAAAAGGAGTTCGTGCTGGCCGCCCGCAGTGTGGGCACCCGCAACCGGGTGATCCTGCTGCGGCACGTCTTCCCCAACGTGCTCTCCCCCATTCTGGTGCTTGGGACCGTGCGTGTCGCCAACATCATCATCTGGGAAAGCGGCCTGTCGTTTCTGGGCATGGGGGTGCCTCCGCCCATGCCCACCTGGGGACGCATGCTGGCCGAGGGCCGGGTGTACATCACGGATGCCTGGTGGCTGGTGACGCTGCCGGGGCTGGCGATCATGCTGACCATTCTTTCGATCAACCTCCTGGGCGACGGCCTGCGGGATGCACTGGACCCGCGCCTCAGGAACATCCCCCGTTAATGTTGGGAGGAAACCCACTGCATGAAAGCGCTTGTTTTCGGTCTCGGGCTTCAAGGCAAAGCCGTCATCCATGATCTCGAACAAAGTGACGCGGTCTCGGAAATTCTGGCGGCGGACGCCGCGGCGGAACAGGCGCGAACCTATGTCGGCCGCAAAGGCTACCGCAAGGTTCGAGTGGTGCAAGTGAACGCCTCCGAACCGGCCGCCCTGCAACAGCTGGTCCGCGAAAGCCGGCCCCGGGTGCTGATCTGCATGCTGCCGCCGGATTTCCAGCCCGGGCTTGCCCGGGCGGCCCTCGACGCCGGCGTTCCTTACGTCAGCTCGAGCTACACGGGGGACCTGGTCGAGCTCGACGCCCCGGCCAGAGAAAAGGGGGTAATCATTTTGCCTGAGATGGGCATGGATCCGGGGATCGACCTGATCCTGGGTCGACTCGCCGTCGACGAACTGGACGTGGTGCACGGCATGCGATCCTACGGGGCCGGGCTGCCGGAGCCGGCCTGCGCCGGCGACAACCCGATCCATTACAAGATCACCTGGACCTTCGAGGGGGTTCTCAAGGCCTACATGCGGCCGGCCCGCTTCCTGCGGGACGGGCATGAGACGGCCATCCCCGGCGGGCAGATCTTTCGTCCGGAAAACGGGCATACCATGGAAGTGCCGGGGGTCGGCGCCTTGGACGCCTACTACAACGGGGACGCCATCCGCTATATCGACATCTTCGGGCTGGGGCCGGAGCTCAAGGAGATGGGCCGCTATGCCATGCGCTGGCCCGGGCACAACCAGTTCTGGAACGTGATGGCGGAACTGGGCTTTCTGGACGAGGCTTCGACCCCGGCCGGGGGGGCCGGGATCTCACCCCGCCGGTTCGTCGTCGAGCACCTCACCCCCCGGCTGCAGTTCCGCGACAACGAGCGCGACATGGTCGTCATCCGTGTGGAAGCCTGGGGCGTGAAAAACCAGAAACCGCTGCGGGTCGTTTACGAACTGATCGACTACCGGGATCTCGCGACCGGGCTTTTCGCCATGAACCGCACCGTCGGCTACACCACCAGCATCGCCGCCCAGCTGATTCTGGCGGGCAAGATCCGGAAAACAGGCGTGCTCACTCCCGTGCGTGACGTGCCGGTGTCGGAAGTGGTGCGGGAGCTGGAGAAGCGAGGCATGAAGGTCAGCCGCCGGGTGGAATAGGTGCCGAAAAAGCTTGAAGCTCAAAGATCGAAGCCAAAACACCAATCCGCAAATACTAAATACGAACGCTAAACACCAAACCAATTCATTGGAAAAACCCTTTAAATACACGACTGCGGCCTTGGCCGAATTCGTGCTCGGCCTGCGGGGGGAGGATATCCCCGCGGCAACCGTGGAGACGGTGCGGCGCTGTGTGCTGGATCTGCTCGGGGCCGCAGTGGCCGGTGCACAGTCGGAGGCGGCCGTGATTGCGCGGGCCGGCGCGGCGCGGCTGGGCGGCGAGGGACGGGCGGATATCTGGTTCGGCGGGGGCCGGCGCCAGGCGGCCTTCGCAGCCTTCGCCAACAGCGCGGCAGCCAGCGCACTGGATCTGGACGACGGCCACCGCACGGCCGGCGGGCACCCCGGGGCGGCCGTCATACCGGCCGTGCTGGCGGTGGCCCAGGAGACTCAGACCGGGTGGGCCGAGGTCCTCGCGGCGCTGGTGGCCGGCTACGAGGTGGGGGTGCGCATTGCCGCAGCCAGGGATTTCTCCGCGCTGGACACGCTTTCCACCGGGCGCTGGTGCGCCTACGGGGTGGCGGCGGCCGCGAGCCGGCTGCGTCGTCTCACCGTGAGACAGACCGCGGAGTCCATGGCGGTGGCGGGTGTGCTGTCCCCGGGGCTATCCGCAGCGGGCTACAGCCAGGTCATGGGCAACCACGCCAAGGAGGGCATCCCCTGGGCGACGCTGACCGGCCTGTGGGCGGCGGAGCTCGCGGCCGGCGGCTTCACGGGGCCGCTCGACATCCTGGATCATCGCGGGTATTACGATGCGGGCAAAATTCTGTCGGGACTGGGTGAACGCTTCGCCGTGGATGGTGTCTATTTCAAACCCTATGCGTGCTGCCGTTGGATTCACGGCGCTATCGACGCGCTTAGCGACTTGATGCAGCGGCACAGCCTCCGCCCGGCCGCTATCCAGGCCATCGAGGTGCACACGTTTGCAAGGGCGCTGCGGCTGAACAACCACCCGGACCCGGACAATTTCGAGTCCGCCCAATACAGCCTGCCCTTTTGCATAGCGGTGGCGGCGTTGAAAGGCAAAGATGCGCTCCTGCCGATGCAGGAGGGCCTGCTGCATCAGCCGGATCTGGTTGAATTGGCCGGCAGGGTCGCCCTGCACGTGGATGCGGGGCTGGATCGGATGTTCCCGGAGTGCACCGCCGCACGGGTTGTCATCCAGGCCTCCGGTAAACGTTTTGAAACCGATTGCCGCTACCCGCTGGGCGACCCGGCCAACCCCATGGACTGGGGGATGCTTGTGCACAAATTTCAGCATGTGACCAGTGGGTTGCTGTCGCCGGCGCGCCAAAAAGAAATGACCCGGGCCGTGCAGTCGCTGCCGGACCATGGCCTGACGCTTTTACAGGACGGTCTGCCCGCGCCTCTCGGGTAAGCGATGATTTCATCAATTCAAGCGTCTGAAAGGAAGCCCATGAAGATAGGTGTCAGAAGCGAAGACAAAAGCCAGTGGGAGCGCCGGGTGCCGCTGGTGCCCGGAGACTTGAAAGCGCTGCGAGAGGGCGGCATCGATGCCGTGGTGCAGGCCAGCTCCCACCGGGCCTTTGGTGACGATGAATTCGACCGGGCCGGTGTGCCAGTCCAGCCGGACCTGGGCGACTGCAACATCATCATCGGTATCAAGGAGATCCCACCGGCCAAGCTGGAGGCCGGGAAGATCTATCTCTTTTTCCCTCACGTCATCAAGGGCCAGCCGGGCAACATGCCCATGCTGCGCCGCCTGATTGAGCTCAACTCCACCCTGGTGGACTACGAACGCATCGTCGACGAGAAAAACCGCCGCCTGATCTTTTTCGGCCGTCACGCCGGTTTGGCCGGAATGATCAACGCGATATGGTCGCTGGGGAAACGACTGGAAGTCGAGGGTGTCCCGTCCGCCTTCAGCCGCTTGAAGCAGGCCCGAACCTATGCCGAGCTTTCCGGTGCACAGGAGGACATGGCGCGGATCGCCGCTCGCATCGCGGCCGAAGGGGTCCCTCAGACGATTCATCCTCTGGTGGTGGGTTTCACCGGGTACGGCAACGTATCACAGGGTGCCCAGGAGATACTGGACATCCTGCCGGTTCAGGCGATTTCACCTGCCGAGCTTAAAAACGTCGCGCACGACCGTTCTCGGGATACCCGGGTGGTTTACAAGGTCGTGTTCAAGGAGGAGGATCTGGTCGAGCCGCTGGCGGCGGGCGGGGCCTTCGATCTGGACGATTATTTCCGACGGGGCAAAGGCGGGTATCGCAGCGTATTTGGCCGCTACCTGAATGATCTCACCGTCCTGGTCAACTGCGTCTACTGGGATGAGCGCTACCCGCGGCTGCTCACCCTCGAGCAGTGCCGCAGCCTGTGGGCGCCCGGCCGAAGCCCCAAGCTCAAGGTCATCGGCGACATCAGCTGCGACGTGAACGGCTCGGTCGAATGCACCGTCAAGCCCACCGAACCGGGGAACCCGGTTTACGTTTACGAGCCCGCGACCGGGAAAGTGAACGACGGTTTCGAAGGCGACGGGCCGGTCATGATGGCGGTTGAAATCCTGCCGTCGGAAATCCCCCGGGAATCCTCGATCGACTTCAGCCGCGTCCTGAACCGGTTCATACCGCAGCTGGCAACGGCGGATTTGTCCAAGAGCTTTGCCGACCTTGACCTGCCGCCGGAGCTCAAACGGGCGATGATCGTCTACAAGGGAGAGCTGACGCCGGAGTACGCTTATTTGAAGTCGGCCCTCAGCCGTTAATTATACCGCTTGTCATAATAATGTTCCGTAAAAGAGGATGACGGCATAAGTGGTTGTAACAAAATAATGTCCGACAATCGGACCGTTATTTTGACAACCACTATAAAAGCGGGGGTTTTTTAAGAATAGCCGTCACCCTTGATCCAGCACTTGCCGGATCACCGTGGCCGCCTCGTTCTTCAGAAACGGTTTCATGAGGAGCGCCCGGATTCCTATCTCCTGCGCCCGCTCCTTGGTGAGCAGCTCGTTGAAGCCCGTGCAGATGATGACGGGGAGGTTCGGACGGAGGCCTATCATTTCAAGGGCCATGCGGTCCCCGGTCATGAGCGGCATGGTCATGTCCGTGATGATCAGATCAAACGCGGACGGGTCGGAACGAAACAACTCCAGAGCGGTGACGGCCGTGCCGCACGTTGTCACTTCGTAGCCCAGGCTGGCCAGCATCTGTTTCCCCAGGAACTCGATCGACGGCTCATCGTCTACGAACAGGATGCGCTCGCGGCCGCCGACCACCGCCTCCTCAATGGCCGTCTCGGTCGCCCCGGCGGCCTGGACCATCGGGAAGAAGACATCGAACGTCGCCCCTTCGCCGAGGCGGCTGGAGACCTGTATCGCGCCCTGGTGGCTTTTGACGACCCCGTGCACCACCGCGAGCCCCAGCCCCGTTCCCTTGCCTTTATCCTTGGTGGAAAAGTAAGGGTCGAAGATGCGATGGACGATGGCCGGATCGATACCGGGGCCGCTGTCCCGGACGCGCAACCTCAAGCAGGGCCCCTCCGGCAGGACCTTGAGGTCCGGCGGCGGCGAAGCTCCGATCCGGGTTTCCGAAAGGCTCACCTCCAAAACACCGCCCCTTTCGTGCATGGCTTGATAGGCATTGGTGCACAGGTTCATCACGACCTGGTGAATCTGGGTGGGATCCCCGAGCACCAGCCCCTCGCTGGCGAGATCCTGGCGGACCTGGATGGTGGACGGCAGCGAGGCCCGCAGCAGTTTCAAAGCCTCCTTGACGATCAGCTGGATTTGGATCGGCCCGAACTCGGTTTCCGTCTGGCGGGAGAAGGTGAGGATCTGGCGCACCAGATCCCGCGCCCGGAAGGAGGCTTTCAGAACCTCAGCGAGGTTGGCGGTCGTTTCGCCGTTGCCCTGAGCGCCGATTTTGGCGAGCTCAGCAAAGCCGATGATGGCCGCGAGGATGTTGTTGAAGTCGTGGGCGATGCCGCCGGCCAGGGTGCCGATGGCTTCCATCTTCTGGGCCTGGCGCAGCTTCTGTTCCAGGCGCAGGCGCTCCTGCTCGGCCTGTTTGCTTGCAGTGATGTCCAGCGCGGTGAAGGTCACGCCCTTGGACCAGTCGGAGGGATCCAGGGGGGTCGAGCTCAGCAGAACATCTATGATCTCCCCGTCCTTGCGCTGCCAACGGGTCTCAACCGACCCCGTGCCTCTTGCTCGTATCTGAATGTATTTTTCCCGGCCGACAAACTCGAAGTCCTCGTCGGTGGGGTAGAGCAGGCGAGCGCTTTGGCCCTCGAGCTCTTCGGCGGCATACCCCAGCATTTCGCATATGCGTTCGTTCACCTGGGTGAGAACTCGGTTGTGAACTACGCCGATTCCGATCGGAGCCACCCGGAAGATGCTGCGCAAAGAGGCTTCGCTTTCCCGAAGCGCATTTGCCATGCGCTCCCGTTCTGCGAACAGCCCGGCATTGGCGATGGCGCCGCTGATATGCGACGCGATGTTTTCAGCGAGCACCACGTCATCCGGTGCATACTTGCCGGCCGCGTAGCTCGAGAAGACCAGCGTCCCGACAACGTTATCCCGGTTGATCAGCGGAACGAGCAGAAACGACCGGAACCCGGCATTCCACATGGGCAGAATCGTCGGGAACGACCGTGTCAACTCGTCTTCAGTGCCGGGCGAAAACGCGAGCCCTTTTTTCGAAGCTAAGACTTTCTCCGAAATGGTACCTGCCAGCGGGTACTCCGTTTTCGGCCGGCGATCAGGGACCATCGGGCCGGAGGTGTAGAGAATCTGGACCGACGCCTTTTCCGGCAGGATGCGGTTGATGGTAATCCGGTCGAAGGAGATGATTTTACGGATTTCCTCGGAAAATCGATCGTAAACATCTTCAATGGTCAGTGTGGAGCCGAGGATGCGCCCGATTTCGGCCTTGACGGCCTTCTCCTGGGCGAGACGCTTGGCGGCAAGCTCGCTGCTCCTCAAGGAACTTTCCGTTCGAAGCAGCTCATTCAGGAGTTGGGCATGCGCGATGGCGCCGCTGATCTGGGCGGCCACGCTTTCAGCGACCGGGATATCCCGGTCGGTGTAAATTCCCGGATCGGCGGACATCAGGACCAGTGCACCGAAGGCCTTTCCTTTTGAGATCAGGGGGGCCAGGAGGGTCGCCTGGATTCCGGCTTGCCTTACCTGAAGATGACCGGGGAAACGGGCCTCTGTCTCTTGCATCGTCAGCGCCGGCAGCAAGATCCCGCGCCCGGAATTGACAACCGCGGCCGTAGCTGTGCCGGAGAGGGGAAATCGATCACCGGGCCTCCGGCCCTCGACTGAGATTCCGGTGACATACTGATTGGAGACCGTCTGCGAATCGAAATCGACCAGGTTGATGGCGATGCGGTCAAATGGGAGGACTTTTTTCACCTCGGCCGCGAACTGGTCGTAGACCTCTTCGATGTTCAAGGTGGAACCGATGATGCGGCCGATCTCCGCCATTACGGATTCTTCCAGGGCCGACTTCTGGGCTGCTTGCTCGCTTCGCTGAACCGCATCTTCCGCCTGCTTGCGTTCAATGGCGGCCGCCAGCACATTGGCGGCGGACTTCAGGAAGTTGATGTCGCTTTCGGTAAAGCTTCGGGTGTGTTTCGAGCTGGCGTTAAATACCCCGAAAGGGTGCTCGAGGCCTTCAATGACCACACTCATGCCGCTGACAATCCCATGCTCGCGCATGAGATAATTGGGCGTAAAGCGGGTTTCGGTACGGATATCCGGCATCACCACCGGCTCCCGGCGCTGAAGCGTGTAGCCGGCCTGGGAGCCATTGCCCGCTTCGATGACGGCCTTTCCGATCAAATCCTCAATCCCCGGCAGAGTGGCGCGCATGACCAGCTTGTCTTCCTGAGGCAGGAGCTCAAGCACTTCGCAATATTCCACCTGCAGGATCTGCCCGACGGCGTGGACCGCTTCATTGAAAAGGTCGACGAGATCCGCTCCCGCCAGGGCACGCTGCCCCAGCCGGGCCACCGTTTCCTGCTGCAGGGCCCGTGTCCGCAGACGTTCTTCGCTTTGGGTCAGCTCCGCGCGCGAACCTTCGAAGTACATCAACAGGAAGCCGACTGCGACACTGGTCTCCAGCACCGCCGTCGTCAGAAACCCCCATTCCCCCCACTGATCCATTTTGCCGATTACCGGATAGAGGAGTTTGACCATGCTCCAGGCAATAAACGACCAGCCGGCCAGATGCTTGCCGGTGCCTTGGGTCTTCCGTGAGCGAAGAATGACCCACCCCGTCCACAGATATCCGGCGGCGGTGATGATGGCGGTCGGAGTCGCCAGGATCAGGAAGTCGGCTTCGAGCAGGGTGGCAAGCAGCATCCAGAGCATGCCGACGGCGCCGGCTGCAACCCAGGCGAGCGGCAAGGGCTTTGACAGGAAGCCGTAGGTTCCGTACAGAAGCAGGATGCTGCCAAGAAGGGTGACGGATTGGGAGATGACTGCTGTGCCTGAGGAGAAGCCGGTAAAGACCTCTATGAGTTCGGCAACGAAACGAAACGCATAGACGGACCAGGCCCAGCTCCATACGCCAAGGTATCGCTGGCGGTAGCGGCTATAAAGATAGTAGTATACCAGCGCCAGCAGGAGCGTTCCTCCCAGCGCCGCCGTCAGCGCCGGGACCAGCCAGTTGGTTAGATATGGCATTTCACTATGTTACACGAGAACGGTTCGGAGAAGCAAATGGAAAAAACGGGGTGCGCAAGAGACGCTTTGAATGCGGCCCCCCATCCGGCTCATGGGAGGCGCATCTTCAGCTCGGGTACTTGAAAGAATCGGCGATGATGACGCGACGGACCTCCGCATGGCCACTGAAGCGGCAGCGTGCTACATGCCGAGGTACGCCCGGCGGATGTCGGCATCCTGCAAGAGGTCGGCGGATCGGCCTGAGCGGGTCATGCGGCCGCTTTCGAGGATGTACGCCCGCTGTGAGAAGTTCAGGGCTTGCTCGACGTTTTGCTCCACGAGCAGGATCGTGATGTCCGACCCCAACGCGGACAGGGTGCGGTAGATCGATTTGGTGATCATGGGGGCGAGCCCCAGGGAGAGCTCATCCACCAGCAAGAGCTTGGGCCGGCTCATGAGCGCCCGGCCGATGGCGAGCATCTGCTGCTCGCCGCCGGAGAGGGTGCCGGCGGGCTGGTCCCTGCGCTGCCCCAGGATGGGGAACAGCTGAATGACGTGCTCCAGCGTTTCCTTCAGCCGACCGCGGACGCTCTTGGGGAAGGCCCCCATTTCGAGGTTTTCCCTCACGGACATGTCCTTGTAGACCCGACGGCCCTCCGGGACCAGGGCGATGCCGAGGACGGTCGCCGCGTGCGGACGCATGCCGGCCAGCGATTGCCCGTTGAAGCGGATCTCGCCGCGGCGGGGAGCGATCGTGGCCGTGACGGCCGCCAGAAAAGACGATTTGCCGGCGCCGTTGCTCCCGAGGATGGCGACCCGCTCGCCTTGCTCAAGGGTCAGGGAAATGTCCCACAGAACCTGAGTTTCGCTACGGTAAAGATCGATATGCGACACGTCCAGCAGCGCAGCCATAGCTATTCTCCCAGATACGCCTGAATGACCCGCGGGTCGTTGACCACCTCGGCGGGGGTTCCGGCCATGAGGACCCGGCCTTGGTCCAGCACGATCACCCGTTCGGCCGCCTTCATGATCGCGCCCATGACGTGTTCGATCCACAAAACGGTCAGCCCCAGCTTGTCGCGGAGGCTGCGGATGAACTCAACCGCTTGGCTGATTTCCTGGGTGTTGAGCCCGCCGAGCACCTCATCGAGCATCAGCAGCTTGGGCTCCGTGGCCAACGCCCTGGCCATTTCGAGGCGTTTCTTCTGAATAACGTTCAATTGGAGGGCCTCAAACCCTTCCATCTCGGCCAGCCCGACGAGGCTCAGTTTTTCGTGGGCGGAGTTTTCGATGAAGGCCCGCGGCTTTTCGGGGTGCCGATTGATGGCGGCCACCATGACGTTCTCCAAGCAGGTCATGGCGCCGAAAGGACGGGTGACCTGGAATGTGCGCGCCATCCCCTTGCGGCAGATGGCGTTCGCCGGAAGCCCGGTAATGTCTTTTCCATCAAATATCACCCTGCCGCCGGTGGGCTTGAAGGCGCCGGCCACGGTGTTGAACAGGGTGGTCTTGCCGGCGCCGTTGGGGCCGATCAGCCCCACGATCGTCCCCTGCTCGACGGTGAAATCCACCTCGCTGAGCGCCTGCACGCCGCCGAAGGATTTGCTGACCTTCCGGCCTTCCAATAAAGTCACCGGCTCCTCCTTTCCTCCCTCGCCGTCGGCCGCGTTTTCGCCGGGCGAAACTTTCGCCAGACGCCGAGCAGCCCGTTCGGCGCGAATCGTGCCACCACGAGAGCGATCAGGCCGAACACCAGCACGTGGAACTCGCCGTAGTCACGGATTTTCTCGGCCAGGATGTTCAGCGCAAACGCGCCGACGATCGGGCCGATGAAGGAGCCCATGCCGCCGATCACGGTCATGGCCAGCACGTAGAATTGCAGGTCGAGCGAGGGAATTTCCGGGGTGATCAGCAGCAGATAATGGCCGTAGAGCCCGCCGGCAAAACCCGCCATGGCGCTTGCCACGGTGAAGGCCAGCACCCGCACCTGCAGCACCTTGACGCCGACGGATTTGGCGGCCGTTTCATCGTTCTGCACGGCACGGAAGTTCAGCCCCAGGTTGGAGTGGATCATCCGGTACAGGATGATCAGCATCAGGACCGCCGCCGCGAGCATGATGTAATAGTAGCCGAGTTTGGAGTACTCGGCCATGAGGCCCGGCACCTGCAACCCCATGGTGCCGCGGGTGATACCGTATTCATTGACGATGACGATGTGCAGGATCTGCGAGAAGGCAAGGGTTGTGAGCGACAGGTAGATGCCGCCCATTTTCAGGCACAGCGCGCCCAGCATCAAGCCCAGGAGCGCGGCAACGACGGTTCCGATGCACACCCCGATCCAGGGGTCGATCCCCGCCTTGGCCGCCAGAATGCCGGAAGTGTAGGCGCCGATGCCGGCCATCGCGGCATGCCCGAAAGACACCTGCCCTGTGTAGCCCGCCAGCAGGTTCCAGCTCGAGGCCATCATGACGTAAAAGAGGCTGACGATCAGGACATGCTGCGGGTAGATGCCCAATCCCAGCGGCAGCACGCACATGCCCGCCAGGATCAGCGCAGAAACCAGAATCAGTTTTTTACCCGTCATAATGCGGCACCATTTATTTCGTCTCTGCTCAGGTCTCAGGTCTAAGGGTTCGGGGTTCGGGAGTGATGCCGTTGGCGGGCGCTTCGCCGCTGGCACGGTTTGGCCGTGCGGACGGATGGCGAGGACTTTGGTGGCCGCCCGCTTGGATTTCCTGAACCCTGGACCTTTGAACCCTCCTTACCGGAGCGGGTGCTTAAATCTTGGCTCGCCCGAACAGCCCGGCGGGCCGGATGAGCAGCACTAAGATCAAAATCACGAAACCGAAGACATTCTTGTACCCCGAAGAAATGAAAGCGGCGCCAAGGTTCTCGACCAGGCCAAGCATCAGGCCGCCGACGACGCAGCCCCACAGAGACCCCATGCCGCCCAGCACCACGACGACAAAGGCGGTGAGCGCGACGGGCACCCCTGCGGTGGGGGTCACGGGAAACACCGGCGCCAGGATCACGCCTGCAGCGGCCGCCAGGGCGCAGCCCAGGCCGAAGCTCAGCATGTTGAGGCGGGTGGTGTTAACCCCGTTCAGTTCCGCCATCTCGCGGTCCTGACTGGTGGCGCGGATAATTCGGCCGAACCAGGTCTTCTTGATGATGATGAAAATGACGGCGATGACGACCGCACCGGCCACCAGAGCGGCCAAGCGCTGGTTTCCGTAGAGAAAAAGCCCGAAGACGTCGGTCGCCCCTTTCACCCACAGGGGCGGCTTGTTGGGGTAGGGGCCGAAGATCAGAAGATAGGCGTTCTGCAGGACGATCGAGAGAATGAACGTAAGGATGAGCGAATACATGTCGTTGCCGTAGGTGGGCCGGATGAGCAGGTATTCGATCAGAAGCCCCAGCACGAATACCAGCCCCACCGCAGCGACCATGGCCAGCACCAAGTTCACCCCCAGGGCGGAGGCGAACAGGTAGCTGAAATAGCCGGCCAGGATGTAAAGCTCCCCATGGGCGAAGTTGACCACGTTCATGATTCCGACCACCAGGGAAACACCCAGGGCGGCCAGGGCGTAGATGACCCCCATCACCAGACCGTTCATGATCGAAATGGCAAACACACTGCGCCCCTTTTTTTTCGCAGCCTGGCGGCTGCGGGGAAAAATAATAGAATGATATTTTTCAATGCGTTTCGAGGGGAACCGGTCCGGCTGCCTTCGCCGAACAGGTTCTCGATCGCGTTCTACAAACAACGGCCGGGCGGGAGATGTTCGTCTCCCGCCCGGCTTGTTCTATAGTGGTTGTCAAAATGACGTTCCGATTGGCGGGCGTTATTTTGTTACAACCACTTGTGCCGCTTCCTATTTTTCGGAACATTTTTATGACATGCGGTATATTTTAAAAACCTTCTATGAAAACCCTCCTCCAGGAGGATTTTTACCGCATCAACTTGCCGGTGGCCGCCTCGGGCGGGTAAAGAACCACCTGCTGCTTTTTCTGCCACTGAATGACCAGCATGGGCGGGTTCCACTGATGGTATTCCGTCCCGCCCTTTTGCGTCCCGAATTTGGCCATGCCGCGGGTGGTCTTGAGGTTGGTCTTCTCAAGCGCGTCGACGAGTTTGGTCGGGTCCGTGCTCTTGGCGCGGTTGATGGCGTCGGCAGCAATCAGCACGGCGTCGAAAATGGAGCGGGACTTGTAGTCCGTGGGCGCCTTGCCGAAGGCTTTGGTGTAGGCCTCGCGGTAGTACTTGGCGAGGTCGGTCAGCTCGACCTTTTCGTGCATGGAGGACACAAAGCACTCCAGGTCGCCGTAGTCCCCCACGTTTTTCCAGTAATCCGGCCACAGGCTGGGGGGACCGGCGCCGTCGAGGATCACGGCCTTAGGGCTCACGCCGGTCTCACCGGCCTGGGCCACGAAGTAGTGCAGCCCCACGCCGTAGATGTATGCCAGAATCACGTCCGGCTTGTAGGCCTTGATTTTGGTCAACTCGACGTAGTGGTCCTGGCTGTTGCGCTCGGTGATCATGGACTCGAACGGGATCCCGGCCTTGGTCAGGGCGTTTTCGGTCAGCTTGCCGATGCCGATGCCCCAGTCGGTGTTCTCGGCGATAATGAAGGCTTTCTTGAACTTTTCGGCCTGCACCCACTTGGCGATGCTTTGCATCACCACGCCGGAGTTGGAAGGCCCGGCGCGGAACACGTAGGGGTAATTCTTGGCGGTGATCTCATCCGCCCAGGCTTCGGCGACGACGAAGGGGACTTTCAGGCGGTTGGCAATTTCGATCTCGGCCAGAGCGGACGAGGAGTGGCTCTCCCCCAGGACCATGACGACCTTGTCGCGCGTCACCAGGCGCTCGAAGCCGGAAGCGGCCTTGTCCGGCGCGCCGGCGGTGTCCTCGAAAACCACTTCCAGTTTTTTGCCCATCACCCCGCCTTTGGAATTCACATATTCCGTGGCGAGTTTGATCCCTTCGTCAAATGCCGCGCCCGTGGCGGCGGCGGGTCCGGTGCGGGGGCCGACGACGCCGACCTTGATGACATCCTGCGCCCAGGCGCTGCCGCAGAGAAGCACTAGCGCAACGGTGACAGCGATGATTCCTCGATTCAACTTCATGAGCAGCCTCCTTTCAGTATGGTGGGGTTTGCGGTGCCGCCCTCTCGGCGGCCTACGGTGATAGCGCTCTTTCAATAAAGAAAGGTTCTTTTTATTGCCCAATTTCGTGCCCCTGTCAATACAAAGAGGGGAGAATTGACTTTGGGAACCGGTCTTGCGATAACGCCGCTGGCAGCAGGCCGCGGAATGGGCTGAGGGGCGTGGCTTCAACACCAACCGAACCAAGGATCAAAGAGGTGCTAAGATGGAAAAACTGATCATCACGGCAGCGGTCACGGGCTCTCTGCCTACGAAAAAGAAAACCCCGCACGTCCCGATTACCCCCGCTGAGATCGTGGCGGCCGGGGTGCGCTGCGAGCAGGCGGGAGCGGCCGTCATCCACGTGCACGCCCGCAACCCGAAGGATGAGTCCCCTTCCACGGACGTCCAGATTTTCAAGGAAATCTACCAGGGTCTTAAGGAGCGCACGAACCTCATCATCCAGATCTCCACCGGCGGCCGGGCCGGCATGGCCTACGAGCAGCGCAGTGATAGGCTTGCGCTCAGGCCCGAAATGGCGAGCCTGACCACCGGCTCGGTCAACTTCCCCGACTCGGTTTACGCCAACAGCCCCGAGCTCATCGAACACCTGGCCCAAGACATGCTATCGCTGGGGATCAAGCCGGAGATGGAGATCTTCGATGTCAGCATGATCCGCAACGCGGTGGAACTCGCGGAGAAGGGCCTGGCGGAGACGCCGCTGCACTTCGATTTCGTGATGGGCCTCAAAGGCGCTATCCCGGCCACCATTGAAAACCTGGTGCACCTCAAGAACAGCATCCCGGCGGGGTCTACGTGGACGGTGGCCGGCGTCGGTCCGGCCCAGCTGGTCGTGAACACCCACGCCATTCTGATGGGCGGCCATGTGCGGATCGGCCTGGAGGACAACATCTACTTCCGCAAGGGGGAGTTGGC
>Ga0210104_1000047_pt1 | contig 16277 bp, 13 predicted proteins | sample RushSE_TuleA_D2_FD_185567 | JGI IMG/M metagenome (GOLD analysis project Ga0210104, IMG submission 185567) | Wetland microbial communities from San Francisco Bay, California, USA, that impact long-term carbon sequestration - RushSE_TuleA_D2 (SPAdes) | ecosystem: Environmental > Aquatic > Marine >...
ATGATTTTATTTCTCCTTCAGGCGGCCAAGATCGCCAGAAGTACTCAACGGTTTCGACTCAGTTTGCCTTCCGGCAAGGTGTCACTGTGCCTCGCATGGCTGGACCCGATCACCCCGTAGGCAAAGGGATTGCTTCACCGGCGAGGGTTCCTGTTTGACGAACATGATGGTACACGGAAGTTTTCGGTGGATCTCCTCATTGAGTCGGTCAAACAACATCTGTTCCCAGTGGCCCTCTGCATGGGCGATCATTGGTATCCTCCCTTTCTGGGACGAATTTGCCGTATCGAGGTTACCGTTTGCTTCCTGGCGGGGTCTCATCCTATTGTCCTGAATGCCACCCGTGGGCATGCCGCAGTCCATGCATCCCATGCGGCCCCATGGACTGCTGGGCCCTTCGCAGGAATGCCTGATGGCGAGGGGTATCCATGCCCATGTGATGATACACCCGCAGCTTGATGTAGTCCTCGATGAACATCCAGGCCAGGCAGTATGCCCAGATGGCGGCTATGAACGACCAGGGGATGGCGGTGACGAACCAGCCGAACCCCACGATCATGACGGCGACAGCTTGGGTGCACAGGATGGCTGCCCAGAGCGCCGGAGCAGGGTGGGGCTTGGCATAAAACGGCCTGCGGCTTCGGGCCACAAACAACGTCAGGTGGCCGGCCACCGCCAGCTTCAGGAAAATGATGGATTGCATCTGAGCAGCGCCGATGCCGAGCCAGGATTTGGCAAAGGCCATGAGAAGAAAAGTTTCGACGATTCCCACCCCGCCCAGAATCGAGGCCAGCCTCAGGACCCTGTGCAGCTGCCACCGAGCGGGTTTTGGATCCAGCCACGTATTGTCGTAGGCGATGGTCATGATGGGGAGATCGTTGAGCAGGGCCAGCAGGATCACCATGATGGCGGTGATCGGGTAGAAGTTGTAAACCAGCATGGCCAGCACCATGAAGACCATGATGCGGATGGTCTCGGTAATCCGGTAAACGGCATAGCTGTTCATGCGTTCAAAGATCCGGCGTGCTTCCTCTACGGCTTTGACGATGACCGCCAGCCCCGGTGCAGTGAGCACCACCGCAGCCGCCGATCGCGCGGCGTCGGTCGCGCCGGAGACAGCGATTCCCACCTCCGCCTGCTTGAGCGCCGGTGCGTCGTTCACGCCGTCTCCGGTCATGGCCACCAGATGGCCGCCCTGCTGGAGGGTCTTGACGATCTGGTATTTGTGCTCCGGGAAAACCTGGGCAAACCCGTCCGCCTGTTCGATTCGCTTCAAGATCTCCGGGTCCTGCGCGCCCTCCTTTCCGCCTTTCCGGCTGAGTTCGTCTGCCGCCAATATCATTTTGCCCATCCCGAGCTGGGCGGCGACCTCCGCGGCGATAGCGGTGTTGTCGCCGGTCACCATCTTGACCTGAATGCCATGGGCTCTGGCTTGGGCAATGGTCTCGGCCGAGTCCTCCCGGGGAGGATCATACAGCGGCACGATTCCCATGAATGTCCAGTTATCGCCTTCAGCAGACCGGGCCACCCCCAGGGTGCGGTATCCTTTTGCAGCATAATCCTCGATCGCTTGGGAGGCTTTGGCACCGAGGGCGTCATCCGGCCGGCACATCTGCAGGATCACCTGGGGTGCTCCCTTGGCGGCATGGAACATCCGCCCGTGGGAGTCTTTGACGGCGGCTTCGGTGCGTTTCCTGATCGGATCGAAGGGGATGAATTGGATATGATCGTAGTCGGCCAGCACCTCAGACTGTTGCAACCCTCCGATGACCGCAAGGTCGATGGCATCCTGATCCTCGGCCCTGGATGCCAGGGCCGCCGTGAGGATGAGCTCTTGTTCATCGCGCGCCCCGAAAACAACCGGATGCCCCATGGTCAACCGGTTTTGTGTCAACGTCCCTGTCTTGTCCGAGCAGAGCACATCGATTCCTGCCATCTCTTCGATGGACTCCAACCGCGTGACGATGGCCTTCATGCGGGACAAGGCCAGCGCTCCGACGGCCATGGTGACCGAAAGTACCGCCGGCATGGCCACCGGGATGGAAGCGACCGTCAGGATGAGCGCGAATTGGGCCAGTTCCAGCAAGGGGGCATGGCGGATGATCTGGGCCAGCACCAGAACTCCGACCAGCCCGAGGCTCAAATAGATCAGGTAGTCGCCGATCTGGAGCACGGCCCGCTGGAAATGGGAGGCGGCCCCCGCATTCTGAACCAGGGCCGCGGTGCGACCGATGAAGGTATGTGAACCGGTGGCGACGACCAGGCCGGTCATCTCCCCCTGCCGGGCGATCGAGCCGGAGAAAGCCACCGCACCGGGCTTCTTGTCTACGGGGAGGGACTCCCCCGTGAGCACCGACTGGTCCACCGTGAGGTAGTCGCCCTCGTAGAGCTTGACGTCCGCTGGAACAATCTCCCCCAACCGCAACCGGATGACATCCCCGGGTACTAGCTCGCGGGCCGGGATCTGTTTCCATGCCCCGTCTCTCAGCGACCGGGCTTTCAAAGCCAGTTGACGCTTCAGGGCATCGATCGCATTGGCCGCCTTGTGCTCTTCCCAGAAACCGATCATAGCATTGAACACCAGCAGAACGGTGATAATCAGCAGATCGGCCCAGTGCCGAACCACGAGAGACAAACCGGCCGCCACCTCGATCATCCAGGGGATAGGCCCCCAGAAATAGCCCAGGAACTTCAACAGGGCCCCGGTTTTCCTTTCAACGATCTCGTTGGGGCCAAAACGGTTCAGCCGGTGTTCGGCCTCGGCCGTGGAAAGACCGTCCTCCGCTGCTGAAAGCAGTCGGCGGATTTCAGCGATCTCCAATTTTTCGGCATTTTCAATTGTTACAACCCGCTCTTCCATCGAATGCTCCTATTTTTTACAGTCCGCCCGAGGCGCGATCTCGACGTTGGGCAATGCAATTCAGAGTACGGGAGAAGGGCTCAATTTGATCTTGCGACGGCGAGTCGCGAACCGTCACTCCTAAACGGTCCTTGAGTGAACCGCTCCGGAGTTTCACTGAGTCCTCCACGATGCGAACTGCCTTCATGATTTGCGCTCCTTGACCACTTGGCCGAACTATATGCTCTCATAAAATCTTTCGGAATCGGCACCCGTCTGATTTTCATGTCGGATTGGTACATATTTGCATGTCCGTGTTTGGACTACAGCCTGGATGGTTCTCGAGCCCACGGACCGGCAAAACACCGCTCACAGATTGCCTGAGACGAGACCTCTGACAGCGAATAGGTGAAACGTTACCAGCTGCCGAGGAACTTGAAGACAACCGCCGGGGAGGTGAATGGTGGCTGGGTTAATGCCGCCGGAAGTGGATGAATGGCGCAGCGGGTGCATGGACCGGGAAGGCTATTTCGGCAAGCGCATCGACGCACAGTGCCCTGTGTTGGTAGAGCGAACTGCAACGAAGGTAGGTCGTCAAGGCGTTTTTTGATGCAGCCAAGAAGGCGAAGAGCCGCACTGCAACTTGTGGTTGAATTGAAAGCGTGACCGTTCAATCCACCAGATCGAGCTTGATGGCATAGTGGGTCAGCTCGGAGTTGCTTTTCATGTTCATTTTTTCAAGAATGCGCGCGCGGTAGGTGCTGACCGTTTTTTCACTGAGGGAAAGCTCTGCGGCGATTTCCTTCACGGTATTCCCTGAGGCGATCATGCACAACACCTGATACTCACGGTCGGAAAGAACCTCGTGCGGCAATCCGCTGGCGCCCGCCTGGAGGCCGAACGCCATTTTTTCCGCGAGGGCGGGGCTCACATATCTACCGCCGCGATATACCTTTCGGATGGCCCCGACCAGCTGATCCGGTGCGGTCGACTTCATGAGATAGCCAGCGGCCCCGGCCTTCAGCACCCGGATCCCATACTGATCCTCCGGATGCATGCTTAAAACCAAGATGGGCAGATTCGGGTTTTCGACCTTGATCTGTTTCAGCGCGTCCAAGCCCGAGAGGCCCGGCATGGTGATGTCCATCAGGACGACATCGATGCCGCCTTTTCGGATCAGTCTGAGAAGATCGTGACCGTCGCCGGCCTCGGCCGTCGCCTCGATATCCGATGCTTCTGCCAATATTTGCTTCAGCCCTGCACGGACAATCGGATGATCGTCGGCGATCAGAATCTTTATCATAGCGCATTCTCCCTATTGATGAGCGGAACGGTTGCGGTGACAGTGGTTGCCAATCCGGGTCGGCCGTTAAAGTTTCAATCTGCCGCAGGCAATAATATTTAGCATAGCCTCTCGAAGCGCTCAATGTAAATAGCATGGGAAAATTTTCAGGTTTTTAGCGCCATACAGGTTGGGTTTAACGTGCCTGTCTAATCTTCGGAGAGGAACCGAAAACGGTGAGTTTAACTGAAGTAAACCGTCAGAATGCCGAGCGGGAGTTTGTCGCCGCAACCGAATTCTTTAGGCTAAGGTCTTAGGGTCAAATGATGATAAAATTCGCTCGATATGCTTTAAGGCAGTTTGTGCAATGAGGGTCGCTCCCCACCAGCATTTCGACGGTCGTGATACAACCCATCATTCACATGTCCAAGGGATTGACGATGTCGCCGCCAAGGCCCTTTGCATTGCCATCACCAAGAACGTTCGGTTGATGAACTTGCGCTCGGGCAGCCCAAATGAGATGTTCGACAGGACGCGGGCAGATGTTTTGTGAGCCTTCCTTTTCGGAGTGCTGAGGACGGTGTTTTATGCCCTGCGAGGCAACCACGATCGCACCAGATAGTGCGAATCGATGAAGGTTGGTTTCATAAATCTGGCAATTGAGGTTGCCCTGACTTTTATTTCCCCTGCAGCGCCAACGCCTTTTGAAGGTTGTCGCGTGCCGGTGTAAAACCGGGGTCAATTTCAAGCGCCGTTTTGTAGTGGGTGATAGCCTCTTCGATCCTGCCTTTGCGAACCAGCGCCATGCCGATGTTGGTGTGGACCTCGGCATCGTCGGGATGAATCCGGAGTGCTTCGGAAAACTTCCGGATGGCCTCATCAAAGCGCCCCTGCGTGGCAAAAACGACTCCCAGGTCGTTTTGGGCTTTCAGGAAATGAGGCCTGAGCCGCACCGCTTCCTCCAATTGCCGGATGGCCTCGCTCGTCTGGCCCGTGTTGGCCAGCGCAAGGCCCAGTTCGTGATAAGCCTCGGCGTAGTCTGCCTTCAATCCGACCGCTTGCCTGAAGTACGGCTGCGCTTCGGCCGAGCGCCCCAAGCGCGCAAGCGCGTATCCCAGGTGGAAGCAGGCATTGGGGTCGCCGGGGTCCAGTTGCAACGCCCGACGGAAGTATCCGACCGATTCCTCCGGATGACCCTGCTGCGCCAGCGCAAACCCGAGCTGGGTCAGGATGGCGGGCGACAGCGGATCCGCGGCCGCCGCCTCTTTGTAGCGAGCGATGGCCTTGGCCGGCTGCCCCTGCATGACGTAGAGACCGGCGAGATAGGCAAGGGATGCAGCCCGGTTTGGCAGGCGGTCCATTTGGTTTTCTAGACGGTCGATCTGGATCGACAGGCAGCGCTGCCGGAGCCCCGCATCCCGGATCGTTGTATAGTCCAGCTCATTTTCAGCGCAATAGCCCTCCAACAGCGCAGCGAAACGTCTTTTTTGCGGCTCGTCGGCGCGTGCCATGTCAACCATGTTTCCGAAGGGGCTGTAAACGGAGAGGGCGAAAGCGGCGAAATCAATCTGCGCATCCACATCCTGCTCGAGCCGGCCGATGGTGTTCCGAGTCTCGCTTGTGAGGCCCTCCGGTCTTGGAGACCGGATCCGTTCATAAATCTGCCCGCTGCGGTGGTACATGAGCCGGGGCGCTATAAACTCGAGTTGCGGATGCCGGTCGGTGTGGACCTCGCCCGGTCCGAAAAGGGTGGGCAGGTTTTCGGACACCACGAGCCGGGTCAGCACTTGGGGATGGTTGAGAGCCACGTTCCGTGACGGCGGTTGGGGTGCTTGGGCACCCTGCAGGCTGGAGCGCTCTTTGCCTTTGAAGCCCATCAGCATGTAATCGCCCTCCGGACGCGCCAGGCTCATCATGATCATCAGGCCGTCGGGGAACACCTCCGCGAAGCTTCGGCCGATCATGGCAAACGCGTCCCAGTCCATTTGGTAAGCGTGGATCCACTGGGCGAACACGCCGCCTTCCCGCAACCGCTCCCGTGCCAGTGCAAAAAAGTCGCGCGTGAAGAGCGCCGCGAGCCCCTCCATCCATGGGTTGGACGGCTCGGATATGATCACGTCATAGGTTTCACGGGTAAGCTGCAGGTGAGCGCGGGCGTCCTGAAGGATGAGGCGGGTGCGGGCGTCGGCCAGCACCTGACTGTTCCACGGATCGAAAAAACGGCTGGCTTCGACAACCTGCTGGTTGATTTCAAGCACATCCATTCCGGCTACCGGGTAATGGAGCACTTCACCCGCGGTGATGCCGCTGGCCAGACCGATGACCATTACCGACCGAGGATTCCGGTGGTACAGCATCGGGAAGTGCGCCAGCAGCGTCTGCGTTTCCATATCCTGGCGGGAGGAAGCGTCCGTTTTCCCACTGTTGGCCATGGCCAGGTTTGTGTTGCCCAGGGCATCCGTGAACTTGACCACGCTGGTAAACCCGCCGATCCCGTCCCCGTAGTAAACGAGTTCGCCCTTCTCGGCTTTCTCCATCTCCCGGGTTCCGTGAAAAAGAGCCTCGATCCACCCGGATCGGGTCAAGACGGGGCGGATGTCGTCGAAGTCATGGTACTTCCCGATGGAAAGCTGGCGGTGGCTCCAGGAGGGGTAGTGCCAGCACAAGAGAAGTCCGGCAACGGCCGCTGCCGCCATCACGCCCAGTTGCCGGCGGTTGCGAGCGCTCCGCCTGAATAAAAGGCCTGCGATCACCACGGACGTCGCAAGCTGCAGGCTGGCAACGACTTTCAGGCTTGCCTCCTTGCCGAGCCAGGGGATAAGCACAAAGCCCGCAACAAAGGGTCCCAATAGCGCTCCGATGGTGTTGACCATGTAGGCGAAGCCGATGGTGCGTCCCACGTGCGCCATCGAGCGGGTGCAAATTCGGCTGACCAGCGGGAAGCTTGCTCCGAAGCAGAGGGTTGGGAGAATCATGAACAGGAAGAGGGCCCCCGCTTTCACCACGTTCTGGATGCCGAACTGGTCCTTGAAGGTGAATATCAATTTGGCGAAAAACAACTGGCTGTCCCCGAGAAGTTGGCTGACCCCCAGTACCAGCAGGGCCGCTGCCGCCTGGGTGGCCAGCAGCAGTGCAAGGCAGTTGCGGACGCGGTCGGCGAACCAGCCGAACAAGATGCTGCCCAGGGCCAACCCCGTGATAAACGTCACCAGTACGACGGTGAAGGAATAAGTGGTCGGACCCACGATCAAACCCAGCAGCCTTGTCCAGACGACCTCGCAGGCCATGGCGCAGAACCCGGAAACGGCGAAGGTGATCAGGGCGGCGGTCCGGTCGGCGGGGCCCGAGGGGGGTTGAGCGCCGATGCCTGGATGGCGCGGCTTGGCTCTTTTTGCAGTCTTGCCTTGTTTGGGAATCTGCTCCTTGACACCGACCAAAAGACACGCCAGGCCGATCAGACTGTTAACCGCTACCGCAAACGCCAGAGTCCCCGGAACTCCCCACCACTGAATCAGCCAGAAGCCGCACATTAAAGATCCGGCCGCCGCGCCGATGGTGTTCATGCCGTAGAGCCGGCCGGCATGGGAGCCCACTGTCTCCATGCGCTCGACATAGAAACGGCACAGGATCGGCAGCGTGGCGCCCATGCAGACCACCGGCACGCACAAGACAACGGCGCACAGCAAAAAGGTGAGCAGGTTGTAAAGCAGGAAATGAGCATACAGGCTGTTGTAGACAAGAGACTGAAGCGGCTTGAATACCGACAACAAAACCGGGACCAGGCCGGCATAGAGGCCGATGACGAGTTCAAGGGCCCCGTAGAGCTTGATCAGGGTCGATGGCCTTTCGATGCGATCGATGTGGCGGCCGGAAAGATAGCTGCCTAAACCCAAACCGCCCATGAAAATGGTCAGGATGATGCTGACCGAAAAGGGGGCGCTGCCGATGATCTCCACCAGCATGCGCGTCCAAAGGATTTCATAGACAAGGCCGCTCATGCCGGACAGCAAAAAGCAGGCCAGGATAAATGTGCGAATGGAAGTGGGCATATGAACACCCTTAAAAGGTATTGCGTTCCGGCCCAAGATATGCGTGCTCGATCCCGAACGCATAAACCGAAAATTCATAGCATATAAGGCCACGCAAGGGAATGGGGCTTTCGTGAGCAGGTATTCAATCAGTTGTTTCAAAAAGTCAGCACACGTTTCATGGAAATGCGAATACACCCTTCCGTTTTCGTCGTGGATCTTCTGGTGGAGCGTTTAGAAATCCGGAGGGGGTTGGTACGATCTCCGCGGTAGCGGGCTCTAAACCAATCGAATTCGCACCTGGCCGCACACACGCCGCATCCGGCAGCTGTTGCGATGTTGGCGGTTTTGTTCAGGTAGTCTGAAAATTTTCGCTACCCTTTAGGTTTAGTTAACCGGTTGTTGGCGTCTGGAGTATAAAATAGGGTTGGAATTTTTAGTGCTTAAATAAACAAGGACTTAGATAAGCATCTAAGTCCTTGTTATTATGGTGCGCCCGGCAAGATTCGAACTTGCGGCTTTCAGCTCCGGAGGCTGACGCTCTATCCCCTGAGCTACGGGCGCATTCAATGGCCATGACACCCGGAATGAATAATGGAAGCGGGCATCTTAGTCAAGCGTATAAAAAAGGTTCATCCGGGCTGCACGGTTTTGTGTTCCAGAGCGGCCTTGGCCTCTCCCACCACATAGAGGGATCCTGCCACCAGTGTCAGGGTTTCCGGGGCGGCGGAGTGAACCGCGTAGGCCAGGGCCCGGCCGACATCCTTGATCAGCTTGACATCCGTCACCAGGGTCCGGGCTGCCGTTGCAATTGTTTCCGCCGGGAGGGCGCGGTTTGTTTTGGCCTGAGCGACGATCACACGGGAGGCCATCGGCAGCAGCAGCTTCAGCATGGTCGCATAGGGTTTGTCGTCCAGGATGCCGATCACCATGGTGATGTCGCGGCCCGTGAAATGCGCTCGCAGATGCCGTGCCAGCTGTTTGGCGGCATCCAGGTTGTGGGCGCCGTCGAGCATGACGAGCGGTTTTTCCGAAACGATCTCCAGCCGGCCCGGCCAGCGCGTCGTCAACAATCCCTCCCGCATGCTTTCAAGGGAAATCCGCGGGGCCTTGTTTCGGAGCAGTTCGCAGGCAGCAAGCACCAGTGAGGCGTTTCCCGCCTGATAGTCGCCTTGAAGCCCCGTGGCCATATCGGGCCAGGCATGGAGGAGGCCGCGGTAAGTGAAGCGGCCCCTGCCCGTGCGCCTAAAGCTGAATTCGCGGCCCAACCGGTAGACCGGGGACGACTTGCCTTGCGCAGCCGCATACAGCGCGGCCAACGCCGACGTTTGCCGGATCCCGGTGACGACCGGCCGGCGGCGCTTGACGATGCCGGCTTTTTCAGTTGCGATCTGGGGGATCGTGGCGCCCAGGTACTCGCGGTGTTCCAGGGAAATGTTAGTGATGATCGCCAGCTCCGGTGTGATTACGTTGGTTGCGTCCATACGGCCGCCCATGCCGGTTTCGATCACGGCCCAATCGACCCTGCGGCGGGCAAACTCATCGAAGGCCATGGCAGTGGTGAATTCGAAGAAGGTCGGCTCGCGGCCGCCGGGCAGCGCCCTGTGAACCCTCCGATAGAGCCGGACGATGTCCTCGTCGGTGATCGGCTCGCCATTGACCTGGATGCGCTCATTGAAGCGCACCAGGTGAGGCGAGGTGTAGAGCCCGACGCGATAGCCGGAGCACCGCAGGACGTTGGCGAGGGTCGCAGCCACCGAGCCCTTGCCGTTCGTGCCGGCGATGTGGATGGTTTTGTAGCGACGGTGGGGGTTGCCGAGGCCGGCAAGGATCCGGCGGATGGTGGCAAGCCCCAGTTTGATCCCAAAACGCCGGAGGCGAAAGAGGGTCTCGAGGCAGGCAGTGCTGTCTTTGGGCTGCGGCATCGACATGAAAAAACCCGGTGGGGGAGGTCCCACCGGGCTTGGTTCAACGGGTTTCAGAGGTTAGCGTCTGCGTGCGGCCCGGGCCGCGGCAATGCGTTCTCTTCGCTGCGCTTCGCGTTGCTTGCGTCGCCGAAATTCGCTCGGCTTTTCGTAGCTTTTCTTCAGCTTCAAGCGCTTGAAAAGGCCGTCATTCTGGATCTTCTTTTTCAGAATGCGCATTGCTTTTTCGATGTCATTGTCAATGACCCTGACTTCGATTTCCTTCAACTGTATCGCCCCTTTCGTGCCGTCGGAAACGTCGCAATGATGTCATCCCCGGCGGATAGTCTGCAAATGTGATAAAGCCTAATTCTTATAATGGAATATTTCTCCTTTGGCAAGAGAAATGTGGCGTCAGGCCGTCGCATCGATCCGCGACAATTGTCTTGACACTCCGTCTGCCATCCGCCATACTTTGCCTCCAACAAAATCAGCCACTTGTTTCTATTATCCCATCTTTAGAAGGAGGTCTCCCATGCGTCTGATTCTGCTCGGCGGTCCTGGGGCGGGTAAGGGCACCCAGGCCAACTACATCAAGGAGAAATACCAGATCCCGCAGATTTCAACCGGTGACATGCTGCGCGCCGCCGTAAAGGCCGGAACCGAGTTGGGCAAAAAAGCGAAGGCGGTCATGGATGCAGGGCAGCTGGTACCGGATGACGTGATCATCGGGCTGGTCAAAGAGCGCATCAAGGAACCGGATTGCAAGAAGGGATTCCTCTTCGACGGGTTCCCCCGGACCATCCCCCAGGCCGACGCCATGAAGGCGGCCGGGGTCCCGATCGATGCGGTGGTCGACGTCGATGTGCCCGACGATGAGATCATCAAGCGCATGAGCGGTCGGCGGGCGCATCTGGCGAGCGGGCGCACGTACCACGTCATCTTCAACCCACCCAAGGTGGCGGGCAAGGACGACGTGACGGGCGAGCCCCTGGTCCAGCGCGACGACGACAAGGAAGAGACCGTCAAGAAACGCCTTGAGGTCTACCACAACCAGACCGAACCGTTGATCGGCTACTACAAAAAGTGGAAGGAATCGGGCGACCCAAAAGCCCCGCAGTACGTCAAGGTACACGGCATCGGCAAGGTGGAGGAAATCCGCGACAAGGTGTTTGCCGCCCTGGATAAATTCAAGAAATAGACGGTTTGCGTTTTCGAAAGAATCCCGCCGGGAACCGGCGGGATTCTTTCTTGCTCCGCCTGCCCGCAAGATGCATGATGTTTGTGATTGAAAACATGAAACTGCTTGACAGCCGTGGGGTCCTGATATAAAATTGGCAACATAAAGTCAGAGAAAGAGGCCAACCCGCCAACCGGCAGGATTCTCTTACTCCTAATGCTCTAAAATCCTCCTTTACAACCGACATGGATCCTATCTGTTAACCACTCGATCAAGGCACGTCGGTTGATTAATCCCAAGCAAGGGTGCACGCATCTTTTGGTTATTTGTGTGGATGGTCATCCCGGCTGAGGTTGTAGCTCTGTACGCCGCAATCACATAAGACACAATCGGAAATCGTCCGAATTAAACCGCACCGGCTGTCTCGGGCGCCGGTACTACCCGCGGATGCACCCGCGCGTCCGCCATGAGATCGAGGGGAATCGTTTTAATGAACATCGCCGAACTAAAAGAGAAGAAGATCAACGAACTGATGCAGATGGCGAAGCAGTTCAACATCGAGGGCGCATCGAACATGCGCAAGCAGGAGCTGATGTTCGCACTGCTGCAGGGCCAGATCGAGAAAAACGGCATGATCTACGGGGAGGGCACCCTCGAAATACTGCCGGACGGTTTCGGCTTCCTGCGTTCGCCCAGTTCCAACTACCTGCCGGGGCCGGATGACATCTACGTGTCACCTTCCCAGATCCGGCGTTTCAGCCTGCGCACCGGGGACACGATTTCCGGCCAGATTCGGCAGCCCAAGGAGTCCGAGCGCTACTTTGCCCTGCTCAAAGTCGAGGCGGTGAATTTCGAGGACCCGGAAGTCGCTCGCGACAAGATCCTTTTCGACAACCTCACTCCGCTCTACCCCGAGCGCAAGATGGGCCTGGAAAGTGACGCAGACAACTACTCGACGCGCATTCTGGACCTCATGGTCCCGATCGGGTTCGGGCAGCGCTGCCTGATCGTGTCCCCGCCGCGTTCCGGCAAGACCATGCTGCTTCAGGCCATCGCCAACGCCATCATCAAGAGCCACAAGGACGTTGTTCCATTCGTGCTGCTGATCGACGAGCGGCCGGAGGAGGTGACCGACATGGAACGAACGGTCGACGCGGAGGTCATCAGTTCCACTTTCGATGAGCCCGCCGAGCGGCACGTGCAGGTGGCCGAGATGGTGATTGAAAAGGCCAAGCGCTTGGTGGAGCACAAAAAGGATGTCGTCATTCTGCTCGACAGCATCACCCGCCTGGCGCGCGCCCACAACTCGGTGGTGCCGCCGAGTGGAAAAATACTTTCCGGGGGTGTCGACTCCAACGCGTTGCAGCGCCCCAAGCGTTTTTTCGGCGCCGCCCGCAACATCGAGGAAGGCGGCAGCCTCACCATCATCGCCACCGCCCTGGTCGACACCGGCAGCCGCATGGACGAGGTCATATTCGAGGAGTTCAAGGGCACCGGCAATGCGGAGATCCAGCTCGACCGCAAGCTGTCGGACAAACGCGTCTTCCCGGCGGTCGACATCAAGCGCTCCGGCACCCGCAAGGAGGAGCTGCTGCTGCCGGAGGAAGTGCTCAACCGCGTCTGGATTCTGCGAAAACTGCTCACCACCCTCAACACGGTTGACAGCATGGAATTTTTACTTGAAAAAATGAAGGGGACGCGAAATAATAAAGAATTTATGAACTCAATGAACGCCTAACCGGCGGGACTTCACCAAGGGGGTTTGACCATAATGAAAGAGAACATCCATCCAACGTATCAGGACACCAAGATCCGCTGCGCCTGCGGAAACGTGATCGAGGCCGGATCGACCAAGGACAACATCTCCGTGGAAATCTGCTCAGGCTGCCACCCGTTTTTCACGGGCAAGCAGAAGCTGGTGGACACGGCCGGACGCATTGAGCGTTTCCGCAAGAAGTACCAGAAATTCCAGAGCAAGGAAAAAGCGTCGTAGCGCTCCCGCCGCTCGCCCCCGTCAACGGGGGCGTCCGAACCTCGGCATTTCACCCATCTCATGGATGTTTCGCATGAGCCCGATGGCCTCAGGGACCGGATACCACCCGATTCTTGAGGCCGGCCGGGCTCTTGGCATGTGAAGCGGAAACAGGCGTCTACGTCATGTACGACAAACTGGAAGGCGTCGAACAGCGCTACAACGAACTGGAGCGTCAGCTGAGCGACCCGGCCGTCATCGGCAACCGGGATGCGTATCAGAAGGCCGTGCGCGAGCACGCGGAGCTCGGCAAAATCGTCACGGTGTTCCGCCGCTACCGCGAGGTGGGCGACCGGATCGATGAGAGCCGCGAACTTCTGGACGATGGCGACGCTGATATTCGAAGCATGGCCAAGGATGACCTCGCGTCCCTGACGGCCGAGAAGGAAACCCTCGAAAACGACCTCAAGCTGCTGCTGCTGCCGAAAAACCCCAACGACGACAAGAACATCATCATTGAAATCCGGGCCGGGACCGGCGGCGAGGAAGCCGCTTTGTTTGCGAGCGATCTTTTTCGCATGTACGGCCGTTATGCTGAGGACCGCGGCTGGAAGGTTGAAATCCTCTCGCACCACCCCACGGGGGTGGGGGGGGTGAAGGAAGTCATCGCCATGATCCAGGGGAAGGGCGCTTACAGCGTCTTGAAATACGAAAGCGGGATCCACCGGGTGCAGCGGGTGCCGGCCACTGAAACTCAGGGCCGCATTCACACCTCGGCGGTCACCGTGGCCGTGCTGCCCGAGGCCGAAGAGGTGGACGTGGAGATCAACCCCAACGATCTTCGCATCGACGTCTATCGGTCGGGAGGGCCGGGGGGGCAAAGCGTCAACACCACGGATTCGGCGGTGAGGGTCACGCACCTGCCGACCGGCCTGGTGGTCATTTGCCAGGACGAGAAGTCGCAGCTCAAGAACAAAAACAAAGCCCTCAAGGTGCTGCGCTCCCGGCTGCTGGACCTGAAGATCCAGGAACAGGAGCAGAAACGCGCCGAAGATCGCAAGAGCCAGGTGGGGACGGGCGACCGCAGCGGCCGCATCCGCACCTACAATTTCCCGCAGAGCCGGGTGACCGACCATCGCATCGGCCTGACCCTCTACAAGCTGGACAGCGTCCTGCAAGGGGCCATGCAGGAGCTGATCGACGGGCTGACCACGCACTATCAAGCCCAGGCGCTGCAGAATGTCGAAGCCGCCGCCAGCCGCTAACCTGGAATGGACGGTGCTCAAAGTGCTGCAGTGGGCCGCCCCCTATCTGAAGGAGCGCGGCATCGACAGCCCGCGCGCGACGGCGGAAATACTGCTGGCGCATGCGCTGCACACCGAACGCGTCCAGCTGTACGTGCACCACGACCAGCCCTTGGAGCAGACGGAACTTGCCGCGTTCAAGGAGCTGCTGCGCCGACGCCTGCGCCGGGAGCCCGTTGCCTACATCGTCGGCTGGAAGGGGTTCTGGACGCTCGAGCTCACGGTCACCCCCGAGGTGCTCATCCCCCGGCCGGAGACCGAGAGCCTCGTGGAGGCTGCTCTGGCCGCGCTCAGCACCCTTGCGCACGGCTGCAGGGCCCGACTCCTCGACCTGGGGACCGGCTCAGGCGCCATCGTGCTCGCACTCGCGGCCGAGGCGCCGGGGCATTGCTACTTCGCCTCTGACATCTCGCCGGCGGCGATGGCCGTCGCCCGCCGCAACGCAGAGGCGGCGAAGGTCTCCGATCGTGTTTTTTTCTGGGCCGCCGACTGGTTCTCGGCCCTGCAACCGGCGCGGGCCGTCTTCGACCTGGTCGTCTCGAACCCGCCTTACGTGGCAAGTGGGGCCATCGACGGGCTTCAGCCGGAGATTGCGGGCTACGAGCCGCGCTTGGCCCTTGACGGGGATACGGACGGTCTGCGGAGCTATCGCGTGATCGTCGCCGAGGCTCACCGCCACCTCGCTCCAGGAGGGCGGCTGCTCCTGGAAATCGGGTGCGACCAGCTGCGGGCCGTGCAACAGCTGGTCGAGCAGTCCGGGCACTACGCCGGATTCGAATGCGTCAAGGACTACAGCGGCCGCGAGCGAGTGGTGTCCGTGCGCAAAAAAGATGTTGCAACACCATAAGATTATTGGTATCTAAACCAATTTTAGAGCACCAAGGCTAAACACCTCATCACACACGCCGCCGGACGTGCCTCCCGGTGTCCCGATCTCGGGACTGGAGGCAGGAATGACGGTGGCGGCGGAAAAAACCGAACGAAAGGGAGATTCAAATGGCGTATGTCAGTATGAAGGAGCTCTTGGAGGCGGGTGTTCATTTCGGGCACCAGACCAAGCGGTGGAACCCGAAGATGAAGCCTTACATCTTCGGAGCGCGCAATGGTATCTACATCGTCGACCTGCAGAAGACCGTCAAGATGTTCAAGACCGCTTACGACTTTCTGGTGGAAACCGCCGCCAGCGGCAAGTCGGTCCTGTTCGTCGGTACCAAGAAACAGGCCAAGGAATCCATCTACGAGGAAGCCAACCGCTGCGAGATGTTTTACATTCACAACCGCTGGCTGGGCGGCATGATGACCAACTTCCAGACGATCCGAAAAAGCATCGAGCGGCTCAACTATCTCAACACCATTCACAACGACGGCTCCATCAATCTGTTTCCGAAAAAGGAGCGCCTGAAGCTCGCCAAGGAACGCGAGAAACTGGACGGCAACCTGGGCGGCATCCGCAGTCTGGAGCGGTTGCCGGGGGCGATCTTCATCATCGACCCCAAGAACGAGGCCATTGCCGTGCATGAAGGCCGGCGGCTGAAGATTCCCATTGTCGCCGTGGTCGATACCAACTGCGACCCGGATGAAATCGATTATCCCATTCCCGGCAACGACGACGCTATCCGCGCCATCCGCCTGCTGACGTCCCGGATGGCGGATGCCTGCATCGAGGGCAAGCAGAAATGGAACGAGCGCATGCAGGCCGAGGCCGACAAGACGGAGCCGGAGGAAGCCAAACCGCTGAGCGCCGCCGTTGATCTGAAACCCGGCGAGC
>Ga0210104_1000050_pt1 | contig 15962 bp, 16 predicted proteins | sample RushSE_TuleA_D2_FD_185567 | JGI IMG/M metagenome (GOLD analysis project Ga0210104, IMG submission 185567) | Wetland microbial communities from San Francisco Bay, California, USA, that impact long-term carbon sequestration - RushSE_TuleA_D2 (SPAdes) | ecosystem: Environmental > Aquatic > Marine >...
GGAATCGGCATGACACTGATCATGGGCGTCATGGGCATCATCAACCTGGCCCATGGCCAGTTGATGATGGTAGCCATGTACATCACCTTTGTTCTTTCCCACTACTTGCACATTGATCCGTATATTTCACTTCTTGTCGCCATGCCGGCCCTATTTCTCTTGGGGGCCTTTTTGCAAAAGTTTTTGCTCAACCCCCTGATGAAAATTGAATCGATTCTTCCGGAGAATCAGGTGTTGATGACCGTTGGGATCGGAATGGTTCTTGTGGAAATCGCCCGCTTTATTTTTTCATCCGATTATAAGACCGTAAGAACATCCTACAGTTCTTCGGTTTTCTTCCTCGGCAATATTTCTTTCAATATGCCCATGGTCATCGCTTTTCTATTTGCCCTTGTATTTACCGGAGCACTTTTTTGGTTCCTTCTCAAAACAGATATCGGACGCTCTATCCGGGCCACGGCCCAGGATAAAGATGCGGCAACTCTCATGGGCGTCAACAGCGATCGAATCACCATTATCACCTTTGGTTTGGGGTCCTCTCTTGTGGCCGCTGCTGGAACGTTGCTGATTCCCATTTTCTACCTATTTCCCGACATCGGCGGCCCCTTCACCTTAAAGGCGTTTGTCATCACGATTCTGGGTGGCATGGGGAGCACGGTGGGTGCCATTGTCGGTGGTGTGGTCCTGGGCATCGCAGAATCATTGGGTGCAACGTATATCGGCATGGGATATAAAGAGATGGTCGGTTTCATCATCTTTGTGCTTGTACTGATTTTCTTGCCCGGTGGGTTGAAACGCCTGACCAAGATTTAGAGGGACTTATGAAAAAGAATCATATATTCTTGATCATCTTGGGGATTCTCTTTCTAATTTTTCCGCTGGTTGTCCGGTCGAGTTATTACCAACATCTGGTTATCATCATCTTTATGTGGGTGGTCATCGGATCTTCATGGAATCTTCTGGCTGGGTACACCGGCCAGGTCTCTTTCGGACATGCCATATTTTTTGGCGTCGGCGCCTATACCGCCGGTATATTCGTCACAAAACTGGGGATCTCCGCCTGGTGGGGGATGGTATTCGGTGGTTTTTTCTCCATGTTTATCGGGCTGTTTGTAGGCTGGGTCTGTTTCAGATTACGAGGGCCTTATTTTGCTCTGGCGACCCTTGCCGGTGGTGAAATTATCCGATTGATTGCCACCAACTGGGAAAGCCTGACTGACGGGATGGTGGGCATTCTCATCATCCAGTCATTTATGAGCAAACTTCCATATTATTACATTGCATTCGCTCTGGCCGTGGCGTGTGTTTATACCATCCAACTGATTATGAAATCCAAATGGGGGTATTATTTTGTGTCCATCCGTGAGGATGAAGATGCTGCGGCTTCATTGGGGATCAACACCACCCTCTATAAAAACTTATCACTTCTGGTCAGTTCTTTTTTTACCGGCATGGCCGGCGCTTTTTATATGAATTATATGGCGTTTATTGATCCCCATGTGGTATTTTCGCTCCATTATATCTCCATTATGGCGATTCTGGTCGGCATTGTGGGCGGTGTTGCCACCATTTGGGGACCTGCGGTCGGCGCCTTTGTCATGGTGGGGCTGCAGGAAACCTTCAGAAGTTCTTTTTTCGGTCTGGCCCCCAAGTGGACCAGCCAGGCACATGCCCTTGTTTTCGGGCTTCTGGTGATATTCGTGATCATGTTTCTGGCCAATGGTATTGTCGGGGACTGGCAGAAAATCAGGCGCCATGTGTTTAAAATGAAGCCGTCGAGTTCATAGGATGAATAAGGAAGGATTATGGAACTTCTTGAGGTAAAAAATCTTACCAAAGCATTTGGAGGGCTTCTGGCGGTCAATGATGTTTCCTTTCACGTGGACCAAGGGGAGATTGTCGGCCTCATCGGTCCAAACGGCAGCGGGAAAACCACAACATTCAACTGTATCAATCAATTTTTTCCCGTTACGTCCGGAGACATCCTGTTTAAAGGAAAAAGCATTGTCGGGTTGAAAACCTATCAAATTTGCCATCTGGGCATTGGGCGGACATTCCAGGTTGTCAAACCTCTGGCCCGAATGACGGTTCTGGAGAACGTTACCGCATCTGCCTTTTGCCGAGTCAATTCCATCAAAGAAGCAAAAGATGAAGCCTTACGCGTTCTGGAATTCTGCAACCTTTCGGATCAGACCGATAAACTGGCCAGAAGCCTCCCAATTGCAGGAAGAAAACGCCTTGAAATCGCCCGTGCGCTCGCGACAAAGCCGGAACTTGTGCTTCTGGACGAAACCGCCGCAGGTTTGAATTCGGGTGAGCTTGATGAGGCCATCGATCTGATTAAAAAGATAAGAGACAACGGTGTCAGCATCCTGATTGTCGAACATATCATGAAGGTCATCATGACCATATCGGATCGAATTCACGCCATCAACTTCGGTCAGACCATTGCAGAAGGAACCCCTCAGGAAGTTGCCAACGACCCGGCGGTGATTGAGGCCTATTTGGGAGAACAGCGTGCTCAAGGTTAACGGAATCAATGTGTTTTACGGAGATCTGCAGGTTATCTGGAATGTCACCTTTGAGGTGAGGGAGAAAGAAATCCTGGTTTTGGTGGGCGCCAATGGGGCCGGGAAAACCACGACACTCAAGACAATTTCCTCGCTGCTGACGCCGGCGTCCGGCACCATCGAGTTCGACGGAATTCGCCTGGACAAGTTGCGGCCGAATAAAATTATCGAACAGGGAATTGTTCATGTTCCCGAAGGACGGCGTCTTTTCCCGGAGATGAGCGTCGAAGAGAATCTGATCATGGGGGCGCTTTACGGTGAGGCAAAGACAAAGCGAAACACCACAATGGAATATGTGTATTCCCTGTTTCCAAGGCTCAAAGAAAGAAGAAGGCAGATGGCCGGTACCCTATCCGGCGGCGAACAGCAGATGCTGGCCGTAGGACGAGGGTTGATGTCGCGTCCGAAGTTGATGATGTTCGACGAACCGTCTTTGGGATTGGCACCCATCCTGGTACAGGATATTTTTAATTTAATCAAACAGATCAACCAGGAAGGTGTCACCATCCTTCTTGTAGAGCAGAATGTCACCCAGACGCTCGCCATGTGCAACCGGGCCTACGTTCTTGAAAACGGAAGAAATGTCCTTGAGGGTACCGGAAAGGAGCTAATGGCCAACGATCATGTCAGAGAAGTCTACCTGGGCATATAAAACGGCCATTAAATTCCCATCCAATTTCAAGCCCGACCACACATCCCATACCCGTCTGCCCTCCGCCGTTGCCCTTTGATCTCCGATCCCTGGTTCACAAATCATCCTTTGATAATCCTGGGCAGAATCAGTTGATGATGGGGGCAGATGGATTTCGGGTTCTGGTAAGCGGCACCGGCAAATGTCGCAATGTATTTCCTCAAATCGCTTAGCGGAACAATTTCGTCGATCATTCCGCTTTTTGCGCAAAACCGCGGTCTTGATTTCTCGTGGTATGCTTTTGCCAGTTGGTTCATTTTTTCGATGATCGGTTCCAAAGGCCTTCCTGCCTCTTTTTCTTTGACCAGTCTTCGGGAGTAAGTGGCCACCGCCGCGGTTTCCCCGTGCATGACATATATTTCGCTGGCGACGGTTCCTATGGAAAAGGCATTGTGCCGGTTGGCGGTGGGCCCGCCCATGAGATAGTGCGCCGACGCCGTCCCTTTTCTAAGAAGCAGCAACATCATGGGGACGTCCGTCTGCTGGATGGAATAGACCAGTCCTTGGGCCAGCCCCAATAATTCCGCTTTTTCGGCGTCATCCCCCACATCAAGTCCGGAGCTGTCCTGAAACCAAATGACGGGAATCCGGTCTCTTCCGCACAGCGTCACGAACTCGTTCATTTTAATCAACCCCTGACGATAGAGTTTCCCTCCCATACCCGCATAGTCGGCATACTCCGGATAATGCCTGCCAAGATATTCCTGCCGGTTACCGATGCAGGCCACTAAAAATCCGTCGATTTTGCACAAACCCGTATACACTTCCGGACCGTAATCGGGGTGAAATTCCATGTGCTCGCTGGCATCCACCAATCGGGCCAGAACCTCTTCAAAATCGTACACTCTTTTTGGATTTAATGGAATCAATCGGTAAAGATCGTCTATTGGGAATCGCGATTCTTTCGGTTCAGCCACCCGGAAAAATTTAGGAGGGTATGCCGGCATATCTTTCATATAATTCTTAATCCCGTCCAGCACACCGGTTTCATCATCAAACACATATCTAAAAAAGCCGGTTTCATTATAGTGGATGTTTACAGATCCCGGTGGTTTTGCCCGAAACTGTTTTGCTTTTTCGATGATTTCTTCTGCGGATTCCAAATCAAATTCTCCCTTTGGTGCCATGCCGCTGACGATACCGATGCCACCCACGGCCATATTGCAGTCTTTGTGGGCAAAGAGGATGGCGGGGCTGATGCTCTGGTACCCGCCGCCCGCCGGATTTGTGCCGTATATTCCGGCAAGTACCGGGATTCCCAACTGCTCCAGCTCGGCATGCCTGAAAAACGGTGTTCCGGCCCCGCGGCGATTGGCATAGAATTTCTCCTGTTCCGTCAGTTTGGCGCCGCTGCAATTGACCAGCCAGACCAAAGGAATATTCAGCCGTTTGGACAGGTCGGTCACCCGAAGAATATTTTCAGATTGCCCCGGCAGCCAGGCTCCGGCCATCACCTTGTTGTCAAAACCGATAATCACGGCCCATTTGCCTGAAATCTTTCCGACACCGTCGATGACATTGGTCGTCCCTTCTTCATTGTTCATCGGATTGTACAGGGTATGCAAAGGACACCAGGTGCCCGGATCAACGAGATATTCAAGACGCTGCCATACGGTCATCTGTCCCCTGGCATTAATTTCCTCCTCAGAGAACCCGGCCAGTTTGACGCGACTCATTTCATCAGCGACATCTGCTTCAATATTTTTGATGTGGTTAAGGTTTTCTTCCGTGCTCTTTATTCGACCTTTTTTCAATGCGTGGCCGAATTCAATCATTTTTTCAAAATACGGTTTCATGGTTTAAACCTCGATGTGTTCTTCGTCGATAACGGCCAAAACATCGTTTTCAGTCACTTCATCCCCTGCTTTGACTCTAACCTCTCTGACGATACCGTCGCAGGGGGTATAAATCGGTGTTTCCATCTTCATGGCTTCAATGACCAGGATTTCCTCATCTTCTTCCACCTTGTCGCCTGCGCTTATATGGAGTTGGCATACCTTTCCGTCAAGTGGCGCCACTATTTCCTGTGTCATAATCGTCCTCCGTAAAATCATCCTTTCTCAGACAACGTCCCCAATGGAAAAGGTAACATCCCTTGCGGCTTACTGAAATTGCAACTGCAAGCTACTCAATCAGGACATGTTTTTAGGAACTGCTATAGAATATGATACATCTTAAAAAAAGCATGAGATGAAGAACAGATTTCAAAGAGATGATTTCTATTAAAATCAATATGAGACCAACATTCGAATGTCAAATTCAAAATTACCATATATTGTATTTGAAGTTGGTCAGCAAATCACTTATATTCTATGAAACGCCTTAGATTCACTACGTAACGTCTTTTTATCCTGAATGGTATACTTATATGGAATTCGTTAAAATCGGTATCATCGGTGCAGGCAACGGTGAAGGTGGTTTCCCAAGGAATTGTATGGTGCTACTAGAAGACGATGATCATTTTTCGAAGGTGTCAAAATATCCAAATGGTAAAAACCGGAATAATTCCCCAAAATAGAACTACACGCATATCTTTTGTTCGACATGCCAGCGTGCATAACCCATCAAATATTTTTTATGGGCGTTTGCCGGGTTTTCATTTAAGCAAAAGAGGACGTCTTGAAGCGGCTCGAACGAGTCGGGCTTTAAGGGGTCTGATCATTGAGGATATTGTTAGCAGCCCCCTGCTTCGCTGCCGTCAGACAGCAGCTGAAATACTAAAATATCATCGTTATCTCAAACCAAGACAATCGAGCTTGATCACAGAGGTATTTACACCGTTTCAGGGCCAGTCTTCGGAGGTGGTGGATTTAAGAGCCGGGGATGTTTATACCGGTATCGGTTCGGAATATGAACAACCGGAAGATATCTTGAAAAGGGTTCAGAAGTTTTTATTCCGGATGCGGCGAACCCGTTCCGGTAAACATGTTATTGCGGTGACCCATGGTGACGTTATTTTATTCATGGTGCTGTGGGCGAGTAATTTCCCTGCGACGCCGCTTTACAAGAAAAGATTTAAAACCCTCGAAATTCTGGAAGAATATCCCGCTACTTCGTCAATAACCACGTTTTGTTATTCAACGGACAATAAAGATGAACGTCCGTCAATCGCCTATTTTAACCCAAAGGTTCACTTGTCGCCTTAATTTTGTCCGGCGTTTTTTGTTTCACATTATAAAACCTCCGCATCGCGGGAGTGAGAGATAGATGGATCTGCCTTGGCGTATTCTGTCAAAAAATACAAATTCCAAGCACCAAATGACAAACAAACCCGCCTGCTATTGCAAGGCACGAGCGGGCAGGTCTCAAATTCCAAATTCTAAACCGGTTCAGAGCGAAGCGCGGGCGTTTGCGCATTGTGATAGATTGTTTTTTTGTTTGGGATTTGTTATTTGAAATTTCAGTATGTCAATGAACATAAAGTACAGCGAGTCCTCTCTTGGGATAAACAAATTCTGGCCCTTCCCCGAAATACGGGATCTTTGATGGGCCAGGATTCTTATACTATTGAGATGGCTTGATACATCAAATATGCTGGACGATGAAGTTCAATCGGGTACATCCACTTGATGGAATGCTTCGGCGACCTCAAAAATTTCGCCTTTGGCCATTTTCTGACATCGCTGTCGAAGCCATTTTCCGAGATCAGGGATACCAAGTTGGATAAGCTGGCTTTTGTGACAGCGCAATGCTTCAAGTTTAAGGTGAAAGGTTTCGGTAATGTCTATCCGCGAATTGACGTCCTCCGATCCCCAGAACAGGATTTTTTTCACTTTATGGGGCATGAGCCCTTCTTCGATTAAATCCGGATAGGCCGGCAGGTTGCGGGCATAGGGAAAGATCGCATCCAGTGTCACCTGACCGGTTATGCGGTGGTCTCTGTGCCAGATGTATCGCCTGTAAGGATCTGATGTTAAGACAATTTCTGGTTTATGCATTCGAATTTGCCTGACGATGGCTTTGCGGAAATGAGACGTATCTTCTATCTCCTGATCAGGATATCGCAGGAAAACGACATCAGACACACCCAAAACGGCTGCGGCATCTTTTTGCTCTTTTTCGCGAATTTCGGCGAGTTGTTTTGGTGTGATATCCGGATCGTCGGTTCCTTTCTCACCGCTGGTGCATACAACATAGACGACGCGCATGCCTTCTTGTGTCCATTTGGCGACAGAACCCGCAGCGCCGAATTCTGCGTCGTCCGGATGCGCTGAAATCACCATTATTTCAGATTCATTAAACAAATTAAATACCCCTCTTTTTATTCTAAATGGTCTGATGTTTTGTACGATGCAGCCTGGTATGCGTCGAGTAACAGGGAAGCGGATCTTGCCCATGTAAATTCGGCCACGGACGCCCGAATTTTTGAGGGCGAGAAACCATTTTGCTTTTGCTTTATCAAGATGGCTTCGATTCTCCCGGCAAAATGTTGAGGATCCGAATCCGCTGCCACATATCCTGTAATACCGTCTTGCACAATCCTTTCCATAGCTCCGACCGGCGTTGTCACAACCGGTGTTCCACACGCCAAGGACTCCAGCGCCACAAGACCGAAGCTCTCGTAATATGATGGAACAACCAGAATATCCGCTGCACTGTAATATACAGGGAGTGCTTTTTGATCGACCCTTCCGGTAAATTTCAGGCGATCCTGGATCTGAAACGCCGTTGCTTTGGACGTTAACTCTCGAGACATGGGAGCGTGTTCGCCGTCTCCCCCTACCAAAACCAGTCGAGGACGAGAAGAGGGTGTAAGACAGCTAAAGGATTCGAGCAGTCGATCAAGTCCTTTTATGGGGGCAAATCGACCCACATAGAGTATAATGGAATCATCGACGGGTAATGCCAATTGTCGGCGAGCGGAAATTTTATCCTGTGGTTTAAAGCGGTCAAGATTGACGCCACAGGGAATGATTCGAATTTTTTCATACGGTATATCATAATATTGAATTAAATATTCTTTTTCTCTTTGGGTAGGAACAATAATTCGATCGCAAAGCGTAGCCAGCCGCTCTTCATTTGTCATGCGTAATTCGGATACATTCTCCGTTGGACAGACCAATTTCTTCACAACCCCGATGGTATGGTAGGTAATGAGGTGAGCGGCATTCCAGGATGCCTGGACCTTGGTTCCCAAGACTCCAGAGAGCCAGTAATGACTGTGGATGATATCATACCCAATTTTTTCTTTGATTCGAAAGGATTCGAGGTCTTTGGAAAGTTGCGGCAAAATTTCATAGAGGGAGAATTTGGCAACATTTTCAGATCTTCCCCCTGATAAACGGATGAGCCGAACATTGTCATACAGGTCGATGACCGAATCGTGACGGCCGGAATTGTGCTGGGTGAAGATGTCAATGTGGTGGCCCAATCGGCCAAGTTCTTTGGCCGTTTCCCGGACATAAACGCTCATGCCTCCCGTATCCTGAGTTCCCAAAGCACCGATGGGGCTCGAATGAATGCTGAGCATGGCAATTTTCAATCCCATTGCGCGACCCCTTTATTATTTAGTTCAGCATAGAAACCCTGGCCCTGTGAGCTAGGCCAGAGATAGATGGCCCCTGCCTTGGAATTTTGTGTCTAAAATCACAAATTCCAAGCACCAAATTCCAAATAAATCTCAAATTCAAATATTAAATGACCAAACCCTTTAAGAGCGAGTCCCGCCTGCGGCGGGATAGGATATTCGAATTTCGGTCATTGGGATTTGTTTGATATTTGGAATTTCAGTAAGTCAATGAACATTCAACAGCAAATCCCCTCTGGGAATAACCAGATCATGGTCCTCTGGGTCAGGATTTTTTTCCTTCAAGGTCAATCTTTAAATGATACAATGGGACCGGTGTGCTTCCCAATCGTTTTTTATAACCTTCATCCCCCTTTAACAAATCGTATCGAATTCTTTCGCGGTCAATGCTGTCTTTAATACTGTAAACCTTGCTAAGAAACCCGGCACTCAAATTGCCGAATCTGGGATCGTATCCGTTGTTATACAGAAAAACCGTACCATTGTAATCAAAGCACATGACACCCGCAGCCGGCACCTGATCAATGTCTAAAAAAGACATTCTTAGAAACCCTTTTTGTGCCATCCTTTGGGCCAGCAAACGAAAAAAAGATACCATTTGGTCGGTTAAAAACTCGGATTTGTCCGGTCGGCTGGCTTTAAACATAGAGAAAAAGATATCCATGTTTTCTCTGATTTCATCCGGTTGTTTAATGACACGAAAACGGATTTGCCCCGCCTCGTTCAGGCGTCTTAATTTGCGGCGAACTTCATGGCGCTGCTTTCCGTCAAGCAGTTTTAGATAGGATTCCCAGGTTCGAGGCAATGTTATTTCATGACTATGGGCTACCTGGTGGCGAGTAACGGTATATCCGTTTCGCCGGGCCAGATTCGGTAATTCTGTAAAAGAGACGGAATCGGGTCTCAATGTTGCGAGTTGAAGAAACCGTATATCCCTTTTCTTCAGGTAGGATAAAATGGCCTCGAAAAATTCGTCGTGATGATTTGGGGACACAGCCATATCCTGGTAATCACAGACGTTTTCGTCTCCAATAAACCGTGCTGTTTCTCCTTGTACACGAAACGGAGCGATTCCTATTAATTTCCCGTTGCGATATCCCGTCAGAATCGTGGCATCGTTATTGTTGCCAAAAGTATCCCACCACGTTTTCAGCCATACCGGGAGAATAAACAAACAATTCCATCGGATATCGAATTCTTTATTTGTAAAGATAGAATCAAGATGCTCAAACGATCCTATTTTTATCTCTATGCGTTGTTTTTTCAAACTCATCGGCACTTCTATAGCAATTCGGGTTTGGAATTCACTCAAATTTCTCTAAAAATTTTTCGGTTTCAGAAAAAATTTAAGCATACCCGGAGCGATTCATTTTCAAAGGGCTAAATGCTTACAACTATGTTTTATTTGGACTTCAATCGTCGTCGTGTTTTATCTGCCAGCGAAATCCATCTTTGGTATCCTCAACCAGGATATTGGTGGATTGGAGAATGTCCCGAATGCGATCGGCTTCCGACCATTTTTGTTCCTTTCTAAACTGTTCCCTTAACCGAAGCATTCGTTCGACCAAGGGTTCCAGGTATCCTCGAAGCCGGCGGGGTGAAGATTCCAATGTTGCTCCCAAAAGCACGATTGAATCTCTGAGAACTTCACGTGCTTCAGAGATACTTTCCTCATCCTCCAGATCGGATTTTGCCTTCCAAATGGCGCTGTCTAATTCTAAGAGAGAATTGATCGTCTCTTTTGGGTCGTGATGCGCCAGTCCATTGCGAAAAGAAGCTTCGATACCATTCACTTTACTCAACAAGCTTTTTGTTGAAGACTTCGGGTCACCGGTTTGTTCGACGTCATCGGTGTCCTTTAATTCCCATTTCCTTTGGTTGATTTCTTTAACCAGTATCTCAAAGGGGACCTGCTCTCCTTTGCCAAATTTTATTTCACGCCCTTTTTTTCTAATGGTCACGTTACCGATTCCCTGAATATCGATTCGCTGCGTCTGGAGGTCAATGATGCAGGCAGTATGTTCATCGATACCTAAAATTGTCGCTTTCTCCGGCAGGAGCGTCTCGAGTTGCTGGAAACGGTGTTTTCCCATAAAGCAGAACCGTGTGTCGTGGGTGCCACCCTCGGCATTGTTCCAATGGGGAACAACAACCAAATTTAGCCCGAATTGTGACAAAACATCAAGCCCGTCGATCCAATGGACGTCGTGTCCTACCTTATAAATTTCGTATACAGGAAGCGTAAAACGACCCATGGTCAGGGCAGCTGCACTTGCGGCCACCAGACATCCTCCGGACCGGATGATTTTTTTAAGAATTTCAGGGATCGGCGTTTCTTGAAGCTGACGAACAGCGTACGTAGGACTGCCGGGCCCCATAAGCACAAAATCTGCGTTTCGCAGTGTGTGAAATGCTGTTTCCGCTTCGAATGCACTCGTATTCTCTGTGGATTTGAAAGAAGCGATAATTAACGGTTTTTGGACGTGAACACGGAAATACTCGACCGCTTTTTTGGAAATCTCATCAACGTTCAGCTGAAAACCGGCAGGTGTATCCAAAAAAACAGCGGTAGGGGAATCCGAAAATCGGGCGAGCATATTTTTGTGCACCTCCACCATTGTGTCGGTAAGTTCGCCGGATCCCATCAGGACAATCATGCCTTTTCTTGACGTCATATTGAAAAACTTCCCGATTCTTGGTTTCTAAAAGAACAGGACATTATCAACCTTTAAATTTCGATGAGCTGTGTCTTTATAGAATTTACCTGTATATGGAGCAAGGCCATGGAGGCCGGATAATTCCGGCGCGGTTGTGCCACACTGCCGGGGTTCAAAAAAAGCACGCCATCTTTTTCAGCAACAGTGGGATAATGTAAATGGCCGAAAATTACGGCGTCAAAACCGGCCTCTGCCGGCGCAATATCGAGTTTGTGAATATCATGAACTACATACAATAGAAAACCACCAACTTCGATCGCCTCAGTTTCGGGAAGTTCGCTTAGTTCTTCGGTCATATCCATGTTTCCCCGAACAGCCACGACCGGTGCAATGGCTTTAAGCTCATTCAGGATCTCGATATTACCGACATCTCCGGCATGGATGATGAGATCGGCGCCCTTTAGGAATTTTAGGGAAGCTGACGGAAGAAGACCATGCGTGTCCGCAATGACGCCTACCACCTTAACGGCCTTATTTTGAAAATTTACCGGCATGTGTATTTTTTCCGTCAAAAAATCTGATTAGAGTGAAAATTCGTGCTGTTGACTGCCATATCGTCTTTTTTGAAAGCAAATGTTTCGAATGACTCGTTGCGAAAACAAGATTAAAACGGTGTAAAAATTAATTTGTGTGAGGTTTCAACCTCAAAGTAAGCCCTTCAATCCCCAGTATTTCCGCTTTAGAACCGACAGGTAATGGAACTTCACAAACAGCCTTCCAGAGCTCCCCGTTGACCAGAACTTGGCCTTCGGTTGTATCCCATTGTTTAATTTCGACAATTTTCCCGACCATGCCGGTAACATTATAATCGGATTTTTTTCTTCCCTTTAAAATGAACCAGAACAGCGGAATGATTACATGTTCGATGAACTCAAAGGCAAGAAAACAGATGATGATTGTGATGACAGCAGTTTTCAAAGATGTTATATTTCCGGATTTTTGTTTCTTTGACGGTGCATCCTATTTTAATTCTATCAAACATCCTTTCATTTAACACCCTGGTAATCGGCAATATATCATCATTTTTTCCGAAACGGTCATCTGATCGGATGAATCGGGCAAAAAGTTTAACGGTTCGCCTTCCTGATGCCAAGCTGATCCTGGGCAATGATCCATTTACAGATATTGGCCGACCCTTCTACCATGGTATACGTCGGGGTGTCCCGATAAAAGCGGGCGACCGGATATTCTGTGGAGTATCCGTAGGCCCCCAGTATCCGCATGGCGAAGTTGGCGCATTTGGTTGCGACTTCACCTGCGAAAAATTTTGCCTGCGCAACCTCGAGTCCGTTGTCCATGTTCCCCTGATCTTTTTCCCAGGCAGCCCTGTAAACCAGAAGTCGGGCGGCTTCAATTTCGGTGGACATCTGGGCAATCATGTCCTGATTCATCTGAAACTCACCGATGGGTTTTCCGAACTGTTTGCGTTCATTGCAATAGGTGAGGGATATCTCCAGGCAAGCCTGGGCAACCCCTACCGCACCGGCCGCCGCCGAAAGTCGGGTCTGGTTGAGAGATCCGAAGAGAATCCTCACGCCGTCTCCGGGTTTCCCAATGATGTTTTCTTTGGGAACCCTTGTATTGCTCAAAAATATTTCACCAGTGGGAGAAGAATGGGATCCCATTTTTTCTAAATCGGATGTTTTGACACCGTTAAAGTTCTTTGGCTCTAAAACAAAGGCAGAAAGACCTTTGGATCCCTTATCCGGGTTCGTATAGGCATAATAGATGATCACATCTGCAACGTTCGCATTCGAGATCCAGGTTTTGGAGCCGTTCAACAACCAGTGGTCTCCCTTGTCTTCGGCGGTGGATGTCATGGCCATGACATCGGAACCGGCGTCGGGTTCTGTAATGGCAAAACTGCCCAGATATTCGGCATTGACCAGTTTGGAAATGTATTTTTGTTTTAAGGCTTCATCTCCATACTTATAAATGGTAAAAGCGCTTCCTATGCACTGCATGTTGACCTGGACCCGCAACGAGCTTGATGCTTTGGCTATTTCTTCGGTTACAATCATCGTTGCCAGCCATCCCATGTTATCTCCGCCGTATTTTTCAGGGATGACCGTTCCGAAAAAACCGAGTTCCCCCATGGGCTTTATGGCTTCCGTATAAGGGAAGTGATGGTTTGCATCCCATTCATCTGCATACGGCGCAATTTTTTTGGCCGCAAATTCGGAAACTGCTTTTTTCAACATCTGAAGTTCTTTGGATAACGCGAAATCCATATGGCTTCCTCCAGGTTGAAACCTGTCTCAAAAGCGATCCTAGTGCCTGTATCGTTATTTCCCATCATGAGCGGAAATGCTGATATAACCAAGGTAGGACATTCCCATTACCGCCGAGAGAATGGATCCTATCAGGATTGAAATTTTTGCATAATCAATAAGTTGAGGATCGGCAAATGAAAGGTGGGCGATAAACAGGGACATGGTAAAACCGATTCCCCCGAGCATGGCGCCCCCCCAAATATGCGACCATCTGATTTCTTTAGGCAAGGAAGCGAGCCCGGTCTTAACGGACAGATAAGAAAATAGCATAATTCCTATGGGTTTTCCGAAAACCAGTCCAACGACAATCCCGATGATTACCGGATTCGAGACCAATTCCGAAAAAACAATATTTTGAAACGTCAAACCGGTGTTCCCCAGGGCAAAAAGAGGCAGTATTAAAAATGCAACCCAAGGATGCAGGGTGTGCATCAACCGCTGCAAAGGCGTTTCGACATCCTGGCAGGCCAATTCCAGGGCATGAACGGCATGCATGTGTTCCTGATTTAACAGGATTGAGTAACCACAACTTTGTTCCTCACATTCAAACTTTTCCGTTATCTTCTTTACGTTTTGTAAAAAGTGATCGGTATCATACCGCCCTCGGGCCGGTACAAAAAATGAAACAATCACCCCTGCGATGGTTCCATGAACACCGGATCCCAAAACAAAAAACCAAACGGCAAGCCCCAGAGCTGCATATATCAGGGGCGATCGGACCCAGAGAAGGTTTGCGACGGCAAGTCCGGCAACGAAAAACAAGCAGATGATCAGATAAGACCAGATGATTCCCTTGGTGTAAAAAATAGCGATAATGACGACCGCACCCAGATCGTCGGCAATGGCGAAGGCTGCCAAAAATATCCTCAGGCCCACGGGAAGTCTGCGGCCGAATACGGCGACTGCTCCCAAGGAAAATGCAATATCGGTGGCGACGGGAATTGCCCATCCGTGTATGGTTGGAGAACCGATGTTCAATGCAATGTACACGATGCCGGGAACAACCATTCCTCCCAAAGCGGCAATCACCGGCAGCAAAGCCTTTTTTGGCGATGCGAGCTCACCCACGAGAATTTCGCGTTTAATTTCGAGACCCACCGTAAAAAAGAACAAAGCCATCAAACCGTCATTGACCCAGTGAATGATGGTTTTACTGATACTAAACTGTCCGAAGGTAAGGGAAACTTCGGCATGCCAAAAGCCGTGATAGGTTTCCCCGATGTTGGAATTCGACCACGCAAGGGCGATAATCGTTGCGGCAATGAGCAATACGCTGCTGGAAGCTTCCTTTTTGAAAAATTGTTGGGCGGGTCGTAAAATTTGATCAGCAACCAGTTGCCGGGTGGATGTCACATATTTGTTAGGGTTTAAAGGCATCATTCCACGGAAGCGGCATAAACCAGATCTATTAAAAAGTCTATAATTTCAACCAATTGTAGAATTTCCGAGATGTTAAATTATTCGGTTTTATGCTTCACGTTGTCACATATCATATCAACGGCCTTTTCGACCGATGTTTTGCCCATATCTATCACCAGGTCATAGAGATGTGCAGCGTTCCAATCTTCGTTAAAGTAGTGTTTTATATATTCCTTTAAATCGTCTTCTTCTCTTTCAATTAAAGTTTTTGCAGCTTTTTGGTTCAGGTTTTCAGCGTTCATCACTTCTTTTATTTTTAAATCGTTTTCTTTTATCAAACGAACATGAAGCGTATCCGGCTTTTCCCGCAAAATACACTGTCCCCCCCAGCCGAGAATGATAACATTTCCGGCTTCGTGTACATCCTGAACCAATTTTTTTGTCACCTCATAATAATTTTTGTCATCAAGACAGCCGTGCTCACGGTCCACCACCTTCTGGACAATAGAACATGTATACCGATCGACAAAACGAAGAATTCGTGATTCGGAAGGTTTATGGAACGTTTCCGCTTCACTTTCAGATAATCTGAGTTTTTTTGCAATCTCGGCAACCAAATCTTTGCCGATATATTCATACCCAAGCCTTTCTGCGACCTTCGCTGCTATTTTTTCACCGTCCGTCCCAAATTCCCTGCTAATGGTAATTACAGCCATGAATCCCTCCTTTTACCCGGCCAAATCATGATATTGATATGTTTCAATAACCGATCTTTTCTTTCATTCAGGTTTGTTGTTTACTCTCTAAATACCGCATTCCAAATCT
>Ga0210104_1000052_pt1 | contig 15937 bp, 10 predicted proteins | sample RushSE_TuleA_D2_FD_185567 | JGI IMG/M metagenome (GOLD analysis project Ga0210104, IMG submission 185567) | Wetland microbial communities from San Francisco Bay, California, USA, that impact long-term carbon sequestration - RushSE_TuleA_D2 (SPAdes) | ecosystem: Environmental > Aquatic > Marine >...
GCGCGCCGACCGCCATGCGCAAGCCGATCTCGCGCGTGCGTTCGGTGACCGAGACAAGCATGATGTTCATGATCCCCACACCGCCCACTACCAGGGAGATCATGGCCACACACAGCAAAAGATTGGTCATCAGGGTCGTCGTGGAAGTGAGGGCCGCCGTCATTTCGGTCATGTCGCGAATCCTGAAATCGTCCGCCTCGCCCGGACGGAGACGATGGCGCTCGCGAAGCAGTAAGGTGATCTGGTCAATCGCCGAAGGAATGTCATCCGTGCCCCGCGCCGCCACCAGAATGTGATCGACATTGGCGAAACGAACCGGCATCGGGTTGTTGGCCGCCTGGATAGCCGATTGTTCAGGGTAGAGGTCTTGCTGCCCGCCGGGGTAGAGATCGCTGAGGTTGTTCGCCGAGCCGCTCGAGCCGCCGGCACTTTGGTTTGTGTTTTCGAGCATGGAACCCGTCACACGGGACTTGATGGTGGTCCAGGGTGCCAGGATGATGTCGTCCTGGTCCATGCCCATCATGTTTGCGCCCTTGCCTCCAAGGATACCGACAACCCGGAACGAAACGTTTTTGATACGGATGTCCTTGCCCACGGCCGCTTCACCTTGAAACAGCTCGCGGACCAAGGTTTGCCCCAACAGGCAGACCCTGTTTGCGTTCAAGACATCCCGATCCGTGAAATTTTCGCCCTCGGCGATGGCCCAATTCTGCACGTCCAAATAGGAAGGGGTGGACCCGTAGATATAGGTCGGAACCCAGTTGCGGTTGCCTCGGACCACCTGGGCCCGCGTGTGAACAAGAAGGGCCACGTCACGGACCGCAGGGCATTCCCGCAGAATCGCCTCGCCGTCTTCGGGCGTGAGGGTGGTGCTGCTGCCCGATCCAAAGCTCACGCCCGCGCTGGAGGCGGCACCGGGGCTCAAATTCAGGACATTGGCACCCATGGTGGAGATGGACTTCTGGATAGCCGACGAGGAACCCGCGCCGATTTCCATCATGGCGATCACGGACCCGACGCCGATGATGATGCCAAGGGCGGTTAACATGGCGCGCATCGGAGTTCGGAGCAACGCCGTGATCGCCCTTCGGATGGCACGATAGCCTTTCATCTCATGCCTCCTACTTCTCCCGCAACGGAGGCCGTGTCGCGAAGCAGCGTTCTGACCATTATCAATCCAATCCAGGATTATTAAGCTTTGACTTAACTCTCTCGGCTTAAGGTAATAAGCGATATGCCGGAAGGAAGCGCTCGGGCGGGGCTCTGTTCGGAAAAGTGAAAAGGCGGACGGAATGTGTGGTAGAAATGGATAGAAGGGCAATCAACCCGTAGCAGACCAGCTGAAGGGTCATTTGGGAGGGCTCTGACAACTCGTTAAGACCACAATCCATATTCGGTTTAGATTGTGCACTGGAAGTCGAGGTTTTAGCCTTGCAGATCGCACAGGAAACAAGCTGAAGGGGAAAATCGTGATGGTGAAACGGTAAAGATGTAGATCCGGAAAGGAAGAGCGCCGTAACTGCGGAAATTAAGTATTTCAACCGGGCTTTCTCCATAACGGCACTCCACCTCGGAAGTGCTGTAGATTTCTGCCGTCCCATTGTCAAGAATTATTAAAAAATGCCTTAGAGAGATCCCAAAACCGCCCTGGACTCCAAATCCTCTCTGCAACACAAGCCAATTCAAAAACCCGGTACAGCGCCGCAAAAAAACCACTGCGCAAACAAACTTGCCCCGCATGCCGGAAAATGTTGAAATGGAAACGTTGCAAGCGGTGCTGGGGCCTGATATGGATAGCCCGGAAAATTGGAGCGGAAATGGTTCAAACCGTAAAAATAGTCCCAACCATCTACCCGGTAATCCTTTCGGTCCCGCCGGACGCTCGCGGCCTGCCTCCCAAGCGACGGGTCCAATTCCTCAGCCGCCACGCCCGGGAGGCCTTGAGGCTGTCCGCCGAGCGAATGCATGTCGAACTGGGGCCGCTTGAAAAAGATGCACGCGGCGCCCCCCTGCCCTTCGAGGGAAACTTCTGGTCGCTGACCCATAAACCGGAATATGTCGGTGGGGTGGTCGCCCCGGAGGTTGTCGGCCTCGACCTGGAGCAGGTGCGCCCCTGCTCGCCGGCGCTGTTACGCAAGACGGCTTCCAAGCAGGAATGGGCCTTGGCCGAGGGCAGTGAAAGCCCGCAGACGTTTTTCCGCTACTGGACCGCCAAGGAGGCCGTCCTGAAAACCGGCGGCGAGGGGATCAAAGACCTGTCCCGCTGTCGGGTGGCCCGAATTGAAAGCAGCGCGCGCCTGTTCGTGGACTATGCCGACCGAACCTGGCCGGTCGACCAGTTCTTTTTCGACGGGCACGTGGCTTCTATCGCCAACAATGGCTGCCGGGTGCAGTGGCTGTTGCTCTGATTGATCCAAGGCGCATGCGCAGCGCATGTTCGGATGGGAGGTCGGCAACCGCAGGCCGTCCGCCGCGTTAGAGCCGGTGGTGGTGCACACGCATCGGCGTGCATATCTTCCGTTTACATTATCTGGTGTTTTTGCCGTAATGCCGAGGGAGCATACATGAGTCGACGGGTCAAACAGATCATCATGGGAATCATTTTTCTGGCGGCACTTGCAGGCACTGCCGCCTGGTATCTGCAGCGAGGCAACGGGCAAAACGTCGCCTATCGCACCGTGCCGGTGAAGCGCGGAGACCTGCTGGTGTCGATCAGCGCCACCGGCACGGTGGAGCCGGAGGAAGTGATCGATGTGGGCGCGCAGATTGCCGGTCAGATCCTTGCCTTCGGCAAGGATGCCTCCGGCAAAGCCGTCGACTACGGGTCGATGGTGGATGCGGGTACGGTTCTCGCCAAGATCGACGACTCCCTCTATGCCGCGGATGCAGCTCAAGCCGAGGCCCAGGTCCAGGCGGGCCGAGCGTCCGTGCAGCGTGCGGAAGCCGACCTGGGCCAGCTGCGCGCCAAACTTCAGCAGACCGAACGCGACTGGCAGCGCGCCCAGAAGCTTGGACCATCCGAAGCACTGGCCGAAGCCAGCTACGACGCTTACAAGTCGGCCTATGACACGGCGGTGGCCAACCTCGCCGTAGGCCGGGCGGCGATCCTGCAGGCCAGGGCCGGCCAGGCCCAGTCCGAAGCCATTCTGCGGCGGGCCCGGCGCAATCTCGGCTACTGCACGATCACGTCTCCCGTGAAGGGCGTCATCATCGATCGCCGCGTGAACATCGGGCAGACCGTGGTTTCCAGCTTGAACGCCCCCAGCCTGTTTCTGATCGCCAAGGACCTCAGACGCATGCAGGTGTGGGTGGCGGTGAACGAGGCGGACATAGGCAAAATCCGACCAGGCCAGGCGGTGACCTTCACCGTGGACGCGTTCCCCGGCGAGACCTTTCGGGGCGAAGTCGGCAAGGTGCGGCTGAATGCCTCCATGACGCAGAACGTCGTCACGTACACGGTGGAGGTGGTCACCGACAACTCCAGCGGCCGCCTGTTGCCCTACCTGACGGCCAACGTGCAATTCGAGTTGGAACGGCGCAGCAACGTGTACCTGGTGCCGAATGCGGCGCTGCGGTTCAAGCCGACGGCGGAACAGGTCGCGCCGGGGTTTCGTGAGGCCTTGTCAGGTTCCGGCGGGGGCAAAGAGCAAACCAAGGAGGGCCAGCGACCCGCCGCGGGAAAGGCGGTGGCTCCCGCCGACCTACCGGGAAGCGCCAATCTCTGGCTGCCTGAAGGAGAAGGCGTGCGGCCCCTGGCGGTGCAGGTGGGGTTGAGCGACGGCACCCTGACCGAGGTGGCCGGCGAACAGCTGGCCGACGGGCTGATGGTGGTAACCGGTGTCCAGCTGCAGGCCAGCGGCAAAACCGACACCAGCAATCCCTTTACGCCCAGTTTCACGCGCGGCGGCGGCGCCGCCGGCGGCGGGCGGCCCCGGTAGGCCCATGGAACTCATCGAACTGCGCAACATCTACAAGACCTACCAGCTGGGGGACATCACCGTTCCCGTGCTCAAGGGGGTCTCGTTGACGGTCGCCCGCGGGGAGCTGGTCGCCTTGATGGGGGCGTCCGGGTCGGGTAAAAGCACGTTGATGAATATTCTCGGATGCCTGGACCGGCCGACCTCCGGTGAATACTGGCTCGATGGTGAAGAGGTGTCGGGGTTGTCGGCCGATCAGCGCGCTCTGGTGCGCAACCGCAAGTTCGGCTTCGTTTTCCAGAATTTCAACCTGCTGCCGCGCACCAGCGCTCTCGACAATGTGGCCATGCCGCTCTCCTACACGGCCGGCCACCTCTCCGAACGCCAGGCCCGGAAGCAGGCCCGCAAGGTGCTGGAGCGGGTCGGCCTGGTGGACCGGCTGGACCACGAACCATCGCAGCTGTCCGGAGGCCAGCAGCAGCGGGTCGCCATTGCCCGGGCGCTCGTCAACAACCCCCCGCTGATATTCGCCGACGAGCCGACCGGCAACCTCGATTCGCATACCAGCGCAGAGGTGCTGCGCATCTTCCAAGAGCTCAACGAGCAGGGCGGCATCACCATCATCATCGTCACCCACGACGCGAACGTGGCCAAGCACGCCCAGCAGATCATACGCATTCACGACGGGCTGATCGTCGAAGACACGCTTGGCGCCTCCATGGAAGCCGCCCTGGGGCCAACAGCGCCGGGGGGTGTCCCATGAAAATCTATCGCACGGCGCGCACGGCCATGACGGCGCTGCGGCGCAATCCGATGCGGGCCCTGCTGACGACCCTCGGCATTGTCATCGGCGTCGGGGCTGTCATCGCCATGATGGAGATCGGCACCGGGTCCTCGGCGGCGATCCAGAAGACCATCGCCACCATGGGGGCCAACGTCCTGCTGGTGCTGCCCGGTACCGCCGCCAGCGGCGGGGTGAGCTTCGGCGCCGGTTCCGTGACGACGCTGACGCCTTTGGATGGCGAGGCCATCCTGCGCGACAGCCCGGCCGTTCGCAATGTGGCCCCGATCGTGCGCGCCCGGACGCAGGTGGTTTACGGCAGCCGCAACTGGGTGCCGCAGCAGATGATCGGCACCACCCCGGAATTTCTGGACATCCGGGACTGGGCGAACCTGGCCGACGGCGACACCTTCACCGAGCGCGACGTCCTGAACGCCAACAAAGTCTGCCTGATCGGGCAGACCCTTGCCCGCGAACTTTTCCAGGGGGAATCTCCGATCGGCAGAGAAATCCGCGTGAAGAACGTTTCCTTCCGCGTGGTCGGTGTGCTCAGTGCAAAGGGCGCCAACATGATGGGCTCGGACCAGGACGACATCCTGCTCACCCCCTGGACCACTCTCAAGTACCGGGTGACGGGTTCAACCCTCGCCAACACCAACCAGAGCGCCGCCGGCAGCGCCACCAGCTCCGTGAACACCCTGAACAAGCTTTACCCCGGCCAGGCGCCGGAGCTCTACCCCAAGCAATCGGAGATCCAGGCGGCCAACACCCCGCTGCCGGTGCGCTTCGCCAACATCGACCAGTTGCTTGCCGCCGCCCGCAGCCCTGAGGAGATCCCGACGGCCATTCAGCAGATCACCGAGGTGCTGCGCGAGCGCCACCGCATCCGCGCCGGTGAGCCGAACGACTTCAACATCCGCGACATGACCGAGATGACAAACACCCTGACCTCGACGACCCGCCTGATGACCAACCTGCTGCTGTGCGTGGCCATGATATCGCTGGTCGTGGGTGGGGTCGGGATCATGAACATCATGCTTGTCTCGGTCACCGAGCGCACGCGCGAAATCGGGCTGCGCATGGCGGTCGGCGCCCGGGCACGGGACATCCTGCGGCAGTTCCTGGTGGAGGCCGTGGTCCTCTGCCTGGTGGGCGGCAGCGTCGGGATCCTAATCGGTCACGGCGGGTCGCGCCTCGTGGAGCTGCTGCTGCGCTGGCCCGTCGAGACCTCGCCGGCGGCCATCGCCGCCGCGGTCCTGGTTTCGGCCGGCGTCGGCATCCTCTTCGGCTTTTACCCGGCCTGGAAGGCCTCGCAGTTGGATCCCATCGACGCGCTACGCTACGAATGATGCGCTTGCGGAAAGCCACAGGAGGTGGACTCTCAATGGCTCCACAAGGAGGTTCAACTTGGTTTCAGCAATGAGGTCACCGCTTCAAAAATGGCGCCACAAGGCCGGCTGCCTGCTGGCAAGCGGCCTTTGCGTAATTCTATGTTACGGCTGCATGGTCGGCCCGAACTACCATCCACCGCAGGCAACGGTTCCGGACCGCTGGGCCGGACCCACCCCCGACTCCGCCCCTGCGCCTCCCGACATCGACTTGGCGCAATGGTGGACGGTCTTCGACGACCCGATCCTGACCTCGCTCGAAGAACGAGCCGTGCGGTCCAATCTGGATCTGAAACAGGCAGAGGCCCGCGTTCGCCAGGCGCGCGCGGCACGGGGCATTGCCGTGAGCGGGCTCGGCCCCACGGTGGATGCCACGGGCGCCGCTCAGCGCAGCCGGAATCCAGGCCTGAATTCCGGCTGGCGAAAAGGGGACACCCGCGGGGTGGTCTCGAACATCTACGATGCCGGTTTCGACGCCGGCTGGGAGGTGGACATCTTCGGCGGCATCCGGCGCAACATCGAGGCGGCCGACGCCGATCTGCAAGCCGCCGTGGAGATTCGCCGGGACGTCCTGGTTTCGCTGACGGCCGAGGTGGCGCGCAATTACATCGAACTGCGCTCCTTTCAGCAGCGGATTGAAATTGCGCGGCAGAACCTGGCCACGCAGGAACACAGCGCCCGCCTGACCCGCCAGCGGTTTGAGGGCGGGTTCGTGAGCGGCCTGGATGTCGCCAACGCCAGCGCCCAGGTCGCGACCACGTCCTCCCTGATCCCATCCCTGGAGGCGGCAGCCCGGCAATCCATGTACGCTCTCGCCATCCTGCTGGGGCTGGATCCGGCCGACCTCGTTCCCGAGCTGACCCCGCCGTCTTCCATCCCCGCCGGCCCGCCCTCGGTCCCGGTCGGCGTACCATCGGATTTGCTGCGCCGGCGGCCGGACATTCGCCGCGCCGAAGCAGACATTCATGCGGCCACGGCCCGCATCGGGGTCGTCACGGCTGATCTTTTCCCCCGTTTCACGATCACCGGCTCGGCGGGGGTGCGCTCCAGCGATTTCACCTCCTGGCTGAGCTGGACCCAGCGCTTCTGGTCCTTCGGCCCATCGGCGACCTGGCGGGTCTTTGACACGGGCCGCACGCGCGCGGCCATCGAGCAGCAGGAGGCCCTGCAGGAGCAAGCGCTCATCGCCTACCAGCAGACCCTGCTCAATGCCCTGCAAGAGACCGAAAACGCGCTCATCGCCTCCGCGAAGGAACAGGAGACCCGCGAATCCCTCATCACCGCCGTCGCCGCCAACCGCAAAGCCGTGAGCCTGTCGAAAACTCTCTACACCGAGGGGCTGACGGACTTCCTCAGCGTGCTCGACGCGCAACGGTCTCTTTTTCTGACCGAAGAAACGCTGGCCCTGAGCACCAGAGCCGTCTCGACCGACCTGGTCGCTCTGTACAAGGCCTTGGGAGGAGGTTGGGGAGAGGAATAGGAGGACGGGCGACGTTCTCGGCCGAACTGAAGGGTTTAGATTCGACCTATCAACACAATCGGTTTATCATATCCGGCAGCGATGGTGTTTTTACTCCGGCAATCCCATATGCCAAATTCCGACATCGTACGCACAACGGAATAGCCGTGGTCTTGAAGATCTCCGCATAGACGGGCTCGATGCGGATGGCGGCAGCTCAGAAGCCGGACTTCTCGCCCGGGTCTCCGATGGTGGCTGCTTCGCCGGGGTCGCCGACGGTCATCTGCTGGCCGGGGTCGCCGACAGTGGTCTGCTCGCCCGGGTCGCCGACGGCCGCCTGTTCATCGGGATCTCCAATGGCGGCCTGCTGGCCGGGGTCGCCGATGGTGGATTCCTCAGCCTTGTCCGTGGCGCCGGCGGCCAGGTAGACCTTTTCCGATTCCGACGGAACGGCGGAGAGGCCTGCGAGTTCACGGGCGGCGCGCACGCCTGCTTCGGCTGTCGAAGTCATGGTGCCGAACAACAGGAGAAGTGCGACCGAGGCGATCGAGAAAAAGTACATGATCTTCCCCTTTTCGTACTGTGGTGAACAGTCAAAGCGGGTACATCCCCCGCTGCTTACGGGGGATGTGGCGAGCGTATCGGAAAAAGACCGCATTTTTTTGCAGTCAAAGATTTCCTGCCGGCTGCGGCAGCAAGCTTTAAATCGACACATAGTGAAGTATAAACCCTCTCGAACCCCGAGGCAACCACCCCCAATATCCAATTTTGGACGGGTGCTTCCTCCAGCGGGTGTGCTCTGCCTAAAATCGGTAGACGACGTTCACGTTGAATGCATGGATGAAGTTGGTGTCGTACTCGCCCTCGAGGTCCCCCTTGAGCGGGCCTCCGGACCTGTTGACCTTGGCGGAGCCGGCGTCGACCAGGGCGTAGGCCGCGCCCACTGATAAATCCTTGTTCCAATCGTACTGAACGCCGGCCGAGTAGGTGAAGGTGGCGCCCAGGGGCAGGATGGGTGAGCGCTGGCTGCTGCTGGAGGTAGGCGAGGTGTCGTAGCCGAACCCTGCCATCAGCAGCCAAGGGTCGGCCACGCGGTAATAGACCCCCAGGCCCGCGTGATAGGTGTCCTGGTAGTCCAGGTCGGCGGTGACCGTGTTGCTGTCGGCCACCCCAATCTCGGGCTCGCCGAATTTGCTCCAGTTCTGCCAGTTGACCGTGCCGACCAGCGCCAGTTTGTCGGTGAGAGCTTGATAGGCCCCTATGGCCAGCTGCGCCGGGATGGTCACGTTGAGTTTCAGCTGGGAATCCAGCAGCCCGGAGGCGTTCAGGAGGCCTCCCAAGATCGTACCCTCCATGTTTTTGAAGCGCAGGTCGTCCTTGAAATCCAGGTTGACCTGGGAGACATAGGTGATGCCGACACGGGTCTGCGGGCTCAACTCGAAGAGCACCCCGAGGTTGTACCCGTAGCCCACGTCCGAGGCATCGTACTTGAGACGGCCGTCCCCGGGTTCCAGGAGCGTGTTGACGGCCACCCGCTCGCTCAGACTGCCCTGGACCACGCTGACGCCGCCGCCGACGGACAACCACGGCAGGATCCGGTAGCCGATGGTCGGGTTGACCGCCAGCGTCGTGAAGCTGGCTCTCTGGACGTAGTATTTGCCGGCCCATTCGTTGGAGTAGTTGAGCCCCAATCCGAAATACGACCCCACCCCGATACCCAGCTTGAAATCCGGGCTCACGCTGTGCACGTAATTCAGGGTCGGGACCGGGCTGAGATAGCCGGCGTTGCCGCCGTCGTTGCCGCCAAAAGTGGCGTTTTTGACGTTGAACTGCATGTCGGGATAGATGCCCATGATTCCGACTTCCATCTGGGAGCGGTCCAGCCGCGTCATCGCGGCCGGATTGGCGGTGGCGGTGGAGGCATCGAACCCCGCGGCCTGGCTCCCGGCGCCGGCCACCCCCATGTCCGGGGTCGGCTGCACGCTCAACCAGAGCCCGCCGGCGTAAGCCGGACCGGCAGCCAAAACCAAAATCAGGGCGAAAAGCAACACGCTGCGACCGTATCTTCTCATGCAGGCCTCCTTATTTTTTATCTTTTGAAACTAATCCTGAAAATCCTGTTGATCCTGCCCAATCTATTCCTCTTAGGTTGTGGGAGCGGCATCACGCCGCGATGGAAGCAGCGGTTCGTTTACTAATCGTGGCCGGAAGCCGCTCCCACAGATGGCTATTTGTCTTTCTGCGGCACCTCCGCACCTCCTTCAGGTTGAGGGGGGAGCATAGTGCCGGCCTCGGGGTCGCGCAACAAGCGCACCTCGCGCTGGGGGAAGGGGAAGGACATGCCCGCTGCGCGCACCGCATCGTACACTGCAGAGGCAAGTTCGCTGCGGATCGTCCGCCAGTTGTTGAACTGGTCCGTCCAGGCCCGCAGCTCGAAGTTGATCGAGCTGTCGCCGTAGCCCGTAAAGAGACACTGGGGCGGTGGCTTCTCCAAAACTCCCTGGTTTGCGCGTGCCACCGCCTCCAGCACCTCGATCACCCGATTCGGCGCCGAGGCGTAGTTCACCCCCACCGGCAGGTCGATGCGCCGCAGCTGGTCGCTGAGGGTCCAATTGGTGACGTTGGCGGTGATGAACTGGGAGTTCGGCACGATGATGTCGGCCCCTCGATAGGTGCGCACCGTGCTGGCACGGATGCCTATTTTCCGCACTTCACCCTGCAAGTCGCCCACCTCGACGATGTCGCCCACGTGCACGGGCCGTTCAAAGAGCAGGATCAGCCCGCAGACGAAATTGTTCACCACCTCCTGCAGCCCGAAGCCAATGCCCACCCCGAAGGCCCCGGCGAGGACACTCACCTTGGTCAGGTCCATCCCCAGCACCCCCAGCCCCACCAGAAAGCCGACGGCCAGAATGACGTAGTGGACCAGACGCGAATAGGCGTAGGACAGGCCGGGGGCAACCCCTCTGCGGGTGTACACCTCTTCCCGGAGGATGAAGCGAATGAAGGCGGACAGCAGGGACGCGGCCCATAACGTGAGAATGAAGGCAAGGATGTCTTCGATGGAGATACTGATGGAGCCGCGTTCGAACCGTATGTCAAGAATGGCGCTGCCCAGGGATTGCAGCTGGTCCAGAAGCCCGATGTGGCCAAGTGAGCGGTATGCCCAGACAGCGATCGTGATCCAGACGAACGTGCGGTAGATCCTGCTTTCGATGCGGTCGCAGTGGTCGCGGACCATCTGCAGCCGCTGCAAAGGCCACACCCGGAGCGCGATGGCCACCGTGCCGCTCAACACCCTGAGTAAGGCATACAGCATCAGCGCCAGGGCGCCCGCGGACAGGGCACCGGGCGTAATCAGGCGCGCCAACCGCATGTAGCCGGCGGCCCCGGCCACCAACCCGACTGCCAGACAGATCATGACGAATTTGAGGAAAACCCGGAGCGCGCCCGTTCGAATCCCGGCTGCCGCCGGTCCCGTTGGGTGCTGGAGGGGTTCGGAGCGCAGCAGCCGCCAAGACACTCCCATCGCCGACAGGCTTTCCAGGCAGAGGAGCACCTGTTCGATCAGGGATGCGCCGCTTAAGGCCTGCCGGAGGACATCGACGGCATACAGGGCCGCCACGGCGTAGAGGCCGGGGGTCAGCCGCGCGTCGATCACGGGTCTGACAAGCAGGATCATCGGCACAAGACCCAGGATCAAGAACAACTCTTTTACCCCGGCAGGGGCGGGCGATTGGACCGCTGAGGCGGCAAACAGGGAGACCATCAGCGCCGCCGCATAGGGGCGCTCAAACAGCTTGATCCTGGCGGAAACGCCCTCGCCGGTTGCGATCCAGCCGCGCCTTTTGCGGCGTGCTGCACAGAACCCCAGCACCAGCACGAGGAACAACGCCGCATGCAGCGGCATCCCCATAGAGGGATCGCCGGCGTACTGCTGGATATCCGTGCGAAAGTCGCCGGCGAGCTCATGCAAACGGTTGGGCAGCGTGGACCGGGCGTGGATCCGCAGATCGGCGCTCCAGATCGGCGGGCTCTCGCGCGTCAGAATATCTGTTACCGCTGCCTGCTGGGCCCGGGTGAGCTGTGACAGCGCGTCATCGCAGCGTGCCAGTTCTGTGGCGATGCTGGCCTGCAGGTCGAGCACATTATCCTGCTGAGCTGCAAGGGGTGTTCTTTCCGTCTCGATGGCGGCCAGCACCGTCTCGATCTGCTGGAGGATTTGTGCCGGCGATTGACTCGCCAGAGCGGCATCCCGGGTGAGGGCCCACGTCTCCTTCATGTGCGCCAGGCGGTCCAGAGCTCCCCGCAGGTCTATGGCCCGCTGGGTCAGCAGGGTCAGCCAGGCGATCACCCGCTGATGCCTCCGATTCCAAAACAACTGCTGCGCCTGGAGTGTGGCGAGCGTGGGCTCCTGCCGGAGGATGTTGGCAGTGTCCGCGAGTTCCTCGTCGATCTGCCCCCTGAGCTTGGCCAGTAAATTTTGGATCTTCTCGATTTCGGAGCTGGGGGCGAATTTCGAGGAGAGGGTGGTCAGAAAATTCGTCGCCTCCGAGGCCTTCGTCGCGACCTCCGCCGACGGAATGGCCGTCGGAGCCGGCGGTGCAGCAGCCTTTAGGGGTGCGGCTGGGGTCTGCCCGAAAGACACGCCGGGAGCCGACCCCAGAAAAAAGATGGCCGCCAGGCCGATGGCTTGAAGGTTTTTCGCTATGCGTTGCGCTTTGTCGCCCATCTTCTTATCGGGTTATGGGGTGCCTTCAGCAGAACGAAATTTGGAGGACCAGTGACAATAATGAGTCGTCCAGGGTTAAAACGTAGATCACGATGGCCGCCAGCATCAGGGCAACGGCCACCCACATCCGCCAGTCCTTGTGCAGTTCCTTGCGGGACTGTCCTTTGCCAGAATGACTATGATGATGCGATGCTGGCATTTATCCTCCATTGCTGTTCAAATAGCAAGGCCGTTGGGAACCACAAGGGTCCCGGCTTCAGGGTGGAACCTGTTGATTGTCAACGTGTTATCACTCCTGAACCCCGGACCCTCGCGACCTGAGCCGTTACAGTCATCAAGTTGGAAAGACGATTTTTGTGGGAGTGGCTTCCGGCCTTCTTGGCCGCAGATAGTTCGGCGGAGTAGGCTCCCGCCACGACAACACTATGGTGTTCAAGTCATTATCGTCGCGGCAGTCGGCCTCCGCAGAAGGCTATGGCGGCCGTGAGATCCCGCCCCCACAGCATAATGTTGTCAGTTGAGCTCTTTGTCCTTGTAGTACTTGGCCGCGGTGAGGCTGACGCCGACGATGGCGCCCTCTTCATTGAGTTGGAACATTTTTACGCCTTTCGACACCGTGACCGCACCGGCAAGTGCTCCGCCTTCGGCCTTAGTCTTGGCGGATGCCATTGCGTTGGCTCCGGCTTCCCAGCCCGATGTCACGAAACTGTTGAACGCATCCAGGGTTTCAAAGACGAACACCAGCCGGAACTTGGCGGCCCCCAGACCTATTCCGGGCTGGAACTCGGCCATTTTCATAAAGGTCTCCTGCTTCGTCGCGTTGTTCACCGCGATACCGGAGCCACCGGCCCCGCCAAGCCATATGACCTTGAACCCGAAGTCGCTGAAAACGGCGTAGCCCGCCGCTTTGGAGATTTCAGATTTCGCGGCCGGGTTCTTCGCGTAAAGCTGGGTGAGTGTCTGGTTGGCCATGTCGCGAACGGAGTCCTGCTGCTGCTCCTTTTCAGACTTCGACAGCGGGGCGGTCGCACATGAGATGAGCGCCAGGCTCAGGATCACCATTGCCGATACGGTGACTACGGACAGTGTCTTTTTTTTCATTGTCGTTCTCCTTGAAGTTTTGAATAATAACCGCGATCCCGATACTCCAATCACCCAGCCCGCTTTCCCCCGAATCGGTGGAAGGGGCTGGGGTGAAGGGATAGCACTCGCTTGCCTTGTTGTTGCCTTGAGCCGCTCCCCAGCATACGCCTCACACAGGTTCAGCAACTGAAACACTTCCACAGGTTGCGCGTGCATGCCGGATCATTGCGGCCCGGGCTGCACGTGCCGCAGGGGCTTGCCGTCGAGCGCCTCCGCCTCCGCGCTCTCGAGCTTCTGGATGTCCTCGGGCGACAGCTTGGGACGATCGACCTTGATCGTCAGCTTGTGGAGCTTCGCGGTCAGAGGGAACGGCGGTTTGTAGTCCTCGTCGTTCACTCCGGTGAGCGTGTCGGAGCCGATGTCAAAGCTTTCGTCCCATTGCAGGATCATGGGCAGCGTGCGCTCCATTTTGATGGTCTGCACTTCCCTGCCGTCCACCTTGAGCGTGCCGGTGCCGGAACGGCCGAGGCCGCTCAAGTTGTTGAAGGCGAGCGTGCCCACGCCGAGGCCGTCATATTTGAAATCGAACGCCAACGTGTGCTTGCCGGGGGTGAGGGCCTCCGGGCCTTCCCACTTGATGCGCTTGAGGTCGACCAGGTTCCAGAGGAAAACCGGCTTGCCCTTGAGCAGGTAGAAGCCGTAGCCGGCGAAGCGGCCGCCCGAGGTCAAAATCATCCCCTCGGCGCCGCCCTGGGGCACCTCGATGTCGGCGGTGATGGTGTAGGAGCTGTTGAGCAGAAACGGCGAGTCGCCCTGGGGCAGCCCCACCATCGGCCGCGTGTAAACGAACTCCGTGCGGCCGGCGGTGATGTTCGGCCGCGGCGCCACGATGCGGGCGGCCACCGTTGCATCCAGCGGGAAGACCTGGTACTTTTTCGCTTCCGCGACGAATTTCTTGCGCATCTCCGCCACCTTTTGCGGGTGTTTCGCGGCGATGTCCTCGGCCTGGCTGAAGTCCTTGGTGAGGTCGTAGAGCTGGAAGACCTGGTTGTTGAGCGGGTCGGGGTTCGCGGCACCAAAGGCCTGCCAGGGCGCGCGGTTGACCTTGGTGCTTAGCAGCCAGCCGTCGTCGTAAAGCGCCCACTGGCCCATCATCTCGAAGTACTGCGTCTTGTGCCGCGACGGTGCCTTGGCGTTCTTCGGGTCGAAGGTGTATAGAAAGCTCGTGCCCTCGATCGGGGCCTGCTTGATGCCGTCCACCATCTCCGGCGCCTTGATGCCCGCCGCTTCGAGAATGGTGGGCACGACGTCGATCACGTGGATGAACTGCTCGCGCAGGGCTCCCTTGTCTTTGATGCGCGCCGGCCACGCCACCACCATGTTCTGGTTGATGCCGCCGAGCCGGGACGCGTTCTGCTTGAACCAGTCGAACGGCGTGTCGAAGGCCCACGACCAGCCCGCCGACATGTGGTTGTAAGTCTGCTCGGTGCCCCAGACCTCGTAGAATTTCATCTGCACGTCGACGGGGAGCTCACTCAGCCCGTTGAAGAAGGCGACTTCGTTCGGCGTGCCCAACGGGCCGCCCTCGGCGCTGGTGCCGTTGTCGCCGTTGATGTAGATGACCAGCGTGTTGTCGAGCTTCCCTAAGTCCTCGAAGGCCTGGATCACGCGGCCGATCTCGTGGTCGTTGTAGGCCGCGTAGGCGGCAAAGACCTCCACTTGGCGAATAAAGAGCTTCTTCTCCTCCGCGCTGAGCTTCTCCCAGGGTTTCAGGACCTCAGCGGGCCAGGGCGTCAGCTTAGCATCCTTGGCGATCACGCCGAGCCGCTTCTGGTTCTCGAAAATGCGCTCGCGCAGCTTGTTGTAGCCGTCGTCGAAAAGGTGCATCGCTTGGATCTTGTCCACCCATTCCTTGGTCGGGTGATGCGGCGCGTGCGTGGCGCCGGGCGCGTACTTGATGAAGATCGGCTTGCTGGGGTCCGTCTGGTGGATGCGCGTCATGTAGTCGATCGCGTCGTCCGCCATGCCGGTGATGAGGTTCCAGCCCGGCTTGCCCTCGAACGGATAGACCTGCGTCGTGTTGCGGAACAGGTTCGGCTGCCACTGGTTGGCGTCGCCGCCGACGAAGCCGTAGAAGTACTCGAAGCCCATGCCGGTCGGCCACTGGTCGAACGGCCCGGCCTGGCTCGCGGCGAAAGCCGGCGTGTTGTGGTCCTTGCCGAACCACGAGGTCGCGTATCCGTTGTCGAGCAGGATGCGTCCGATGGTCGCCTTGTCCCTGCCGATGATGCTGTTGTAGCCGGGGAAGCCCGTCGACTGCTCCGAGATGACACCGAAGCCGGCCGAGTGGTGGTTGCGGCCGGTGATCAGCGCCGCCCGCGTCGGCGAGCACAGCGCCGTGGAGAAGATCCGGTTGTAGCGCAGGCCCTCCTTCGCGATGCGGTCCATTGTGGGCGTCGGGATGACACCGCCGAAGGTGCTGGGAACGCCGAAGCCGGCGTCGTCGGTGATGATCAGCAGCACGTTGGGCGCGCCCTTGGGCGGTACGATGCGCGGCGCCCACCAGGGTTTGGACTG